>Ga0307289_10000734_pt1 | contig 14165 bp, 14 predicted proteins | sample ER_DNA_143_FD_194483 | JGI IMG/M metagenome (GOLD analysis project Ga0307289, IMG submission 194483) | Bulk soil microbial communities from the East River watershed near Crested Butte, Colorado, United States - ER_DNA_143 | ecosystem: Environmental > Terrestrial > Soil > Floodplain | place...
CGCTGTCTTGACAGCGTGTCTCGCTAGCTTTATAAGAATTTTCTAAGACGTACGGTTTGTGGTGAGTCGTCCGTCTAGCCCGTCTTCCCCCCGACGGCCCCTCCAGGAGGTGGGCAATGTCGCCGTACCCTCGGTCCCGTCCCGGCGGCCGCACCCGGTCGCTGGCCGTCGGCCTGCTGCTGGCGCTGGCGGCCCTGCTGGCCGTGCCGGCCGCCGGCGTCGCCGGCCCCGCTCGGAGCGGCCGCGCCGACGTGGCCGCGACCGCCGACCGGCTGACCCGGGCCCTGGGCGCCCAGGGCGCCGGGGCCTACCTCGACGCCTCGGGCCGGCTGACCGTCAACGTCCTCGGGGCGCGGGCGGCCGCACAGGTCCGGGCCGCCGGGGCGACCCCGCGGCAGGTGATCCGCAGCGCGGGCCGCCTCGAGCGGGTCAAGGCGTCCCTGGACGCCGCCAAGACCGCCCCGGTCGGGGCCACCTGGGGTGTCGACGTGGCCTCCAACACCGTGCTGGTCACCGTGCCCGCCGGGCGGGGCGCGGCCTTCGTGGCCAAGGCGCGGACCTTCGGGGCCGCGGTCCGGGTCGAGCGCTCCCCGGCCGTGCAGACCCAGGCCTTCTACGGCGGCCAGGCCATCCTCCACGGGGGGTCGCGCTGCTCGGCCGGGTTCAACACCCGCAGCGGCAGCGGCCGCAACTACGTGCTCACCGCCGGGCACTGCACCAACCTGGGCGGCACCTGGACGACCTCGGGCGGCCAGACGATCGGCCCGGTGGCCGCCTCCAGCTTCCCCGGCAACGACTTCGGCGCCATCCGGATCAGCAACCCGGCGAGCCTCGACCCGCGCGGGGGCGTGCTCGACGACGGCGCCTTCCAGGACATCACCGGGGCCAGCAGGGTCGCGGTCAACTCCACGGCCTGCAAGACCGGGTCGACCACGGGCACGACCTGCGGGCGGTCCTGGCCTACAACGTCACCGTGCGCTACGCCCAGGGCACCGTGTCCGGCCTGACCCGGACCAGGATCTGCACCCAGCCGGGCGACAGCGGCGGCGCCATGTTCGCCGGCAGCCAGGCCCAGGGCATCACCTCCGGCGGCACCGTCGGCAGCTGCAGCCAGTCCGGCTTCCAGAGCTTCTTCCAACCTGCCGATGAGGCGCTGAGCGTCGATGGCCTGACCCTGCTCTAGCTGATCCGGTGGAGGGCTGACCACCTCGGGCCGGGACCCCCTAAGACGGGACCCACTCGACCGAGGTGGTCAGCTCCTCCAGAATCTCGGGGACGGGCTCGACCCCGATCCCGGGGCCGGTGGGGACCTCGAGGTGGCCCCCTTGGAGCACGAACGGGGCGGTCAGGTCCTGGCGGTAGTAGCGGTCGGAGGCCGAGGTGTCGCCGGGCAGGGTGAACCCGGGCAGAGCGGCCAGGGCGACGTTGGCGGCCCGGCCGATCCCGGTCTCCAGCATCCCGCCGCACCACAGCGGCACCCGCCGTTCCCGGCAGGCGTCGTGCAGGCGCCTGGCCTCCAGGTAGCCGCCGACCCGGCCGGCCTTGACGTTGACGATCCGGCAGGCGCCGAGGCCGACGGCGTCGACCGCCGCCTTGGCCGAGGTGATCGACTCGTCCAGGCACACCGGGGTGGCCAGACGCCCGGCCAGCTCGGCGTGGCCGACCAGGTCGTCCTCGGCCAGCGGCTGCTCGACCAGCAGCAGCCCGAACCGGTCCAGCCCGGCCAGGTGGTCGGCGTCGGCCAGGGTGTAGGCGGCGTTGGCGTCGACCTGGAGCAGCAGGTCGTCGCCGAAGCGCTCACGCACCGCGGCCACCGGGCCGAGGTCCCAGCCGGGCTCGATCTTGAGCTTGATCCGCAGGTAGCCCTGGTCGAGGTAGCCGGCGACGGCGTCGAGCAGCTCGGGCACCGAGTCCATGATCCCGACCGACACCCCGGCCGGGACCCGGCCGCGGGTCGCGCCCAGGTACCCGGCCAGCGGCTGGCCCCTGGCTCGCAGCCAGGCGTCGAGCACGGCCAGCTCCAGGGCGGCCTTGGCCATGCGGTGGCCCTTGACGAAGGCCGTGGCCGCGCCGACCGCCTCGGGGTCGAGGTCCCCGGCCGCGGCCACGGCCGGGACCAGGAACCGGCGCAGCACGTCGGCCGCCCCGTCGGCGTACTCCGATGAGTAGCGGGGCTCGGCCGCGGCCACGCACTCGCCCCAGCCCTCGCCATCGTCGGTGACGGCCCGGACCAGCAGCACGTCCCGGTGCCGCTCGACCCCGAACGAGGTCCGGAACGGCGACACCAGCGGCAGCGCGACCCGCCGCAGCTCCACCCCGGCGAGCTTCACCGGGGACCCGCCGGCTCGACCAGGTAGCGGTCGGGGTGGCGCAGGAACCCGGTGACGGTGGCCCCGGCGGCCAGCCGCCGGCCGAGCGCCTCGCGGACGGCCTGGCGCCAGGCCCGCCGCTGCCCCGGGTCGAGCGCCTCCAGCTCCGGCGGCACGGCCACCGTGACCGCCGGCGTGCCGGGCCGCCGGGCCACCGGCTCCAGGCCCGGACCGACGGCCAGGGCCGCCCCGGCCGGGACCGGCGGCGGCTGCATCGGCCGGCCGGCGCAGGCCGCGGCCACCGCCGGGTCGTCCAGCTCCCAGGCCAGCAGCAGCCGGTCGCTGGCCATGCCGGCGTTGATGGCGTCGGTCATGGGGCCGTAGAAGTCCTCCAGGTAGCCGGTGGGCCGGGCCCCCAGCTTGGCCAGGTTGAACCAGGCGTTGCGGGCCACCAGCGGGTCGAAGGTCCAGGCCACCACCCGGATCCCGCGGGCCAGGGCCCAGGCCCGCTGGTGCACCTTGAGCGCGAACCCGACCCCGTGGTGCTGGCCGGTGGGCGCCACCCCGGTGATGTGGGAGTGCAGCCCCGGGTCGGGGGGCGCGGTGAAGAACCCGGCGCTGGCCCCGACCAGCCGGGGGCCCGATCCACCGGGGCGCCCCTCCCCGGTTCCCCGGACCCCTCCGGCGAACGCCCCGGCGACGTAGCTGCCAGCGTGGGCCAGCGCCCGCAGCAGCTCGGCGGTCATCGGCGGCGGGTTGCCCTGGGCCGGCCGCCAGATCTCCTCGAACAGCCGCTGGGCCGCCGCGAGCTCCCGGTGGCCGCGCAGCTCGTGGAGGACGACGCCGGCGGCGGCCGCCGCGGCCACGGCGGCGCTCGTCGCCTCGGGTGGGTCGGGCGCCGGAGGGGTCCGGGGAACCGGGGAGGGGCGCCCCGGTGGATCAGGTTCGGACATGGTGAGCGAATGCTAATCGGTGGGCGCGGCAAACGCCGCGCGTTTTCCACAGCGTGCGGAACCCCCGGCCGGTGCCCGGGTTGGGTGGTTCTGCTGCCGCTTCCGGATTCCTACGATGGCGGGAGGCACCCTACCCCCGGAGGTGAGCCATGCAGGCGCTCGTCTACCACGGACCGGACCGCAAGCAGTGGGAGTCCAAGCCGGACCCCAAGCTGGAGCACCCCAGCGACGCGATCGTCCAGATCGACACCGCCACCATCTGCGGCACCGACCTGCACATCCTCAAGGGTGACGTGCCCACCTGCGCCGAGGGGCGCACCCTGGGCCACGAGGCGGTCGGGACGGTGGTCGAGACCGGCGACGCCGTGGAGAACGTGCGCCAGGGCGACCGCGTCCTGGTCTCCTGCATCTCGGCCTGCGGGCGCTGCGTCTACTGCCGGCAGGCGATGTACGGGCAGTGCCAGAGCGGCAGCGGCTGGATCCTGGGCCACCTGATCGACGGCACCCAGGCCGAGCTGGCCCGCATCCCGTTCGCCGACAACAGCCTCTACCAGGTGCCCGAAGGGCTCAGCGACGAGCAGGTGCTGTTCCTGTCCGACATCCTGCCGACCGGGTTCGAGGTCGGGGTCCAGAACGGCAACGTCCGCCCCGGCGACGTGGTGGCGGTGGTCGGCGCCGGCCCGGTCGGGCTGGCGGCGATGATGACCGCCCGGCTGTACGGGCCGAGCAAGGTGGTGGCGATCGACAAGGCCGACTCGCGCCTGGAGAAGGCGCGCACCCAGTTCGGCGCCGACGTGACCGTCAACAGCGACGCCGACGACCCGGCCGAGGTGGTCATGGGCCTGAGCGAGGGCTCGGCGCCGACGTGGCCATCGAGGCGGTGGGCATCCCCCAGACCTTCGAGCTCTGCACCGACCTGGTCCGCCCGGGCGGCCGGGTCGCCAACGTCGGCGTCCACGGCCACCCGGCGACCCTGCACCTGGAGCGGCTGTGGATCCGCAACGTCACCATCACCACCGGCCTGGTCGACACCAGGTCCACCCCCACCCTGCTCAGGCTCGTCTCCGAAGGCCGCCTCGACCCGCGGCCGTTCGCCACCCACCACTTCGCCCACGACCAGATCATCGACGCCTACGGCGTGTTCGCCGACGCCGCCAGGACCAACGCCCTCAAGATGGTCCTGACCAGGACCTGACGCGCCGCCGAGGTCTCGACGGCCGACGCGCCGGGGCCAGCGGGGCCGGGTGACGGCCTCACTGGGTCGCCGTGACGGTGCAGCGCCGCAGCTCCTGGACCGCCTCCGGGGGGCCCTCGACCGTCACGCCGCTGGGCTCGCCGGCGGCCTCCCGGTTCCACAGCCAGCGCAGCACGGCCGCCGGCGGGCCGCTCACGGTCACGTCGGCCGGGTCGTCGCCGGGGCCGTCCTCGACGGCGAACCGCCCCGGGCCGGTCCGCGCCCGCCACGCCGCGCCGTCGGCCCGCACCGTGTAGGTCCGGCCCGGCGAGCCGGCCAGGATGCCGGTGAAGTAGTCGCCCCACTCGGCGACGCTGTACGCCACGAAGACCTTGAGCAGCTCGTCGATGCCGTCGACGGCGAGGTCGGCCGGGACCGGCGTGACCGGCTGCCCAGTGCCGAGCTCGGCGTCGATGCGGTGGATGACCGTCTCCTGCGCCATCCGCCGGATCCAGAAGCCGACGGTCTGGTCCGGGGTGTACCAGGAGCCGGCCGGATCCTCCGGCTGGTGGGCGGCGAACTCCTCGACCAGCCCGGCGTAGGCCCGGTCGAGCAGCGCGAGCGGCGCCTCGTCGGCCAGCTCCTGCGGCGGCCACGGGTCGGGCTCGACGCCCTCGCGCATGGCCAGGGTCTTGTGCAGGTACACCTCGCCGACGTGGCGGGTCAGGTCGGCGACGGTCCAGCCGGGACAGGTCGGCACCGCCGCGCCGGGGCCGGTCGGCACGACGGCCCGCAGGCGGGCGAAGTCGGCGGCGAGGCAGTCGAGCAATCGGGAACGCTCCATGCCGAACAGTTCAGCACACGCTCACGGGTGGCGTCATACCCGGTCCAGGCCGACGTAGTTCTCGGCCAGGCTGCGGGCGGCCGCCTCGGAGGTGGCCAGGTAGTCGAGGCGGGCCCGCTGGATGCGGAGCTGGAAGGCGTCGTCGCCGGGGGCGCGGTGGAGCAGGCCGGTCATCCAGGTGGAGAAGTCCTGAGCCCGCCAGACTCGGCGCAGGCAAGTCGCCGACCAGGCCTCCAGCGGGTCGGTGGCGCCGGTCCGGTACCAGGCGGCCAGGGTCTCGGCGAGCACGCGGACGTCGGCCACGGCCAGGTTCATGCCCTTGGCGCCGGTCGGGGGCACGATGTGGGCGGCGTCGCCGGCCAGGAACAGCCGGCCGAAGCGCATCGGCTCGACCACGAAGCTGCGCATGCCGGTGACGCCCTTGTCGAGGATCGGCCCCTCGTCCAGGGTCCAGCCGTCGTCGGTGCCCAGCCGGGCCTGGAGCTCCTCCCAGATGCGGCCGTCCGGCCAGTCCTCGATCGGCTCGTCCGGGGCGACCTGGAGGTACAGGCGGGTGAGCTCGGGCGAGCGCATGCTGTGCAGGGCGAAGCCCCGCTCGGAGGAGGCGTACACGATCTCCTCGCTGGAGGGGGCGACCGCGGCCAGCACGCCCAGCCAGGCGAACGGGTAGGCCCGCTCGAAGGTGCGCCGGGCCGCCGCCGGGACGGCGTCGCGGCAGACGCCGTGGAAGCCGTCGCAGCCGGCGACCACGTCGCAGGCCAGCTCCTGGTCCTGGCCGCCGGCCCTGAACCGGACCGTCGGCCGGTCACCGTCGATCGCCTCCAGGCGCACGTCCTCGACCTCGAACAGGACCTGGCCTCCGGCCTCCAGCCGGGCCCGGATCAGGTCCTTGACCACCTCCTGCTGGCCGTAGATGGTGATCGACCGGCCGGTCAGGTCGGTCAGGGGGACGCGGTGGCGGCGGCCGCTGGAGCGCAGCTCGATGCCGTGATGGACCATGCCCTCGCGGTGCAGCCGCTGGGCCACCCCGGCCGCCTCCAGCAGCTCGACCGTGCCCTGCTCCAGCACCCCGGCCCGGACCCGCTGCTCCACGTACTCGCGGCTGCGCAGCTCCAGGACCACCGAGTCGACACCCTCCAGAGCCAGCAGGTGCGACAGCAGCAGCCCGGCCGGTCCGGCCCCGACGATCCCCACCTGGGTCCGCATGGCCACTCCTTGGTTACGATGCCCCGCAGGGAGGGAGGATGTCATGCCACCGTCGTCGCCACCTGAGGGATCCCTGCTGGGCGGGGTGTTCGGCCGGGGGCGGGTCGCCGCCGAGGTCGGCGACCGGGCCTTCCTCCAGGCCATGCTCGACACCGAGGCCGCCCTGGCCAGGGCGTCGGCCAAGGCCGGGCTGGTCCCGGCCGAGGCCGCCGAGGCGATCGCCGCCGCCTGCCAGGCCGGCCGGTTCGACCCGGCCGAGCTGGGCGAGCTGGCCGCGGCCGCCGGCAACCCGGTGGTGCCGCTGGTCCGCCAGCTCGCCGGGCGGCTCCCGCCCGAGGTCGCCGGCCACGTCCACCAGGGCGCGACCAGCCAGGACGTGCTCGACACGGCCGCCGTGCTGGTCGCCCGGCGGGCGCTGGCGCCGCTGCTGGACGACCTGGGCGGCGCCGCCGACGCCTGCGCCGGCCTGGCCGACGCCCACCGCGACACCGTGATGGCCGGGCGGACCCTGCTCCAGCAGGCGGTCCCGGTGACCTTCGGCCTCAAGGCGGCCGGCTGGCTGGTCGGGCTGGACGAGACCCGCCGGGGGCTCGCCCGGGTCGACCGCGACGAGCTGGCGGTGCAGCTCGGCGGGGCCGCCGGGACCCTGGCCGCGTTCGGCGACCGCGGCCTGGCGGTCCTCGGCAACCTGGCCGCCGAGCTCGACCTGGCCGAGCCGACCGTGCCCTGGCATGCCGTCCGGGTGCGGCCGGCGGCCCTGGCCTCGGCCCTCGGGGCCTGCGCCGGGGTGCTGGCCAAGCTGGCCCGCGACGTCGCCCTGCTCGCCCAGACCGAGGTGGCCGAGGTCCGCGAGGGCGGCGGCCCGGGCCGCGGCGGGTCGTCGGCCATGCCGCACAAGCGCAACCCGGTCGCGGCCGTGGCCGTGGCCGCCTGCGCCGCCCGCGTGCCCGGCCTGGTCGCGACCGTCCTCGGGGCCATGGCCCAGGAGCACGAGCGGGCCGCCGGCGGCTGGCACGCCGAATGGGAGCCCCAGCGCGACCTGCTGCGGCTGGTCGGGTCGGCCGCCGCCTGGTCGCGGGAGCTGCTGGAGGGCCTGGAGGTCGACCCGGCGCGGATGCGGGCCAACCTGGACGCCACCGGCGGGCTGCCCATGGCCGAGGCGGCGGTGGCCGCCCTGGCCGGCCCGCTCGGCGGGCGCCGGGCCCGCGAGCTGGTCGACGAGGCGGCCAGGCGGGCCGCGGCCGGCGGCCGCCCCCTGCGCGACACCCTGCTGGAGGCGCCCGAGGTCGCCGACCACCTGGGCCCGGCCGGGGTCGAGGCGGCCCTCGACCCGGCCCGCTACCTGGGCTCGACGCAGGCCCTGATCGACCGGGCCCTGGCCGCCCACGGGTAGGCCAGCGGCCTGGCAGGGCGTGGCCGGCCCGCTCACAGCAGCCCGCTGGTGGTGGCGCCGTCGACCAGCAGGGCGGTGCCGCTGACGAACCGGGCCGGGTCCGAGCACAGGAAGCACACCACCCTGCCGAAGTCGGCCGGGTCGCCCACCGGGCCGCTGAGCTGTCCGGCCTGCCGGGTCCGTTCGGTGTCGTGGGTGCCGGGGCAGGCCAGGTTCAGGGTGATGTGCTCCTCGAACAGGTCGGCGGCGGCCGTCTTGGCCCAGGCCCACAGGCCGGTCCGGGCCGTGTTGGACAGGGCCAGGGTGGGGATCGGTTCCTTGACCGACTTGGAGGTGATCAGGCAGATGCGGCCCCAGCCGGCCGCCCGCATCGGCGGCAGGGCCGCCCGGACGAGGCGGATCGAGGTGAGCAGGTTGGCCTGGAGCGCGGCCAGCAGCATGGGATCGTCGACCTCGAGGGCACGGGCCGGGGGTGGGCCGCCGGCGTTGGCGACCAGGACGTGCAGGGCGCCGAAGCGGTCCACGGCGGCGTCGACCAGGCGGTGGGGGGCGGCCGGGTCGGTGACGTCGGCGGGGATGGCCAGGGTCTCGCCGGGCATGGCCTCGGCGGCCTCGGCCAGGGCGGCCTCGTCGCGGGCGCACATGACGACCTTGGCGCCCTCCTCGCTGAGGGCCTGGGCGCTGGCGCGGCCGAGGCCCTTGGACGACGCGGTCACCAGGGCCACCTTGCCCTGCAGGCCCAGGTCCATCGCTTTGGGGCCTCCTCGGTCAGGACCAGCTCAGGGTGGCGCGGTGCCGCCAGTACTGGTCGGGGGGTTCGGCCAGGGCGGCCAGCTCCTCCAGCTCTGCCGCGTGGAGCTCGACCTGGGGGGCGGCCAGGTTGGACTCCAGCTGGGCGGGGGTGACGGCGCCGGAGAGGACGACGTCGGCCCAGGGGTTGGCCAGGACGGCGGCCAGGGCGACGGCGTCGATGCCGACGTCGTGGGTGGCGGCGATGCGGGCGAGGGCCTGGGTGGCCGGGTCGCGGCCGTGGGGGGTCAGGCGGCCGTTGGCGACCGCCTCCTTGACGACCACGCCCCAGCCGCCCTGGCCGGCCTCGGCCAGGGCGGGGCCGGCGGAGGGCTCCAGCAGGTTCCAGGTGGCCTGCACGCAGGCGAAGGGGGCCTTGCCGGCGGTGGTGAGCTCCAGGGCGCGGCGGATGGTGGCGGCCTGGGCGGGGCCGCTGGCGGACAGGCCGATGGCCACGCCCTGGTCGCGAAGGCGGGTCAGCTCGTCCAGGACCGGGCGGTCCTCGAGGACGCCGCTGTCGAGGGTGGCCGAGTGGATCTGGTAGAGGTCGAGGTGGTCGCCGAGCAGGGCCCGGGTCTCGGCGGCCTGGCGGGTCAGGGCGGGCAGGGAGTGGTCCTTGACCTCGTGGGTGTCGGCGTCCATGCGCCAGTCGCCGACGTAGGTGTAGCCCCATTTGGAGCCGACGGTGACCTCGGAGGGGTCGAGGTCGCGGGACCGCAGCCAGGAGGCGAGGAACTCCTCGGCGCGGCCGTAGGAGCGGGCCGCGTCCAGGTAGCGGACGCCGGCGGCGAAGGCGGCGTCCAGGACCTGGTGGCAGCGGCGCTCCAGGGCCTCGACGTCGCGGGCCGGGCCGAGGTCGGCGTCGCGGCCGAGGTCGATGTAGGCGGGGCGGCCGAGGGCGGCCAGGCCGAGGCCGACCGGGGTGACCCGGAGGCCGGTCGCGCCGAGGGGGCGGGGTTGCACCGCCCGGTCAGGCGCTGGCCAGCGACGTCCCCGCCGACTGGAGGTCCTCGCAGGCCTGCACGACCCGGCCGGCCATCGACCCCTCGGCCTTGGCCATGTAGGTGCGCGGGTCGTAGCTCTTCTTCACGCCAACGTCGCCGTCGACCTTGAGCACGCCGTCGTAGTTCTTGAGCATGTGGTCGGCGATCGGCCGGGTCAGGGCGTACTGGGTGTCGGTGTCGACGTTCATCTTGACCACGCCGTAGCCGATGGCCTCGCGGATCTCGGTCAGCAGCGACCCCGAGCCGCCGTGGAACACCAGGTCGAACGGCTTGTCCTTGCCGACCTTGTCGCCGACCGCCCGCTGCAGCTCGGCCAGCAGCTCGGGGCGGAGCTTGACGTGGCCGGGCTTGTAGACGCCGTGGACGTTGCCGAAGGTCGCGGCCAGCAGGTAGCGGCCGCGCTCGCCCGTCCCCAGGGCCTCGGCGGTGCGCAGGGCGTCCTCGGGGGTCGAGTAGAGCTTGTCGCTCATCTCCCCGACCACGTCGTCCTCCTCGCCGCCGACGACGCCGATCTCCATCTCCATCACGATCCTGGCCTTGGCGCACTCGGCCAGCAGCTCGGCGGCGATCTGGAGGTTCTCGTCCAGCGGCACCGCCGACCCGTCCCACATGTGCGACTGGAACAGCGGCTCCTCGCCGGCCGCCACCCGCTCCTGGGAGAGCCGGATCAGCGGGCGCATGTAGCCGTCGAGCTTGTCCTTGGGGCAGTGGTCGGTGTGCAGGGCGATGTTGACCGGGTGCTTGGCCGCGACCACGTGGGCGAACTCGGCCAGGGCGACCGCGCCGGTGACCATGTCCTTGAGCCGCTGGCCGGACAGGAACGCCGCCCCGCCGGTGGAGATCTGGACGATGCCGTCGCTGCCGGCCTCGGCGTAGCCGCGGATGGCCGCGTTCAGGGTCTCGGAGGAGGTGCAGTTGATCGCCGGGTAGGCGAAGCCTCGCTCCTTGGCCCGGTCGAGCATCTCGTTGTACACGTCGGGGGTGGCGATGGGCATGATGGCGCTCCTCGTGCGGGGGGCCGGCGTGTCGTGGACAGTATCTTCCCAAGCGTCGTGTGCGGATACCCCGGGTTCTTGATCGTTCCACCAGCGGCGCTCCCCCGCCCCGGGCCGGGTGGCCGGGCGGGCGGCGCCGGTCAGCCGCGCTCGTCGGCCACCAGGGCGAGCAGGCTCTCGTGCTCCTCCCGGCAGGCCAGGCAGCCGGCCAGGTGGGCCCGGACCCCGGGCAGGTGGGCGTCGGGGTCCTCGCCGGCCAGCTCCAGCTCGACGTAGCGGTCCAGCGCGGCGAAGCAGTCGTCGCAGCCCACCTCCGGCTCCTCCGGCCCGAGCAGCCCGTCGACCTGGTTCTCGGCTCGGCTCATCTCGGCCTCACCTCCTCCCCCGCCAGCAGCCCGGCCTCGGCCAGGTGGGCGCGCAGCTTGCGCCGCGCGTCGTGGATCGTCTTGTACAGCGCCCCCCGGGTGGTGCCGCGCCGCTCGGCCAGCACGTCCAGCGGCACCCGGCCGGCGACCACCGTCAGCAGCACCTCCCGCTGCTGGGGGGTGAGCACCTCGGCCACCGCGGCCCGCAGCGCGGCCAGCAGCTCGGCGTGCTCGGCGGCCGCCTCGGGCCGGCCGTCCGGGTCGGCCATGGCCAGCCAGTCCTCGGGCGGCCGGGGCAGCTCGCGGTCCCGCCAGGCCATCCGCCGGGCCTTGGTCGCCGCCTCCAGCAGCGCGAACTTGTACGCCCAGGTGGTGAACCGGCTCAGCCCGCGGAAGTCGTCCAGGCGGGCCAGCACCCCCATCATGGCGTCGTCGGCCGCCTGGGTGGCCAGGTCGTGGCGTTCGGCCGCCGACAGGCCGGCCAGCTGGCCCCGGCGGCGGCCCAGCTCGAACCGGGCCGCCCGCAGCAGCAGGGCGTGCAGGCGGTCCAGGGCCGCCTCGCGGTCGCCGCCCTGGCCGGCCAGCGCGGCCACCCAGGCGCGCGACTCCGGGTCCATGACCGAGTCCACGTCCGGGAGCGTAGCAGTCAGGACACCGCCCACGAGACCTCCATGCTTGGTTGGTGTCGGTCCCGGCCCCGGTCTTACGCCCCTCCAGGTAAGACCCGAGGACGCCGGCGACACCAACACCGCAAAGGGCAGCTGCCCGCTCCCACACCCAGGAGGTACCCCAATGGCCGCAGTCCCCGACCGGGCCCGTCAGGCGTTCCGGATCCTGCACGTCGCCTTCGTCGTCGCCCCCATCCTGGCCGGGCTGGACAAGTTCTTCGACGTGCTGGTCGACTGGGACCACTACCTGGCCCCGGTCGCCACCGACGTGCTGCCGTTCAGCGCCCACACGATCATGATGGTCGTCGGCGTGATCGAGATCGCCGCCGGGATCCTGGTCGCCCTGCGCCCGCGCATCGGCGGCTACGTGGTCGCCGTCTGGCTCTGGGCCATCATCGTCAACCTGCTGATCCTCGGCGACTACTTCGACGTCGCCCTGCGTGACTTCGGGCTCTCGCTGGCCGCCCTGGCCCTGGCCCGGCTGGCCGAGGCGTTCCCGGCCGGCTCCGTGCCGCGGCCGGCCGCGGCCGACCGGCAGCGCGCGTGACCGGCGTCGCCGACCGCCGCCTCCGGGTCGCCCGGCCGCTGGGCCGGGTCGACCTGGAGGCGGCCGAACGGGCGGCCCGGGCCCTGCTGGACGCGCTCGGAGCCGACCCCGCCGACGAGGGCCTGGCCGACACCCCGCGACGGGTCGCGGCCGCCTTCGCCGAGCTGCTCACCCCGCTGCCGTTCAGCCCCACCACCTTCCCCAACGCCGAGGGCTACGACGAGCTGGTGGTGGCCCGCTCCATCCCCTTCGCCTCCCTGTGCCAGCACCACCTGCTGCCGTTCTGCGGCCTGGCCCACGTCGGCTACCTGCCCGGCGACCGCATCCTCGGCCTGTCCAAGCTGGCCAGGGTGGTGGAGCTGTTCGCCCGCGACCTCCAGACCCAGGAGCGGCTCACCGGCCAGGTCGCCGGCTGGCTCCAGGAGCGGCTCGACCCCCGCGGGGTCGGGGTGGTGCTGGAGGCCGAGCACTCGTGCATGACCGCCCGCGGCGTCCAGGCCCCGGGCGTCCGCACCGTCACCTCGGCCCTGCGCGGCCGGGTCCGCGACGACCCCCGCACCCGGGCCGAGTTCCTCGCCCTGGCCACCACGATGAGAGGATGAGGCGTCCGCCGTCGCCGCTGGAGGACGCCCGTGATCAACCGCGAACGACTGGCCGCCCTGCTGGGGCGCGAGCGCGAGACCTACGCCGAGCGGCACCCGCGCAGCCGGGCCGCCTACCGGGCCGGGACCAACCTGCTCGGCAACGTCCCCATGACCTGGATGAACAAGGCGGCCGGGCGGTTCCCGGTGTACCTGGCCGAGGCCAGGGGGGCGACCGTGGTCGACCTGGACGGCCACCGCTACGTCGACCTGTGCCTGGGCGACACCGCGGCCATGGCCGGGCACTCGCCCGAGCCGACGGTGGCGGCCGTGCGGCGGCGCTACGCCGAGGCCGGCGGGGCCACCGCCATGCTGCCCACCACCGACGCGGCCTGGGTCGGGGCCGAGCTGGCCCGCCGCTTCCGGGTGCCGCGCTGGAGCTTCAGCCTCACCGCCACCGACGCCAACCGCTGGGCCATCCGGCTGGCCCGGCTGGTCACCGGCCGGCCCAAGATCCTGGTGTTCAACTTCTGCTACCACGGCACCGTCGACGAGAGCCTGGTCACCCTGGGCGGTGACGGGGCGGCGGCGCGCGAGGGCAACGTCGGCCCCCCGGTCGACCCGGCCGCCACCACCCGGGTGGTCGAGTTCAACGACCTCGACGCCCTGGACCGCGAGCTGGCCGCCGGCGACGTGGCCTGCGTGCTCATGGAGCCGGCCCTGACCAACATCGGCATCGTCCTGCCCGCCCCCGGCTACCTGGAGGGCGTGCGCGAGCTGACCCGCCGCCACGGCACCCTGCTGGTCAACGACGAGACCCACACCCTGTCGGCCGGGCCCGGCGGCTGCACCCTGGCCTGGGGCCTGGAGCCGGACCTGGTCACCGTGGGCAAGGCGATCGCCGGCGGGATCCCCGCCGGCGCCTACGGCCTCTCGGCCGAGGTCGCCGAGCGGGTCGCGGCCCGGCGCGACGCCGACCTGATCGACACCGGCGGGGTCGGCGGCACCCTGGCCGGCAACGCCCTGTCGGTGGCGGCCATGCGGGCCACCCTCGAGCAGGTCCTCACCGAGCAGGCCTTCGAGCACATGATCGCCCTCGGCACCCGGTTCACCGACGGCGTCCGGGGGGTCATCGACGCCTGCCAGGTGCGCTGGTCGGTGGTGCAGCTGGGGGCCAGGGCCGAGTACCGGTTCAGCTCGCCGCCGCCAGGCAACGGCGGCCAGTCGGCCGCCGCCGGCGACGACCAGCTCGACGACTACCTGCACCTGTACCTGCACAACCGGGGCATCCTGCTGACCCCGTTCCACAACATGGCCCTGATGTGCCCGGCCACCAC
>Ga0307289_10000735_pt1 | contig 14145 bp, 11 predicted proteins | sample ER_DNA_143_FD_194483 | JGI IMG/M metagenome (GOLD analysis project Ga0307289, IMG submission 194483) | Bulk soil microbial communities from the East River watershed near Crested Butte, Colorado, United States - ER_DNA_143 | ecosystem: Environmental > Terrestrial > Soil > Floodplain | place...
GAACTGCCGGAGCAGGAAGGTCCCGAACGCTGTGAACGCCCACGGCAGGATCAGGGCCTGGTAGGAGTTGACCCAGCCGAGCCTCTGCATGACCAGGAACATCGGGATGACGATGACTTCCTGGGGCACGATGAGCGTGCTGAGATAGAGCACGAACAGCCCGCCCCGGAACCTGAAGTTCAACCGCGCGAACGCGTACCCGGACATCGCCGACGCCACCAACGTGATCAACGTCCCGATCCCGGCGACGAACACGGTGTTCAGGATGAACCGGCCGAACGGCAGGTAGTTCCAGGCCTCGACGAAGTTGCTGAACATGACCTCGGACCCGAACAGCGTCGGTGGGGTGGTAAAGACTTCGGCGCTCGGCTTGAGGGCCGACAGCAGCATCCAGATGATCGGCACCAAGAACAGCAGGGCCACGAGCGACAGCAGGATCTGGGAGACGACCGAGGTCAGCCGGAACGCCCCGGGCCGCCGTCGCTCCGCAGAAAGCGTCGGCACGGGCGACATCGGAGTCGGCGCGGTGACCGTCGAGGTCTCATTGGTCATAGTGCACCCACCTCTTCTGTCCGATGAACTGGAATACCGTGATCACCAGGATGATGATGAACAGCACCCAGGCGACGGCCGAGGCGAGGCCCATTTTGTAGAACTGGAAACCCTGCTCGTACAGGTAGACCACCATGGTGGTGGTGGCGTTCCCGGGACCCCCTCCGGTGAGCACGTAGGCCTGGGTGAAGACCTGAAAGGACGAGATCAGGGTCAGCACCACCGCGAAGAAGATCGACGGCGTGATCAGGGGCAAAACGATCCGGAAGAACCGTGCGATGCTTCCTGCCCCGTCGATCGCCGCGGCTTCGGTGAGGCTGGCGGGAATGCCGTCGAGCGCCGCCGAGAACACCAGCATGTTGTAGCCAAAGCCCTGCCAGATGGACACCAGAACCACGGCCGGCATGGCCCAGGTCTTCGAGCCTAGGAAGTTCGGGGCCTGGACCCCGAACCAGGTCTGCATCAGCGAGTCGATCAGCCCGTTCGGCGACAAGATGAGGGCGAAGATCGCCGCGTTGGCGACGACGGGCGTGACCGCGGGGATGAAGAAGATCGTGCGGTAGAGACCGCGAAACCTGATCCCCTTCGAACCGATCCAGACCGCGAGACCGAGTGAGATCACGATGTTGAGCGGGACGTACAAGAGCACGAAGACGAAGGTGTTGAGAATCGCGGTGTGGAACTCATTGCTCGTCAGCAAGGTCTGATAGTTCTTCAAACCGATGAAGCTGTGACTGCCGATCACGGGCCAGTTGTAGAAGCCAATGATGAGCGACGCGACGATCGGGAACGCGGTGAACGCGAGCAGGCCTAGCATGCTGGGGGCCATGAAGCCGGTCGCCGCCTTGCCATCGCCACGTCTGGATCGCCCGGCCTGGGTCGCAGCGGCCGCGGCAGCGGTGACGTCAGCGGGCAGCGCAGTCATAGGCCCTCCTTCCTGAGAGGGGCTGTGGGGTGCCGTCGCGAAGGCGGCACCCCACCAGCATCTAGCTCACCCGCGTCTAGGTCACGAACTGCCCTGCTCCTGGGTCTGGCTGAGGAGCTCGTCAACGGAACCCTGACCGTTGTAGGTAGCCACGGCCTGCTTGGCGAAGGTCGTCACGACCTGCTGCCAGGTCGGAATCGTTGTGTACGGCGTCGCGTTGCCCAAGGCGGCGTCCATGACCGGCTTGACGTCCTGGGTGTGGTTGCCCTCGTACCAGGAGTTCTGAGTGGAGATCAGGGCCGGGTAGGCGCGGCCGAGGTTGCCCAGATAGGTCTCCGCCTCGGGGCTGACCATGACACTAACGGCCTTGAACGCCTCGTCGGGAGTCTTGCAGTCGTGGGTGACCCCGAAGCCGGAACCGTCGGACCACGTCTTGGAACCGCTCGCGCCGGCCGGCATCGGAGCGATCCCCACCTTGAACTTCGCCTGTTCCCGGGCGTTGATCAGGTCCCAGGGACCGTCGAGCGACATGTAGGCGTTGCCGGCCAGGAACTGGTTGGCGCTTGACGAGGAGGAGTTTGCACTAGGAATTTGGGCGGCCACCTTCTCCTTACTGACCAGGTCGGTGTACCACTGCGCACTGGTGTGCCACTCGGGGTTGTTGACGTCCAGCTTGCCGTCGGCGTTCAACGCCGTCTTGCCGGAGGAGCTCAGCACCCACGGGAGCAGCTGGCCGATGTCGCTTTGCGCCCAGAATCCGTACTTCGGCGGCTTGGTCAGGGCCTTGGCGTCGCTCATGAAATCGTCCGTGGTCCAGCCGATCGCCGGCTCCTTCAGCCCGGCGGCCTTGAAGGCGTCCTTGTTGTAGAACATCACGAATGGACCCACGTCGTAGGGCAGGGCGACCTGCTTCCCCTCGAACTGCAAGCCCTTGGTGATGCTGGGCACGAAGTCTTCTGCCTTGATCCCGGCCTTGCTCATGTAGTCGTCCAGCGGCACCAGCAGGTTGCCGAACTGCGGTGCCCGCTGACCCTGCAGGCCGATCACGCACGGGGCCTTGCCACTGGCCGCCTCGGTGGTGAGCTTGGTCCAGAAGGCGTTGAATGGCGTGGTCTCGAACTGGACCTTGATGTTCGGGTATTTCTGCGTGACCATGTCGGCGATGTGCAGCCAGGCGTTCTTCTCGACGTCTGAACCGGACCACATGAACCAGGTAAGGGTCACCGGACCGCCGGAGGAGCTACTCGAGCTGGAGCTACCGCTGTTGCTGCTGCAGGCCGCCAGGAGGACGACGGACGCAGCCGCGGCAAAGAACTTGGTGAGACGGGAAATTCGCATGGCCCTCCTAGGGATGACGTCGATCCGACCGAGGACGGATTTGGGCCGAGTTCATAGCACAAGACCTCGTAGGTCTGATCGTCGTCTCAACCATCTTGCGATGTCAACGCTCTAGTTCGAGATTTCGGGGTCGTGCACCGAATCGTAATTGCGGTTGAGAGATCGCGGGTTACCGGAGTGAGACCGGCCCGTTACCTCACCATTGCGTCGGCGGCGGGGTAAGGAACACAATTGCTCAAAGATCGGATGACTTCACAGGAGATGGGCGTCTGGTCGATCATCGTGGCACCGCCTGGCGGCATCGAGGAAGGACGATCATGGCAACGGAGTCTTCGGCCGTCGAGCAGACCCGCGCTGCGATCCTTCGGCGAGTCGACGCAGGCATCGCCGAAGGCCCGTTCAGCGCCGACTGGGATTGCCTAACCTCGGGTTATCAGGTTCCGGACTGGTACGTCGACGGCAAGTTCGGCATCTTCATCCATTGGGGTCCATACAGCGTGCCCGCGTACTCCAGCGAGTGGTACCCGCGCGAGATGTACCGGCCGGGCACGGCGGTCTACGAGCACCACCGCCACACCTACGGCCCGCATCGGGACTTCGGCTACAAGGACTTCATCCCCCGATTCACCGGATCGGCGTTCGACCCGGTGGAGTGGGCGAGCCTCTTCCGCCGGGCAGGTGCCCAGTTCGTGGTTCCAGTAGCCGAGCACCACGACGGATTCGCCATGTACGCGACAGATCTGAGCCGATGGAACGCGGCACAGATGGGGCCGGGCCGGGACGTGGTCAAGGAGCTGTCCGATGCCGTCCGCGTCCAAGCGATGGTCCCCGGCGCATCCAGCCACCGAGCCGAGCACTGGTGGTTCTTCAACGGTGGCATGAGGTTCGACTCCGACGTCCGCGATCCAGAGTTCGCCGATCTTTACGGCCCTGCACAGCGCCAAGAGATCCGACCGTCGGAGGCGTTCTTGGAGGACTGGCTGGCGCGGACCGTGGAGCTCGTCGAGCACAACGATCCGCAGCTGGTGTGGTTCGACTGGTGGATCGAACAAGACGTCTTCAAGCCGTGGTTGGCGAAGTTCGCCGCGTGGTACTACAACCGGGGCATCGCCCGGAACCGTCCGGTGGCGATCAACCACAAGTTCGACGCCTTCCCACCCGGATCAGCTGTCTATGACGTCGAGCGCGGGCAGAATGCGGCCATTCGGCCGATGCTGTGGCAAAACGACACCTCCGTCGCCGTGCATTCATGGGGCTGGATCGAAGGCCAGCAGTACAAGGACATCCGGGTGATCTTGGGCGACCTGCTGGACGTCGTGAGCAAGAATGGCGCGCTGCTGCTCAATGTCGGTCCGAAGCCGGACGGCTCGTTCGAACCGGAGGAGCGCGAGCTCTTGTGCCGGATCGGTGACTGGCTGACGGTCAACGGCGAGGCCATCTACGGCACCCGTCCGTTCGCGGTCGGTGGTGAGGGCCCGACTATGGTCATGGACTCCTTTCTCAGCGACGCGGACCGCGCCGACTTCACCGCCGCGGACATCCGGTTCACCACTCGCGCCGACATCATCTACGCCACGCCTCTCGACCGGCCCCGGGGACGACTGCTGATCAGGTCCCTGGCAGAAGGCTCGCCGCATCTTCCGGGGCCCATCGCCTCTGTGGAGCTGATCGGTGACGAGAAGCCCCTGGCGTTCGAGCGGCGGACGGACGGCCTGTCGGTCACGCTCCCACAAGCCGCCGGCGGTTCGGTGCTGCCGGTACTGCGCATCACACCAGCCGTCCGGGTTCCGAACGCCCGCAAGTACGAGCTCCGGAACTGACTCCGCTGCCGCCGGACGGATGGCTCGGACGAGAACGCCACTCCCCGACACGCTCACACGAAAGGCGATGACCCCATGACGACCGACGTCGACCGCAGAATATGGGCCGACCTGGCTCGGCCCCTTCCGGCATGGCTGGCGGCCGCCAAGCTGGGAATCTTCATCCACTGGGGCCCGTACTCGGTGCCGGCTTGGGCGGAGCCCACCGGGGCTCTCGGGGCGGTGCCGGACGACGAGTGGTTCCCACACAACCCCTACGCCGAGTGGTACGCCAACACGATCCGGATTCCCGGCACTCCCGCCGCACAGCACCACCACGAGGTCTTTTCCGACGCGCCCTACGACGACTTCCTCGACCAGTGGACCGCGTCGACCTTCGACCCGGCAGCGTGGGCTCAGCTGTTCGCCGAGGCCGGCGCCAGCTACGTCATCCCGACCACCAAGCACCACGATGGGGTCGCGCTGTGGGACGCGCCGGGCACCGGATCGCGAAACACTGTCCATCGAGGTCCCCAACGCGATCTGGTCGGCGAGATCGCAGACGCCGTCCGCCAGGCCGGCTTGAGATTCGGGGTGTACTACTCCGGCGGGTTGGACTGGGGCGTGACCGACTTTCCCCCGCTCACCGGCCACGCCGACTTCACGGCCTGGCGACCGAAGGATCCCGCCTACAACGCGTACGCGAGTCTCCATGTTCGCGATCTGATCGCCCGGTACTCACCGGATGTGTTGTGGAACGACATCAACTGGCCGGACGCAGGGAAACGGACGGGATCCTGGTCGCTGCACGAGCTCTTCGCCGACTACTACGCCGGCAACCCCGACGGCGTGGTCGACGACCGATGGGGCGACACCCACTGGGACTTCCGCACCAGCGAGTACGAGGCCGGGAGTGAGAAGGAGGCCGAACCGGGGTGGGAGAACTGCCGCGGGATCGGCTTTTCCTTTGGATACAACCGCGCAGAGGACGAGCGACACATCCTGACCGGCCGGCAGCTGGCATGCCACCTGACCGACGTCGTGTCCCGCGGCGGACGGTTGCTGCTCAACGTAGGGCCAACCGCCGAGGGAGAGATTCCAGAACTCCAGCAGGCGTCATTGCGATCACTCGGCCGGTGGATGGCCCAGGTGGGCGACATCATCCGGGTGGCGCATCCGACGAGCCGCAGCGTGGCCCAAGCGACGAACCAGCCGTGGATACGTTGGCTCGACACGCCGGACCATCTCGTGGCACTGGTCGATCAGACGGGCGACACGACGCTCGATGTCGATAAGGATGCGGTCACGGCCGGGGAGGCCGAGATGCGGGCTGCACCCGGGACCGTGCAAGTCGTCGGTGGCAGCGTGCGGGTGAGCGTAGGGGAGCTCACCGACGGCCCCGCCGCCGTCCTCCTTTCCAAGCAGTAACCACATCGAGAATCGATTCGGAGGCAAGATCACATGAAGTACGGCGAACTGGGTCGTTCCGGCATGAACGTCAGCAAGATCTGTCTAGGCACGATGCACTTCGGCCCGAAGGCGACGGAGGAGGAGTCGCACGCGATCTTGGACAAGGCGCTCTCGATGGGCATCACCTTTATCGACACCGCGAACGTCTACGGCGGTGAGACCGCTCGCGGCCGCTCGGAGGAAATCGTCGGCACCTGGTTTGCCGCTCGGCCCGGCGTACGTGACGAGGTCGTGCTGGCGACCAAGGTCTACGGGGCAATGGGCGATCTAGGTCCGGCCAACAACAGCCGCGGCTTCTCGGCCTACAAGGTTCGCAAGCACCTGGCGGACTCCTTGCGTCGGCTCCAGACGGACCGGATCGACGTCTACCAGGTCCACCACATCGACGAACGGGTGTCCGCGGAAGAGTTCTGGGGAACGTACGAGCGCATGGTGGCCGATGGCGACGTTCTCTATGCGGGTTCCAGCAACTACTCCGGCTGGGGTCTGGCCAAGCGGCAGATGCAGGCCTGGCAGCGTGGCTTCGTGGGCTTCGTGTCCGAGCAGACGCAGTACAACCTGCTGAGCCGGGTACCCGAGATGGAGGTTCTCCCGGCGGCGCAGGACTTCGGGATCGGGGTGATCGTCTACATGCCGTTGGCGGGCGGTCTGCTGACCGGCAAGACCGAATCCTTCGACGGCACGCGGACCCGTCAGGTGGAGGAGGAGTACGGGATCCGGATCGGTCCCGAGAACCGCCAGGTCGGTGACTTCTCCGAGTTGTGTCGTGACCTCGGGGAACCCGAGCACGTCGTCGCGACCGCCTGGGTGCTCCAGCACCCCGCCGTCGCTTCGGCCATCGTCGGCGTTCGGACCGTCGATCAGCTGGACGGGCTCGACCGGGCTGCCGAACTCGACCTCGATGACGCAGCCTCGCACCGACTGAACGAGATCTTCGATATCAATGACGGGCGCAAAATCGGCCAAGGTCGTTCTCCGGAGGCGCACTCGTGGTGATCATCCTCCCGACGTCTGCCGGCACCGCACACCGAGCCGTGGAGGACCGTGTCGCCCCCTACTGATCGCTTCACCGCGTTGGACGTGTACGACGTGCGCTTCCCTACGTCGGACAACCTCGACGGCTCAGATGCGATGAACGCCAATCCGGACTACTCGGCCGCGTACGCGGTCCTGCGCACGGACGCCACTGACGGGCTGGAGGGCCATGCGCTCGCCTTCACGACCGGGCCCGGCAACGACTTGCAGATCAGCGCCATCAAAGGATTGGCCGAGTGGGTCGTTGGCCGACGCGTCGAAGACGTCCTCGGCGATCTTGGTGCCTTCTCACATGAGCTGATCCACGAGCCGCACCTGCGCTGGCTGGGTCCGGAGAAGGGCGTTGTGCAGATGGCCGCCGGTGCGATGATCAACGCCGCCTGGGACCTGCGGGCCAAGCGCGCCGGGCAGCCGCTGTGGCAGCACCTAGCCCGGTTGGAACCCGATGAATTGGTGTCGCTGGTGGATTTCCGCTATCTGACCGATGCCCTCACGCAGGGAGAAGCGCTAGCGATCTTGGAGCGCGCGCGACAGGGCCGCGGCGAGCGCGAAGAGCGGCTGCTGAACCAGGGGTACCCGGCCTATACGACGACGCCGGGATGGCTCGGCTACTCCGACGACAAGCTCGACCGGCTCGCCCGCGAGGCAGTCGAGCAGGGCTTCACCCTCATCAAGCTCAAGGTCGGCGCCGATGTGGCCGATGACGTGCGCCGGATGAAGGTGGCCCGTGCCGCGGTCGGCGACGGAATCCGCATCGCCGTCGATGCCAACCAGCGCTGGGACGTCGGTCCGGCGATCGACTGGATGCGCGCACTGGGGCCGTACGACCCGTACTGGATCGAGGAGCCCACCAGCCCCGACGATGTACTCGGCCACGCGGTCATCCGTCACGCCATCCACCCGATCAAGGTCGCCACCGGCGAGCACGCTGCCAACAGGATGATATTCAAGCAGCTGCTGCAGATCGGCGCCGTCGACATCGTGCAAATCGACGCCGCCCGCGTGGCCGGGGTCAACGAGAACCTCGCGATCCTCCTGCTGGCCGCCAAGTACGGGATTCCGGTCTGCCCGCACGCGGGCGGCGTCGGGCTGTGCGAGATGGTCCAGCACCTGTCGATGCTCGACTACGTCGCCGTCTCAGGGAGCTGGGAGGATCGCGTCATCGAGCACGTCGACCATCTCCACGAGCATTTCGTCACTCCGGTACACCTGGAGTACGGCCGCTACCGTGCCCCATTGGCGGCCGGCGGGGGCGGGGAGATGCTCGCGGACTCCGTGGCGCAGTACAGCTACCCGGACGGCCCAATATGGGCGGCCCGCCGGCAGTGAACGGTCCGATGAGCCCCCGTGCTATGGCTGGGACATTAGTCCAGGTGGAAGACCTCCTCGGCGGGCGCCCACCACTCGCCCTCGACCGCCGTCTTCAGGGGCTCTTGCATCGGGTCGGTCAGCTGCCACCACCGTCGTGTCTCAGGGTCGGCGGCGATCTCTGCCTGCGCCGCAGTCCAGTCGTCTCCGGTGTACTCCAGGTAGCTGAACAGCAACCCATCTCGCAGGAAGATCGAGTAGTTCCGCACACCGACACGCCGCAGGGTGGCCAGCACACCGGGCCAGACGTTCGCGTGCAGGCGCCGGTATTCGACCTGGTGCTCTGGACGCAGTCGGACAACGGCGGCGATGCGACGGGTACCGCGATCAGCAGCCTCGAAGGGGTTCGGGCTGACGTCCGTTGCGCTCACCAGACCATCGTGGCATCCCGGTCGTGACCAGCAGCACGGGCGCGGCTGTTGCGAGCGGCGCGGTTGACGCCCACCACCACCTGTGGGACCCGAGCGACCCTGGACAGGGTTGGCTCGCCGACCCCGCGCTGGCCGCCATCCGGCATCGCTTCGATCTGGAGGACTTGCACGATGCGGTACGCGCCGGCCTTGCCGGCCGGCCGGTGACTGCCACCGTGCTCGTGCAGTCGGTCGCCCGCACGGACGAGAGCGAGCGGCTGCTGGCGGCGGCCGCCGACGACGATCTGGTGGCCGCGGTGGTCGGCTGGGTGGACCTGACCGGCGACGTCCCAGCCCAGCTGGAGCGGCTGCGGGCCGGATACGGCGGGCGCCTACTGCGCGGAGTGCGGCACCTCGTACAGGACGAGCCGGATCCGCGGTGGCTGCTCCGCGAGGATGTCCTGGCGGGCCTGCGAGCTCTCGCGAAAGCCGACTTGCCGTACGACCTCCTCGTCCGGCCGCCGCAGTTACCGGCGGCTGTGGAACTGTCGCGGCGGCTGCCGGGCCTTCAGCTCGTGCTCGACCATGCGGGCAAGCCCCACCTGGCCTCCGGCGATCTCGAGGGCTGGTCGCGCGACGTGCGCGCCCTGGCCCGCTCGGAGCAAGTGGTATGCAAGGTCTCCGGCCTGGTCACCGAGGCCGACCACCAGCGCTGGTCGCTCGCGGACCTTCGCCCGGCGTGGGACACCGTGCTCGACGCCTTCGGGCCACGCCGCCTGCTGTTCGGCTCAGACTGGCCGGTCTGCCTGCTGGCCGCCAGCTGGGAGCGCTGGGCGGCCGCTGTCGCCGAGTTCGTCACACCCTTGTCATCTGACGAGGCGGACGCCATGTTGAGGACTACAGCCACCGCAACCTACCGGCTCGGCGGCCCCGCCGATCGAGACCTTGACCACCTACAGCACGAGAGGGACCAAATGTGACCACCATCCCCGCACCCGCCACATCGACGCTCCCCGGCTCCGCCGAGTTCGATGGTGTGCGCGCCCTCGTCACGGGTGGCGCCAGCGGTATCGGCCGAGCCACGGCCCGAGCGCTACGGATGCGAGGCGCAGCCGTGGCGTCCCTAGACCTGCGACCACTCACCGAGCCGGACGAGGACATCCTCGAGATTGCCTGTGACGTCGGCAGCGACGCCTCGGTACGCGAGGCAGTAGCTGCGGTCGCCGACCGGCTAGGGGGCCTCGACGTAGTTGTCTCCAACGCCGGCATCGGCTCCACCGGAGGAGTGGAGGACGTTACCGACGAGGAGTGGCACCACATCTTGAGCATCAACGTCGTCGGCACCGCCCGCCTGGTGCGCGCCGCACTGCCCCACCTTCGCCAGTCAGCACCCGCCGGACGTGCAGCCGTAGTCTGCACCGGTTCCATCGCCGCCTGGACCGGCTTGGTCCAACGAGCGGCGTACAGCGCCAGCAAGGGCGCCCTGCACGCGCTGGTCTTCGCGATGGCAGCCGACCTGGTCCGGGAGGGCATACGCGTCAACGCCGTTGCCCCCGGCACCGCCGACACCCCGTGGGTCCAGAGGCTGCTGGCCGCCGCGCCTGATCCGGACTCGGCTCTCGAAGCGCTGCGCGCCCGGCAACCCACCGGCCGCCTCGTCACCGCAGAACAGGTCGCTCACGCCGTCTGCTACCTCGCCAGCCCGCTGGCCGGGGCCACCACCGGTAGCGTCCTGCAGGTCGATGGCGGCTCCCACTCACTCGTGTTGCCGCCTGCGCAGTAGCCGCGTGGCGCCATGACCCCCGCCGTCACCCTGCCGCGTCGCGAGATCCGCCGCACCGGCGTGCAGCTGACCACACTCGGCTTCGGCGCCGCCCCCATCGCCGGTCTGTATCGCGCCGTCGACGAGACCACCGCGCGCGCCACCATCGACGCCTCGTGGGAAGGCGGCATGCGCTATTTCGATACTGCACCGCACTACGGCCTCGGGCTGTCGGAGCGACGCTTGGGCGAGGCGCTGCGCGATCGGCCGAGGGACGACGTGGTGGTCAGTTCGAAGATCGGCCGTCTGCTCGTCACTCGCACACCGCCGTTGGCGCGCGACGACGAACTATTCGACGTGCCGGGTGACCTGACCCGCCGCCGGGATTACAGCCGCGACGGCGTTCTGCGCTCACTGGAGGCGACACTGCAGCGGACGGGTCTCGACCGCGTCGATGTCCTGTACGTCCACGACCCCGACGAGCACTGGCGGGAGGCGGCGCAGGAAGCGGTGCCTGCGCTCGTGGAATTGCGCGAGGCCGGTGTCGTCGGCGCGATCGGCGTGGGCATGAACCAGTCCGAGATGCTGGCTCGTTTCATCCGGCAGACCGACGTCGACGTTGTCATGCTCGCTGGGCGCTACACGCTCCTGGAGCAGGGGGCTGCCGATGATCTGTTGCCGACGGCCCTCGAGCACGGCCGGTCGGTGGTTGCCGCGGCTGTGTTCAACTCTGGCCTCCTCGCCCGCGCGGAGGTTCCAGACACCGCGACATACGACTACCAGCAGGCCCCGCCCGACATGCGGGGGCGGGCACGACTGCTGGCCTCCGTCTGCCGCGAACATGGAACGACACTCCCGGCGGCGGCGATCCACTTTCCCCTCCGCCACCCCGCCGTCGCAAGCGTCGTGGTGGGCATGCGGAGCCCCGAGGAGGTGCGTCGCAACCTCGCCGCACACGCCCAGCACGTACCCGACGAGTTATGGACCGATCTCGAACACCGAGGCCTCCTGCGACCCGTCGGGTGAAGCGCCGCGGGCCTGCGGGTGGCTTCAGGCCGGTCGGTCGAGCGGTGCAGGGCCGTGCCGGGAGTTCGTCGCAGACGCATCGTAAGTGAGAGGCTGACCGCATGCGTGCCGTGCGGATTCATGCCAAGCGGGATATGCGGACCGAGCAAGTTCCCAGCCCCGATCCGGCTGCCGATGAGGTGCGGGTACGGGTGGGCTACGTCGGGATCTGCGGGTCGGATCTGCACTACTACCAGGACGGCGCGGCGGGCATCTTCGCCATCCGGGAGCCGCTCATTCCCGGCCACGAGGTGTCCGGAGTGATTGACCTTGACCCGGCGGGAGCGTACGAGGCAGGTACGCCGGTGACGGTACATCCGGCCACCTGGGGCACCCCGCAGCCCGATCTGACCGACGAGCAGCGCCACCTCTGGCCAGGCGGCGGGTATCTGGGGAGCGCCTCGACGTGGCCACACACCCACGGCGGCCTGGCGGAGCAGCTGATCGTTCGGCGCGATCAAGTTCGCCGGCTGCCGGCCTCGCTGCCGGTCAAGCGAGCAGCATTGGCCGAGCCCCTGGCCGTCGGCCTGCACGGCCTCGCGGTCGGTGGCGGCATCCGCGGCAAGCGCGTGCTGATATCGGGATCGGGCCCGATCGGGCTGCTCACAGCTGCCGCCGCGGCGGCTGGGGGTGCGGCAGAGGTGGTCTGTGCCGACCTGCTGGCCGGACCGCTGCAGCGCGCGCGGTCGCTCGGCGCAGCCAGCCCGGTGTCGATCGGGACGGTGCAGATCGGCGTCGAGAACCTGCCGGAGTCGCATTTCGACGTGACACTGGAGTGCGCCGGGGTGCCGCAGGCACTCCACGGGCTGCTGCTCGCCACCCGCCGGGCCGGCGTCGTCGTCCAGGTCGGCAACCTGCCCGACGTGACCCGACCGGTCAACCTGGCGCCCTTGGTCTCGAAGGAGATCCAACTGCGGGGCACCTTCCGCTTCAACAACGAGATCGACGCCGCAATCACGCTGCTCGACCTAAACCCGCAGATCGAGCAGGTGATCACTCACGTGCTGCCGATCGAGGACGTCGACCAGGCCTTCGCCATCGCCGCGAACTCCGAAATCTCTGGCAAGGTTGTTGTTGAAGTAAGCGCCTCCTGACAGAAAGCCCAGCTGATCAACAGGTCAAGGTCAATAATTCGTGGTGCGCACCGCTACTGTGCGAGCGCTCACGGGACTGTCCGGGGCGCGCAGCGTCAGTACGGCTGGGGTCGGGTCCCACGCCAGTGTCCAGTCGGTGGGCTCGCTGGGGAACACCGGCTCCATCTTGGTCGGTACGTCAACAAGCCAGGGCAGTGGAACCGCAGCCTCGGCTGGGCCGCTGCCGCGATGGTAGACGGTGAGTAGCGTGAGCTCGGGACCCGCAAGTGCGAAGGCGGCCCATGAGTCGTCCCAACCCGGCAGGCCGAGCGGCCATCGCGGCACCAGTGAACGGATCGCACCGCGCAGTTCGCGATGGATCGCAACCGCTTCCCGTACCAACGCCAGCTGATCCTGCGAGAGTTGCGGCAAGTATCCGGACAGGTATAGCCGGCCGAGCAGGCCGAGCGAAAGTGAGGCGATAGTTTCCTCCCGGCCCATTGACGCGCTCGGGTAGGCCCATGAGCCTGCTTGCTCCGGCAACATCAGCATCGGCGCGGCGACGGCGATCGGAACGTAGCGAGCCACGTCTTGCTGGTCGCTGGTCGATTGAAGCGCGAGGCGGGAAAGCAGGGCGAAATCGGACCGCATCGCCCCGGAGGCGCAGTTCTCAATGATCACGTTTGGGTGCCGGTCGAGCAGCGCGTCCAACCAGTCAAGCTGAGCTCGGTTGTGGCCCAGCAGGCCCGCACCTGCACTGGTGCCACCCACGTCGGTGCCCGGGCCAGGGTTGATGTTGTAGTCGAACTTGAAATAGCCGACACCCAGGTCTTCGACTAGCCGGTCCACCGTGGCGTCCAGGTGAGCCCGAGCGGCCGGATGGCGCAGGTCCAGGTGGTAGCGCCCGGCTTCGGCCACTCGGCGTCCGCGCCGGCAGAAGAAGGCGTCGTCGGGCAGCCGATCAGCCATCGGACTGCGCACACCAACAACTTCGGGCTCCAACCAGAGCCCTGGGACCAGCCCGCGCTCCCGAATCCGGCCCAGCACCTCGGTAATGCCGTTCGGGAAGCGGACCGTCGACGGCTGCCATTCCCCCACGTAGTCCCACCAGCCGGCGAACCCTTGCATGGTGGAGTCGTACCAGCCTGCGTCAATACAGAACGCCTCAACACCGGCCTCGGCGGCCGCATCGACGAGCGGCAGCAGCCGCTCGGTCGTCGGGTCCCCCATCAGGGTGTTCATGTAATCGTTGTAGATCACCGTCAGCCGCTCATTGTCCGGGTGAGGTCGCCGGGCCAGCCGGCGGTGCTTGGTCAGCTCACCCAAAGCGGCTTGCCAGCCGGCACCGAGAGCGACAGTGGCCGGGACTGTGCAGAAGGTCTCACCAGGCTGGAGTGCGGCCAGCCAC
>Ga0307289_10000736_pt1 | contig 14131 bp, 9 predicted proteins | sample ER_DNA_143_FD_194483 | JGI IMG/M metagenome (GOLD analysis project Ga0307289, IMG submission 194483) | Bulk soil microbial communities from the East River watershed near Crested Butte, Colorado, United States - ER_DNA_143 | ecosystem: Environmental > Terrestrial > Soil > Floodplain | place: USA...
CAAGGAGATTCACTTCTGAGGCTCGTCGCGGGTCAACTCGTCGTCGGCCTCATCGAGCATCGCTCGCCGCCCGACGGCCGTGGTGGTGGAGTTGCCCTCGTTATCTAGGGCCGATTCCTCCGGTGCAGCCTCCGGTCCGTTCGACCGGGTCGTTGCCGAGGTGCTTGAGGCCTTGGATGCAGTGGTGGATTCGGTCCCTGCGGGACTCGTAACCGCGGGGCCAATTTCGTCCGCACTGGTTCCTGCCGCACTGGTTCCTGCCGCACTGGTTCCTGCCGCACTGGTTGCCGCGGGACTGGTTTCTGCCGACGCGGTCGCGTCGGTCGCCGCACCTTCATTCGAGGCTTCGAGCGCCTTCAGCTGCTTGCGTCGCAGCCGCGCCCGCCGGATCCCACTGCGGAGCAGCAGCAGCGCCAAGATCGTGACCGCCATGGCGACGGCGCCAGTGATGAAGATGCCCGCGCTGTTCACCGGAACAGTGGCTCCGAAGATGGATAACTCGAAAATCTCGGGATTGCCTATGACGATCGCGACAACAAGCACCGCCACCAGAACGAGCAGGATCAAAGCGAGCACGACCATAACGTCATTATTCCTCTGGGGTATCCTCTTGGGGAGCGAGCCGACGAGGCGTTTTCCCAATTGTCACTCGCGAGCTCCGCAGGTCGATCCGAGAGATCGGGCGTGGCCCCGGGGCTAATAGCGATGTGTCCGCCTCGACAACGAAACCAAAGCCACTTGTGGTTTAGACTTCGCGAGCGGCTAAGGGCAGTAGCCGCCAAGTGCCGAATGTCTCAGGAGGACGATGCATGTCCCTACTTCCAGTTCCCATGGAAGTGACTTCTCTTAATCTGTCGGGAGTCAATCTGACGTTCGTCGCAGTGGTGGGCGTTGTCGCGCTGATCGCCCTTGTGATGGCCATGTTCTTCCGCCGCGAGGTGCTTGCGGCCAACGACGGTACGCCGAATATGCAGTCCATCGCGCGCGCTGTTCAGGAGGGCGCCAGCGCCTACCTCGGTCGCCAGTTCCGCACCCTGAGTGTGTTCGCGGTAGCTGCGTTCTTCCTGCTCTTCCTGTTGCCGGTACACGCCAGCGCTGAGTTCAGCAGCCTGACATTGCGCATTAGCCGCTCCGTCGCGTTCCTTGCCGGAGCGGTCTTTTCTGCTCTGATCGGTTATCTGGGCATGTGGCTGGCGGTTCGCGCCAACGTACGCGTCGCTGCCGCCGCACGCAGCGAGGGTCGCGATCCCGCCATGAAGATTGCCTTCCGAACTGGAGCGCACGTCGGTATGGCCACAGTCGGCCTCGGCTTGCTCGGCGCCTCCGTGGTGGTTTTCATCTTCCGTGGCGACGCTCCGACCATCCTCGAAGGTTTCGGCTTCGGCGCAGCCATGCTCGCCATGTTCATGCGTGTCGGTGGCGGCATCTTCACCAAGGCGGCCGACGTTGGTGCCGATCTGGTCGGCAAGGTTGAGCAGGGCATTCCGGAGGACGATCCGCGTAATGCCGCGACGATCGCCGACAACGTCGGGGACAACGTCGGCGACTGTGCGGGCATGGCCGCAGATCTGTTCGAGTCTTACGCCGTCATGCTGGTCGCCTCGCTGATCCTCGGTAAGGCAGCCTTCGGTGAGTTCGGCCTGGTCTTCCCGCTCATCGTGCCGGCCATCGGCGTTATTACCGCCATCATCGGCATTTTCCTGACTCGGCCACGACCCGGCGAGAACGGCCTGAAGACCATCAACCGCTCCTTCTATCTGTCTGCAGCCATCTCGGCGGTACTCGTCGCGATCGCGGCGTTCGCGTACCTGCCCTCCTCCTTTGCCGCGCTGAATGTGCCAGGCGTGGAAGCGGGCGCGATCGATGATCCTCGAATCGTCGCCGTCGGCGCGGTCGTCATCGGGATCGTGCTTGCCGCGCTGATCTTGAGCCTGACCGGCTACTACACCGGTACCGAGGATCGTCCGGTCAACAATGTGGGCAAGACCTCGCTAACCGGCGCAGCGACCGTCGTGCTCGCCGGGATTTCCGTCGGACTGGAGTCGGCGGTTTACACGGCCATCGTCATCGGCGCTGCTGTCTACGGGGCGTTCCTGCTCGGTGGTTCTGGAGTCGTCGGCCTGTTCGCCATTGCCCTTGCTGGTTGCGGGCTGCTCACCACCGTCGGCGTGATTGTGGCGATGGATACCTTCGGCCCTGTTTCGGACAACGCCCAAGGCATTGCCGAGATGTCGGGCGACGTGCACGGCGACGGCGCCAAGATACTGACCGAGCTGGACGCGGTCGGCAACACGACCAAGGCCATCACCAAGGGAATTGCCATTTCCACCGCGGTCTTGGCCGCGACCGCCCTCTTCGGCTCTTACACCGACGCGATTCATACCGTGCTGGCCGATAACTACAGCAAGTTCATCGACCAAGCCGTCGTCTTCGCGCCGCAAACCCTGGTCGGCCTGATCATCGGCGCCGCGGTGGTCTTCTTGTTCTCCGGTTTGGCGATCAGCGCGGTTGGTCGTGCAGCCGGTGCAGTGGTCTTTGAGGTACGCCGTCAGTTCCGGGAGATTCCCGGCATCATGGATGGGACCGGCAAGCCCGAGTACGGCAAGGTCGTCGACATCTGCACGAAGGACTCTTTGCGTGAGCTTGCCACGCCCGGCCTGCTGGCCATCATGGCCCCGATCGCCGTCGGATTCGGCCTCGGCCCGTCCGCGCTAGCCGGCTACCTCGCCGGCGCCATTGCGACGGGCACCTTGATGGCTGTCTTCCTGGCCAACTCGGGCGGCGCCTGGGACAACGCGAAGAAGCTGGTTGAGGACGGTCACTACGGTGGCAAGGGCTCCGACGCCCACGCGGCCACGGTCATCGGCGACACCGTCGGCGACCCGTTCAAGGACACCGCCGGACCTGCGATCAACCCATTGATCAAGGTGATGAACCTGGTGTCATTGCTGATCGCGCCGGCAGTGGTTGCCATGTCGCCCCTGAGCACGACACCAAGTGCCGTGCGCTATGCGATCGCAGCGGTCGCGGTGGCCGTCATCGTCGTCATGGTGACCATCAGCACCCGGCGCGAAGTCGCGATCGCCAGCCCGCCTGAGGAGCCGACCCACAAAGAACTCGAGCCCCAGAACACCGAGTCTGAGCTCGGCGACCCTGAGGGCACCGACGCTGGGCGTACCGAGGTAGGGCATGCCGGCCACTCTGTCGAGGTCCCGACTACGCATTCCGAGACAAAGTTGACAAACTAGCTCAATGAGGGACGCTGGCCGCGGTTGCCTGCCCGATCCCGCACGCAAGGCACACTGGATTGCGATGACCAGTAATCCTGCCGGCGACGGTTTCACGCGGGGGTTTGACCAGGTGCCAGCCAACGGCTATGAGCCCGACCCGGCATTGGCTGGCTATCCGCCGCCTGAGCCCGCACAGACCTTTGGACCGATGAGCTACGGCCAGTCGGGACCGGGCCAGCCGTACGGGTATCCAACCGCTTACCCGCCCCCGCCGGCTTTCCAGCCACCCGGGCCGGTCAGCGCAATGCCTGACGGACCTCGGCCATACCAGCAGATGCTCCGCGGGCCGCGGTATCGCTGGTGGAAGCCCTTGCTCTGTCTGCTGCTGGTCGTACCGCTGGCGTTGCTCATGATGGCCCTCGCAATCGTGCCGGTGCTGATCGCCGGGCTCGTCACCGGCGCTCCCGACCTGGTCGCGTACATCACCGGGGCGACAACCGACATCGCCAACCTGGGTCCGGTCGGCTTCATCTACCTCAATCTCACACTCATCGTGCTGATCCCCGCGAGTGGCCTGTCGATCTGGATTGTGCATGGCGTTCGACCCCGGTTCCTGTCATCGGTCGCCGGTGGCATCCGGTGGGGCTGGCTGCTGCGCTGCGTCGCGGTCATCCTGCCCCTCTGGGCGCTCTATACGGGCATGGGCGTGCTCGTCGAACCCTTCACGTCTCCGCGTCCCGATCATTGGATAGCGCTGCTGGTCATCGTGGTGCTCATGACGCCATTGCAGGCAGCCGGGGAGGAGTACTTCTTCCGCGGCTGGATCATGCAAAACGTCGGAGCCTGGTTCGCCCGACCCATGGTCGGGCTCGTCGCCTCCCTGATCGTGTCAGCGGTCGCCTTCTCCGCTGCGCACCTGAGTCCGGACCCGTGGGTGCTCGGGACGATTGCCTGCCTCGCGGTTGCCTCGGGCATCGCGGCCTGGCGGACCGGCGGACTGGAGGCCGGCATCGCGATGCACGCGGTCAACAACATCCTGACTTTCTTCGTCGTTGTTGTTTTCGGCGGTTGGTCTCAAGCCTTCGTCGGGGCGCAGACCAGCGGAACACCGATGATGCTGCTGCTGGCGGTGGCGGCGAACGGCGTCGCGCTGGGCTTGATCCTGTGGCAGGCCAAGCGGATCAAGCTGCACCCCTACTACCAGCCGCCCGCGCGGCCCGGGATCTCAACAGGCGTGCCGCAGGCACCGGCCTATCCGATCAGCCAGTACCCTGCGCCGTAGCCGGTTTCGGATCGGGGAATACATCGGCGGAGCCGTGGCGTTTTGGGCCGCAGTTGATCGCGGGCCGTAGAGTAAGCGCGCTGGGGGCGGCAGCTGAGTCGGTTTGAATCGCTGTGACGATCTGTTTGTTCGATCGCGCAAGATCAGCTACGTGTCAGTTCAGTAGAGAAAGTGAGTATCGGTGGCAGGGAAGGCAGGGGGCAGGCGGCTCGTCATCGTCGAGTCCCCGACCAAGGCGAATAAGATCGCGAGCTTTCTGGGCGATGGCTACATCGTGCAGTCCAGCCGCGGTCATATTCGGGACCTGCCAACTGGTGCCGCCGAGGTGCCCGCCAAGTACAAGGGTGAGAAGTGGGCGCGTACCGGCGTCAACGTCGACAATGGTTTTGAGCCCATCTACGTCGTCAGCCCCGAGAAGCGGGCGACGTTGCGATCACTGAAGGAAGCACTGGTCGGTGCCGACGAGTTGTTGCTCGCCACGGACGGTGATCGCGAGGGCGAGGCGATCGCGTGGCACCTGCTGCAGGAGCTGAAGCCCAAGGTGCCAGCGAAGCGCATGGTGTTCCATGAGATCACTCCAACAGCCATTGCGGAGGCTGTGGCTAACCCACGTGATCTTGACGAGGATCTTGTCGATGCCCAAGAGACCCGGCGCATCCTTGATCGACTGTATGGCTACGAGGTCTCACCTGTGCTGTGGAAGAAGGTCATGCCGCGGCTCTCGGCCGGGCGTGTCCAATCGGTCGCGACCCGGCTGATCGTTGATCGTGAGCGGGAACGTATCGCGTTCCGCGGAGCCTCGTACTGGGATCTCGACGCGATCTTGGACGCCGGATCCGATGTCACCCCGCCGCTGTTCCCAGCCCGACTGACTCGGGTCGGTGAGCGCCGGGTGGCTCAAGGCCGGGACTTCGACACTCGTGGTTCCTTGATCGTCAAGGACCATGATCAGCTGATCCGTCTGGATGAGGCACAGGCCAAGGCCCTGGCGGACTCGCTACGCTCCGCCTCCTTCGATGTCGACAGCGTTGAGTCCAAGCCCTACACCCGCCGCCCGTACGCCCCGTTCCGGACAACGACACTGCAGCAGGAGGCGGGACGCAAACTCGGCTTCACCGCGCAACGAACCATGTCGATCGCCCAGGACCTGTACGAGGCCGGGTTCATTACCTACATGCGAACCGATTCGATCACGCTGTCCGGCGCCGCGATTGCCGCAGCTCGGCAGCAGGTCCAGCAGCTCTACGGCGCGGACTACCTCCCGGATCAGCCGCGCGTCTACACCTCCAGGGTCAAGAACGCCCAAGAAGCGCACGAAGCGATCCGCCCAGCCGGTGAGAGCTTCCTGACGCCGGCAGAGACCAGGCTGAGCGGTGATCAGTTCCGGCTCTATGAGTTGATCTGGATGCGCACCATCTCCTCCCAGATGAAAGATGCCGAGGGCTTCTCGATCACGGTCAAGATCAACGCCCGACCCAGCGACGGCGAGCCGTGTACCTTCGTGGCATCCGGGCGCACGATCACGTTCTACGGTTTCCTCAAGGCGTACGTGGAATCGGTCGAAGAGACCGATGGCCACACCGACGATGAGCAGACCCGACTTCCGCAACTCGCCGCCGGCCAGCCACTGCGACCCGAGTCGGTGACGGCGTCGGGCCACGAAACGCGGCCGCCCGCTCGCTACACCGAGCCGTCGCTGGTCGCCAAACTGGAAGAACTCGAGATCGGCCGGCCCTCGACGTACGCGACCATCATCCGCACCATCACGGCCCGGGACTATGTCTTCAAGAAGGGCACGGCGCTGGTGCCTACCTGGTTGGCCTTTGCGGTTACCGGGTTGCTCGAGGAGCACTTCCCCAGGCTGGTCGATTACGCCTTCACCGCGGAGATGGAGGACGTCCTTGACGAGATCGCCGATGGGCAGGCCGAGCGACTCAGAGTATTGACGGACTTCTATTTCGGTGATGACAACCGCGAGGGCCTGCACCGGCTGGTGACCGAGCTCGGCGAGATCGACGCTCGTAAGCTGTCGACCTTCGAGATCGGAGATCCCGACGCTCTCGCGACGGGCGCTCCGAAGGTTGTGGTCCGGGTCGGCCGCTACGGCACCTATGTTGAGGATGAGGAAGGTCGGCGCGCCAACGTCGCGGAGGATTTGCCACCTGACGAGTTGACTATTGATCTTGCTCGTGAGCTGCTGGCCAAGCCGGTCGGCGAGGAACGTGAACTGGGATCCGACTCTGAGACCTTGCGCACCATCGTCGCGAGGAACGGTCGCTTCGGCCCCTACGTCACTGAGCTCCTCCCCGAAGACAGCCCGAAGACTGCCAAGCCGCGTACCGCGTCCCTTCTTACCTCCATGAGCCTCGACTCGGTGACCCTTGAGCAGGCGCTTGAGCTGATGAGCCTGCCGCGGATCGTTGGCACAGATGTGGACGGTGCAGAGATCACCGCACAGAACGGGCGCTACGGGCCTTATCTGAAGAAGGGTTCCGACTCCCGCTCGCTGGACAGCGAAGATCAGATCTTCTCGATCAGCCTGCCGGAGGCTCAGGCGATCTATGCTCAGCCCAAGCAGCGCGGTCGGGCAGCCGCCAAGCCACCGCTCAAGGAACTGGGCCCCGACCCCGCCTCGGGCCGCCCCATGATCATCAAGGAAGGCCGCTTCGGGCCGTATGTCACCGACGGCGAGATCAATGCAACGTTGCGGCGTGCCGATGACGTGGAAACGATCACTGCCGAACGCGCGGCCGAGCTGCTCGCCGAGAAGCGCGCCAAGGGCCCGGCGCCCAAGAAGCGTCCGGCGAAGCGGACGAGGGCCGCCGCAGCGAGCGCAGCTACACCAAAATCGGCCGCGAAAAAGGTTGCGGCGAAGAGCGTTCGCGCCAAAGCTGGCTAGTTGCACGCGGAGCTTTCACCATGAGTGGTTGCCATCACGATCACACATGCCGACCAGACAGCACTAGTGTCTGATCGTGGGTAAGAAGAAGCGCCGTAAGGCCAAGGCGGGCAAGCGCGGTGCGCTCGTGGCTGCTCGGCCGGCCGGGCTTACCGAGGGCTCCGGCACGAATCCGTCTGATCAACGCTGTTACGACATGCCGTACAGCGCAGCCGCGCCACGGATGATTAATCCCGATCTTGGTCTGCACAACCTGGTAGCCAGGGTCGGGCACAATGCCGCGTACGAGATCGCCGTCACGTTGCTGGATGCGCCGGATCACCGGCTGATCCGCTCCGGCGTGCTTCTTGCCCATCGGGTGCTGGACGGGCGAGGTGAGTGGTACATCACGGCCCCGGATTGGCAACCGCTGCTACCGATTGATCGCATCGAGCTGATGGGCCACGCCGATCTTCCTGAGGAGCTGGCCGACATGATCCGGCCGCTGCGTCGGCGGGCCACGTTGGGTCCGGTTGCGGCGCTGATTTGTGATCGTCGTGAGTTCGCGCTGCGCGATAAGGAGGGTGTGACGCTGGCGCTGCTGCGTGACGACAAGGTGACCGTACGCCGCGGAGGCCTGACCACTGCGCGTTATCGCGAGGTGTTGATCACTCCCGTCGGGCCGGGACTCACCGATGAGCAGCTGGCCTTTCTCGACCGTGCTCTATCACAAGCCGGCGCCACCCACGTACCGCGCTTTCCGCGACTGGTCTCCCGGCTAGGTGCGCCCGCGACTGGACCAACCGACCTGCCGGTGCCCGGACCATTCGATTCCGCCGCACCCTTCAAGAAGTTCGTCTCCCAACTCGTTGCCCTCCGGCTACGACAGATCGTGGAAGCTGATCTTGCTATTCGCGGCGGTGATCTTGGTGCTGTCGACCGGCTTGCCGATCACGCTTCCCGACTGCGGGTGGAGCTCAAGGGATTGTCAGTCGTCCTCGACCCGGAGTGGGTCGAAGATCTTTACGACGAGCTCGGCTGGATCAGCTTGGAGGGAGATTCGTCCAATTCGGATGGGCATGACCGACTGACCGCCCGACTCCGTAGCGAGCGCTATCTCACCGTGCTGGAACGGCTGGTCGCGGCCGTCCGGGCGCCCAAGCTGGCCGATCAACGCTCCGATCCCGCCGGCGAGGTGCTTGCCGGCCTGGTCTCGATTGCCGTCACCCGGATGGCTCGGTGTGCCGATCACCTGAACGTCGACTCGGCCGACGAGGAGTGGGAAGAAGCCTGGCAGGAGATGGGACGCCTCGAGTGGGTGGTGGGCGTCGCTGGTCAGGTGCTCCCGGAGGAGGCCGCAACGATTCAGCAGCAGCTCCTCAAGGCCCGCCAGCTGCTGGCCGAGATTTACGATGAGCATCGCCGTGAGCTCGTCACAGCCGAGCAGGTGGCCAAGCTGATTCCCGCACAAGCGTTTGCCGCGGGCCGCGACTTCGAACGCGAATCCCGGCGGGTACGCCGCGCTCGGCGGGAGTTTGTGGATGTATGGGCCAAGACGAAGAAGAAGCTTGGCGCGTGAGCACCGCAGGCGGGGTCTTCATTGTCTTCGAGGGCGGCGACGGGGTCGGCAAGACGACCCAGGTCGACCTGCTGTGTGGGTGGTTGGCCGATGCGGGTCATGAGGTCGTCAAGACCTTCGAGCCGGGGGACTCGACCGTTGGAGCCATGATCCGGCAAATCGTTCTGGATCCAGCGACCGGCGAGATGTCTCCGCGTGCCGAGGCCTTGCTGTATGCGGCTGACAAGGCGCAACACGTTTTCTCGGTCGTCAGGCCGGCGTTGCAGCGAGGTGCCGTGGTGGTGTGCGACCGGTACGTCGACTCGATGCTGGCCTATCAGGGAGGTGGTCGGGTGTTGCAGCTCGAGGACGTCGAGCGCATCGCGCGCTGGGCCACCGAGGATCTGCGACCGGATCTCACTGTGGTGCTCGATGCCGAGCTCAGCGATGGCGTCCACGCCAAGTCCAACAAGGACCGCCTGGAGTCGGCCGGCGATGTGTTTCACGAACGGACCCGGCTCTTCTTCCTCGACCTGGCCCGGCGTGAGCCGGAGCGGTATCTGGTGTTGAATGCACGCGCCTCGCGGGAGGAGATCGCTGGCCAGGTCGCCGCTCGGGTCGCCCCGTTGCTCCGTGCCGTAGCCCGCCGATGACGTCAGGGATCGGTGGCAGAGTGGTGCTGTGGCTGCGTCGTTAACCGATACCTCGGCTCCTGACGCTGGGGCGGACCTTGGTGTCTGGACGGAGCTGATCGGACAGACGGCGACCGTGACCACCCTGCAACGGGCGGTGGCGAGAGAGCCGCATGCCATGAGTCACGCCTGGTTGTTCACCGGTCCGCCGGGTTCGGGCCGCTCTAATGCCGCGCGGGCGTTTGCTGCGGCGTTGCAGTGCAGCTCGGGTGGGTGTGGCACATGCACCGCCTGCCGTACGTCGTTGTCCGGCGCGCATCCCGACGTCACCCTGGTGCGTACCGAGTTGCTCTCCATCGGCGTCGATGAGGTTCGCGAACTGGTCCGCCGAGCGGTGATGAGTCCGACTCTTGGTCGCTGGCAGGTGATCGTGATCGAGGACGCGGACCGGGTCACCGAGCGCGGCGCCGATGCCCTGCTGAAGAGCATCGAGGAGCCGGCACCGCGTACGGTGTGGATCCTGTGTGCGCCGACCCCGGAGGATGTGGTTGCGACCATCCGGTCGCGTTGTCGCCTCTTGTCGCTGCAGACGCCAACCATCTCCGCGGTGGCGCGACTACTCGAGACTCGCGATGGTGTGGAACCGGAGCTGGCGGCGTACGCGGCGAGGGTTTCGCAGGGACATGTCGGTCGGGCACGGGTGCTGGCCCGGGATGAGGGCGCCCGGAATCGGCGGCAGCAGATCTTGCACATTCCCTTTGAGTTGCATGGCCTGGGTCCCTGCCTGGCGGCGGCAGCTCAGATTGTCGAGTCGGCGACTGCCGAGGCGGCCGAGGCAACGACCGAGCTGGACGCGAAGGAACGCTCGGCATTGGAGGAGGCGCTGGGATTCGGCACGAAGGGTGCCAAGCCGCGTCAGGCTCAGGCGGCGATCAAGGAGTTGGAAGATCAGCAAAAGGCTCGCAGCAAGCGGTTTCAGCGGGATGCGATCGATCGCACGCTGACTGAGCTGACCGGCTTCTATCGCGACGTGCTGAGCATTCAAACCGCCTCCGGTGCAGCGGTGATCAATGAAGATCTGAAGCCGCAGATTGCCGTACTGGCGCGGAAGTCGACACCTGAGTCGACGCTGCATCGCATTGATGCGCTGCTGGATTGCCGAACTGCACTCGAGGGCAATGTTGCTCCGCTGCTCGCGGTCGAGGCTGCGCTGATCGGCCTAGTCGAAGGTTGACCGAGGAATCTGCAGGAACCGCTGCCCATGGATACGGTGGCGCAGTGTACCTCACTCGCTCCGCAAATTTTGGGGTTCATTTTCTTCGAGTTGTTTAGTAACCTGGGCCGCACAGGTTGCCGGAGGGGACGAACCCCCGAGCGTCCTCTCCGACAACCTTCCCAAGGTCTGGCTGATCCAGCTGGACCTTTCGTTTTGTAGCTGCTCGCGCATCGCGCGCATGGAATCCGCCTACTTCGTCGTCGCTCGCAGAGGAAAAGCGCCTCCACTCCCTCCTCCTCAGCACGGCGGGCGCGCGATTTCCGACGCTCGCAGCTGATTCATCGTGCCGGACCGGCCCAAGGTCACAAATTGATATCGCAAAGTGTTGCGCTGCGGGGAAGTTTCGCTCTACGGTGGTTTTTGGCTCGTTTCCGTTTCGTTATCTAACTCGCGGGGGCGGAACGCCAAGGGGGAAGAACTCAGTGGCATCCGATGTGTCGCTGGGATCGCGTGTCCGTTTGCCGAACTCCGCTGGACGGGCACCTTGCCGGGAATGTCCCGGGCGAAAGCGGAGGTGGGAACCATCGGATTTCTCTCACGTCAGGACTGAGAGATTCCCGGGGTGAAGCGCTCACAGCGGTGTGGGTTTCACACCGCGTGAGCGCTGGGACGTAGCCTCCTGAACACACGGGGTCACCACAGGCGTACTCGGGGAAGGATTTACTCCTAGGTGACATCCACCATCATCACGCGCGCCGTCGGCGTGGGTGCTGGGCTTGCTTTGTCCTTCGGGATTGGGCTTGCCGGTGCCGTACCTGCCGAGGCGGCGTCGTCCGTATGGGACAAAGTCGCTCAGTGCGAGAGTGGCGGCAACTGGAAGATCAACACCGGCAATGGGTTCTACGGCGGCGTGCAGTTCGCTGCCGGCACCTGGAAGGCGTACGGGGGAAAGACGTACGCGAGTCAGGCGCACCTGGCAACCAAGGCCGAGCAGATCGCTATCGCTCGTCGGGTACTAGCTGGTCAGGGCCCTGGCGCCTGGCCGACGTGCGGCCGACGTGCGGGACTGACCAAGGCGAACGGGGAGGCGTCCGCGAACGCGGCACCGACGTCGAATCCCGGTACGTCCGCAATCCAGAAGTCGAGCGACTCGAAGAAGAAGATCGCCAAGAAGTCGACTCATAAGAAGTACAGTGCTACGGGCAAAACCGTTCACGTCAAGCGCGGTGACACGCTTCGCAAGATCGCCAAGCGCTACCACGTCAAGGGTGGCTGGAAGGGCCTGTGGAAGCTCAACAAGAAGACGATCAAGGATCCCAACTTGATCTACATAGGGCAAACGATCAAGATCACATAAGTCTGATTGGCGCGGGTGGGACCCTGCCCCCCAGTATGCCCACCCGTGGAAGCCCGGCAGACCCGCATCTGCCGGGCTTCCAGTTTTTCCGGGCAGGCTGAGCAAGTGTCAGGGTGCATGAGGGCGCCTCCGGCTTAGGCTATGGTCCATGGCGCGGGTCATGGCTGTGTCGTTCGAGCGGTACGGCCGACTGTATTACCTCGATCCGGCGGGTCACGACTACAGCGTCGGTGACCGCGTTCTGGTGCCGACCGACTCCGGCCCAGAGGTGGCGGAGTGTGTCTGGGCGCCCGAGTGGATCGACGAGGACGGTTTTGCGGATCTGCCAGTCTGCGCTGGCCTGGCTGGCCAGGAGCACCTGGAGCGGGATGCGGCCAACCGCCGGCGACGCGCCGAGGCGAAGCTGGCCGCCAAGAAATTGATCAAGCGGAACCAGCTGCCGATGAAGGTGGTTGCCGTCGACTTCGTGGATTCCGGTATCGATTTCGATCAGCTGGTGGTGGTCTACTTCACCGCACCCCACCGGGTCGACTTCCGGACCCTGGTCAGCGAGCTGGCTCGTACGGTTCATGCGCGGATCGACCTGCGCCAGATCGGCTCGCGGGACGCCGCCCGGCTGGTCGGTGGGTTGGGCAACTGCGGCCGCGACTTGTGCTGCGCCACGTTCTTGAAGGACTTCGAGCCGGTGAGTCTCCGGATGGCCAAGGTGCAGGATCTCCCACCGAACCCTCTGAAGATCTCGGGCGCCTGCGGCCGACTGATGTGCTGCTTGAAGTACGAGCACCCGCTCTACACCGAGTTCGCGCGTACGGCTCCGGGCATCGGGGAGCAGGTTGCGCTGGAGGACGGCGACGGCGTCGTTGTCGGCCACCAGGTCCCGGCCGACTCTGTGGTGGTCCGGATGAACGCGAACGGCACGACGAGGAGCTGCTCCCTGGCTGCCGCCTGTGGTGCTCGGCAGCTCTTTGCGTCCCGCGCCACTCCGGCCCAGGTGCAGCGGCCGCCGCGGAAGGGCCGGATACGGCGGCGCACGTCCGACGGCGAGGAAAGTTGAGAGCTGTGTGTCGCCTGTGTCGCTTCGAAACCGCAAATGCTCACGCCAGGCATCGCTAGACACTTCGTCACACCGTGCATAGTTCAGATGGGGTGAGGAAATGCGGGACGTCAGCCGGAAGCAGCGCGGTTAGGTCCGGTTGTTATTGATCTTGACCCGCGATTTGCGCGACTAGCTGCCGCGTAGGCTCTGGACATGCCGTCTGCCGTACGCCGTCTGCGCCTCCTCGGCGTGACGGTGGCGGCCTTGGTGGTCGTACTAGCAGCGTGTTCGGCGAGCCCGGGCGCCCCGGCGGATCAGCCGTCGCCGGTGCCAGTGCCGTCTTCCGCCGCCAGCTCAAGTCTCAAGCTGCCGAGAGACGGGCGGCCGCTGCAGCCTGTCCCGGAGGTCAAGCCGGAGGGTTTCAGCCGGCCACCTCCCGGCAAGGGGTTGGCGCGCTATGAAAGGCAGCGGCTGGATTGGCAGCCGTGCGGCCACGGTTTCTTCTGCAGCACGATGCTGGTGCCGCTGGATTACGCCAAACCCGACGAAACAGCGATCACCCTGATGGTGGCCAAGCGGCCGGGCAAAGGGGACGAGCACCTCGGCAGCCTGATCATCAACCCTGGGGGGCCAGGCGGCTCAGGGGTTGGCTACGTCGGCTACTTCGACGCTGATGGCCTGGAAAACTACGATGTCGTCGGCTGGGACCCCCGAGGAGTTGGTCGTTCTACGCCGGTGAGCTGCTTCGGTCAAGCTGATCTTGATCGATACTTCTCGATGGACAGCTCACCCGATGACGCTACTGAGCTCCAGGCGAGGATCGACGAACAGATCAACTTTGGCCGGTCCTGCCTGGATCAATCCGGTGCGTTGCTGGAACACATTTCGACCATGGAGACGGTACGTGATCTCGATCTATTGCGTGGGCTGCTCGGTGACGCC
>Ga0307289_10000744_pt1 | contig 14096 bp, 12 predicted proteins | sample ER_DNA_143_FD_194483 | JGI IMG/M metagenome (GOLD analysis project Ga0307289, IMG submission 194483) | Bulk soil microbial communities from the East River watershed near Crested Butte, Colorado, United States - ER_DNA_143 | ecosystem: Environmental > Terrestrial > Soil > Floodplain | place...
CCTCGCCGATCCGGACCGACGCCTCCGCGGCCGAGTACTGGGCCTTCATCACTTCCTTCTGGCTGCGGAACGACTCGATTTTCGCCGAGAGCGTCTTCTCGTTCGCCTCGAGCTTCTGCTGCTGCTGGTTCAGCTCGTTGACCTGCCGGTCGAGATCCTGGAGCTGTGCCTGAGCCGCGGTCTTCCGCTCGAGCGCCATGCGGGCCAGGTCCTCGCGGTTGGCGCCGAGCGCCTCGCGCGCCTGCGACTCGAGCTTCGGCACGCTCGTCTCGAGCTTGCCCGCCTGGAGCTCAAGCCGCTTCTTCGCCGTGACGACGTCCGCGACGCCACGCTTGACGTTCTGGAGCAGCTCGAGCTGCTTCTCGTACGAGTAGTCGAGGGTTTCCGCCGGATCCTCGGCGCGGTTCAACAGACTGTTCCACTTCGTTTTGAAAAGCGTCATCGTGCGATCCCATAGACCTGCCACTTCGTCCTCCTGTTGGTGTCCCAGTAGCCTAACGACCAGTTGCGTATGCGATTTTCCTCCATTGTGTCGACCGGTCAGTTCCGACGGACTCGCGGGCAAAGCCCGCATGTCCTGAGGACGGCACCGCAAGCGGTGCCTTGATGTTGGTCGAGCGGAGCATGGATCCGGGCTGGCTCTCGAACTCGTACCTGCTCGCGGACGAGGAAGGTGGGACGGCGGTCTACGTCGACTCGGGCGCCCCGCTGGAGCCGCTGCTGGAGGCTGCCGAGCGCTGGCGCGTCCAGCCGGAGTACGTCCTGCGCACGCATGGCCATCCCGACCACGTCGTCCACGAGCCGGAACTTGGCCTCACAGTCGTCACTCGCGCGCTGGAGGCCGGCGGGCTGCACATCGAGGCACTGCCGACGCCCGGCCATGCGGAGGACCACCTCGCGTTCGTCGTCAACGGGGAGCTCTGCTTCTCGGGCGACATCCTGTTCAAGGACGCCGTCGGGGGAGGGAGCGACGTGCCTGCGATCCGGAGCTCGGTGATGGACGTGCTGATGAAGCTGCCGCCCGAGACACGCGTGCTGCCCGGCCACACCGACGAGACCACGGTCGGACGCGAGTGGGAGGAGAACCCATTCGTTCGCTTCTGGCGAGGCGTCGAGCCGGGTGGTGAGGAGCGGGGCCGCGTCGGGGGCGAGGACGTGACGATCCTCGTCGACTCGCCGGACTACGACGGCAAGGGCAAGCTCCTCCTGCGCTTCGACGACGGCCGAGAGGCGATCCTCGGCGGCTCGCGGGTCGAGCGCGGCTAACCCGCGGCGCGCGCTTCGTCGAGGATCTCGAGGACGGCCACCGCGTCCCGTGGGTCGACCGGCGGCGGCGCGCCGTCGCGGAGGCTTGCCGCCACGCCTGCATAGAACGAGCTGTAGGAACCGGGCTCGGTCGGCACTTCGCGCCGATCCTCGCCGGTCACGAGCCGGCCCCAGCGCTCTTGGGGCTCCTCGCCGAATCCGGGCTCGGCCGGAGAGCGGCCGGCGCGCAAGGCCTCCTCCTGGACATCGAGGCCGTGCTTCACGTACGCGGCTCGGTCACCTAGCACGCGGAAGCGTGGGCCGGGATCGGCCGCGAGCACACTCGCCCAGAGGTGCGAGTAGACACCGGATTCGTGCTCGAGCGCAAGGAACACGTCGTCGTCCGCGACGGCGCCCTCACGCCGCGCGTCGACCTCCGCGTAGAGCTTGCTGACAGGCCCGAATAGCTGCACGGCCTGGTCGACGAGGTGGCTGCCCAGGTCGAGGAGGAGGCCGCCGCCTTTCGCCGCCGGCGTGCGCTCGCGCCAACCGTCGCCTGTCTCCGGGCGCCAGCGGTCGAAGCGCGACTCGAACCGGTGGACGCGTCCAAGTTCCCCGGTGTCCAGCAGCTTCCGCACCGTCAGGAAGTCCCCGTCCCAGCGCCGGTTCTGGAGCGCGGTCACCATCAAGCCCCGCTCGGCTGCCGCGTCGACGAGCGCGCGTCCCTCCTCCGCGTTCAGCGCGAGAGGCTTGTCGACGACGACCGCCAACCCCACCTCGAGCGCGGCCAGCCCGAGCGGGAGATGACTGTTGTTCGGAGTCGCGATCACGGCCAGGTCGAGCTCGGCAGCACGCTCCCAGACCTCACCCGCAGTTCCGACGACCTCGACTCCGGGATGCTCGCGAACCGCCTGCTCGCGGCGCTCTTCGTTTCCGGTCACGATCACGGATAACCGGAGCCCCTGGGTCGTGGAGATGAACGGGGCGTGGAACATCGAGCCTGCGAGGCCGTAGCCGAGCAGTGCCACATTGGCGGTCATGCGTGGAAGCCCCCGAGGCGCTCGGCCTCTTCGTCCAGCTCGGCGCGCACGCCCTTCGCGAGCCGGCCGAACGGCTCGATCCGCACGCGGTCCTTCTCGTAGCGCCATGTGCCCGCGACCTGGCCGTCGACCAGGAACGTGTTCGCGGACTGGGGTGTTCGCACGTTGAAGATGCGAGGCCGTTCGCGCTCGGGGAGGATCTGCGTCCGCCGCGCATGGACGAGCAGCGTCGCGTCCCAGACGGGCAGGAAGCGCGCCGGAGCCGGCGTGTCGGCGTCGGGCAACGGCAGCCGCGGGAGGTCGACGAGCTCCTTGCCGTCCTCGTCCCGGAAGCGCCGCAGCTCGAGGCGCTCGAGCGCCTGCCGCGTCGTCTTGATTTCGAGGCTCGCCCAGTCGGCGATCTCTGCCGGGCGTGCGGGGCCGAAGCCCTGCAGGTACCGGCGGACGAGCAGCTCGATCCCCTCGTTCTCGGTCGCCGACTCTGGCCCGACCCAGTCCTCGGCGAGCGCATAGAGATCGGCGCGCCGCCGCTCCCATGTGCCCGACGGCGGGACGCGCACCAGGTCGAGGAACAGGCCGGCGAGACCGAGCCGAGTGCCCAGGACGGCCTCGAGCTCGGCTCGTGTCAGCGTGCCGCCGCCGAATGCGCGGCGAACCCTGCGGTCGTTCGCGGCGATCCTCTTCGTGTCGAGGTCGCGGCCGTGCGTCCGCAGCCACCACGTGCGCTGGGCCTGCCGGATCCCGACGACGAACGGCCAGTAGTCCCGCTTCGAGACGAGGTGGATCGTCGCTCGCATCATCGACCCCTGGATCACGCTGCGCCGCTCGAGTGCGCGGGTCAGCTGGTCGCGCTCGAAGCCGTCGAGTCGGGACCAGAGCCCGATGTACATCGACGGCGCGTACTGCGCCTGGAGCCCAGCCATGCGCTCGAGCGCGCGCGGAAGCGGTGTCTTCACGCGCTCGAGCAGCATCTGCCGCGCGAGCAGTGCCCGGTTCAGTTCCCGCTCGGTGAGGGTGCGCGTCACTTCACGTGAGCCTAATCGGATTCAGAAGAACGTCTTAGGCCCGGCTTAGCCCGTTCTCAGGTCGCCTTGGTCTGCTGAGGAAGTCCGCTCGTTCCCAACAGAAAGGAGACCTATGACGGACAGAGTCAAGAACCTGCTGCTGATCGTTCTGTCGATCACGGCCCTCGCACTCGGAGGGTCGGCGCTCGCCGGCGCCGCATCCGGCGGGAGCGGATCGAGCAGCAACGGGAGCGGCAACAACAGCGCCCCGGCGAGGTCCCAGTTCGGTGGGCCTGGCCAGGCGGGGCTGTCGCCCCAGCGTCCGGACGAGACGCTCCTCACCGGTGACACAGCAGCGAAGGTCCGTGCGGCCGCGCTTGCGAAGGTGAGCGGCGGCACGATCGACCGGGTCGAGACCGACGCAGACGGCAACGCCACGTACGAGGCCCACATGACCCGCAGCGACGGGTCGCGGGTCACGGTCTACGTGAACAAGTCGTTCGACGTCGTCGGTACGCAGTCCGGCCCGTAGGTCGAACCCCTCCCCACGCGAGAGCCCGGCCGGGAGCCGGGCTCTCGCGCTAGATCCCGAGCAGACTCCGCACCGAGTGCGCGATCACGAGGTCTTCTCTGGCGGGAACCGCCTGCGTGCCGAACTCGCCGAGAAAGCTCACGCGTTCGACGATCGCGTCCCTGACGTCGGCCCGGTTCTCGCCGACGCCGCCGGAGAACGCGAGGACATCCATGCCGCCAAGGGCCATGGCCATGTGGGCCACTGCCCCGGCGATCCGATACGTGTAGACCGCGAAGGCGAGCGGATCGTCGAGGCCTCCGAGGGCCGCGAGCCCGGACTCGTGCTCGAGCGCTGCGTCGAGCTCGTCGACGCTCAGGCCGCGCTCGCGAAGGAGGTAGACGAGCGCGCCCGGGTCGACGGAGCCCGAACGCGTGGCCATGGGAACGCCTTCGAGCGGGCTGAAGCCCATCGTCGTGTCGATCGAGCGCCCTTCGATCACTGCGGTGACCGAGCAGCCGCCGCCCAGGTGGCAGGCCACGATTCGCGCGGCGTCGAGCTGCGAGATCACCGACTGCACGGCGATCCCGTGGAACCCGTAGCGGCGCACGCCCCAGTCGCGCCAGCGCAGCGGGATCGCGTACGTCGACGCCAGCTGCGGAATCGTCGAGTGGAACGCCGTGTCGAAGACCGCGACGTGCGGCACGTCCGGCAGTGCAGCGCGCGCCTCGCGGATCGCGCGCAGGGCCGGCGTGTTGTGGAGCGGGGCGATGCGTGACAGGTCGTCGATCGCCTCCTCGACCCGGTCGTCGATCAGCACCGGCTCCGTGTACCGAGCCCCTCCGTACACGACGCGATGACCGGCAGCGTCGGCCGGCTCGAAGCCGTCCACGGGCCGGGACTCTTCGCCCTCGACGAGGCAGAGCTTCAGGCTCGTCGAGCCCGCGTTGACCGTCAGGACGGAGCTCAACGCCTCAGTGCGGCCAGACCCAGTCGCGCACGGACGGCTCGTCCTCGCCGTGCTCCCGCGTCCACACCCGGCAGCGCAACCGCTCCTCGACCATGTCCTGACGCAGCCCTGCCGCTTTGGCGGCCAGCCCCGGCACGCGGTCGATGACGTCGATCACGAGGTGGAAGCGGTCGAGGTCGTTGAGCATGACCATGTCGAACGGCGTCGTCGTCGTGCCTTCCTCCTTGTAGCCACGCACGTGGAGGTTGTCGTGGTTCGTCCGCCGGTACGTGAGCCGGTGGATCAGCCATGGATAGCCGTGGTAGGCGAAGACGATCGGCCTGTCGGCGGTGAAGAGCGAGTCGAACTCGGCGTCGGACAGGCCGTGCGGATGCTCGCTCTCGGGCTGGAGCCGCATCAGATCGACAACGTTCACGACCCGCACCCTCACGTCAGGCAAGTGCTCGCGCAGGATCGCCGCGGCCGCGAGCGTTTCCAGCGTCGGCACGTCGCCGCAGCAGCCGAGCACGACGTCCGGCTCGCCGCCATCGTCGGTCGACGCCCAGTCCCAGGCGCCGAGGCCGCGCGTGCAATGGATGACCGCGTCCTCCATCGACAGGTAGTTCAGCGCCGGCTGCTTCCCCGCGACGATCACGTTCACGTAGTTCCGGCTCCTTAGGCAGTGGTCGGCGACGGACAGGAGCGTGTTCGCGTCCGGCGGCAGATAGACGCGGATGATCTCGGCCTTCTTGTTCACGACGTGGTCGACGAAACCGGGATCCTGGTGCGTGAAGCCGTTGTGGTCTTGCCGCCAGACGTGCGAGCTGAGCAAGTAGTTGAGTGACGCGATCGGGCGCCGCCAGGGGATCTGCCTCGTCACCTTCAGCCACTTCGCGTGCTGGTTGAACATCGAGTCGACGATGTGGATGAACGCCTCGTAGCAGTTGAAGAGGCCGTGTCGGCCCGTCAGCAGGTACCCCTCGAGCCAGCCCTGGCAGAGATGCTCCGAGAGAACCTCCATCACTCGACCGTCGGGTGCGAGGCCCACGTCGGTGGGCTTCGTCTCGGCGAGCCAGCTCCGGCCGGTCACCTCGAACACGTTGCCCAGCCGGTTCGAGGCAGTCTCGTCAGGCCCGAACAGCCGGAAGTTGTCTGGGTTCCTCGTGATCACGTCGCGGAGGAACGAGCCGAGCACCCTTGTCGCTTCGCTCGTGGTCGTACCGGGCTTCGGCACCTCGACCGCGTAATCGCGGAAGTCCGGCAGGACGAGCTCTCGGAGCAGGATGCCGCCGTTCGCGTAGGGGATCGCGCTCATCCGGTGCTCGCCCTTCGGCGGCAGCTCGGCGAGCTCGGGGATCAGCGTCCCGTGCTCGTCGAAGAGCTCCTCAGGCTCGTAGCTCAGCAGCCAGTCCGCGAGCACCTGGAGATGCTCCGCGTTGGCGCGCACGTCGGTCATCGGAACCTGGTGCGATCGCCACGAATCCTCGACGGGCAGACCGTCGACCTCTTTCGGCCCGGTCCAGCCCTTCGGCGTGCGCAGGACGATCATCGGCCAGCGCGGCCGCCTCGGCTCGGCTCCCGTCTCACGAGCATGCGTCTGGATGGCCGCGATCTCGGCGAGCGCAGCGTCCAGGGCGCCGGCGAAGCGTTGATGGACGGCCGCTGGAGCCTCGCCGTCGAAGCCGCCAGTGACGAGGATGGGGCGGTGCCCGTAGCCCTCGAGCAGCGAGACCAGCTCAGGCTCGGGAATCCGCGCGAGGACGGTCGGGTTCGCGATCTTATAGCCGTTCAGATGGAGGATCGGCAGCACTGCGCCGTCGGTCTTCGGGTTCAGGAACTTGTTCGCGTGCCAACTCGCCGCGAGCGGCCCGGTCTCGGCCTCGCCGTCTCCGACGACGCACGCGACGAGCAATTCGGGGTTGTCGAAGGCAGCGCCGTACGCGTGCGTAAGCGAATAGCCGAGCTCGCCACCCTCGTGGATCGAGCCGGGCGTCTCGGGCGCGACGTGGCTCGGGATCCCACCGGGGAAGGAGAACTGGCGGAAGAGCTCGCGCAGGCCCTCCTCGTCCATGCTCACGCGCGGGTAGACCTCGCTGTACGTGCCCTCGAGGTAGGCGTTTGCGACCAGCCCCGGACCGCCGTGCCCAGGCCCCGTCACGTAGAGCGCCTGGAGGTCGTGCTTCCGGATCGCTCGGTTCAGGTGTGCGTAGACGAGGTTCAGCCCGGGAGTCGTTCCAAAGTGCCCGAGCAGGCGCGGCTTGATGTGCTCAGGGACGAGCGGCTCGCGGAGCAGCGGGTTGTCGAGCAGGAAGACCTGCCCGACAGACAGGTAGTTCGCCGCGCGCCAGTACGCGTCGAGGAGCCGGAGCTCCTCGCGCGCTAGTGGGGCATTCGCCTCCATGGCTCGACCCTAACGCTCCTCAGTGCGACATCGTCCCCTTCGGATGGCCGATCTTGAGCAGTCCGACCTGCCCGAGGTCCCGGATCCGTAGTTCACCCCGGCGAGATCCGCCGCAACCCCGATGCCTCCGGTTCTCGCGCGCCCGACGATGGAAGGGAGACAAAGGAGGAAACGATGAACAAGATCCTGATCGCAACCGACGGGTCGCCCGCAGCGCTCCAGGCGGTCGAGTTCGGACTCGAGCTCGCCGAGGAGCACCAGGCGGAGCCGACCTTCGTGCACGTTGCCCCCGCGGCGGACGTGCTCCCCGTCACCGGCTTCGCGATGGCCGGCCCGGTCTCGGTGCCGCACGAGCTCGCGGAGGCCGATCGATCGTCCCTCGACGAGGCGTGCGAAATCGCGGACGAGCGGGGCATCGAGGCGCGGACGAAGCTGCTGGCCGGCGATGCCGCCCGGCAGATCGTCGCCTATGCAGACGAGGTCGACGCCGATCTGATCGTCGTCGGCTCGCGTGGCCTCGGCGCGATCGGCAGCACGCTGCTCGGGAGCGTTTCGCGCAAGGTGCTGGACGATGCGAAGCGGCCGGTTCTAATCGTCCGCGAAGTGTCGGAGCCCGCACCCGTGGCCTAGAGCTTCGGGCGGCCGACCGGTCGGCGGGATAATGGCTCAACGGTGTCTGAAATGGACCGTCTGCGCGCGATCGTCGACGCGGGCGTCGCGCTCGCTTCGGAGCTGTCGCTCGATGCCGTCCTAAAGAAGATCGTGGAGACCGCGGCCGAGCTGACCCGTGCACAGTACGCAGCGCTGGGCGTCATCGATCCCACCGGCCTGGCGCTCGAGAGGTTCATCGTGACGGGCGTCGATCCCGAGACGCAGGACGCGATCGGGGAGCTTCCACGAGGCCGTGGCATCCTCGGCGCGCTGATCGACGACGCCGAGCCGCTGCGCCTCGACAACCTCGCCGACGATCCTCGCTCGGTCGGCTTCCCGCCGAACCATCCACCGATGCGCTCGTTCCTCGGCGTCCCGATCCTCTTGCGCGGAGTCGCCTACGGCAACCTGTACTTGACCGAGAAGGCGGACGGCGCCTCGTTCACGGACGAGGACGAGGAGCTAACGACCCTGCTGTCGTCACAGGCTGCCGTCGCGATCGAGAACGCGCGGCTGTACGAGGCGGCGACCCGTTGGCTGAAGCAGCTCGAGTCCCTGAACGAAATCTCGAACGCGCTCGTCTCCGAGGTCGACCTCTCACGCCTGCTCGACCTGATCGCCACGCGGCTCCGCGAGCTCATGCATGCCCGCATCGTTCTGATCGCGCTTCCCGTCACGGACGGGAGCCTGATCATCCGCGCCACCGACGGAGAAGGGTCGGACGAGCTCCGTGGAACGCGCCTCGAGCTCGAGACGTCGAAGACGGGGCGCGTCCTGGAGCGCAGGCGAAGCGAACGGGTCGACTCGCTCATCGACGACATCGAGATGGATCAGGAGGCAGGCAGGAAGATGGGCGCTCGGACCGGCGTCTTCGTCCCGATGATGCTGCGGGACAGGGCGATCGGCGTCATCTCCGCCCACGACAAGGAGGGCGGTGACGTGCGGTTCACCGACGAGGACGTGCGCCTCGCAGAAGCATTCGCAGCCCGGGCGGCCGTGGCCGTCGACCTGTCCGAGCGCGTCGCGAGAGACGCGCTGCGCCGTGTCGTCGGAGCACAGGAGCTGGAGCGGCAGCGACTCGCTCGTGAGCTGCACGACGAGACCGGACAGGCTCTGACATCGATCCTCCTCAAGCTCAAGAGCTTCGAGGACCTCGGAGACCCGTCGAGCGTCGCCGCTGCAATGGGCGAGTTGCGCGAGCTCGTCGTCACGACGCTCCAGGACGTGCGCAGGCTCGCGGTCGAGCTGCGCCCTAAGGCGCTCGACGATTTCGGCCTCGTCCCCGCAATCGAGCGCCTTGTGGGAACCTTGCGCGAGCAGACAGGCATCGAGGTCGACCTCGAGTCGCGGCTCGGGAGGGATCGTCTGCCGCGCGAGATCGAAACCACCCTCTACCGGATCACCCAGGAGGCATTGACGAACGTGGTCAAGCACGCCCAAGCCAAGCACGTGAGCATCGTCCTCACCCGCCGTGACGGGAGCGTCGCGGCGGTAATCGAGGACGACGGCCGCGGAATCACCGAATCCGCCGGCGACGGTCTCGGCTTGCTCGGAATGCGGGAGCGCATTGCGCTCGTCGACGGGCGGCTCGAGGTCGAATCCTCGCCCGGTTCGGGAACGACGCTCTCGTTCGAGGTTCCGGTCGCGTGACGATCCGGGTCCTCGTCGTCGACGACCACGCGGTCGTGCGCTCAGGCCTCCGCCATGTCCTGGAGGCCGAGGACGACATCGAAGTCGTCGCCGAGGCAGGCGATCTCCGGGAGGCCGTCTTCGAGGCGCGTGCGCACAAGCCGGACGTGATCCTCATGGACGTGGTCATGCCGGGAGCGAGCGGCATCGAAGCCACCCCGGCCGTCCTGAAGGAGGCGAAGGATGCGAAGGTCCTGATGCTGTCCATGCAGGACGACCCGCGCTACGTGCGTGAGGCGTTCTCGGTCGGCGCGAGCGGCTACGTCCTGAAAGAGGCGGCAGACGCGGAGGTCGTGGACGCGGTGCGCGAGGTGGCGAATGGCGGGCGCTACGTCCACCCAGCGCTCGGCGCGCGGTTGGTCCAGGCCGAAGTTGAGGAGCGGGCTCAGGCCGACGAGGACCCTCTATCGGAGCGCGAGCGCGAGGTGCTGCGGCTTCTGGCCCTCGGGCACACGAATCAGGAGATCGCCAAGATGCTGTACCTCTCGGTGCGCACGGTCGAGACGCACCGCGCGCACATCATGCAGAAGCTGCGCCTCACGACCCGAGCCGAGCTCGTGCGGTACGCCATCGATCAGGGCCTGCTCGACGAGCCCGACAACTAGCGTTGGCCGAGGTGCGGCTTTTCCGCAATCGAATCGGGGCGGCTACCGAAGGCGCGGCACGGCCACCGGTCGATCATCCGGGTCGTGACGAGCTATGCCGTGACCTGGCAGCAGGGCGATGACGCGACGCGCTCGGGCCGACTCGAGCTCATGCCCGGTGGGCTCGCCTTCGAGGGCACGGGGGCGAACGGTGTCGCCGAGGAGACGATTCAGTTCGGCGAGCTGCTCGACGTCCGGGTCGGTCGCTCGGCGTCGGACCGAATCTCAGGCCGTCAGACGCTCGTGCTCGAGCGTCGCTCCGGGCAGTCCATCCGCATCGCGAGCGTCGTCCACCCCGGCATCATCTCCGAGCTTGCCGAGCATCTTGCATCCCAACTCGGAAATGCCCACGCCATGAGTCGCGCAGTTGTTGTGCTGCCATTGCGAGAGGGCGTGAGCGAGCAGGCGGCGGAGCTGCTGCGCGGAGGGCCGCCGTTCGATCCCCAGGAGGTCGGACTCGAACGGCACCACGTGTTCCTCTCGGAGCGCGAAGCGATCTTCGTGTTCGAAGCCGATTCCCTCGATGCCGCCGACAAACTGATCGGCGAGGGGAGCCTCTGGCCGGCTGCGTCGGTGTGGAAGGACCTCGTCGAGGGACCGCCGCGGCTCGCCCAGGACGCGTACTCGTGGGTCCGGCCGCACGTGCCGGAGGACGTCTCGTTCGCGCCCACGCCCGGGCCCGGCGACAGTGACGGCGGCGATCTGTTCTAGTAACTCCGTGGACGCGCTGGACATCGAGGCGACCAGGCGCTGGCTCGAACAGGCGGGAGGCGGGTACGAGATCGTCCACGAGTCGCCCGGCCTCGAGATCGGCGTCTACGTGCTCGTCGCGCCGGAGCCCGATCGCCAGCAGCCGCATGTGGACGACGAGGTGTATGTCGTTCTCGAAGGGCGGGGCGTGCTCGAGGTCGAGGGTGAGCAGATCGAGGTCAGCGAGGGCAGGGCGGCGTTCGTTCCGGCCGGCGCCGATCACCGCTTCACGGGGTACGAAGGCCTGAGCACCCTCGTGGTCTTCTCGCGGCCGCACGACGCGGCCTGACGCTCACCAGGTCTTGACGCGGGGGTCCGGGGACGGCCGCGCGACCCGCACTCGCGCGTCGACCACGACGCAGCCGTCGGGGCCGGCGATGACCGGATTCAGGTCGAGCTCGGCCACCTCGGGCAGGTCCTCGCCGAGCTTGGAGAGCCGGTGGATGAGATCGGTGAGGGCAGCCGTGTCGGCCGGTGGGGCTCCGCGGTAGCCCGCGACGAGGAGCCCGGTCTTCTCTTGCTGCAGGAGCTCACTCGCGTCGACGTCGGTTAGGGGCGCGATCCTGAAACCGGCTTCACCGATCAGCTCCGCGAGCACTCCGCCGGGCCCGAACGCTACGAGCGGGCCGAAAGTCGGGTCCTGGACGATGCCCGCGAGGAGCTCGGTGCCGCCCTCGACCATCTGCTGGACGACGACCGGTGCGCCGATTCGCTCGGCGGCTTCGCGGACGGCGGTCTCGTCGCCCAGATTCAGGGCCACGCCTCCGGTCTCCGTCTTGTGCGCTCCCGCCACTGCCGACTTCACGACGACCGGAAAGCCGAGGTCTCGTGCGGCGTCGACCGCCTGCTCGACCGCCTCCGCGACCCGCTCTTCCACGAGCGGCAGGCCGTAGGAGCTCAGCAGCTCTCTCGTCTCCGGAGGTGTGAGCCAACGGTCGCCGGCCCTCGAGACGATGGTCTCGGCAGCGGCCGTGTCGATCCCGTCGACCTGCGGGACCGTGCCTGCGGGCCGGCGCAGCCATTCGGCGCGCTCCGCCGCGAGGCCCAGAGCCCGCGCCGCCGATTCGGGATACGTGAAAAGTGCTGCCGGCGCGGGCGTCGTGCGAAGAGCCGACGGGATCCCTTCGGCGCTGAGGAGGGCCGCGAGCACGGGCTTGTCCGTGGACACGGCCTCGAGCGTCCGCACAAGGCCCGCCGCGACGTCTTCGGCGCCTGCCGTGGCGGGCGGGACGAAGAGGACGATCACCGAGTCGACACCGTGATCAGCGAGCACGAGCGGCAGCGCGGCCTCGTAGCTGGCCGCGGTCGCCGAGCCGAGCATGTCAATCGGGTTCGCGAGGCTCGCCTCGCCGGGCAGGAGCTCGGCGAGCTGCGTCGTCGTCTCCGCCGAGAGCTCCGAGAGCTCGAGCCCCACCGCCTCACAGGCGTCCGAGCAGAGGATGCCGAGCCCGCCCGCGTTCGTCAGGATCGCGACTTGCCGGCCGCGCGGCAGCGGCTGCGTCGAGAGCAGCGCCGCCGCGTCGATCAGCTCCTCGAGCGTCCCGGCGCGGAGCACGCCGGCCTGGTGGAAGAGCGCCTCGACGGCCCTCTCTGACCCGGCCAGGGCGGCAGTATGTGAGCCCGCAGCGCGGGCGCCGGCGGTCGACGTCCCGCTCTTCATGGCCAGGATCGGCTTCTTGCGGGCGACGCGGCTCGCGATCCGCCCGAAGCGGCGCGGGTTCCCGAACGACTCGAGGTAGAGCGCGATCAAACCGGTGCCGTCGTCCTCTTCCCAGTACTCGAGCAGGTCGTTCGAGGACACGTCCGCCTTGTTGCCGATCGAGATGAACGACGAGAAGCCGAGGCTCCGCTCTGACGCCTTCTCGAGGAGCGCGAGCCCGAGCGCGCCGCTCTGCGAGGAGAACGCGATCGGCCCGGGCGGGAGGGCGCGCGGCCCGAAGGTCGCGTTCAGAGACGGCTCCGCGACGGCGATGCCGAGGCAGTTCGGCCCGACGAGCCGGCCTCCGTGCGCGCGGACGAGCGCGAGCAACTGCTCCTGGCGCTCGCGGCCTTCCTCTCCGATCTCGGCGAACCCCGCAGAGATCACGCAGAGCGCGCGGATCCCGGCCCCAAGCGCGGACCGCGCAGCGTCGAGCACGTGGGCGCCGGGCAGGCAGATGACTCCGAGGTCGACCTGCTCTGGAAGATCCTCGACCGACGCGTAGCCCCGGACGCCGGCCACGGGCTCTCCCGTGCGGTTGACCGGGTACGCGGCTCCCTTGAACTCGCCGGCGAGAACGTTCCGGAAGACGATGCCTCCGATCGCCTCGCGCCGGGTCGACGCTCCGATCACTGCCACGCTCGAGGGCGCGAAGAAGGGGCGCAGCGAGGCGACGACCGCGAGGTGATCGCGCTCCTCGACGTGGCCGCGATAAGCATCCGTCGGCTCGATCGGGAACGCGACCTCGAAGGTTCCGTGGTCGAGGGCGCGCGAGACGCCGAACCCTGCATCCTCGAAGACCCGCATCATCGCTGCGTTCTCGCACATCACGTCCGCCACGAAGCGCTCGATTCCGACCGCGGCGGCGCGCTCGGCGAGCTGCTCGAGCATGCGCGTGCCGATCCCGCGTCCCTGCTGGTCGTCGGCGACGGAGAACGCTACCTCCGCCGATGCAGGGTCGCGTAGACGGGCGTAGCTGGCGAGCGCCACGATCTCCTGCCCGTCCCCGCCGCCGAACGTGCCCACGAGTGCGCCGCGCTCGAGCCAGTCCGGCGCGAGGAACGGCTCGACGAGCGACTGTCTCACCGTCGGCGTGCCGTGGAAGCGGAGGTAGAAGCTCCGCTCCGAGAGACCGCTGAAGAAATCGAGGAGCGCATCCGCGTCCTCGTTGCCCGGAGGCCGCAGCCTCAGAGTCCCCCCGTCGCGGAGGATGACGTCCGCGACAGAGGGGAGGGGGGACCGGGCGCCCTCTGAGCGCCCGGCCCCTGATGTGTCAGACAGCTGCTCCGGCAAGGGTCTCTGAATCTTGCTCCCTTGCGGCCGGCTGTGCTGGTTCCGCACTCAAGACGACCTTGAGCGCGTTCGTCGACGCGGCGTCGGCGAAGGTCTCGTACGCCTGTTCCGTGTCAGCCAGCTCGAAACGATGAGTCGCGAACGGTGTCGGGTCGAGCCGTCCGTTCGCGATCAGCTCGAGCAGCCGCGGCGTGGTCGACGTGTCGACGAGGCCCGTCGT
>Ga0307289_10000746_pt1 | contig 14058 bp, 11 predicted proteins | sample ER_DNA_143_FD_194483 | JGI IMG/M metagenome (GOLD analysis project Ga0307289, IMG submission 194483) | Bulk soil microbial communities from the East River watershed near Crested Butte, Colorado, United States - ER_DNA_143 | ecosystem: Environmental > Terrestrial > Soil > Floodplain | place...
GAGGTCGTTCAGCATGACCATGTCGAACGGCGTCGTGGTCGTGCCTTCCTCCTTGTAGCCGCGCACGTGGAGGTTCGCATGGTTCGCGCGCCGGTAGGTGAGCCGGTGGATCAGCCAGGGGTAGCCGTGGTAGGCGAAGACGACCGGCCGATCGCTTGTGAAGAGGGCGTTGAACTCGTCGTCGGAGAGCCCGTGCGGGTGCTCCGTGTCCGGCTGCAGCCGCATCAGGTCGACGACGTTGACGACCCTGACCTTCAGCTCGGGAAGATGCTCGCGCAGCAGCGCCGCGGCCGCGAGCGTCTCGAGCGTGGGGACGTCCCCGCAGCAGCCGAGCACGACGTCAGGCGAGCCGCCCTCGTCGTTCGAGGCCCACTCCCAGATGCCGGCTCCGCGCGTGCAGTGGACGATCGCGTCGTCCATCGACAGGTAGTTGAGCGCGGGCTGCTTGCCGGCCACGATCACGTTCACGTAGTTACGGCTGCGCAGGCAGTGGTCGCCAACCGAGAGGAGCGTGTTCGCGTCCGGAGGCAAGCAGACGCGGATCACCTCGGCCTTCTTGTTCACGACGTGGTCGATGAAACCGGGGTCCTGATGCGAGAAGCCGTTGTGGTCTTGCCTCCAGACGTGCGAGCTGAGCAGGTAGTTGAGCGAGGCGATCGGGCGCCGCCAGGGAATGTGGCGGGTCACCTTCAGCCACTTTGCGTGCTGATTGAACATCGAGTCGACGATGTGGATGAAGGCCTCGTAGCAATTGAAGAGGCCGTGCCTGCCGGTCAACAGGTAGCCCTCGAGCCAGCCCTGGCAGAGGTGCTCCGAGAGAACTTCGACGACGCGTCCCTCCGGCGCGAGGTTCTCGTCGGTCGGCTCGATCTCGGCCTCCCAGGCCTTGTTCGTCACAGACAGGACGTCGTCGAGCCGGTTGGAGGCCGTTTCGTCCGGCCCGAAGATCCGGAAGTTGTCCTCGTTGGCCGCGACCACGTCGCGCAGGAAGCCGCCGAGCACGCGGGTCGCCTCGCTGAGGGTCGTGCCGGGCTTGGGAACCTCGACGGCGTAGTCCCGGAAGTCGGGGAGGACGAGGTCCCGCAGCAGCTCACCGCCGTTGGCGTGAGGGTTGGCGCTCATGCGCAGCTCGCCGCGCGGCGGGAGCTCGGCGAGCTCGGGCGCGAGGCGGCCGGCCTCGTCGAAGAGCTCCTCGGGCCGGTAGCTGCGCATCCAGTCCTCGAGCAGGCGCAGGTGGTCGGAGTTCTCCCGGACGTCGGTGATCGGCACCTGGTGGGAGCGCCAGGTGCCTTCCACCGCCAGGCCGTCGACCTCCTTCGGGCCGGTCCAGCCCTTTGGCGTACGCAGGACGAGCATCGGCCAGCGCGGGCGCTTCGTCACCCCGTCGCTTCGTGCGGCTCGCTGGATCTCGTTGATCTCGTCGAGCGCCTCGTCGAGTGCGGCCGCAAAGGCCTGGTGCACCGCTTCCGGCTCGTCCCCCGCGACAACGATGGGCCGCCAGCCGTAGCCCTCCAGAAGCGAGACCAGCTCGGCCTCCGGAATCCGGGCGAGCACGGTCGGGTTCGCGATCTTGTACCCGTTGAGCTGCAGCACCGGGAGCACGGCGCCGTCGGTGTGTGCGTTGAGGAACTTGTTCCCGTGCCAGCTGGTCGCGAGCGGGCCTGTCTCGGCCTCGCCGTCGCCGACGACGCAGGCGACGAGCAGATCGGGATTGTCGAAGGCGGCCCCGAAGGCATGGGCGAGCGCGTAGCCGAGCTCGCCGCCCTCGTGGATCGACCCCGGCGTCTCGGGCGCGACGTGGCTCGGGATGCCGCCGGGGAAGGAGAACTGCCTGAAGAGCTCGCGCAATCCGTCCTCGCCCGGCCCGACGTGCGGATAGAGCTCCGAGTAAGTGCCTTCGAGGTACGCGTTCGCGACGAGGCCAGGCCCGCCGTGTCCCGGGCCGGCGATGTAGATCGCGCTCAGCTCGCGTCCCCGGATCGCGCGGTTCAGGTGGGCGTAGATCAGGTTGAGCGCCGGCGTGGTGCCGAAGTGGCCGAGCAGCCGCGGCTTGATGTGCTCGGGCTGCAGCGGCTCGCGGAGGAGGGGGTTCGCAAGCAGGTAGATCTGCCCGACCGAGAGGTAGTTCGCCGCGCGCCAGTAGGCGTCGATCAGCCGGAGCTCCTCGGCCGAGAGCGTCGCGGTCATCGCGGACGGAAGGCTCATGCCCCTGTCTTCTCGAAGATCACGAGGACGCTGAGCTGCTCGTAACCAACGAAGCGGTGCTCGGCGCCGGCCGGTACGAAGACGGCGTGTCCCTCCCGGAGCTCGACCTGCTCGCCTTCGATCTCGAGGGCGCCGCTGCCCTCGAGCACGACGTAGACCTCGTCGTCGTCGTGCGGCTGCTGCTTGTCCGGCTCCGGTGCGACGAGCACGTACACGGCCAGCTCGAGCCCTGGTGACCAGTGCACGATCTCGTAGCCGCCCGATCCGGCCGCAAGACGGTCTTTGACGGCAGCGATGTCGAAGGGATGAGCGGCGTGCAGAGGGCCTCGTCGTTCCGGTTCGCCGGGCACTGTCATGCCATACCTCGATTCTGCTCGCTCGTAACCAGGGAGCTCTAGTGGGACATCGTCCCATGAACGCCGCCGACATTCAGCAGTCCGACCTGGCCCTCGTCAACCGCCGCGAAGGCGTGCGATACGAACGGGTAGAGACCGGGCTTGTCGATTTTGACGTCGAAGACCCCGCCGCCGCCCGCCGGCACGGTCACGGTCTGCACGTTGTGCAGCGCGTCGGCCGGGTTCATGTCGGCGAAGGGGTACGCCGTGTTAAGAACGGTGCCGACGATGTGGAAGTCGGTGTCGAGCGACGGCCCAGCGTCCACGACCCAGAAGCGGACGAGCTCGCCGGGCTTCGCGACCAGCGGATGCTGGACGTACTGGCCGGCGTAGCCGTTGAAGGTCATCCAGTCGGGCTGGCGCGCGTGGGCCTTCGCCATGTTGAACTGGGCGGGCGAGCCGAGCCCGTCGGAGGCGAGGTACCACTCGCTCGCCACGAGCACGTAGTCCCGGTCCGCCTTCGGCAGGACGCCCGGCTTCGGCTCGACCACGATCGCACCGTACATGCCGTTCGCGATGTGCATCAGCACCGGCTTGGTGCCGCAGTGGTACATGAAGACGCCTGGATCGTTCGCCCGGAAGGTGTAGCTGACCGACGACCCCGGGGCGACGTCGGCAAAGGCCTTGTCGGGCGCGACGCGGGCGGCGTGGAAGTCGACCGAGTGCGGGATCGCGCCGTTGTTCGTCAGCGTGATCTTGACCTGCTGGCCTTGGCGGACGTGGATCACCGGGCCCGGCGCGCCGCCTGCCCACGCCCAGGCGCTGTACTTGACTCCCGGGGCGATCTGGACGGTGATGTCAGTGAGGCGAAGGTGGACGTTCGCGACCGTACCGGCCGCCGCCGCGGGCAACGTCGCCGGGTATGGCTTGCGGGCGATCGCGAGCTCCACGGCGTTCGTGGGTGCGGCGCCTGCATAACTCTGTAGGTTGGAGATCGCCGGGGCGGTGTTGCCGGCCGTCATGCCAGGCATCCCGGGCATGTCGGTCGTCGCAGCCCCGCCGGAGACCTTCGCCGCGGCGCGGTTGGCGGCGTCCTTCGCGTCGTGAGCGTCGGCCCACATCATCACCGCGAAGACGGCGAGGACGGCGACGAGAATCCCGAGCAGCAGCGAGACGACTGCCCACAGTGCGACCGAATCTGAGTTCTTGAGGACGTCGGATCTACGGGCAGGTGCTTGGCGCGCGGCATGGGGCGAGCTGCTCATGGAAACTCCTTGTCGGGGCTCTCGACCGAAGATAGGCGGCCGGCGGCGGCCTGCCCTCCGGCCTAGCCCGTAGACCTCGCGCGGGTTTTCCGCAGACCGGCTCGAGCTCAACCGGCGCCGTGGTCGCGCTTGGCCTCTTCTTCCATTCGCTCCAGCCGCGTGTAGTAGTCGGGGAACTCGTTCAGGTGAGCCAGTGCGATTTTCCCCGTGACGAGCGGGTCGTCGTCGGTGACGTTCGTGCCGGCGTCGTGGAGCCCGTGCTCGAGTTCCACGTTCATCCCCCTGCGGAACTGGTCGACGTCGAAGGGCGCTGCCGCCCAGTGGATGCCAATCTGCTCTCCGACCTGCCGGGCCTCCTCGGCGGTGAAGCTCCTTCCGCCGCTCATCGGACCAGTGCCGGTTGGTCGACAGTCACGCTGAACACTCCTTCGCTACCAGCTCTTCAGGGTTGGACGTTGCGTTCTGGCCGCGAGCCGTACGCGGGCGTCGACAGCCACACAGCCGTCGGGCAAGGCAATCACCGGATTGAGGTCGAGCTCCGCGACCTCCGGGAAGTCCTCCGCCAGTAGCGACAGCCGGTGTAGCAGGTCGCCGAGCGCGGCTGCGTCCGCCGCGGGGGCGCCACGGAAGCCGGCGACGAGTCGGCCGGCCTTGCCCTCCTGTACGAGTTCCTTCGCGTCGACGTCCGTGAGCGGGGCGATCCGGAACGCGGCGTCGCCGATCAGCTCCGCGAGCACACCGCCGGGGCCGAAGGCGACGAGCGGCCCAAAAACCGGGTCCTGGACGACGCCTGCGAGGAGTTCCGCGCCGCCGCTCACCATCGGCTGCACGAGCAGCGGCAGTCCGATCCGCTCGGCAGCGGCCCGGACCTGCAGCTCGTCGTGGAGATCGAGTGCAACGCCGCCTTGCTCGGTCTTGTGGGCCCCGGCCGCCGCCGTCTTGAGGACGACGGGGAGGCCGAGCTCGAGCGCAGCCTCGACGGCCTCGTCCGCGCTCTGAGCCACGCGCTCCGGGACGACCGGGACGCCGTAGGCCGTGAGCAGGCGACGGGTCGCGTCGGCGTCGAGCCACGCCTCGTCACACCCGGCGAGCGTGTCGCCGACGATGCGGCGCGCCTCCTCGACGTCGACCTCCGGTCGGGCAGGGACCGCCCCTGCGGGGCGCCGGAGCCACTCGGCGCGTGCCGCTGCGAGGCCGAGGGCCCGTGCAGCCGACTCCGGGTACGCGAACGCCGCCACCGCGCTGCCGCCGTCGCGCAGTGCCGCGGGCGTGCCGTCCCGGCTGATCAGCACGGCGAGCACCGGCTTGTCCGTGCAGGCGCCGCTGACGGCGTCCTGGATCGCGACCGCGACCTCGTCGGCCCCGGCAACGACCGGTGGCACGAAGAGGACGATCAGGGAGTCGAGTCGCTTGTCCTCGAGGAGCGCCGGAATGACGGCTCCGAACGTGGCGCCCATCGCGGAGCCGAGCAGGTCGACCGGGTTGGCGAGGCTCGCGTCATCGGGCAGCAGCGGCTGGAGCGCGGCCCGCGTCTCGTCGCTCAGCTCCGGGAGCTCGAGCCCCGCTGCGGCGCAGGCGTCGGCGCAGAGGATGCCGAGGCCACCGGCGTTCGTAACCACGCCAACGCGGCGGCCCCGAGGCAGCGGCTGGCTCGAGAGCAGCGCGGCCGCGTCGACCAGCTCCTCGAGCGTGTCGGCGCGGATGACGCCGGCCTGCCGGAAGAGCGCCTCGACTGCGGTGTCGGAGCTCGCAAGAGCGGCGGTGTGTGAGCTCGCTGCGCGCGCCCCGGCCTCGGTCGAGCCGGCCTTGAGCGCGAGCACGGGCTTGCGGCGTGCGATCCGCCGGGCGAGCCGCGCGAACTTGTGCGGATTGCCGAAGGACTCCAGGTACAGAAGGACGAGCTCTGTCTCGTCGTCGTCCTCCCACCACTCGAGCAGGTCGTTGGAGGAGACGTCGGCTTTGTTGCCGATCGACACGAACGCCGAGAAGCCGAGACTCCGCTCCGAGGCCTTCTCGAGCAGCGCGAGCCCGAGCGCGCCGCTCTGGGACGAGAACGCGATCGGGCCGGGTGGCAGCGGCCGCGGGCCGAAGGTCGCGTTGAGGCCGAGGCGCGGGACGGCGATGCCGAGGCAGTTCGGCCCGACGAGGCGGCCTCCGTGGGCGCGTATGAGGCCCAGCAAGCGCTCCTGGCGCTCGCGGCCCTCGGCGCCGACCTCGGCGAAGCCGGAGGAGATGACGCAGAGCGCCTTGACGCCCCTGGCAAGCGTCGCCTCGGCCGCCTCGAGCACCAGCGGGCCGGGCAGGCAGACGACGGCGAGGTCGACGACCACGGGCACGTCTTCGATCGAGGCGTACGCGGGCACGCCGGCGACCGGCTCTCCATCGCGGTTGACTGGATAGGCCGCACCGGCGAAATCGGCCGTCAGGACATTGCGGAAGAGCTCGCCGCCGATCGAGCCGCGCCGGCGCGAGGCGCCGATCACGGCGAGCGACTTCGGCTCGAAGAACGGGCGGAGAGAGGCCGTCACGGCGAGGTGGTCGCGCTCGTCCACTCGCGAGCGGTACCGCTCGGTGGCTGCGACCGGGAAGCAGACCTCGAACTCGCCGCCGTCCAGCTCTCGCGTGACCTCGAGACCGGCGCCCTCGAAGACGCCGAGCATCGCCCGGTTGTCCGGCAGGACCTCGGCGACGAAGCGCTCGACGCCCTGCTCGGCGGCAAGCGCGGCGAGCCGCTCGAGCAGGCGCGTACCGATCCCGTGACCCTGGCGCTCGTCCGCGACCGCGAACGCCGCCTCCGCTGCGGAGGGGTCGCGCAGGCGGTCGTACTCGCCGACTGCCACGATCCGCTCGTCGCCGCCCGCTCCCGCCACCGTGCCCACCAGCACGCCGCGGTCGTCCCAGTCGGGATCGAGGAAGTGCTCGAGGAGCTCGTCGTCGACCGCGCGGCTCCCGTGGAAGCGCTGGTAGAAGCTTCGCTCGGAGAGACCCGTGAAGAAGGCGGCGAGCGCGCCCGCGTCGTCTTGCACGGGCGCCCTCAGCCGAAGGGTGGAGCCGTCGCGGAGGATCACGTCGACCGCGGCCGCCGCCGGCTGGCTACGAGCTGCTGCCGACAAGCGCGACCTCCTTTTCTCCTCGCTTCTCGCTCACGGGTGTGGCTTCGAGCACGACCTTCAGCGCATCGGTCTCGGCCGCCGCGGCGAACGTGTCGTACGCCGCCATTGTCTCGTCGAGCGGGAACCGGTGCGTCGCGAACGGTGTCGCGTCGAGCCGGCCTTCCGCGATCAGCTTCAACAGGCGCGGCGTGGTGAACGTGTCGACCAGGCCGGTCGTGATCGTCAGGCCGCGGATCCAGAGCGTCTCGAGGTGGAGCGTGGCCGGGTGCCCGTGCACGCCCACGTTGGCGACGTGGCCGCCCGGGCGGGCGATCTCCGCGCAGAGCTCGAACGTCTCCGGAACGCCGACCGCCTCGACGGCGACATCGGCTCCGAGCCCGCCGGTCAGCTCGAGCACGCGCGCACGCGCGTCCTCCTGACCGCTGTTGATCGTCTCGTCCGCGCCGAACTCGCGAGCCTTCTCGAGGCGCGAGTCGGCCAGGTCGATCGCGATGATCCTGCCAGGGGTGTACAGCTTGGCCGTCAGGATCGTTGCGAGCCCGATCGGGCCGGCGCCCACGATTGCGATCGTGTCGCCGGGGCCGAGCTCACCGTTGAGCACCCCGACCTCGTACGCGGTGGGGAGGATGTCGGCGAGGAACAGCACCTGCTCGTCGCTCAGCTCGTCCGGGACCTTGTAGACGGACGTGTCCGCGAAGGGGACGCGCGCGTACTCGGCCTGGAGTCCGTCGATCAGATGGCCGAAGATCCAACCGCCGCCGCCGGTGCAGAGCCCGTAGCGGCCTTCCTTGCAGGACGGGCAACGGCCGCACGAGGTGATGCAGGAGACGAGGACACGGTCGCCGGGCTCGAGTGTCGTGACGGCATCGCCGATCTCGACGACTGTGCCGACCGCCTCGTGCCCGAGCACCGTGCCCGGCTCCACCGCCGGGACGTCGCCCTTGAGGATGTGCAGGTCGGTCCCGCAGATCGTGGCCGAGTCGATCCGAACGACGATGTCGGTCGGCTCCTGGATGGTCGGGTCGGGCTTCTCTTCCCAGCTGCGAAGCCCCGGCCCCTTGTAGACGAGCGCTTTCATGGCGCCTCCTGTCGCTCGTGGGTTGGTGCGTCAATCGTGTCGGCGCCGCGGCCGGCTGCCATCGGGCGTTCGCCGGACCTGCGGCCCGTAGGAACTACGGACTGAACCTGGTTACGCTGAGCCCGTGGACGCAGTCACGCCGAGCGAACATCGCTTGCGTGCGCTGGTCGAGGCCGGCGTCGCGCTCACGTCGGAGCTCTCGCTCGACGCGCTTCTGCAGCGGCTCGTCGAGGCGGCGGCCGAGCTGACACGTGCGCGTTACGCCGCGCTCGGCGTGATCGACCAGACCGGCTCCGAGCTGGAGCGCTTCCTCACTACGGGCCTGGATGCCGAGACGCACGCCGCGATCGGTGAGCTTCCGCGCGGGCGGGGGATTCTCGGCGTGCTGATCAGCGAGGACGCCCCGCTCAGGCTCCACAACCTCGGCGAGGATCCACGCGCGGTCGGGTTTCCCCCCAACCACCCTCCGATGAGCACCTTCCTCGGCGTGCCGATCCATCTTCGCGGGGTCGCCTACGGGAACCTCTATCTGACCGAGAAGGCCGACGGTGACGACTTCACCGAGGAGGACCAGGAGCTCGTCGGGTTGCTCGCGAGCCAGGCCGCGGTCGCGATCGAGAACGCGCGTCTCTACGAAGCCGCCACGAGCTGGTCGAGGCAGCTCGAGTCGCTGAACGAGGTCGGGAACGCCCTGGCAACGGAGACGGACCTCGACCGGTTGCTCGATCTCATCGCTCGGCGCTTGCGCGAGCTTCTGGACGCGCGCCTCGTCACGGTGCTGCTGCCGAGCGGGGCCGACGAGCTGCGGTTCACGGCAGTTGCGGGACACGAAAGCGAGCCGTTGCTCGGCGAGACGATCCCGCGGTCGACCTCGAAGACCGGCAGGGTGCTGGCGCGTGGTCAAAGCGAGCGCGCCGACTCACTGCTGGACGATCCGGACATCGACCCGCATGCAGCCCGCCTGCTCAGAGCCCGCAGCGGCCTCTGGGTGCCGTTGCTCGTGCGCGGGAGGGCGATCGGAGTTCTCGCGGCCCATGACAAGCTCGGCCAGGATGTGCGGTTCACCGACACCGATCTTCGCCTCGCGGAGACCTTCGCGGTCCGTGCCGCTCTTGCGGTGGACCTCTCCGAGCGAATCGCGAGCGACTCGCTGCGCCGTGCCGTCGAGGCCCAGGAGCTGGAGCGCCGCAGGCTTGCGCGAGAGCTCCACGACGAGACAGGACAGGCGCTGACGTCGATCCTGCTCGGCCTGAAAGGGTTAGAGGATCGGCTCGAGGACGCCGGTTCACGCAAGGCAGCCGCGGAACTGCGGGAGCTCGTCGTTTCCACCCTGCAGGACGTTCGCCGGCTGGCCGTCGAGCTTCGACCGAGCGTCCTCGACGACTTCGGCCTCGTCGCAGCGTTGGAGCGGCTTGTCGAGTCGTTCAGCGACCAGACGGGAATCCTGGTCGACTTCGAAACGTCGCTCGCGGACGAGCGACTGCCTGAGGACGTCGAGACCGCGCTCTATCGAATCGTGCAGGAGTCGCTGACGAACGTGGTCAAGCATGCGCGCGCGCGTCACGTGAGCATCCTGCTCGCCCGGAGGGACGGGCTGATCAAGGCGGTGGTGGAGGACGACGGCCAGGGGTTCGATCCGGCCGAGCAGACGCCCGAAGCCTTCGGCCTGGTCGGAATGCGCGAGCGTCTGGCTCTCCTCGGTGGGCGGCTCGAGGTCGAGTCCGGCAGTGAAGGCGGTACGACCGTCGCCGCAGAGGTGCGGATGTCATGAGCATTCGCGTCCTGATCGTGGACGACCACGCCGTGGTACGTGCGGGGCTCGCGATGCTCGTCAACGCTGCGGACGACCTGGAGGCAGTTGGCGAGGCCGGCAGCGCTCGTGACGCGATCTTCGAAGCGCGAAGCACGAAGCCGGACGTCGTGCTGATGGACGTGATGATGCCCAACGAGAGCGGAATCGACGTCATTCCGAACGTTCTCCGAGAGCGCCCCGAAGCGAAGGTGCTCATCCTGTCGATGCAGGACGACCCTCGCTACGTCCGCGAAGCGTTCGAGGCCGGAGCGAGCGGGTATGTGCTGAAGGAAGCCGCGGACGCCGAGCTCGTCGCGGCAATTCGCGACGTGGCTGCCGGCGGCCAGTACGTGCACCCGGAGCTCGGCGCCCGCCTCGTGGCTGCGGAGACCGCCGAACGCAGGCGGGCTGAGGATGACCCGCTCTCCGATCGCGAACGCGAGGTTCTGCGGCTCCTGGCTCTCGGCCACACGAATCAGGAGATTGCAAAGGAGCTGTACATCTCGGTGCGCACTGCCGAGACGCACCGTGCCCACATCATGCAGAAGCTGCGGCTCTCGAGCCGCGCCGAGCTCGTGCGCTACGCCCTCTCCGAGGGCCTGCTCGAATCGTCCTGAGAACGAGGACGGGCCGCCCCTGAGGGCGGCCCGTCCGTCGGTGCGACGGAGGATTCCGTCTACGCCTGCGTGGCGGGGCGGCCCACGGTGGGCTCCCGCTTGTGCAGGAAGGCGAACGCTGTCTCCGGATTCCGGAGCGCGCCGCCGATCGCGAGGATCGCGAAGCCGATGCCGCTGAGCAGCAGGGCCACGCCGACCACGATCCCGAAGAGCGAGAGCTGCTCCGCCATGTAGCTCGTGTTCAGAGCAGTCGTGAGCGCGGTCTCCGTCACCCAGAGGTTCCGGGCGCCGTTGTCGACCGGCTGCTTCGTCGTCGAGTCGATGAGCGCGTACTTCTCGTCGCTCGTAGCGCCGTTTCCGTCGGTGAACTGCGACGGCGTGCCGGGCTTCGCAACGAAGCGGCCCATCTCCGCGTAGGTCAGGCCACCGGTGGCCTCGAGCGCGTGAATCCGCATGTAGCCAGCGAAGGCGCGTGCCCGCGCTCCGGTGTCGATCGCCTTACCGGCCACCGATGTGGTCGGGAAGCTGATGTTGGCGGGAAGGCCCGCCTTCTTCGCCTCGGCCTTGATCGCTGCCGGGGTCATGTCGGGGGAGCCGACGATCTTCTCCTGCGTGAGGCTGTTCTGGACGGTCGAGTGGCCGTTGACGCCCATCACGATGGTGGCAATGCCGAACGCGATCAGAATCGCGGCTGCGACCATTCCTCCGATTTCAAATACCTTCCGCATGGTTCTCTCCTTCCGTCGCGCCGGGGCTCGCTTCTGCCTCGACCTTTTAAGGAAGTCTCGGCGGATCCGGCCTCGCTGCCATCGGGGCGCAACCGCGCGTTTCCTGCGGCATCACCCCGCGTGGGTTGCGGGTTTTCCGTAGCCGCTGCGGGCTCGTCGCCTCAGCCGAGGTGAGCGAGCAGCTGCCCGTACTGCTCCAGGTGGCGGTCGCCGAGGAACTCCGCGCCCGCGCGCGCCCTGGCATTCGCGCCCAGACGAGCGGCTTCCGTCCGGTCGCGCAGCAGCGTCTCCACCGCGGTGCCGAAGGACTCGAGGTCGGTCGGGTCGGCCACCAGCAGGCCGTGCGCGCCGCTGACGACCTGATCGACGATTCCGCCGACTGCGCTTGCGACGATCGGGCGCGCCTTCCACATCGCCTCCGCCACGGTGAGCCCGAAGCCCTCGGCGATGCTCTTCTGGACGACGACCGCTGCGTGGCGCTGGAGTGCGTTGACGATCGCGGCCGCCTCGTCGGGGTCGGCCATCGGAGTGCAGGCGAGGTGCACGCGGCTGCGTGCGGCGTGGGGCAGAGCCCGCCAGAGCTCCATGCACTCCTCGAGCACCTCGGCTGCCTCGGGATCGTCTGCGACTCCGGTAACCGCCGGCCCCGCGAGCAGCAGGTGTGCGCCGAGGGAGGGATCGACGTGCGCGGCGAAGCCGTTCATCACCCCGGGCATGTCCTTCATGCGATCCCAGCGCGAGACCTGGACTACAACCGGCGCATCGACTGGAGGCGGCGGCCCCGTCTGCAGCACGTCGACGCGCCGGTTGATCCGGCCCGGCGATCCGTCTCGGCGCGCGAAGGGAATGGCGGGCACCTCTCCGTCGCCTCCGATCAGCCCGGTGTAGCCGAGAATGCGGCGCACGTTTCGTTGCGAGATCGGCTCGTTCTTGGCCGAGAACGGGTCAATCGACGGCGGGATCACGTGCAGCCTCGACTCGTCGACCCAGGAGGGCGCGAAGGCCCGGCGAGAGAACACGAATGCCTCCACGTCCTCGAGGTACGGGCGCAGGAACGACCAGGAGCGGTCGGTCCACTCGTTCGGCTCGTCGACCCCGACGTGGCACCGCCAGACGACCTTCGCGCCGGCGCCCCTCATCGCGGCGGCGAGACCCGCGGGCTGGGGGTCGTGGATGAGGACGACGTCGTTGGGCCGAACCAGCGCGAGCAGCTCGTCGGCGTTGCTGCGCAGTGTCCGGTCGTAGTGGGCTCGCTCGGCCTCGCCCAGCTCGCCGCCGTCCCCGGGGGAGCCGTAGAGACCGTTGTGAATCCGCTTGGTGATCTCGAAGAAGTCGGGGTCGCCCTGGATCACGAGCCAGCGAATGTCGAGGCCGGCGCCGCGACCGTAGGCAAGCAGGGTTTGCAGCATCTCCGCGACACCGCCTCCCGTCGCGGTCGAGTTGACGTTCAGCACCGTACGGCCTTTGAGCAGCGACTCCGTCGCCTCGGCGATCGCCTCGTAGCGGGCCGTGCGATCGGGGCCGATCAGGGGCTCGAGCCTCGCGGCATCCAGCGCCTGAACATCGACTTCCTGGAGCCGGGTGCGCTCGTTGACGGTCATTGCGTCCTCACCATCCGGCCAATCCGCGCTGAAGCGCGCCGACGACGGCCCGCAGGCCGACGACCCCGAGCGGGCGCTCGTCTTCGGCGATGGGCAGGTGATGGAAGCCACCGTCCAACATCAGCCGCGCGGCCTCGTCGACGGGCAACCCTGGTGGGGCCGTGACGGGCGACGCGCTCATCCAGTCGCGGACGCGAGCCTCGCTTGGATGGACCCGGTCTGCAACCGCTCGAAGGACGTCGCGCGAGGTCAGGATTCCGGTAAGCCGCCCGTACTCGACCACCAGGGCGGAGCCGGCATCGGCCTCGGCGAGCCTCTCGGCCAGCTCACCGAGCGTGTCTTCGGGAGCCACCGAGAGGAACTGGCGCGACATCACGTCGCCGGCACACAGCTCGTCGGTTGCTAGGCGATCCCTCATCAGATCACCGCCGCCTCGGCCGCGACGCGCGCAGCGCGGACAACGAGCACCGGCCGCCGGCTCTCGTGGAGCACGGCCCGCGACACGCTGCCGAGCAGCGCGCTCGCGATCGCGCCGTGGCCACGCGAGCCGACCACGATCAGATCGGCGTCGATCGTGTCGCCGAAGGCGACGATCTCGTCCGCCGGGTTGCCGACGAGCAGCTCCGTCTTGGCGTCGACGCCTTTAAGCGCTGCGATCTCGGCGGCTTCAGTCAGCGGCACGCGGTCGTACTCGTCGAGCTCGTGCGGAACTCTCGGAGCAGGCGCGGCGAAGTTCGCGTACGGCACGACCTCGACGGCTGGGGCAACGTGGACCAGGTACGCGGTGGCGTCTTGCTCCTCGGCGAGCTCGAGCCCGAACTCGAGCGCTTCGAGTGCAGATTCCGAACCGTCTGTTGCGATCAGGATCTTCTTCATGGTGTCCTCCTTGGAGTCCCAGTGATAGGCCTCGTGCGCGAGCCGGGGCTGCTCGGCTAGGAGCGGCGCCCAAGCGCTGAACGACGCCGAGTTGAGCCTGTCGTTCACGAGCTGAGACAGCCGTCCCGCCACGCCGTCTCCTTCGAAGACGAAGACGGCGACGTCATGTCCGAGATACACGCCGTGCTGCGTAAGGCCGGCTTGGCTCGGGTCGAATGGCGGCCCGGCAACGATCAGCTCTCTGGCGCGCTCCTCCGACCCTTCCTTGAGCCGTGCAGTGATGACGACTCGTTCCATGCAGCCATCGTCCGGTACGAAGGGGCGCGCGGCATCCGGAAGCGCGCCGACCCGGCGCGCGGAGAACTACGTATCTAGCTCAGCGCTCTCGCCGATGCCGCTCTCGGCCGCACGCGCTCTGCTGACTGCGATGAACGAGTTGGAGGAGCAA
>Ga0307289_10000749_pt1 | contig 14037 bp, 10 predicted proteins | sample ER_DNA_143_FD_194483 | JGI IMG/M metagenome (GOLD analysis project Ga0307289, IMG submission 194483) | Bulk soil microbial communities from the East River watershed near Crested Butte, Colorado, United States - ER_DNA_143 | ecosystem: Environmental > Terrestrial > Soil > Floodplain | place...
GCGTCGAGGCCGGGCTCGAGCTGGCCCAGGGGCGGGACGAGACCGCGATTGCCGCCGGAGACGAGACGTGCACGGTCGTCTTCGCGGGCCACCTGGTCGACCACGAGCGGCTCGGCGGGCCTGCGTGTGCCGAAACGCAGTCCACCGCGGAGCTCCTGCTGGCCGCCTACCGCGCTCGAGGCGAGGCGATCTTCGGGGATCTTCGCGGCGTCTTTGCCGTGGTCATCCACGACCGGCGCAGGGACACCCTCCTGTTCGCACGTGACCAGCTCGGCCATCACTCCCTCTTCTTCGCGCGCGAGTCGGGGGCCGTGCACCTGTCCGACTCGATCGTGCGCCTCGTTCGCCACCCTGAGGTGCCGAGCTCAATCGACCGCGTCGTGATCGCGGAGATGTTGATCCACCGGACGCGGAGCTCCGACGAGACAGGCTTCGAGTCGGTCAAGCGCGCGCGCTCAGGCTGGTTGTACCAGCTCGAGCGATCGACGCTCTCCGCCGGCCGCTACTGGTTCCCCGTGGCGCCGGACGGAGCGACCGAATGGGCAAGCGAGGAGGAATTGCCGGAGTTCGAAGGATTGATGGCCGCGGCCGTCCGTCGATCAGTCGAGCCTGGCGCCACGGGGATCTTCCTGAGCGGAGGACTCGACTCCGTGACGGTCGCGACCTACGCGGCCGACCTGCTCACCGCCGACGGCGAGGGGCTCCCTCCGGCACTCTCGATCATGTTTCCGGAGTTCGACGAGACGGCGGTACAGACGACGGTCGCCAGAACGCTTGGACTTCCGCACACCCTCGTGCCGTTCGAGGAGGCGTCGGGCCGGGACGGTCTCGTCATGAGCGCCGTGCGAACGAGCGGGACGTGGCCGATGCCCCTCGTGAACCTCTGGCAGCCCGCGTACGCGCACCTCGCGCTTCTCGCGAAAGGGATGGGAATCCGGCGCGTGCTGACCGGGGCCGGCGGGGACGAGTGGCTCCAGGTCAGCCCGCAGTGGGGCTTCTCGCGGCTGCGTCGGCTACACGTGCGCGAGATGCACCACCTCTACAGGACGTATCTACAGTCGTACAACCTGAAGCGTGGCCCCCTGCTCAAGAATCTCCTGTGGCGCTACGGCATCCGGCACACCCTCCGCTCCGCGGCCATGAAGTCGCTCGACGCCGCGTTGCCAAGCGCCGGCCAGGGCGTGAAGACCCGCCGGTTCCGCAATTCGCGGCCTTCCTGGCTCGCTCCGGATCCCACCATCGCGGCGGAGGTCGAGCGCCGAGCCGGCTCGCTCACGGCCATCGAGAGCCCGGACGTGGGCTTCGCCAAGGACAACTTCCCCTTCCTGGAGAATCCGATCGGCGCGATGGAGCGGGAGGAGGCGTTCGAGCGTGGACGCCGCATGGGGGTGGAGACGTACATGCCCTTCTGGGACCCAGATCTGGACAACTTCCTCGCCCGGGTGCCTCCGCATCTCATGAACAGGGGTTACTGGTCGAAAGGCCTGGTGCGCACGAAGCTCGCGGAGAGATTTCCTGACGCCGGGTTCGCCACGCAGCGCAAGGTCCTCTCGACCACGCTCTCGACGCGCCTGATGTACGAGCAGACTCCCGGAGCCTGGGCGAAGATGGGGGGAGTCCCAGCACTTTCGGCGGCTGGAATAGTCGACGAAAAGGTTTTACAATCCGACGTGGAGAGACGAGTAGAACTCATCAAGCAGCCTGAAGGCTCGAGCGGCGAGCAGACGTTAGCGCGTTCCATTGCGGCGCACGGCATCTGGACGGTGCTCAACGTCGAGTCATGGCTGCGACAGTGGGTCTGAAACGAGAGAGGTAGAGGGTGAAGGTCAACCGGGAGGAGAAGGAGGTGAACGAGATGACCCTCAAAGGGACTGCATCTTCCTGGGAGCCGATGGAACTGCGACTCGTAGGACAGGTGGAGGAAGTGATGCTGGGCGGTGTGAACAACACCGACTGCAGCAACATTCCGCCGGGCAAGACAGTGCCTTCCCCAAGCGATCCGGGGGAGCCCTGTCTCAAGCCACCGGGCCAGGAATAGCAGCCTTAATCGGCTCGGGGCCGTGGGTCCCGAGCCGAGGCAGGCTGGCCTCATGATCACCACCCTGACGTTGACCGTCGGGTCGCGCGCTGTCCGCGTTCCGGAGCCGGACCCGGACCATCCGGACACGCAGGTCTGGTACACGGCCGACTGGGAGCCGCACGCGTGGTTCTATTCCGTCGGCGACGAGTACTGGGTGCGCCTGAGCGAGATCGGGACCTTTCGCGTGGCGACGAACGGAAGCGTCCTTGCCTTTCCCGAGCCTGGAACGCCTTTCGGTTTGCTGGTCGACGCCTATCGCCGGACAGTCCTCCCCCAGGCGCTGCAGTTCTTCGGACGCGAGGTGCTGCATGCGAGCGCCGTCGTCGTCAATGGCAATGTCGTCGGTTTCTCCGCCTACTCGAAGACCGGCAAGTCGACCCTTGCATTCGCCCTCGCCCAGCGTGGCTACGAGCCCTGGTCCGACGACGCCCTGGCGTTCGAGACGGGTACCGACGGAGCGCGCACTCTCGCTCTCCCGTTCGCGGTTCGGCTCCGGCCCGAATCGAGAGATCACTTCGGGGTCGATCCACTTCCTCCCGAGGAGAGGCCCGAGAACGGATCGATCGAAGTGGGCGCGACGTCTCTTCCCCTCGCCGCAATCTGCGTGCTCCGACGTCCCGACGAAGGCATGCCCGGGTCGACCGTGGAGGCGATGCCTCCCGGAGAGGTCGTCTCGAACCTGCTGCCGCACGCGTACTGGGCGTCCCTCGCCGATGCGGCTCGGAAGGAGCGCATGCTCCGCGCCTACCTCGGGCTGGCCGGCAAGATCGACGTGTTCCGGGTGACGATGCCCGAGTCGCTCGACGACCTGCCGGAGCTCCTCGACCGGATCGAGGAGCTCGTTCTGCGCCCGGCCGGAGCGCCTTGAGCATCCAGAGGCGCACGGCTCGAGTCCGCAACGTCGTCCGCAGTCCCGCGGACGTCCTCCTCTTCGCGCGCATGCTCGGGTGGGCGGCCGCGCTCCCCCTGCTCAAGCGCCGGATGGCGCTGCCGAAGCTCGTCGAAACAGCGGTCCCGGAAGTCCGAGCCGACGCAGACCGCCGGCCGGAGACCGTCATCGCCTTCTCCCGCTGGGTCTATCGCATCCCGGGGTTCAGGGACAACTGCCTCGAGAAAAGCCTTCTCACATACCGATATCTCCCTGCCGATGGGGGCCGGTACCGCCTCGTGCTCGGCGTTCGCGCCAGCGAGGCCGAGGGGCCGCCGGGCCATGCGTGGCTCACGATCGACGGCGTCCCGGTGCACGACACTTCCGAATCGCTGGCCGACCTGGTGCCCATCCTCGCCTTCGACAGCGCCGGCCGCCGCGAGGCGCCGGAGTCAGGCGGGAGGACGGCCCCGCGAACGGGCGACGGCGATCAGCGCGGGGAACAGCCGGAAGACGAGAGAGAAGGGTCGCCAGATCCTCGCTAGGACAACGCCGAGGCGCCCCCTCCGCGCAATCGGCACGTGCGCACGGAGGTAGTCGCGCGTCGGAAAGACCTCCCGGACGACCAGCTCGGCTTTCCGGCGCAGACCTGGCGTGGCGTCGAAGCGGCGAAGACCCGCCGTGATCCCGGGGTTCTCGACCAATGCCCCGGGCTCCTGGCCGAGGCGGGCGTTCAGCTCTTGCCCGGCGGGAAGGAGGTCGAGGCCCGCCGCGAACTCCGGCTGAACGTCGAGCTCACTTGCGAGACCGGCCGCGTCGACCCAGACCGAGTCCGGCAGCCGTTCGAAGCCCCGGCGCAGGTCCTCGAGCGGGCTCGTGAGCCCCGGACCGTGCTGGGCAGCGTGCAGGCCCAGATGCAGCGCGCGAGCCTCGGCACTCGGCACGTGGACCGACCCGCGTCCGAGCGAGAGCGGCTCGGAGTCGGCGTAGAGCCGGTCGAAGACCTTCGCCGGATCTGCCGCGACTCCGGCGAGGCGGCGATGGAGATCGAGGTTGACCGGGCCGCGCAGCCAGACTCGTCCGTGCCAGTCGTCGTGCACGAAGCGAAAGCCGAGGCGCTGCAGGATCTGCTCCGCACGGGCGAGATCGGGCTCCCGGACGAGGAGGTCGATGTCGTCATATGGCCGCTCCCCCGGCGCGTCGTAGAGCCACCGTCCGATCGCCGGGCCCTTCACGAGCAGATTCGGGATGTCGTCCGCGTCGAGCGCCGCGACCACCTCGACCGCGACCGCGTCGAGTGCGAGTGTCACGCCCACGACCTCCGGAGCTTGGAGGCGGTCAGGCATCAGTACTGAGTCAGCGTCCCCGCCCGGCGCGTGTGATCGACCGCGCGCGCGAAGAAATAGTTGGCGATGGGCAGGGCGACGATTCCCATCACGAAGAGCACGAGCGCGTCCGTCACCCAGTCGTTCCCGAGGAAGATCGCGTGCCGGAGGCCCTCGAACGCGAAGCGTGTCGGCACGATGCGGGCGATCGGCTGGAGCCAGTCGGGCAACGTCGAGATGGGAAAGAACGCGCCGCCGAGGATCCCCAGCGCGTAGGTGAAGAGCCCGACGAGCGCCTCTCCCCTCTTCACGACCAGCATCACGCCGCCAAGGATGATGCCGAGCGCCCCGAAAGCCAACGCCGACACGAGCAGCATGACGACGAAGCCGAGCCAGTCTGTGTGCGTGAAGTCGACGCCGAGGAGGCTCCCGCCCACGAGGATGTAGACCGCCGCGCGGCCCATCGAGAAGAGGAACGGGTACCCGGCGAGCCCCGCCGAGAGCTCCGTGAGCGTGACTGGCTGGACAATCAACGCCTCGAGGGTGCCCGTGTACTGCTCCTCCCGGATTCGGTAGGCGAGCCCGGTGCTGGCCGCGCCGATCACGTTGGTGATCGCGATGCCGACGAGCGCATAGGCGAAGTACGAGGAGACGCCCAGGTTCGAGTCCGCGGCCACGTCGAGCGTGCGCGCGATGAAGTAGTAAACAAGGAGGTTCGCGACCCCGAAGAGGAGGTCGAGCAGGAAGGCGAGCCGATACGTGCGCCTGCTCGCGTACTCGCGCCGGACCAGGGTGAGGACCCGGTTCAAGCGGGGCGGGCGGGCTCTAGGTAGGAAAGTCGACGCGGCGGCCACAGCGCTTGACGTCCTCATCGAGGTGGGTTGCCATCACGACGCTCGTTCGCTTTCGCCCCTCGAGTGCCTGCCAAAGCCGCTCGCGCGCGTCCGCGTCCAGGGAGCGGGTGGGCTCGTCGAGGAGGACGAGCGCCGGGTCGCCGAGCAGGGCGCGTGCGAGAGCCACCTGCTGGATCATCCCCGACGACGCCCGGTTCACGCTCTCGGCCGCGATCTCTCTCAGCTCGAGCTCCTCCTCCACCGCGTCCACCCTACGCGCCGCGTCGCGTTCGCTCCCGAAGCGGAGCCGCGCGAAGAAGAGGAGGTTCGCGTGCCCGGTGAGGCGCATGTCGAAGGAGCGCTCCTGCGAGAGCGAGGCGCCGACGAGCGCGCGCGCTTCGAGGGTGCCGGCCTCGTGCCCGCAGACGCGTACTGCTCCTTCGCTCGGAAGGAGCGTGCCGGCGATACAGCGGAGCACCGTCGACTTTCCCGATCCGTTCGGACCCCAGAAAGCGACGTGCTCCGCGGGCTCGAGGCTCAGGTCGAGCTCTTTCACGACAACGCGAGATCCGAAACGCCTGCTCAGCCGATCGATCGAGAGTACGGATCCATTCGCGGACACGGACATCATTAAAGAGCCGCCGCCGGTGGGCGAGGATCCCGGCTCGTCGTCAGAAGCGCCCAGCCGTACGCGCACGTGAATCGCGCCGTCGGCGCCTCGGGGCGCCGGAGGGCCGCAAGCGCGCCGTAGCGGGCCAGGCCGCGTCCGAGGGTGGCGAGCCCACGGGCCCTGCCTTTCCCCCCGCGGGCCTCGGAGCGGCCACGAGCCCGGAAGGCGTCGGCGAAGTAGTCCTCCGTGACGCGCTCCGGCGGGACGAGGTGCAAGGCGGCGGCCGCGGGCTCGTACCAGGTCTCGAAGCCGGCCTCGGCGAAACGGCGCTGCAACTCCTGCTCCTCGCCGCGGTCCGAAGGATCCTCGGGTCGCACTCCACGGTCGGGGTCGAAGCCTCCGAGCGAGAGCGCCGGCTGAACGCGGATGCTCATGTTCCCTCCCCACGCATAGCCCACCCGAGGCGCCTGGTCGAGTCGCCTGCGCTCGCCGCCCAGATCGAGAACCGAGACCACGTAGAGGAGATAGTCAGCGAGCCAGCCCGGCCTGGGAGCTTGCCACTCTGGAAGGAGCGGGCCACCGATGCACGCGACATTCGGGGCCGACTCGCGCCAGGCGCCTCGCAGCGCGGCGAGCCAGCCCGGCTGGACGCGGACATCGTCGTCCACGAAGCACACGATGGGATGCCGTGCCTCGCGGAGCGCACGGTTCCGGGCGGCGGAGAGCCCGCCCCGAGGCTCGGACACGAGCCTCCCGCCCGGCAGCTCGGCCAGGAAGGCCCCGGCCGCCGCTCCCGTTTCATCCGTGGAGCCGTTGTCGACGACTAGCAGCTCGTCTTCCGGCCTCAGCTCCGTCGCGATCGCGTCGAGCGCGCCGAGAAGGCGCTCCTGCCGGTCCCGCGTGGGAACGGCGACGGTGAGGCCGTCCATCTAGGCCGATGCGACGCCGGCGAGAGGCTTTCCGTCGAGTCCCTCCGGCTTTGCGATGCCGAGCAGCGCGAGCACCGTCGGCGCCAGGTCGAGCACGTTGCCGCCCTCGACGCGGGTTCCGGGCGAGATCCCCGGGCCCATCGCCCAGAGGCGCGACTCCACGGTGTGGTCGCCCGAGCGCGGCGTGTTCGGGCCGTACTGGTGCAGCCGGAGCAGACCGGCGCGGGGAGACTGGGCAGCGTTGATCTGGCCCAGGTCGGTGCGGAAGACCACGATCACGTCGGGGATGTCGGGATGGTGGTCGGGGCCGAACGCCTCCTCGGCCGTCACCACGCGCTCGACGACGGGCTTTCCGCTCTCGGGATCCTCGAGCGCATGGAGCTCGCGCCGGAGCTCCTCGACCAGGGCGTCCACCTCTTCGGGCTCCACCTGCCCGTGTGGCTCGCGCCCTTTGAGGTTGAACCTGATCCCGCCACAACGGTTGTTGGGGATCGCGATCGCCTTCGTGTCGGGCGACTCGAGCGGCAAGGGCAGCGAACCCGCGCGCGCCTGAACCCGCCTCCGGAGCGGCCCCGGGACGAGCGCGCGGATGATGCCCTTGACCGTGGTCGGCGTCCGCGATCGCACCTGGGCGGTCGTTCCGCTTCCCGAACCGAAGCCCGTGCGGACGAGAAACTCGGGCAGAAGCTGGTAGCCGCCGACGGACGTGCCCATCCCATGGCTCGCGACGACGAGCACCGTCGCCTCGGGCCCGGCTGCGTCGAGGAGCGCCTCGATGCCCTTGCCGACCTCGAGGTAGACCGTCTTGACGGCTTCGCGGAGCTCCTCGGGGGCCGACGGGTCGTACCCCGGTTGGTCGGGGTCGAAGAAATGCCAGAACTGATGGCCGACGCAATGGGTCTCGCCGAAGCTGCAAACGAACAGGTCCCACTCCTCGCGGCCGAACAGCTCGACGAGGAGCTCGGCCCTCTTCTGCGCGCCTTCGACGAGTCCGGCGAGGAGCGCCTCGAAGCCCTCGCGCTTGTACCCGTGCGAATCGCACTGCAGCACCGGGTGCTCTCCCCAGCGAGCGAGCACCTCCTCGAGGACCTCCGGCGGGTCGCTCTCTGTCCCGAAGTTCCGGTCGTGCAGCCCCCATTCGGTCAGCATCAAGCCGTTCAGGCCCGGATGGATCACCGTCTGCGGCTGGTCGATGACCGCGACGCGCTTGCCGGCATCCGAGACGTAGCTCCAGTAGTGCGGGAAGTTGGAGACATCCTCTGGCTCGAGCCGGCGCAGGGCCGTCTCTCCGGTGTGAATCTGCCTCGGGTGGTAGTACTGGGCCGTTCGCCCGGCGGAGATTCCGGTCGTCAGCTCCGGCCAGATCGCGCCAGGAAGCGTCTCGAGGGAGTTGCCGAGCCGTGCGACCGTCCCCTGCTTCGTCAGCCGCGCGAACGCGGGCGACTCACCGGACGCAGCCCACTTTTCGAGGAGGGTTGCCTCGGCAGCATCCAGCCCGATGACGAGTACCTTGGTTGACACGATCGTCTAGAAGACCGGCGTCTCGCGCCAGACGCCCCAGGTCTCCCGAAGAGCATCGCACATCTCGCCCATGGTCACGTAGGCGCGAGAGGCGTCGATGATCGCAGGCATGAGGTTAGTGTCGGCCGCGGCCGCGCCCTGCTTGAGCCGGGCGAGGGCCGAGGAGACCGCGGCCGAGTCGCGCCGCACGCGCAGGGCCTGAACGCGCTCGATCTGCTTGCGCTCGAGGGCCGCGTCGATCTTCAGGATCTCGAGCTCACGCTCGTCGGTGTCCTCGAACCTGTTCACGCCGACGATGACGCGATCGCCGGACTCGACCTCGCTCTGGAAGCGGAAGGATGCCTCGGCGATCTCGCGCTGGAAGAAGTTCTCCTTGATCGCCTCGATGACGCCGCCGAGGTCGCGGATGCGCCCGAAGTAGTCGTAGGCTTCCTGCTCCAGCCGGTTGGTCAGGTCCTCGAGGTAGTAGGAGCCGCCGAGCGGGTCGATCGTCGACGCGACGCCGGTCTCGTGGGCGATCACCTGCTGCGTGCGCAGCGCGAGCTTCACCGCGTGCTCGGTCGGAAGCGCAAGCGCCTCGTCGAAGGAGTTGGTGTGGAGCGACTGGCAGCCACCGAGGACCGCGGCCAGCGCCTCGAGCGCCGTCCGGACGATGTTCACCTCGGGCTGCTGGGCGGTCAGTGAGACGCCGGCGGTCTGCGCGTGGAAACGCATGAGCCACGAGCGCGGGTTCTTCGCGCCGTAGCGCTCGCGGAGCTCCCTGGCCCAGATGCGGCGGGCGGCCCGGTACTTCGCCACCTCTTCGAAGAAGTCGATGTGCGCGTTGAAGAAGAACGAGAGCCGCGGGGCGAAGTCGTCGACGTCGAGCCCGCGCTCGACCCCGGCCTCCACGTAGGCGAACCCGTCGGCGAGTGTGAAGGCGAGCTCCTGGGCGGCGGTCGAGCCCGCCTCGCGGATGTGGTAGCCCGAGATCGAGACCGGGTGCCAGAGCGGCACGTGGCGCGCGCAGTACTCGATCATGTCCACGCAGAGCCGCATCGAGGGCTCGGGCGGGAAGATCCACTCCTTCTGAGCGATGTACTCCTTGAGGATGTCCGTCTGGATCGTCCCGCGCAGCTTGTCCTGGGGCACCCCCTGCTCCTCGGCGACGCAGATGTAGAAGGCCAGAAGCATCGCCGCCGGCGCGTTGATGGTCATCGAGGTCGAGACCTCGCCGAGCGGGATCCCGGCGAAGAGTTGCTCCATGTCTTCGAGCGAGTCGATGGCGACGCCTTCGCGCCCGACCTCGCCGAGCGACCTCGCGTGGTCGGAGTCGTAGCCCATGAGGGTCGGCATGTCGAACGCCGTCGAGAGACCCGTCTGGCCGTGATCGAGCAGGTAGCGGAAGCGCGCGTTCGTCTCCTCGGCGGTGCCGAAGCCGGCGAACTGGCGCATCGTCCAGAGCCTCCCGCGGTACATCGAGGGATAGACGCCGCGCGTGTACGGAAAGGCGCCCGGATAGCCGAGGTCGCGGTCGTAGTCGATCGCAACGCTCGCAGGCGTGTACAGCGGCTCGTTCTCGAGCCCCGACATCGTGCTGAAGAGCCCCGCGCGCTCCGGGCTCTGCTCGTAGAGCGCGCGACGCCACTCGTCGGTGGCGTGGGCGCGCCTCCGTTCCTCCGCCGTGGCCATGCGGACTCATTCTACGCGGCCTCCGCGCCCACCTCTTCGGACGCGGAGGCCGCGAAGGCTTTCGCTAGTCGACCATGATCGAGATATTGCCGTGCGCGATCGGGTCGATTCCCGGCGTCGGCTCGCAGGGGATGGTCTCCGGCGCGGCAGGCGAGAGGGAGCCCGCGAACGTGTCGCCTTCGCCGCCCGGAAGCCCGGTGTCGCTCACGTTGAAAAGAAGCGCCTGCGCCGAGAACGCCGGCTCGGTCAGCCGCCCGACGAGGCGGGCGAGCTTCGTTCCGTCAGGCAGCGAAGCTGCGCCGATGCAGACGACGTCGGCGTGAAACACCTGCCCTTGTGACCCGATGAGCGTGAGCTTGCCGCGTACGACACCGTCCTTGCGTGAGCCGCTGAGGGCGAAGTTGCCCGTCGACCCGGCGCCGAGGATGTCTCCGCCGCCGACTGCGCGGATGTCGCCGGCGACCGCCGTCGGAGGGACGATCGCCGGATCGACGGCCTGAGCCGCGTCGACCGCGGAGGCCCAATCCTCATCAGTTGCCAGAGCGTTGCTGCCTGTAGTCAACGCGATCAGCGAAAAAAAGAGAACCGCTGTTCTCGTGGGGAGCCGCATGGTCTTCTCCTTGCAGGGGACCCTCTGATTCTGGCTGGGAGCCGGGTCCGCTTCAAGGGTCGGCCCAAAACTCACTCGAACGAGGGAAGTTCGGGCAGTTCAGTCCGTTCTCTTACCGAATTGAGGCCGCCCCGCCCCCTGGCCGGACGATCCCTTGTCCAGGAATCGCGCGTGTGTAGGGCGCCCGAGGACTAAACCCCATGACGAACTTTCCGGAACTGCGGCCCGGTGAACGCTCGGCAGAAGCCGAGCGCGTCGCCGTTCTGCGCAGCGCATCCCCGGTGCGCCTGGCGGCGCTGGCGATGTTCGTCGCTGCGATCTTCATGGCGGTCATGCTGCTCGGCGCGCCGGGCCGCTCGGAAGGCCCGCCCGCGTTCCTGAGCAAGGCTCTCGGAGCAGCTGACGCCGAGGCGCCGCTGGTCCGGCATCCCGAGGCCGGCGTCGAGCTCGCCATTCAGGACTCGAGCTTCCGGATCCGCAGCAGCAGCGCAACGGTCACGCTCGCGACGCAGGGCGCGGGGCCCGGCGACTGGCACCGCTTCGAGCACGGCGTCTCGCGCCCGATCACCGAGGGCGCCGAGACGATCCTCGTCGACGGGCCGATACTGGAGCAGTTTCTGACGATCCGCGAGCGGCAGGGCCTCCGCGCCTGGCGTTGGCGCATCGACACGGCCCAGGTTCCGCGCGTCGGTGACGACGGCGCGGTCGCGTTCCTCGACACGAAGCTCCACCGGCTCACCGACGTCTCGATCGCCCCGGCGGCGATCCTCGACGCGGAGGGCAAGGACGTCACGCCCGACGGGCTCCGCTGGAGCGTCGAGCTTCGGAACGACGCCTGGTGGCTGACGCTTCGCCTCGACGACTCGAAGCTCCCCCTCCCCTACGTCATCGACCCGGCCGTGACGCACCGCAACACCCAGACCGGCACCGCGACGGGCACCACCACCGTCACGGTGACGAAGCCGACCGGCGTGCAGACGAACGATCTCCTGGTCGCACACGTGATGGTGACCGGCAACGCAACGGCGAGCCTCGCAGGAGCCGGATGGACGCCCGTGACCTCGGGAACCGCGGCCAACGCCGGAACGCAGGCGAGCTTCTACAAGATCGCGGGCGGGTCAGAGCCCGCTTCCTACTCTTTCACCTGGACGACCAACCGGTCCGCCGTCGCCACCGTGACCGCGTACTACGGCGTGAAGTCCACCGCGCCCGTCGACCTCTTCAGCGCCGTCGGAAGCACGAACAACACGACGAGCGTCACCGCCGGCACCCTCACGACGACGGCGAACGACGACATCGTCCTCGCCTTCTTCGGAAGCGTGAGCAACTCGACGTACACCCCGCCGGGCAGCTGGAACGAGCGCGGCGACGTGGGCACCACCGGGATCAGCGGCTCCACCGACGACCAGATCAAGGTCACCGCCGGGGCCACCGGCAACGCCGTCGCGACATCGACGGTCTCCGCGCGTGTGTACGGTCACCAGGCCGCTTTCTTCGTCGACGACGTCGCTCCGACCGCGACCATGAGCGACCCCGGCTCACCGGTAACCGGCACGATCTCGCTGCAGACGTCGGCGACCAACGATGCCGATTCGTACGTGGCCCAGGTGCAGTTCCAGCGCTCTCCGGCCGGCGCGGGCTCGTGGACGAACGTCGGCTCGGCCGACACCACCTCCCCGTACTCCGTCTCCTTCGACACGACGACGGTCGCCGACGGCCTCTACGACCTCCGCGCGGTCGCCACCGACGGGGCGGGCAACACCGGCAACTCGGCGACGATCTCCAACCGGCGAATCGACAACACCGCGCCGAGCTCGACGACGACATTCCCGGCCTCGGGCGGAAGCTACAACACCGCCGGCTGGAACGCAGGCTGCGGCACGAACGGCTTCTGCGGCACCTACAGCGACGGCGCGAGCGGCTCTGGCGTCCAGAAGGTGGAGATCTCGATCCGGCGCAACACGGGCAACTACTGGAGCGCGGGCTCCTTCAGCTCGGGCAGCGAGGTCTGGAACACGACGTCGCTCGCGGCCGGCAACTGGTCGTACACGTTCCCGGCCTCGAACTTCCCCGCCAACGACACCTACACCATTCGCGTGCGGGCGACGGACAACGTCAGCCTCGTCGAGACGCCGAACAGCCGCTCGTTCACGTACGACACCGCCGCTCCGGACACGTCGATCACGGCCAATCCCGCCGACCCGACGACCTCGACGAGCGCGAGCTTCAGCTTTTCCTCGACCGAGGGCAGCTCGACCTTCGAATGCCAGATCGACGGCGGCGGCTACTCCTCGTGCACGAGCCCGAAGAGCTACGCCGGCCCGCTCTCCGACGGAAACCACACGTTCCTCGTGCGCGCGACCGACCCCGCGGGGAACACGGACGCTTCGGCGGCCAGCTACACGTGGAAGGTCGACACGACGACGCCGTCCTCGACGACGACCTTCCCCGCCTCCGGGTCGACCTACTCGACCTCGGGCTGGAATGCCGGCTGCGGTACGAACGGCTTCTGCGGCACCTACAGCGACGGCGCGAGCGGCTCCGGCGTCCAGAAGGTGGAGATCTCCATCCGCCAGGGCGCGGCCAACTACTGGAGCGCCGGCTCGTTCAGCTCGGGGAGCGAGGTCTGGAACACGACAAGCCTTGCCGGCGGGAACTGGTCCTACACCTTCCCCGCTTCGAGCTTCCCGGCTGACGGCACCTACACGATTCGCGTGCGCGCGACCGACAACGTCAACCTCGTCGAAACGCCCGCGAGCCGCTCGTTCACTATCGACCGCGTCGCTCCCAACACGACGATCGACTCCAGTCCGTCGGACCCCTCGACGTCCGCGAACGCGAGCTTCTCCTTCAGCTCGACGGAAGGCAGCTCGACCTTCGAGTGCCAGATCGACGGCGGCGGCTACTCCTCGTGCACGAGCCCGAAGAGCTACTCGAGCCTCTCCGAAGGCAGCCACACCTTCCTCGTCCGGGCCACCGACATCGCCGGTAACACCGACGCCTCGGCCGCGAGCTACACGTGGGTGGTCGACACCGTGGCACCGAGCTCGACGACGACGTTCCCCGCCTCCGCGGGCACGTACAACACCTCGGGCTGGAATGCGGGCTGCGGCACCATCGGCTTCTGCGGCACGTACTCCGACGCCACGTCGGGCGTCCAGAAGGTCGAGATCTCCGTCCGCCAGGGCGCGGCCAACTACTGGAACGGGTCATCGTTCAGCAGCGGCAGCGAGGTCTTTCAGACCGCGTCGCTCGCGGGCGGCAACTGGTCCTACGCGTTCCCGGCGGCGAGCTTCCCGGCGGACGGCTCCTACACGATCCGCGTCAAGGCGACGGACAACGCGACGAACGCCGAGACGCCGGCGAGCCGGACCTTCACGTACGACGCGACGAACCCCAGCGCGCTCTTCAACTTCCCGGCCTCCGGGGCCGCCTTTAAGAACGCGGACTGGAATGCCGGGTGCGCCACCAACGGCTTCTGCGGCACGTACTCCGACGCGACCTCCGGCGTCCAGTCCGTCGAGATCTCCATCCGCCAGGCCGCGGCCAACTACTGGAACGGGGCATCGTTCGGCAGCGGCAGCGAGGTC
>Ga0307289_10000750_pt1 | contig 14032 bp, 12 predicted proteins | sample ER_DNA_143_FD_194483 | JGI IMG/M metagenome (GOLD analysis project Ga0307289, IMG submission 194483) | Bulk soil microbial communities from the East River watershed near Crested Butte, Colorado, United States - ER_DNA_143 | ecosystem: Environmental > Terrestrial > Soil > Floodplain | place...
GCTCGCAACGGGCGAGCTGACGCTGCCCATCCAGGCGACCTACTCGCTCGAGGCCTCCGCGGAGGCCCATCGCGCGGGTCTGACCGGTCACACGCGAGGCAAGCTCGTCATCGTCCCGTAGGCGTGAAGCGCGCCGTCACGACAGGCCTCTCCTGTACTGCGTCGCGGGCAGCGGCACGCCGTCCTTGACGACGGTCTTGTCCGCGCCACCCAATTCCACCCGTGCCGCTCGTAGAAGCGCCGAGCCCGCTCGTTGGTGTTGAGCACCCACAGGGTCGCCGAGCTGACGCCGAGGTCACGCAGCTGCTGCAGCGCGACCTCGTGCAGCGCATGCCCAACGCCCTGACTCCACACCGGCGGCTCCGCATAGATGGCGGCGAGCTCCCCTGTTTCGGGCGCTGCGCCGTCGCGGCCGGCAACCACCACGGCAAAGCCGACGACGATGCCGTCGACCTCGGCGACTATGATCCGGCGACCCGACGGGTCGGAACTGAGACGTTCCGACCATCGCCCGACCGCCGTCTCGACCGAGAGGCCGGCCAACAGCGAGTCCGGCACGAGCCCCGCGTATGCGGCTCGCCAGGAGACCACGTGAACTCTTCCGAGGTCCTCCGCGTCGTCCACGACCGCACGCCGCACGATGACCTCGGTCACCGTTCCTCCGGGTCGGCGCCCCGCGCCGCCCGGCCGCCACCTCCGCCGGTGACGACGGCAGGCTCGCTCGACGCCACGCATCCAACCTACGGCGGCTCCGGTTAGGTTGAGATCCATGGCCGCCGCCAAGAGCAGCACTCCTGCCGTCGAGCTCGAGGTCGGCCCCCACACGGTCCGCGTCACCAACCCCGACCGCGTCTACTTCCCGAAGACCGGCTGGACCAAGCTCGACCTCGTCAACTACTACCTCAGCGTGGGCGACGGCATCGTCCGGGCGCTCTACGAGCGGCCCTGCATGATGCACCGGTTCCCCGAGGGGCTGGCCGGCGACAAGGTGCACCAGAAGCGCGTCCCGCACGGTGCGCCGCCCTGGCTCCAAACGGTGCGAGTGACCTTCCCGCGCTGGAACCGCACGGCGGACGAGCTCTGCGTCACCGAGCTGGCCAGCGTCGTCTGGGCCGTCCAGATGTCGACCGTCGAGTTCCACCCCTGGAACTCCCGGCGGGCCGACACCGAAGTCCCCGACGAGTGGCGCATCGACCTCGACCCCATGCCGCTGTGCGACTTCGCGACCGTGCGGCGCGTCGCCCACGTCGCACGGGAGGTCCTGAACGAGCTCGGCGCCACCGGGTTTCCAAAGACCTCCGGCGGCAAGGGCATGCACGTCTACGTCCGCATCGTGCCCGAGTGGGGGTTCCAGGACGTGCGTCGGGCTGCCCTCGCGTTCGCGCGCGAGGTCGAGCGGCGGGCCGGGGGCGACGTCACGACGACGTGGTGGCGCAAGGACCGCGAGCCGGACGTCGTGTTCGTCGACTACAACCAGAACGCCCGCGACCACACCATCGCGAGCGCCTACTCGGTGCGCGGCGTCCCTGACGGCACGGTCTCCACGCCGATCCTCTGGGACGAGATCGACGACGTCGTGCCCGCCGACTTCACGATCGCGACCGTCCCACCGCGGTTCGCCGAAAAGGGAGACCTGCACGCGGGCATCGACGACACCGCTTACCGGCTCGACCAGCTCCTCGAGTGGGCCGAGCGCGACGAGCGTGCCGGTCACGCGACCCCAGAGGTCGGCGAGCCCGATGACGGCTGAGCTGTCGCAGCTCACGGACGGCGTCGTCACCCTGCGCCCTGACTCGGAGGGGACGTTCGCCGTGGAGGTGCGCGGCCGGATCGTCGGCTCGGTGCGCCTGCGAGACATCGGCGAGAACACCGGCGAGATCGCCTACGCGCTCGACAGCGCGTACCGCGGACAGGGGTATGCGACGCGCGCGGTCCGGCTGCTCGTCGAGTATGCGTTCGGAGACCTCGGTCTGGGCCGGGTCCAGGCGCGCGTGCCTGAGAAGGACCCGCCTGCGCTGCGCGTGGCGCGGCGGGCCGGGCTCCGCAACGAGGGCGTGGTGCGCGTCCCCCGCCCGGCCGGCGACGCATACCTGCTGCTCGGGCGGTTGCACGACGACCCCGCGCCCACCGAACACGGCGGGTTCCGGGCGCTGCTCAATTCGTTCCTGCCCCGCAAGCGCGTCATCGCCCAGGCCCTAGTGCGGGACGAATCGGGCCGCGTCCTGCTCTGCCACCCGACCTACAAGGACGACTGGGACCTTCCGGGCGGAGTCGTCGAGGTTCGCGAGTCACCCCGGGAGGCCGCCTCCCGAGAGGTCCTGGAGGAGCTCGCTCTCCCGCTGCCCGTCGGGGAGCTGGTGCTCACCGACTGGCTGCCGCCGTGGGGTGGCTGGGACGACGCGCTGTGCCTGGTGTTCGACGGCGGCGTCCACCCCTCCTCGATCCTCGACGGGGCGGTGCTGCAGGCGCGGGAGATCCGCGCTGCCGCGTTCTGCTCGACCGACGACGTCCACGCCCGCGCCGCCGACTTCACCGCCCGCCGAGTGGTCGCCGCACTGGCTTCCCTCGGCCGGGGCGGAGCCTCCTTCACGGAGTCGGGCCGAACCACCTGAGCCACGACGTCGTCTAACGACCGTGTGACGTTGGTGAAGCCTCCGACGCGCGGTCGCGCAAGCGACATACGATGCTGGAAGAAGCCACTTCACGTGACTCTTCCGGTGCCCTACGAATTCTGGTGATCCCAGTCATGTCCACCCCGACGTCCACCTCGACCTCCAGCCGCAACACCGTCAAGCTCGACCGGGTCGTCATCCGGTTCGCCGGCGACTCCGGAGACGGCATGCAGCTCACTGGCGACCGGTTCACGACCGAGGCCGCGCTCCTCGGCAACGACCTGTCGACGCTGCCCAACTTCCCCGCCGAGATCCGCGCACCGCAGGGGACGCTGCCCGGTGTCTCCAGCTTCCAGCTGCACTTCGCCGACCACGACGTCCTCACCCCCGGTGACGAGCCCGACGTGCTCGTGGCGATGAACCCCGCCGCCCTCAAGGCCAATCTCGGCGACCTGCCGCGCGGCGCGACGATCATCGCCAACACCGACGAGTTCTCCAAGCGCAACCTCGCGAAGGTCGGCTACCCGAGCAACCCCCTCGAGGACGGCACGCTCGAGAGCTACCACGTTCACGCCCTGGCCCTGACGACCATCACCGTCGAGGCGCTCGCTTCCTTCGACCTCACCCGCAAGGACAGAGAGCGCTCGACGAACATGTTCGCGCTCGGTCTGTTGTCCTGGCTCTATACGCGGCCGATCTCGCTGACCGAGCGGTTCCTCACCACCAAGTTCGGCGCCAAGCCGGCACTGCTCGCGGCCAACCTCGCGGCGCTGCGCGCCGGGTTCAACTACGGCGAGACCACCGAGGACTTCGCCCACCGGTACGAGGTCGGACCGGCGCCGATGCAAGCCGGGCACTACCGCAACATCACCGGCAACGTCGCTCTCGCCTACGGACTGGTCACGGCTTCGCACCGAACCGGCCGCCCGCTGGTCCTCGGGTCCTACCCGATCACCCCGGCTTCCGACATCCTCCACACCCTCGCCGGTCTGAAGCGCTTCGGCGTGACGACGATCCAGGCGGAGGACGAGATCGCCGGCGTCGGCGCCGCGCTGGGTGCCGCGTTCGGCGGCGCGATCGGCGTCACGACGACGTCAGGCCCGGGCCTGGCCCTGAAGACCGAGACGATCGGCTTGGCCGCCTCTCTCGAGCTGCCCCTCGTCGTCTGCGACATCCAGCGCGGCGGCCCGTCCACGGGCCTGCCGACCAAGACCGAGCAGGCCGACCTGCTGCAGGCCATGTTCGGCCGCAACGGCGAGTCGCCGGTCGCCATCGTCGCGCCGCGCTCCCCGGCCGACTGCTTCGCCATCGCGCTGGAGGCGGTGCGAATCGCGACGACCTACATGACGCCGGTCATTCTCCTGTCGGACGGCTACCTGGCCAACGGCTCCGAGCCGTGGCCGATCCCCGACCTCGCCGACCTGCCGCTCCTCGATGTCGAGCTGGCCACCCGGCGCAACGCGGCGGACGCCGACGGCACCGACGTCTTCCATCCTTACCTTCGAGACCCCGAGACGCTGGCCCGACCGTGGGCGGTCCCCGGCACGCCCGGACTCGAGCACCGTGTCGGAGGCCTCGAGAAGGCCAACGTCACCGGCAACATCTCCTACGACCCCGACAACCACGACCTCATGACACGGCTCCGGGCCGCGAAGATCGACGGCATCGCCGCCACGATCCCACCACTCGAGGTCGATGACCCCGACGGCAACGCGGAGATCCTCGTCGTCGGATGGGGCTCGACCTACGGTCCCATCGCGGCCGCCGCGAGATCCCTACGCGAGCAGGGATTTCCGGTGGCTCAGGCGCACCTGCGGCACCTCAACCCGTTCCCGTCCAACACCGGCGAGGTCCTCACCGCATACCGGCACGTCATCGTCCCCGAGATGAACCTCGGCCAGCTGTCGGTGCTGCTGCGTGCCACCTACCTCGTCGACGTGCAGTCTCACACCTCGGTTCGCGGATTGCCGTTCAGTGCCGCCGATCTCGAGGACGTCATCCAGAAGGCGGTGACGGAATGACCGCCCTAAACGGATCCGCCCTGGAGTCCGGCCGAAACGGTCGGCCGGGTCATGGGCTCGACGGGGTACCGACCGTGCCCGTGGGGGCGCCGCCTCAGACGCGCAAGGACTTCACGTCCGACCAAGAGGTCCGCTGGTGTCCGGGGTGTGGCGACTACGCGATCCTGGCGGCCGTGCAGGGCTTCCTGCCCGAGCTCGGGCTGCGCCGCGAGAACGTCGTCTTCATCTCGGGAATCGGCTGTTCGTCGCGGTTCCCCTACTACCTCGACACCTACGGGATGCACTCCATCCACGGTCGAGCCCCGGCCATCGCGACCGGGTTGGCCACGTCGCGCCCGGACCTGTCGGTGTTCGTCGTCACCGGTGACGGTGATGCTCTGTCCATCGGCGGCAACCACCTGATCCATGCGATGCGCCGCAACGTCAACCTCACGATCCTGTTGTTCAACAACCAGATCTACGGGTTGACCAAAGGTCAGTACTCCCCCACGTCGCAGGTCGGGCTCATCACGAAGTCCACTCCTCTGGGCTCGGTCGACCACCCGTTCAACCCGGTCAGCCTGGCCCTCGGGGCGGACGCGACCTTTGTGGCGCGGACGATGGACTCCGACCGCAAACACCTGACGGAGGTGCTGCGGGCGGCCACCGCACACCGCGGCACCTCGCTCGTCGAGATCTACCAGAACTGCCCGATCTTCAACGACGGTGTCTTCGACGTCCTCAAGGACCGCTCCGAGGGTGAGGCGCGGATCCTCCACCTCGTCCACGGCGAGGAGATCGCGGCGGGCTCCGACGTCGTGGTGCGCCGCGACGACGGCAGTCTCGACGTCCTCGCGCGCGCCGCCGCCGACCCGGAGCAGATCGTCCGGCACGACGCGCATGCCGAGGACTCGTCGCTGGCCTTCGCGCTGTCGCGGCTCGACGACCCGAGCCTGGCGCACGTACCGATGGGCGTGTTCCGCGACGTGGAGCGCTCCACCTACGACGACCTGGTGCGGGCGCAGATCGACCGCACCGTCTCGGACGCTGGCGGACCGGCCACCGACCAGGACCTCGCCGACCTCCTCGCCGGTCGCGACTCCTGGATGGTCGAGACGGCCCCGAGGGCGTGACCGGCCCGACCGAGACCCGGCCGGCGGCCTCCGCCGAGGCGCCCCAGGACGAGCAGCGGCGCGGCGTCGTCCAGGGCTTCTGCGCCTACCTGCTCTGGGGGCTGTTCCCGCTCTACTTCCACGCCCTCCTGCCGGCCGGTGCGTGGGAGATCCTGGCGCACCGGATCCTCTGGACCTTCGTTTTCTGTTTGCTGCTGCTGGCGATTCGCCGGGACTGGGCGTGGATTCGGCCTTTGCTGGGGCGCCGGCGTTTCCTCGGGGGCATCGCGGTGGCGGCGGTGCTCATCGCCGTCAACTGGGTCCTGTACGTCAGCGCCGTCGTCTCCGGCAACGTCTCCGAGGCGGCCCTCGGGTACTTCCTCAACCCCATCGTCACCGTCGGCCTCGGCGTGGTCGTCCTTCGGGAACGACTGCGTCCGCTGCAGTGGGTCGCGGTGGGGATCGGTGTGGTGGCGGCTCTCTACCTGTCCGTCGGCGCCGGCCGGATCCCCTGGATCGCGCTCGCGCTCGCCGCGACGTTCGCGCTCTACGGCTTGCTGAAGAAGCGTCTCGGTGCGACGCTTCCGGCCCTGCACGGCCTCGCCGTGGAGACCACCGTGCTGCTGCCGGTGGCCCTGGGACTGGTGCTCTGGCTCGGCCTCACCGGTACACAGACCTTCACGACCGAAGGCCCCGGGCACACGGCTCTCCTGGTTCTCTCAGGCGTGGTCACCGCAGGGCCGCTGCTGCTTTTCGCCGCCTCGGCGCGAAGGGTGCCGCTCGTGACCGTTGGGCTGCTGCAGTTCGTGACGCCGGTCATGCAGCTGCTCTGCGGCGTGGTCCTGCTCGGCGAAAGCATGTCGCCGCAGCGATGGGCGGGGTTCGGGATCGTCTGGCTGGCGCTCATCGTGCTCACGGTCGACTCCCTGATCGGGGTGCGGCGCCGTCGCCTGCGTGACGCGGCCGACGACGGTGTCTGCGAGCCGGCCCCCTGACCATCTAGGCGGCGGTGAGCTGTGCGACGGCGGCGGCGCCGTCGAGCCACACGTTCTCTCGCGAGATCAGGCCATTGCGGAACTCGAAGACGTGCAGGACCCGGATGCTGATCAGGCGGCCATGACCGGGGATGCCCATGAACTCGCCCACCACGCGTGCCGTCCAGATCCCGTCGTCGACGACGAAGTTGTCACCGTAGAGGCGGTGCTTGATGTCGGCTCGCTCGCCTTTGACGTTGGCGAACAGGTGCCCGTACCGCTCGCCGGCGGCGCCGGGCCTGTGAAACTCGCCGGCTGGATCCCCCACGACGTCGTGGACGACGTCGTCGGTGAAGGTGGTCAGGGTGCCCTCGACGTCTCCGTCCGCTTCCCGCTCGAAGTGGTCCTGGAGAACGCGGTCCATCTCTTCCCGGGTGAGGCTGGTGATGGTCGGCATGATCGATCCTCCACTGGAATTCGGCAAATGACTTTACTGATCGCCTAACGAATATGTGGATGTTAAGGTGGACTGTGGCTCAGGTCAAGGGGCGCCGGACGTACACGTCACCACTTCGGGACAACCAGGTCCGCGCCACTCGGCAGGCCATCCTGGGGGCCGCCCGCGAGCTGTTCGTGGCCCAGGGGTATGGCGCCACGACTGTGGATCAGATCGCGCAGCGGGCCGGAGTCAGCAAGCCCACAGTCTTCACCGCGGTCGGCAACAAGCAGACCGTGCTGCGTGCAGTGCGTGACGTCGCGATCGCCGGCGACGACGAGCCGGTACCGGTGGCGCAGCGGCCGCTGGTCGACCGGGTCCGCGCCGCGCCGGACCAGCGCCGAGCGGTGGCCCTGATGGCCGCCCACCTGACCGCCGTCGCCGGCCGGTACGCGGAGATCAACGAGGTCGTGCACACCGCCGCCGACGGAGGGGACGAGGGCCTTCGAGAGCTGTGGACGACCGAAGAGGAGCAGCGCCTCACCGGCGCCCGGCTCTGGCTGGAGCTGCTCACCGACAAGGGCGGCTTGCGCAAGGGCGTGGCCCCCGCGGAAGCCGTCGACGAGCTCTGGCTGCTGATGTCGCCCGACCAGTACTACCGGCTCGTCCACCGGCGGGGATGGAGCCCGCGCCGGTACGAACGGTGGCTCACCAGGGCCATCGGCCGGTTGCTCCTGCCCGAGAGCTGAGGGACAGGTCCAAGCTCTCGCGCTGGCGAAATCACCCCCGGCGGTCAACGATGGGTCCATGGCCGACGGTAGTCAGCAAGAGACCGAGGACGAGGACGTGCCGACTGCTCCGGCCGATCCCACTGATCCGCCTGTCGACCCGGAGGAACCGGTCAACCCCGCTTAGCCCCGTCGCGGGCCATGAAGGGCACCGACGTCCTCACGGGCCTCAATGCCGGCAGCACCGTTCGAGCTCGCACCAGCCGCCGCTGCCGCGACCGGCACCCGTTGACCACCGCCGCCCTCAGGTATGCGAGAGCCGCAGCCCGCTCCGGCAGGTCCCGCCAGTGCCGATGCAGCGCGACAAAGGCGTCCTGCACGACTTCCTCAGCGGCGTCCCGATCACCAAGACAGAACGCCAGCCCAACCAGGTCGGCGGAGTGCCGATGAAAGAGGACGGCCACCGCGTCGTCCCGGTCCACAACAACCTCAGGTAACGACCCGGTGCTACCGCCCTTGCGGCGCTCCGGGGCCACGGACACCTCCGGCGGTTGCCCGCTCACATCCCATTAGTCGCCCGACACCCCCTGAGTGGCGACACAGATCCGCCAGGATTTTCCTCACTTCGAGACCTCAACCCCGGACATTTTTCCCGCACTACACCGGAAAACGGCACGCTCAAGGACACCGAGATAACGAGAGTGGCGCCACGGCCGACAAGGAGCCTCGCGACATGTCCGACGCGAGGGGTGGCGCAGCGGTCAGCCGACCCGGTCGACGACGGACGTGACGAGCGCGGTCAACGCCGCCTTGGCGTCGGACTCGGGCAGCGGCTCCAGCAACGCCACCGCCTCGACGCCGACACCGCGGGTGGTCTCCCGAGCGCGCTCCACGGCGGGATTGGCTCGCAACAGTGCCAGGGCCTCGGCGAGCCGGTCGTCGTCGCGCAGGTCGCCGAAGAGCAGTTCGCGCAACCGCGCATCCGCAGGGTCGGTGCCGCGCTTGGCGTAGAGGACGGCCAAGGTGTCCACGCCCTCGCGCAGATCGGTGCCCGGAGTCTTGCCCGTCTCCGCGGCGTCGGAGGCGATGTCGATGAGGTCGTCGGCGAGCTGGAAGGCCACGCCCAAGCGCTCGCCGTAGGCGGCCATGAGCTCGACGACGTCGTCCGAGCAGCCACCGAACATCGCGCCGTAGCGGGCCGCCGTCGCGATGAGAGAGCCGGTCTTGTCGTGGAGTACGCCGAGGTAGTAGTCCACCGGGTCCTCGCCCGGCGGGCAGGGCCGGTCGTCCCGGATCTGCCCGGCACACAACCGCACGAAGGCCTGCGCCTGGATGAGAACCGCCTCCGCGCCCAGCCCAGCGACGAGCTCGGACGCCTTCCCGAACAGCAGGTCGCCGACGAGGATCGCCGTCGAGTTGTCGTACTTCGCGTTGGCGCTCGGGACGCCGCGACGCACTTCGGCCTCGTCCATGACGTCGTCGTGGTACAGCGAAGCGAGGTGGGTCAGCTCGACCCCAGCCCCGGCGGCGATCACCTGGTCGCCAACGCCGCTGCCGAGCTCGGACGCCAGCAGCGTCAGCAGCGGGCGGAACCGCTTGCCCCCGGCCTCCGCGAGATGGGCCGACGCCTGCGCGATGAGGGGGTCGTCGTGGTCGACGGTCGCCAGGATGAGGTCGTCGACCCTCACCATCCCGTCCTGCACCCGCGCCGCCAGGGCCGGCGCGAGGCCGGGCACGGCGAGAACGGGCGGAGAGGCGTTCATCTCCGCATTCTCGCAAACGGCCGCGTCATCTCAGGAACTGGGAGGCGTTCCCGGCCAGGAGCAGGAGGGAGGACGGCGCGACACCGAGGACGAGGGTCAGCAGTGCTCCGAAGCCGATGGCGACCTGGGTGAGCGCGGACGGCGTGACGACGCCGACGGAGTCACTCTGAGAGTCGCTGAAGTACATGAGCACGATGACCCGGACGTAGACGAAGACCGTGATCGCGCTGCACAACAGGCCGACGACGACCATGACCGCGCCGGCGCCACCACTGCGGAGAGCCGGCTCGAACACCGCGAACTTCGCCGTGAACCCCGACGTCAGCGGGATGCCGGCGAAGGCCAGCAAGAGGAACGCGAACAGTGCGGCGGTGAGCGGATGTCGCCGGCCCAGCCCGGCCCACTGGCTCAGACGGGTCGCCTCCGACTGGTTGCCCTGGTCCCGCACCAGGTTGACGATGCCGAACGCGGCGATGGTCATAAGCCCGTAGCAGACGAGGTAGAACATCACGCCGCGGATGCCGCCCCGGTCGAAGGCCAGCACGCCCACGAGGATGAAACCCGCGTGGGCGATCGACGAGTAGGCCAGCATGCGCTTCATGTCGGTCTGGGTGACCGAGAGCACGGCGCCGACGACCATGGTCAGGATCGCGACGACGACGACCGCCGGCGCCCAGTCCCACCGGTCTCCGGCGATGCCGACGTAGACCAAGCGCAGGATCGCCCCGAACGCCGCGACCTTCGTGGCGGCCGCCATCCAGCCGGTCACGGGGGTCGGAGCTCCCTCGTATGCGTCGGGCACCCAGGCGTGGAACGGCGCGGCGCCGATCTTGAACAGCAGACCGAAGGCGACGAGGAGAACGCCAGGGACCAGCAGCCCGTTCATCGCCGACTGACCGTTGGTGATCGCGTCGGCGATGTCCGAGAGGTACACCGATCCCGAGTAACCGAAGAGCAGGGCGGTACCGAAGAGGAAGAAGGCCGACGAGAAGGAGCCGAGCAGGAAGTACTTGAGCGAAGCTTCCTGGGAGAGCAGCCGGCGCCGACGAGCCAGCCCGACGAGGATGTAGAGCGGCAGCGACAGCACCTCGAGGGCGACGAACATCGTGATGAGGTCTCCGGCCGCGGGAAACAGCATCATGCCGCCGACGGCGAAGAGGGCCAGCGGGAAGACCTCGGAGGTGGCCAGTCCCGCTCGGACCGCCAGAGCCTCCTGAGCCGAGCCCGGCGTCGCGGCGCCCATCGGCGTGAACGCGTCGGACCCGGTTCCGCCCAGCCTCTCGGCCATCGTGAGCACGCCCATGAACGACAGGACGAGGATGAGGCCCTGGAGGAAGAGGGCCGGTCCGTCGATGACGACCGATCCCTTGACGCCGGCGCCGGACGGCAGCCCGGCGGTCGACGTCTGGTTGTTCACCGCCACGAGGACCACGGCCAGGAAGGCGCCGACAAGGCCGATGAGCGTGATGGCGACCTGGACCGGGTACCGGCTCTGCCGCGGCACGAAGGCCTCGACGAGGACGCCGACGAGGGCGAACCCGAAGACGAGGAGCAGCGGAAGGAGAGCGGCGTAGTCGAGCGACGCCGCGATGAACTGGGCGGGGAGCAGGGGAACGGGAGTGGCGCTCACTGGGCGCTCCCTTCCGCGTTGACCGGCACGACGGGCGCCGGGTCGGTCACGCCCATGTAGCCGAGTGTCGTGGACACCGCCGGGTTGATCAGGTCGAGCGCGGGCTTGGGGTAGAAGCCGAGCACGAGGAACAGGGCGATGAGCGGCGCGATGATCCACTTCTCGCGGCCGCCCGCGTCACGAGTACCAGTGGCACTGTCCGGGACCGGACCGGTCGCCATCCGCTTGTACATGAGCAGGATGTAGAGCGCCGCGAGGATGATGCCGAAGGTCGCGATGACCGCTGGAACCGGGTACCGCTGGAACGTGCCGACCAGGGTCAGGAACTCGGCGACGAAGGCGCCGAGGCCGGGTAGGGCCAAACCCGAGAAGCCGGCCACGAGGAACGACCCGGCAAGCACCGGGGTCACGCGCTGCCAGCCGCCGAAGTCCGAAATCCGCTTGCTGCCCCGGCGGCTGACCATCATCGCGGCGATGAGGAACAGCGCGGCCGTGGTGAACCCGTGGTTGACCATGTAGAGCGTCGAGCCCGCGAAGCCGGTCGAGGTCATCGCGAAGATGCCGAGGACGATGAACCCGAAGTGGCTGATCGAGGTGTAGGCGATCAACCGCATGACGTCGGTCTGCCCGATGGCCAGCAGCGCGCCGTAGAGCACCGAGATGACCGCGAGCGCGATGACCACCGGTGTGGCCCACTGCGACGCTTCCGGGAAGAGCTGGAGGCAGAACCGGATCATCCCGTAGGTGCCGACCTTGTCGAGCACGCCGACGAGCAGCGTGGCCGTCGCCGGGGGCGCCGCGGTGGCGGCGTCCGGAAGCCAGGTGTGGACCGGCACCATGGGCGCCTTGACCGCGAAGGCGAAGAAGAAGCCGAGGAACAGCAGCCGGCCGGTGGTCGGGTCGAGGTTCAGGCCGGTGAGCCTCTCGACGAGGAAGCCCTCGGCCCCGCCGGGACCCTGGGTGTAGAGGCCGATGACCGCGGCCAGCATGATGAGCCCGCCGGCGAGGGAGAACACGAGGAACTTCACCGCGGCGTACTGCCGGCGGGCCCCGCCGTACTGCCCGATGAGGAAGTACACCGGGATGAGCATCGCCTCGAAGAAGACGTAGAAGAGGAAGACGTCGGTCGCGGCGAAGACGCCGACCATGAACGTCTCGAGAACGAGCATGAGCGCGAAGTAGCTCTTCTCGCGCCGATCCGGCGCGTCGCTCCCCGCCGGGAGGTCACGCCAGGCGGCCAATAGGCAAATCGGCGTGAGGACGAGCGACATGAGGATCAGGGCGAGCGCGATGCCGTCGACACCGAGCGCGTAGCTGACCCCGAACTGCGGGATCCACTGGTGTTGCTCGACCAGGCGGAACTGACCGGTGGTCGACGAACCCGCATACGCGACCGTCGCGAGGATCCCGGCGACGAGGGTGACCAGCGAGAAGCCGAGCGCCACCTGCTTGGCCCGCGCCGCCGCCCCGGACGGCAGCAGCCAGACGACGACCGCTCCGACCAGCGGGATGGCGCCGACGACCGTCAGCCACGGGAAGGACGTCATCACTGCATCACCCACACGGCGCCGACGAGCAGGACGACGCCGACGAGCATCGTCAGGGCGTAGGACCGGGCGTACCCGTTCTGGACCTTCCGCCATCGCCCGGACGTGCCGGCGACGAGCCGTCCGAGCCCGGTGGCGGCTCCGTCGACGCCCGCGCTGTCGGCGAACACCAGCGACCTGGTCAGGTGGATGCCCGGCCGCATGAACACGCCCTCGTTGACGGAGTCCTGGTAGAGGTCGTTGCGGGCGGCCTGGGTGAGGATGCTGCCGGCCGGAGCGGTCTGGGGGACCTCGTCGCGGATGTAGCGAGCCCACGCGAGCAGCACGCCGGCGGCCACGAGGAGGAGGGTGGCGACGGTGATGGCCACGGCTGGAATGACGGGGTGCTCTCCCTCGGCGCCCAGCCCGGCCTCGCTCGCGCTGCCGAAGACGGGGTCCAGCCAGCCGGTGATGAGGCCGGTCGGGATGAGGATCAACCCGAGGAACCCAGATCCCAGCGACAGCACCATCATCGGAACGGTCATGGTCAACGGCGCCTCGTGCGGATGGACGTCGGAGGTCCAGCGCCGCTTGCCCAGGAAGGTCATGAAGTACAGCCGCGACATGTAGAAGGCGGTGATGCCGGCGCCGATCAGCGCGGCACCGCCGAAGACCCACGGTCGCCAGCCCTCTCCGATGAATGCGGCCTCGATGATCCGGTCCTTGGTGAAGAAGCCGGACAGCCCGGGGAAGCCGATGATGGCCAGCCACCCGACGCCGAACGTGACGGCGGTGATCCGGATGACCGTGAAGAGACCGCCGAACCGGCGCATGTCGACCTGGTCGTTCATCGCGTGCATGACCGAACCCGCGCCGAGGAACATCCCCGCCTTGAAGAAGCCGTGGGTCAGCAGATGGGCGATCGCGAACGCATACCCCACCGGTCCGAGCCCCGCCGCGAGCATCATGTAGCCGATCTGGCTCATCGTCGACGCGGCCAGCGCCTTCTTGATGTCGTCCTTCGCACACCCGACGATTGCCCCGTACAACAGGGTGATCGCGCCGACGATGACGACGACGAGCTGCGCGGTCGGCGCTGCCTCGTAGACGACGTTGCTGCGCACCACGAGGTAGACGCCGGCGGTCACCATGGTCGCCGCGTGGATCAGTGCCGACACCGGCGTGGGGCCGGCCATCGCGTCGCCGAGCCAGCTCTGCAGCGGGAACTGCGCCGACTTGCCGCAGGCCCCG
>Ga0307289_10000751_pt1 | contig 14030 bp, 10 predicted proteins | sample ER_DNA_143_FD_194483 | JGI IMG/M metagenome (GOLD analysis project Ga0307289, IMG submission 194483) | Bulk soil microbial communities from the East River watershed near Crested Butte, Colorado, United States - ER_DNA_143 | ecosystem: Environmental > Terrestrial > Soil > Floodplain | place...
CAGGCCGAGGAACGTCTTCGTCCACCACACCTGCTCGGTGAGGACGCCGATCGTCGTGCCGTAGCCGGCGCGGCGCAGGTGGACCGGGGCGTGCAGCAGGATCCTTCCACCCGGCTTTGCCATCAGGCCTCGCTCGGGCTGGCGACGGGCCTCAGCCCGTCGGCTTCGTGCGGGGCCTTTCGACGCGGCGAGAGCCACGGGCCGGGATCACGTAGGTGGATACCGTCGTAACGCATGCCCGGGCGCCAGGGCGGCCAGGCGGACCGGAGGATGCGGAGTCGCGTCACGTCGGGCGGAAGCTCCGGCCGGCGTGAGATCGCGACACGCAGGCGCGAGAGCTCGCCTGCCACCCAGCGCATCTCGCACCCGATCTTGTACTCCCGAGCGGGTGGTGGGACCTGCTCGCCGACGAGAACGGAGGCCGCGATCAGTGGGAGGTCGACTCCGGCTGCGATCGCAAGGCCGAGCCAACCGTGTGCGCGTGCGCCGATCTCCATCAGGCGCGGGATGCCGTCGGCAGGCACCTGGTATTCCACTTCTGCGAGTCCTTCGTAGTCGAGTGCCTGGAGCAACTCCACAGCTTGCCGAACGCCCGGCTCGGTCGGGGCAATGGTCCGTTTCCAGACCGACGTGCCCCCGCTCACCGGCGAGTAGGAGAGTGTCTCGCGCGCGACCATTCCGAGCACGCGTCCGCCGTGCAGCACAGCCGTGACTGCGAGCGAACGGCCCGGGACGAACTCCTGGATCAGCGGCAGCGCAAGGCCGGGGCCCGACAGCGTCGTCAGGGCCGCCTGCGCCTCGGCCTCGTCACGAACCACGACGTGACGACGGTGTCGCAGGCTCGAGCTTTCTGGGACGTAGGAGGTGATCGGTTTAACGACGCACGGAAAGCCGATCTCGCGGATTGCAGCGAGCGCTTCGCTTTTCGTGGCCGGATGTATCCAGTGAGGCGTCGGAAAGCCGACCTCGTCGGCCGCAGCGAGCGTGCGTGTCTTATCGAGTGAAATCGCTGCCGAGCGCCGATCCCCGCCCAGGATGCGTGCGCCTCCAAGCACCGACGTGTCGCGCCAGAGCTCTGCGACCGAAGCGTCGGTGCAGGGGACGATGACGTCGATCGGCTCGCGACTCACGAGCGCGCCGACGCTGTCCCGGAAACCAGCCTGCGTCGCGTCGATGAGCGTGCACCCATGGCCGTAGCGCGAGCTCGCGCTGCGTGTTCCCTCTGCCGCCAGCACACGCCAGCCCGCACGGCCGAGCGAGCGGGTGACCGACAGGGCAGGCCCGCTCTGTCCGTCGAGTACGAGTGCGGTAGGCATCAGCGTGAGTAGACAGCCGGTTCGGGGTGCCGGACGCGCAGGAGAACGTCCCAGAGTGGAGTCGTGCGAACGAGGTGCACTGTCGTCGACGTCTTCATGCGAAAGCGGAGATCGTTGTCGACGGCCGTGATCGCAAAACGCGGGACGGCGAACAGGTTGTGGCGGGAGAAACGGCCGGCTAGGCCCGAGGCGGCCTCGTAGCCGCTTTCGACCACCTTGTCGATCGCACGCGGAGAAAGGACGCCCCAGGGATAGGAGAAGCTCGCGCAGCGTCCCACATGCGCAGTGACGTCCTCCCGCGAGCCTGCGATCTCGTCGTGCAGCTCTGCGTCGGACAGGCGCGTAAGCAGGCGGTGCGTGCGCGAATGGCTACCGATCTCCCAGCCGAGCTCGGACAATTCCGCGAGCTGCTCCCAGTTGAGCGGCAGCAACGCCTCGCTAGGCGCACCGTTGCCGTCTGCAGCAAGCCAGGACATCGGCTCGCCTGAGGTCACGGCCTCCGTCACCGGAAAGACCGTCGCCGGCCAGCCGCGCTCACGCAGGATCGGCGCCGCGAATTCCGCGACGGTTGCGAATGCATCGTCGAACGTGATCGCGACGACCTTGCGGTCCTGGTCACCGAGCGCTGCGTCCCTGAACGTGACGCCCATGTATCCCCGATCCGCGAGCTTCTGCAGTTGCAGTGCGAAGCGCTCGGGCCGAACCGCGAGGTCGTTGTGCCACGTCGGCGTGATGGAGTGATACGCGACCGTGAGAATGCTCATTGCATTCCCCTGTTGCGTACGCGTCCGAGCAGCACGCGCGCCGGCGCGAGCCCCTCGAAGTAGAAGTTGCGTAGCGTCTTCGACTCGCGCAGCCGGTTGCGGGCTTCGATTCCCTGGGTGTGTAGGGCCGCAGCCGCTTTGCCGACCGGGCCGGTGGCCATTCCGATCGCCTGGTAGAGCGGGTCGCGCTCGTCGCTCAGGTCGACCTTGTAGCGCTCCGCGCCGCCGAGGTACTCGACCAGCGTCAATCCTTCCTCGGCCGCGATTTGAATCGCGTCGAGTGTGTTGACGAGGCCAGGCGAGTAGCGGCTGAGCTCCGGATCGAATGCCAGCCGATGGACATACATGCGGCCGCAAAAGGCGAAGTAGTAGTGGAAGGCGATTGCGCGCCCGTCGAGCTTGAGCAGCACGATGCGCGGGATGTCCATCGCGGCGAGCTCGCGGATCGCGGCTCGATGGAAGACCTGGCCCTTCGGGCTCGCGAAGTTCGAGCCGTCAGGCCGCCCGGCCCAGCGCAGCTGATGGAGATGGAACGCGTCGGTGATCGCGCTGTCCAGCTCATCGGCGGTCCGTGCGACCTCCGTCTCGAGCTTGCCGAGCTCCCCGAGTTGACGTCTGCGCCGCCGATGCAGGTTCCGCGTCTTCGACGAGGTCTTGGACTTGTAGACCTCGTCCCAGCCCGCGCTGAGGTCGAGGACGGGCGCATCGACGCGCCGGATCAGACGCAAGTCGTCTCCGGGCACCAACGTGCCAAGCAAGCTGTGGCCGGAGAGACCGAAGAAGTCGACGAGCTGCTGCTCTCCGCCCCGCGCGCGGTCTACCAAGGCGCGGCCCGTCTCCTCGGGCTCGCCGGGAGCGAGGAGCACGTCACCGAGCGGCGCGCAATGGCCGCCGATGAACGACGCGACCTTCATGCCGAAGTGCGAGTGCGTGACGAACGGCAGCGCGCTAACCAGTTGCCCCTCCCTGTGCGCGACCTGCACGGCAAGCTGGCCCGTCTTGTCGGCAATGACGGACCAGTTCCGGAGCCACGCGTGCAGCATGAAGGGGCTTGGGCGGCGCATAGCGCGCACGAGCTCGTCCCAGCCGGCCTCGACTCCGGTCAGGGATTCGACGTCCGTGATCGTCCGCATGGACACCGGCGCCGGCCCACGGGCAGCAACAGGTCCGTCCTGGATCAGCCGATCAGTCAAGACACTCCCGCACTCGATTCGCGGTGAACTCGGTGCCGAGCACATAGCGCGAGATCGGGCCGAACCTGCCTTCGGCCGCGTACCCAATGAAGAAGACGCGCGGCTCAGTCACGGAACGAAAGTACCGGTCGAGCGTCGGCCAACCGTCCTTCGTAGCGATGCGCGAGCGCAGGCCCGGCGAGAGGAACGAGAGGCTGTCGAGCGAGAAGCGGTAGCCGGCGGCAACGAGTACGCGGTCGGCGTGCGTCTGGCTTCCGTCGTCGAGCCGCAGCTTCAGACGTCCGTTGCTGCGATCGACTTCGCGGATGCGCACGCCCTCACGCATCTTCACGCGGCCGTCGACGAGCTCTCGGAGCCACGGCGAGCCGCCCGGACGCAGCAGGCGTTTCGTCAGCCTCGTGCGGACCGAGGCCGGCAAGTGTGCGTACAGGTCGGGATGGAGAACGAGCCGGTTGAGCGGCGGCGGCCCGTACCCGACCGCGGGGTAGGCGAGGCGGTAGAGGCGCCGGCTGAGCGGGCCGCGCGGCTTGTGCGGCTCGTGGTCTGCAAACCAGTGCACCTCGGAGCGTGTGATCAGCTCGACGTTGGCCCCGGCCTGTGCAGCGAGCCCCGCTGTCTCGAGCGCTGACTGTCCTCCCCCGACGACCGCGACCTCCTGGTCGCGCAGCGTCTCGAGCTCGTGCGTGCGCGTTGCGAGCTCGACTCCGGAGCCGACAAGATCGCGGAGCTCGTCTGGCACGTGCTGGAACGGCATCACGCCGACGGCGAGGACAACGCGATCCGCGTCGAACGTGTCGCGGCGGCTCGTCGTCAGTCGGAAGGTCCCACCCTCGGAGTCTTCGATCTTCGCGATCTCCGCGTCATCGTGGTCGCCGACGAACTGCTGCGTGAACCAGTCGCTGTAGCGGAGGAAGAGCTCGAGCGGAATGGGCTCGACGCGCGGCTGCGTGTTCGCCTCGGCCCATTCCGAGAGCGAGCCTCTGCCGTCGGGCGCGGAGAGCGAGGTCTCCTCCCAGGCTGAGCGCAGGAGCATTCCGTCCGGCATGCTCTCGCGCCACGTCTGCATCGGCTTGCCGAAAACCCGGCTTCCGAGCTCGCGCAGATGCGCGCCGGCCGACAGGCCGAAAGGGCCGGCGCCGATGATCGCGACAGGGATTCGGTCGGTCATCCTCATCTCATCTTCGCCCACCTAGGAAGCCCTGTCGACAGGCAAAACGCCTGCTCGTTCGAGCTCACGCTCGTAGAGACGGATGTGGGCACGGCCCCAGCTCTCGAGGTCGAATCGCTCGTTGGCTCGGGCGCGGCCGGCGGCACCCAGCCTCGCTCGCAGGCCCGGGTCTTCGATGAGCTTCTCGACGGCGCTTGCCAGCGCCGTCGAGTCCTCGGGTGGGACCAGCACGCCCGTCTCGGCATCGACCAGCTCCGGGATCCCGCCGACCTCGGATGCGACGACGGGCAGCCCGGCCGCCATTGCTTCGAGGATGGACATCGGCAGGCCCTCCGACCGCGTCGACAGGACGAAGAGGTCGGAGCTGTGAATCAGGTCCGGGATGTCGTTGCGCTCGCCGAGGAACTCGACGGAGTTTGCGAGCCCGAGTTTTCGTGCCTCCGTCTCGAGCTGCTCGCGTTCGGGGCCGTCGCCTGCGAGCAACGCGCGATAGGTCCCGGCTTCGAGGCGCGCAAGCGCATGCAACAGCGTGGAGAAGTCCTTCGGCGCTTTGAGCCGTCCGACGCCGAGGACGACTGGGATGTGCGCGGGTTGTCCCTCGCGCACCGGCGCGGCCGGCACAGCGTTGTGCAACACCACGGTTCTGTCCGCGTTGCAGGTTCGTGCGGCGAGCCCTGTCGCACGCTCTCGCTCGGCCACGCAGATCGTCAGCGTCGTCAACGGCGCCACGAGCCGCTCGGACCACAGGTACATCTGTCGGGCGAAGCCGGTGTAGGCATTGAAGGCCCAGCCGTGCACGGTGAAGATGCGCACGGGGACGCGCGTGAGCGCGGCGGCGACCCGGCCGAGGATCCCGGCCTTGGAGCTGTTTGCGTGCACGATCACGGGCCGTTCCCGTCGCAGTAGCCGGAGCAGCTCGAAGAGCCCGAGCACGTCGCGCAGCGGGTGCAGCGCGCGTCTGACGTTTTGCAGCGGCACGAAACGTGCCCCTGCGTTGCGAACCGCGTCGACGAGCGGGCCGGGACCGTAGGCGGCGACGACGACGTCGAAGCGATCACTCACTGCTTCCGTGAGCAGTGCGACGTACGTCTGCGCGCCGCCGACCTCCGCGAGGGTCACGAGGATCACGACACGGGGCTTGACGTGCTCGCCCACTTCGGATTGCGCTTGATCGGCCGGCAAATCACGCTCGCCGGCCGGTGAAGCTCCTACCGAGCGCCCCAGCCGGTGATGAGCCTCGGGATCGTCTTCACGCAGATGACCAGGTCGACGATGAGGCTGCGGTGCCGCAGGTACCAGAGGTCGTAGGAAAGCTTCTCTTCCGTGCCGGCGCAGTCGGCCGCGTAGCCGTTGCGCACCTGAGCCCACCCTGTGATGCCCGGCTTGAGCAGGTGCCGTCTCGTCCAGAAGGGGACATCGCGCTCGAGCAAGGCGAGAAACTCGGGTCGCTCAGGACGCGGGCCGACGATGGCCATGTCGCCTCTGAGCACGTTCCAGAACTGCGGCAGCTCGTCGAGCCGGGTCCGGCGGAGGAAGCGTCCGATCGGTGTAACCCTCGGGTCACGCTCCTCGGCCCAGAGCGGCGAGCCGGGCTCTTCCGCGCCTTCGATCATCGTTCGGAACTTGAGCATCGTGAAATGCCGGCCGCCCTCACCGAGGCGCGTCTGCCTGAAGATGACGTTTCGTCCGGTGTGCCGGACCAGCAGGGTCAGCACGAGCAGGACCGGCGCCACGAGGAAAAGCGCCGCGCTCGCGACGATGACGTCGAATGAACGCTTGGCGAACCGCGTGTACGGGCGCTGGTAGAGGTGCAGGACGCTCATGAACCAGGCAGCAGTCACATGTCGCACGGGAACTCGCCCGAAAGCGTGCTCGTAGAACTCGGGCAAGCCGACGACCTGGAAGCCGGAGCCGGCTACGTCGAGCAAGTCTCTAAAGACCTCGGGGCGCTTGCGATCGATTGCTAGGACGACAAGATCAGGTCGCTCACCGAGCACCACGCGTCGCAGATCTTTGAGACGCCCTTTCATGGGCACCCCCGCAAGCGTCTCTTCTGCGTGTTCGTCGTCGATGACGGCAACAGCCGCGAAGGGCGATTTCGGGTCCTCCGCGAGCGTCTCGATCAGATCCACCGTCCCGCGGCCGGCACCGACGATCAGGAGCCGCCGGGGTACGACGTCGCGCCGGTCGACGAATGTCTTCCAGGCGATGGTCAGCGCCAACACGGAGACCGCAACCCCGACGAGTGGCAACGGCCGGAGGCGCAGCTCCGGCACCCACAAGCCTGCGGCGGACGCGGCGATGAGGCCCGCACCGGTGCCGACGACCAGGGCACTCTCCTCGCCGAGGGCGAACGCGTGCTGGCGCGCGGCATTTCTAGTGACCGTCAAGGCTCCGATCCAGATGCCGGCGAGGACGACGGCAACGCCGACTGCCGTTCCCACCGAGCGGCCGTCGGAGATCAGGAAGAGATAGGTCGCAAGGACGATGAGCCCGGCCTGGGCACCTGAGGACAGCCACGCCGGTACTCGCTGTGGTTCGGCAAGCCCTGCGACCGCGATGGGAACGCGAACCTCAGTCGTTCCCGCAACGGGCTCCACGACAGTCTCGTGGACGATCATCTGACGCTACCCCGAAGGGTTGCTTGCACTGCCGCAGATTGTCCCATCATCCCCCAACTCCGTTTCCCCGAATTCCCCGCTGCGGTCAATCCGCGACCCCAGCATTTCCCCCCAACGCCCATCGAATGGATGAGCGACTATCTCTCCCATTGTGCGTGCAGTTCGCCGAGAGAGCAAGAGCAAATCTGGCCAAAATGTTGAGTCCATGTTGTATCCGAAGGGGGCCAGGCCAAAACCGCGACGAAAGCAGCACCTGGGTAGCCGCGGGCGGCGGGCGGTGTGAGGGCCCCGACAGGGGCTCTGAGAGCTCCGGGCCGTCTGCCGGCTGCAGGCGGGAGCGGGCGGATGCTGCTCATCGCTTCGCCCGGCCTCGCGGCCTTCTCCGTCTTCCTTTACTGGGGAGCGCACGACGGGGGCTACGCCGTCACCGCTTGGTTACCAGGTGGCTTGCTCCTGCTCGGAGTCGCCCTTCTGCTCATCGGCGGGGTCCCGCGGCTTCGACCGGAATGGGGGACGGCAAACGCAGCTGCAGTCGGCCTCTTCGGGGCCTTCACGCTCTGGACCTTCCTGTCCATCGCGTGGGCCGGGGTGAAGGGGGATGCCTGGGACGGCGCGAACCGGACGCTTCTCTACCTCATCGTCTTCGTGATCTTCTCGAGGCCGATGTGGACGGTGCAGCGGGCCGTCACGATCCTGCTGTTCTGGGGGCTCGGGGCGGTGCTGGTGGGGTCGATCACCGTGCAGAGCGTCATCCATTCGGCCCATCCGGCCGACTCGTTCATCGGCTCGCGCCTGTCGGAGCCGTTCGGCTATGCCAACGGGACCGCCGCCTTCTTCCTCATGCCCGTGTGGCCCATGCTCGCCATAGCGAGCCGTCGCGAACAGCATCCCTTGCTTCGGGCCGTGTGCCTGGGAACCGCCGGGTTCCTCGCCGAGCTCGGTTTCGTGCCCGAGAGCCGCGGCATGCTTTTCGCTTTCCCGCTCGCCATCGTCGCGTATCTCGTGCTGGCGCCGAATCGCCTGCGTGCACTCGTACCGCTGACGATCGTGCTGCTCTCCGGGACGTTGATCAACGGCCGACTACTCGGCGTCTACCGGGCACACGGCGGCGAAGCTCTTCGCGACGCAACCGTCTCGGCACGAAACGGGATCGTCGTCTCGGCGATCGTGCTCGTCGCACTCGGGTTCGCGTACGCCCTGATCGACCGCAGGTTGGTCATCGGTCCGCGGACGGTGCGCCGGCTGAGTCTCGGATTCGCCGCGCTCGTCGGTGCTGTCGCGCTCGTGTCGGGCGTTGTTGCGCTCGCAACCGCGCATCCGGTGCGCCAGGCCGAAAAGGCATGGCGGGGTTTCAAGTCTCCGCACGAGCCGCATGGGCACGCCTCGCACTTCACCGGGCTCGGCAGCAACCGTTACGACTTCTGGCGGGTCTCGACTCTGATCTTTCGCGACCACCCCGTCGAGGGCGTCGGCGTGGACAACTTCGCAGTGGACTACCTGAAACTCGGCCGGAGCCGCGAGCAGCCGCGGTATCCGCACAGCCTCGAGATGGGGCTGTTGACCGGAACCGGTCTCGTCGGGGTACTCCTCTTCACCTCGTTCCTGGTCGTCGCCGGGATCGCTGCGCTACGGCGCGCCGATCCGCTCGTCCGCGGAGTCTCGGCGGGGGCTTTGGCTGCGACCGCGTACTGGTTACTGCACGGGTCCGGGGATTGGCTCTGGGAGTTCCCGAGTCTGGGAGGGGCCGGAATCGCGGCGCTCGGCCTCGCCGTGGGTCTCAACACGACCCCGCGATCCGATCGACAGCCTCGCGACCGGCGCGTGAGCGTCGGGCTATCGGCATTGGTCTCGGTCGCCGCCGCCCTCGCAGCTCTCAGCCTGCTCCTCCCCTGGTGGGCGCAGGCACGCGTGGACTCGGCACTGTCCTCGTGGCGAGGCAACCCGGCGAAGGCTTTCGACCTGCTCTCGGAAGCCCGGCGCGTGAATCCCCTGAGCGACACCGCGGACGTGACGTCCGGGACGATCGCCGCCCGCGTGCGGGACTGGCCGGAGATGGAGCGGTCATTTCGGCGGGCCATCGAGCGAAACCCCTCCAACTGGTACTCCCACCTCGAGCTCGGAGTGGTGGTGACCCAGAACGGGCGATTCGACGAGGCCACTGCAGAGCTACGGCGGGCGCGGGCGCTCGATCCCCGGGAGCCGGTGATCCGATTTGCGCTCCAGAAGGCCCTGAGGCGGGAGCGAATCGCCCCGGCAGACATTGACCAGGCCCTCCTGCGCTCCCTGCCCGTCCGCTAGAGGGTTGATGTGAAATTGGGCCGCCGTCGGGGGCGCTCCAGACCAAGCCGGGCAGTGCGGTCGTTCGCGGTGCGTAGCGGCGCTACGTGCCGCGGGCGGGCGTGCTGATCCGGCGCCGTGTCTGGTGCGTCATCCGGCCCGGCCGAATTTCACATCAGGCCTCCAGCCAGCCCCCTATTTGAACTGACCGGACTTTTCAGTATCCTTTGAGAGGTTCAGCGCGCGCAGGACGTTTATGCGGATCCCAAAACGCGAAGAACTACGGCAAGATCAATCAGCAATGTAGGTCGAGGGGGACGTGGGATGGTTAGAGCACTGATTGGCGGCTCGTGCTTGGTCGGCACCCTCACATGGGTGACTTCGGCTCTGGCCGCTTCAAATAGTCCTGCGCAGACCGGCTACAACGGTGCGGCGAACGTTTCGAACCAGGTCGCAGGCGCTGTCGACGCACAGTCGGGCGCGCTTCCGTTCACTGGGCAGAGCCTCGCGCTGATCGTCGGCGTCGCGGTGCTGCTGCTCGTCGCCGGGCTCGTGCTGCGCCGGGCAAGTCGCCGCACTCAGTAAGAGCAGGCGACAACCGCAACTAACCCCTCTGCGAGGGCCGTCGTTGGCCGCGCGGAATCGCTGATCTGGAGCCCGCCTGCGCGTTAGGCGGGCGAGTGCGTAAAGGCTCCGTAAGGGCGCTGACACAGCCTCCGGCGGCTGGGCTACGATGCGCCCAGACCAGGAAAGGACGAGTTTTTGTTCGAACGATTCACCGAACGAGCCCGGCAAGTCGTTGTTCTCGCACAGGACGAGGCTCGCGCGCTCAAGCACAACTACATCGGCACGGAGCACATCCTGCTCGGGTTGCTGCGCGAAGAGGAAGGTCTCGCCGCGCGCGTCCTCGAGTCGCTCGACATCACGGTCGAGGAAGTGCGCGCACAGGTCGCGCGCATCGTCGGCCAGGGTGACGAGGTCACGACCGGCCAGATCCCGTTCACACCGCGCGCCAAGAAGGTTCTCGAGCTCGCACTACGTGAGGCGCTCTCGCTCGGTCACAACTACATCGGCACCGAGCACATCCTGCTCGGCCTCGTGCGCGAGAACGAAGGGGTTGCAGCACGCATCCTGCTCGACTTCGACGCCGATGCCGACAAGATTCGCAACGAGATCATCCGGATGCTCTCCGGTCCCGGCCGCCGCCAGCAGGGTGGCGCCGCGGCTCCGGGCGAGAAGGCCAAGAGCTCCAAGCTGCTCGACCAGTTCGGGCGCAACTTCACGAAGCAGGCCGGCGAGGGCAAGCTCGACCCGGTCGTCGGACGCCAGACCGAGATCGAGCGGATCATGCAGATCCTCTCGCGCCGCCAGAAGAACAACCCGGTTCTGATCGGGGAGCCCGGCGTCGGCAAGACGGCCGTCGTCGAAGGGCTCGCGCAGCGCATCGCTGCCGGCCAGGTGCCCGAGCTCTTGAAGGGCAAGCAGATCTACTCGCTCGACCTCGCTGCTCTCGTCGCCGGCTCCAAGTACCGCGGTGAGTTCGAGGAGCGCCTGAAGAAGGTCATGAAGGAGATCCAGCAGCGCGGCGACATCATCTTGTTCATCGACGAGCTCCATAACCTCGTCGGCGCAGGCGCAGCCGAGGGCGCGATCGACGCGGCGTCGATCCTCAAGCCCGCACTAGCGCGGGGCGAGCTGCAGACGATCGGTGCGACGACGCTCGACGAGTACCGCAAGTACCTCGAGCGCGACGCCGCACTCGAGCGGCGCTTCCAGCAGATCCGAGTGGAGGAGCCGACGGTCGACGACACCGTGCAGATCCTGCGCGGGCTGCGTGACCGCTACGAAGCGCACCATCGCGTGAAGATCTCCGACGACGCGCTCCATGCAGCAGCGTCGCTCGCAGACCGCTACATCCAGGACCGCCATCTGCCCGACAAGGCGATCGACCTGATCGACGAGGCCGGCTCGCGCCTGCGCATCCGCTCGATGAGCGCGCCGCCGCGCTACCGCGAGCTCGAGGAAGAGATCGAGAAGGTCCGCAAGGACAAGGAAGACTCGATCGAGAACCAGGAGTTCGAGAAGGCAGCATCGCTGCGCGACAAGGAGCGCAAGCTCTCGCAGAAGAAGCGTGAGCTCGAAGAGAACTGGCGCCAGAACGAGGCCGACGCCGAGCAGCCCGAGGTCGGGGAGGACGAGATCGCCGACATCGTCTCGATGTGGACGGGCATCCCGGTCTTCAAGCTCACCGAGCAGGAGTCCGCGCGCCTCACCCGCATGGAGGACGAGCTGCACAAGCGCGTCATCGGCCAGGAAGAGGCGATCGAGGCCGTGTCCCGCGCGATCCGCCGAGCGCGCGCCGGCATCAAGGATCCCAAGCGCCCAACCGGTTCGTTCATCTTCCTCGGCCCGTCAGGTGTCGGTAAGACCGAGCTTGCGCGCACGCTCGCCGAGTTCCTGTTCGGCGACGAGGACGCAATGATCCAGATCGACATGTCGGAGTACATGGAGAAGCACTCCGTGTCCCGGCTCGTCGGCTCGCCCCCGGGCTACATCGGCTACGACGAAGGCGGCCAGCTCACCGAGGCCGTGCGCCGCAAGCCGTACTCCGTGCTGCTCCTCGACGAGATCGAGAAGGCGCATCCCGACGTGTTCAACATCCTGCTCCAGATCCTGGAGGAGGGAAAGCTGACCGACGCCCAGGGGCGCCGCGTCGACTTCCGCAACACGATCATCGTCATGACCTCGAACATCGGCGCCGGCCAGATCTCGAAGAACCAGTCGCTCGGATTCTCGATGGGCGACGACACCGGCATGACCTACGAGGACATGAAGAACAAGGTCATGGGCGAGTTGAAGAAGGTCTTCCGGCCCGAGCTGCTGAACCGGATCGACGAGGTGATCGTCTTCCACAAGCTGACGAAGGAAGAGATCCTCACGATCGTCGACATTCAGATGAAGCGCGTGCGCGAGCAGATGTCGATCCACGAGATCGCGATCGAGCTCACGGACGAGGCCAAGGAGCTGCTCGTCGAGAAGGGCTACGACCCTGCAATGGGTGCGAGGCCGCTGCGCCGCGCGATCCAGCGGGTGATCGAAGATCCACTTGCCGACTTCGTCCTCGGCCGGACGCTCGAGCGGGGTTCGACGATCCTCGTCGCTCGCAAGGGCGACACCGAAGAGGTCGACATGACGGTCATCCCGGGCGAGGTCACGCCCGAGAAGATCCTCGTCCCGCCCGAGGAGCCTGTGGCTTCCGGTGCGGACGACGAGTCAGACTCGCTCGCCGAATAACGCTCGTCAGGGATGCGGGAGGCCGTCGGTTCTGCCGATTCCTCGTGCATGGCCGCCATCCTGTCGCTCGTCGCGATCCTCGGTTTGCTGCTCGCGGGACGGACGCAGGCTCTTGCCGCTTACGGAAGCAAGCCGCTCTTCAGCTTCCGGGTGTGGCAGCTCGGGCTTGCGATTGCTCTGCCCCTCGTCTGTCTGGCTGACATCCCGACGTTCGCGAAAGTCATAGCCGTCGCAGCTGTTGCTTCGGCGTTCAGTTTCTCCTGGCATCGTGCACGACACGTGCACGACTTCGACGACGTGCACTTTTAGTTTCAGAGTCGTCACGGTTACCGTCAGGACCGGCCCCTAGACTGGCCCGGTGGCCAAGCCTGCCGTCAACTACGCCTGTACCGACTGCGGCTACACCGCGGGTCGCTGGTTCGGGAAATGTCCCGGCTGCAATGCCTTCGGCACGCTCATCGAAGACGTGGTTGGTGGGCCCTCGGCCAAGTCCCCGCCCCAGCCGATCCTGCGCCTCGTCGACGTCGAGGCGACGGAGGCGAATCGCATCACGACCGGCGTCCCCGAGCTCGATCGGGTGCTCGGCGGCGGGCTCGTTCCCGGGTCGCTCGTGCTCGTCGGCGGCGAGCCGGGGGTTGGGAAGTCCACGCTGCTGCTCAGCGCGCTCGCGGAGATGTCGAAGGAGCGGCGGGCGCTCCTCGTCACCGGTGAGGAGTCGGTTGCGCAGGTGAAGCTACGCGCCGAGCGGCTCGGTGGCGGGGAAAAGGTCGAGATCCTGGCGGAGACCGAGCTCGAGACCGTGCTGGCGACGCTCGAGGCCGAGCGGCCCGACGTCTGCGTGATCGACTCTGTGCAGACCCTGTATTCGTCGGAGGTCGGATCGGCGCCGGGCTCGGTCGCGCAGGTGCGCGAGGCCGCCGGGCGCTTGATGCGCGCGGCGAAGGAGCTGTGCGTCGCGACGATCCTCGTCGGACACGTGACGAAGGACGGCGCGGTCGCCGGCCCGCGCGTGCTCGAGCACCTCGTCGACTGCGTCTTGCAGTTCGAGGGCGACCGCTATCACGCACATCGCGTCTTGCGCGCGACCAAGAACCGCTTCGGCTCGACGAACGAGCTCGGCGTCTTCGAGATGACCGGGACGGGTCTCGTCGGAGTTCCCGATCCGTCGGAGCTTTTCGGCCGTGCGGCCGGCAGTGAGATCGGCTCTGCGGTTGCGTGCGCGCTCGAGGGAACGCGGCCGATCTTGCTCGAGATCCAGGCGCTCGTCGCGCCGAGCGATCTGGCGATTCCGCGACGAGTCGCGACCGGCGTCGACCCGAAGCGGCTCGCGATGATCGTCGCCGTCCTCGGACGGCACGCGCGCATCGCCCTCGGCAGCGCGGATGTCTTCGTCAACG
>Ga0307289_10000753_pt1 | contig 14027 bp, 12 predicted proteins | sample ER_DNA_143_FD_194483 | JGI IMG/M metagenome (GOLD analysis project Ga0307289, IMG submission 194483) | Bulk soil microbial communities from the East River watershed near Crested Butte, Colorado, United States - ER_DNA_143 | ecosystem: Environmental > Terrestrial > Soil > Floodplain | place...
CCCGACCCAGCGCAGCAGCGGGCCCAGCTCGGCGGCGGCGTCGGCCGGCACCCAGGCGACCGGCTCGGCGGTCACCGGCCGGGTCGCCCCCGGCGGGCTCACCTCCCGGCCGGCCAGGGCGTTGAGCAGGCTCGACTTGCCGGCGCCGGTGCCGCCGGCCAGGGCGCAGACGAAGGCCGTGCCCGGGAAGCCGAGCCGGGTCCGCGCCTCGGCCAGGGTCTGGGTGGCCGCCTCGGCGTCCAGCCCGAGCCGCTCGGCCGCCTCGGCCACCCGCTCCAGCCCCTCCAGGCAGCCCCCGAGGTCCCGGCCCGAACCCGTCCGGCTCCTCACGTCGCGGGTGCTCCGCTCAGGCTGGCGATCAGGCGCTCGGCCTCGGCCAGGACCCGGTCGCCGGCCGAGACCAGGGCCTCGGGGCCGTCGCCGGCGGGGGCGAGCAGGTCGAGGAAGCGGCGGGCGTCGCCCTCCAGGGCCGAGCGCAGGGTGCGGCGCAGGTCGCGCTCGGCGGCGCGGATGATGTCGGCCACCGCGGCCTCGCCGATGAGGGCCTCCAGCAGCTTCTGGTTGATCACCGCCGTCCCGCCGGCGATGGCCACCTCGCCCCCGGTCAGGCCGGCCGAGTGGGCGAACACGGCCAGCATGGCCACCACCCCGATGGCGTTGACGCCCAGGGAGGCGGCGAACGCGAACGCCCGCCGGCTGTGCCCGCGCTCCTCGACCATCCTGGTCAGCCGGCCCAGCCAGTCGGTGAGCTGGGCCCTGGCGTCGGCCTTCAGCTCCGGGCCGTGCCCCCACAGCCCGGGGTTGGCCTCCAGCAGCAGCGCCCCCGCCGGGTCGGCCACCCACTGGGTGGCGGCGTTGCCGGCGGCCACGTCGGCGTGGCGGACCAGGGCCCCGACCAGCTCCTCGAACGCCTGCTCCTTGGTCCGCTGGAGCTCGGGGGCGCCCCGGGCCGGCTGGAGGTGGCGGGCCAGGAAGGCGCGGACCCGCCCGATCCCGGTCGACAGCCAGCGGCCGAGGTCGCCGACCCCGACGAACTCCTGCCAGGACCGCATCACCTCGCCGCGCAGGAACTCGCCCCCGGCCAGCCGGTCCTGGAGCCGCTCCTGCTCGCCGTCGTAGGCCCGCTCCACGTGGGCCCGCAGGGCGGCGGCCCGGCGCCGGTCCGCCTCCAGGTCGGCGGCGACCTCGGCCACGACCGCGGGCAGGCCGGCAAGGGCGCCCCGCAGCGCCTGGGCCTTGACGGCGGTGAGGGCGGCGGTGTCGGCCGACAGGCCGGCCAGGGCCCGGCGCACCGGCTCGATGGCGGACGCCTCCAGCCCGTCGGTGGCCGGGTCGCGGGCCCCCTCGACCACCCCGAGCATGGGCAGGTCGCGGCCGCCCGGCCCGGCCGTGCCCAGGCCGGCCTCCTCGAAGCGCCGCCGGGCATCGGCCAGCACCGCCCGCCGGTCGGCCTCGCGGCGGGGGAGCCGGTTGACCACCACCAGCAGCGGCACCCCCCTGGCCTTGGCCTGGCGCAGGAACTCCCAGGGCACGGCGTCGGCGTAGCGCTGGGCGGTGGTGACGAACAGGCACAGGTCGGCCGCCTGGAGCAGCTCCTCGGCGGTGCGGCGGTTCTCGGCCTCCACCGAGTCGACGTCGGGCGCGTCGACCAGGGCGATCTCGGGGAAGGCGTGGTCGTGGACCACCAGCTGGAGGCGGTCGGCGTCGGCCAGGGCGGCCAGCACCTTGCCGGCCATGAAGGCGTCGGCCTGGCCGGGGGCGAGCAGGACCACCGGCCGCATGGTGGTCGGGCGGACCACCCCGCTGGGGCTCACGAGCGCGCCGGCCAGGCCGTTGAGCAGCGACGACTTCCCGGCCCCGGTCGACCCGAGCAGGATGCAGACCAGCGGCGCCTCCAGGTCGCGGACCCGCGGCAGCAGGTAGTCGTTCAGGTGCCAGGCGAGCCGGCGGCGGCGGGCGGCGCCGAGGTCGCCCGGCCCCGGGGCCCTGGAGCTGGACGCGGCCACCTGCCCGGCCAGCCCGGCCAGGGCCGCCTGGAGGGACGTGGTGTCGACTGCGGTGGGCATGGTGCTCTCCAACTACCCGGGCTCGGGTCGCCGAACCGAGGATGCTACGCGCCGGCACGGCGCCCTGAAACCAACCGGGTGACCGCGAGGTCTAATTGTGCGTCATCGTCCACTGACGCGGGAGGAACCACGGCATGGGCATCATCGGTTGGATCGTCCTCGGCCTGCTCGCGGGGGCCATCGCCAAGGCAGTCCTGCCCGGCGACGACCCGGGCGGCATCATCGTGACGATCATCATCGGGATCGTCGGCGCCATCCTCGGCGGGTTCCTGGCCCAGGTGCTGTTCAACCGGGACACCGTCGATGAGTTCTTCGACATCAGCACCTGGCTGACCGCCATCATCGGCGCCATCATCCTCCTGCTGATCTACCGGCTGGTGACGGGCCGAGGCAGGCGCCGGGCCCTCTAGCCGACGGCCTGGTCCGGCGGCGCGTCTCCACACCGCCGCCGGACCAGCTCCAACCAGACTGAGCAACCTTCGGGAACGCGAGGTTTCCAAGCGGGCAACGTGACCTAAACCCAGCCGAGGATGGTCGCGCCGCACACCGATGCAGATCTCGTCTCGAGGGCCCAGGCCGGACGGCTCGATGCGTTCGAGGAACTCGTCCGCCGGCACCGGCTTGGCGCCTACCGGGTCGCCCTGCGCATGCTCGGGGACGAGAGCGACGCCGAGGACGCCACCCAGGACGCGTTCGTGCAGGCGTGGCGCAACCTGGACAGGTTCCGGGCCGACGCCGCCTTCTCCACCTGGATGTACCGGATCGTGACCAATCGGTGCCTCAACATGCTGCGGGCCCGGCGGCGCACCGAGCCCCTCCCGGAGGACCGGGAGGCGCCGGCCAGCCGGCCCGACCGCATCGCCGAGGGCCGCTGGCAGGTCGAGCAGCTCCAGCGGGCCATCGGCCGGCTCACCCCCGAGCAGCGGGCCCCGCTGGTCCTGCGCGAGCTCCAGGGCTGCTCCTACGAGGAGATCGCCGAGGTCCTGGGCCTGTCGATCTCGGCGGTCAAGAGCCGCCTGCACCGGGCCCGCCTCGAGCTCCTGGCCGCGATGAGGCAGTGGTCATGAACAGGGTCCGCGGGCTGCCCCCGCTACCCTGCGGCGCCGACCTCGACGCCTTGGTCGTCCAGGTCGCCGACGGGGCGTCCGGCGACCTGGCCCACCAGGCCGGCTGCCCCCACTGCCAGGCCGCCCTGGCCCAGCTCCAGGAGCTGTGGTCGCTGGTCGACCGGCTGGCCCGGGAGCGGATGGAGGCGCCGGAGCGGATCGACCTGGTCGTGCTCGGCCGCATCCGGCGGGCCATCTTCGCCGGCAAGGTGCTGGAGCTGTCCGGTGGGTTGCTTCCCCGCCTTGGCTGGGCTTTGCTCACCTACAGCGGGCTGGTCGAGAGAGGAGTCGGACGGTGACGTTCCTGACCGATCGGGTGCTGCCGGCGGCCGCGGTCCTGGTCGCCGGCCTGATCCTGGCCTTCGTGGCCAGGGCGGTGACGGCCCGGCTGCTGGCCCGGGTGCTGCCCGGCGACGAGCGCCGCTCCAGGAGCCAGGTCCAGGGGGCGGCCCGCGGGGTGATGTGGTTCCTGATCGTGGCCGCCGTGGTCGTCTCGGCCAGCCTGCTCGCCCCGGACCTCCTGGCCGACATCCCCGCCCAGGTGCTGCGGTTCCTCCCCAGGCTCGGGGTGGCCCTGGTCATCCTGTGGGTCGGGGCGGTGGTGGCCAGCCTGCTGCGCCAGGTGATCGAGGCCAGCCTCACCAGCGTCCAGGTCGCCCAGGCGGCCGTGATCGGCCGCATCGCCTACTGGGTGGTGCTGGGCCTGGCCATCCTCATGGCCGCCGACCAGCTCGGGGTCGAGACCGGCGTCCTCCAGACGGCGCTGTTCATCCTGCTGCTGATCGCCGGCCTGGCCGTCGCCCTGGCCGTCGGCCTCGGCGGGCGGGCCCTGGCCGGCAACGTGATCGCCGGCCGCTACGTCGACGACCGCTTCACCGTGGGCGAGCAGATCGAGGTCGACGACTGGAAGGGCACCATCGTGGAGGTCGGCCTGGCCAGCGTCACCATCAGCGACAGCCAGGGCGAGCTGGTCGAGATCCCCCACGGCTACCTGCTGACCCGCCCGGTGCGCCGCTCCGGCGCCTAGCCGACGAAACCTTCCTCGGCCTGGCGTGTCGAAGGCCCGGGGGCCGCAACGGCGTGGGCGGCCGTGGGGGGCGGGGTCTCGGTCGCCGACAGGTCGCCCACGCCCCTGTCCTCCAGGTCGCCGACGCCCAGGCGGCTGAGCAGGCGGATCGGGGGACTGTAGGCGCGGCCCGGGTCGCGGGGCAGGAAGGCGAGCTGGAGGTCGCACCAGGAGAGGCGCAGCGACTCGGCGTTGGTCGGGGTGGCGAGTACGAACTGGACCCGGTCGGCCAGGGCGTGCATCAGGGCGGCCACGTGGTCGATGTTGGTCGAGTCCAGGTGGGCGATGTGCTCGTCCATGATGAGCAGGTCCGCCGCCTCGGCCGTGCCCATGGTGGCCAGCAGCAGCAGGATGGCGATGGTGGCCCGCTGGCCGCCCGAGTGGGCGGCGTCCCGGTAGGAGCGCCGGCGCTCCCCGGCCCGGTGGGCGACCAGCACGTCGACCCCGTACTCCTCGGGCCGGTCGCCGGCCAGCAGGCGCAGCTCGCCCTCGGCCCCGGCCGTCTGGCAGATGCGGGCGAACTCGCCGCTGAGGCGCTGGACGACCTCCCTGACCCCCTCCTCGAACCCGCGCCTGGCCGCCTCGACCCGCTCCAGCTGCTCGTCCAGCTCGCGCTTGCGCCGCTCGGCCAGCTGGTTGGCCTCCTCGACGGCCTCGGCCTGGCGCTCGCGGCCGGTCACCAGCTCCGGGTCGCGGACCTCGGCCGGGAACCGCTCCTCGTCCTCGACCTGGCCGCCCAGCCAGTCGAGGTCGCGCACGATTGACTCCGTCCCGGGCAGGTCGCCCGCCTCCAGCAGGGCCCGCTGCTCGGCGGCCAGCGGCCGCCCGGCCAGCTCGGTCTCCAGCCCGGCCAGCCGGCCGTCCAGCTCGGCCAGCTCGGGCAGCCGGGCGGCCAGGCGGGCCTCGGTCTCGTTCTGGCGCTGCCGGGCCAGGGCCAGCTCGGCGTTGGCCGCGCCCAGGGCGCCGTCCAGCTCGCGCAGCTCGCCGGCCAGGGCCCGCTCCCGCTCGACCAGTTCCGGCCGGTCGGCCCCGGCCCGCTCCCGCGCCTGCTCGGCCTCGGCGACCCGGCCCTGGAGGTCGCCCAGGCGATGGACGGCGTCGAGCACGTGCATGGCCCGCTGCCAGGCGCCGCGCAGCTCGGCGATGGCCGCCTCCAGGGCGTCCAGCTCCTCGCCCAGGCGGGCCGCCTCGGTCTTGAGGCCGAACAGGTGCAGCTCCCGGCCCCGGCGGCCGAGGACCGGCTGGGTCGGGGCCTCCAGCCGGGAGACGGCGTCGCCGTAGCGCATGCCGTCGGGGGCGACCGCGGCCAGGCCCCGGCCGGCCAGGCCGTGAGCCTGGGCGGCGTCGTGGGCGGCCTGGGCGTCGGTCCGCTCCAGCAGCAGGCCGGCCTCGACCGGGCCGAGCACGGCGGTCAGGGCGGCGCGGGGGTCGCCGGCCCCGCCCCTGGCGATCCCCCAGCGGTAGCCGGCCTCGACGGCCAGGGCGGTGGCCTGCCGGTAGGCGTGGGAGGGGACCAGCAGGGCCCAGAGGGCGTCGCCGAGGGCGGCCTCGGCCCGGACCCGGGCCGCGTCCCCGGCGGCCTCGTCGGCCAGCTCCAGGACCTCGGCCACCACCGAGGCCTCGATCCCGGCCGCGGCCAGCCGCTCCCGGAAGGCCGTCACCTCGGCCGGCACCGGCACCCCGCCGCCGGCCAGCACGGCCATGCGGACCTGGAGGTCGGCCATGGTCGACCGCAGCTCCTGGCGCCGGGCCAGGACCGCGGCCAGGCTGGACTCGGCCGCCTGGACCTCGGTGGCCGCCTGCTCGGTGGTCCGCTCGCCGGCCAGGCCGGCCAGGCGCACGGCGGTCGCCTGCGCCTCCTCGGCCCTGGCCTCGGTCGCGGCCAGCCGGGTCTCGAGGGCGGCCCTGGCGTCGCGGGTCTCGGCCAGGCGGTCGGCCAGCCCGGCGGCCTGGCCGGCCAGGGCCCCGGTCGTGGCCTCGAGCGCCGGCACCCGGGCGGTCAGCTCCTCCAGGTCGCGCCGGTCGGCGGCGATCCGCTCGGCCGCCGCGTCCCGCTCGCCCCGCGCCGCCTCGACCCTGACGGCCACGTCGCGGTGCTCGGCCGCCGGGCGGGCCAGGTCGCGGAGCAGGTCCAGGCGCTCCCGCAGCCCGGCCCACTCCAGGTGGTGGGCGGCCTGGCCGGCCAGGGCGCCGAGCTGGTCCTGCTCGACCCGGGCCGCCTCGACCGCCTCCAGGTAGGCGTTACGGGCCTCGCCGGCCCGTCCGCGCTGGGCCTCGACCTCGTCCAGGAGGACTCGCTCGCCGGTCAGCTCGAGCAGCTTGACCAGCAGGCCGGGCGGCTGCTCGTCCATGGTCCGGTCGATGGCCCCCTGGGGCAGGGCCAGCACCTCGCGCAGGGCCTGGGTGATGCCGGTCCGGTCGAGCAGCTCGTCGTAGCGCCGCGGCCCCAGCCACTCCGGCTCGGGGTTGGCGGCCAGGAACGCCTCCAGGTCGTCGGCCAGGGGCCGCTCGAAGCCCCAGCGGTGCAGGCCGGGCAGGACCAGGTAGCGGCGGCTGTCGGTGGTGACCAGGCAGACCACCGACACCCGCTCGGCGTCGGCCAGGCGCTCGTCGGCGGCCGCGAACAGTCGCTCGCCCAGGCCGGGCAGGACCGGGTTGCTGAAGGTGGCCCGCAGGAACGCCCGCTCGGCGGGGGTGCCGCCGGGGCCGCCGTCGAAGATGTACCGGTGCGAGCTGCGCCCGGGGGCGAAGCTGGTCACCCCGAGCAGCAGCTTGATCCCGTCCAGGAAGCAGGTCTTGCCCGACCCGTTGGGCCCGGTGGCCACGTTGATCCCGTCGACCAGCAGGGGGATCGGGTCGGGCCGCAGCGACCCCCAGTGGACAAGCTGCACCTCCTCAATCCGTGGCATGGTCCCCCCCTGGTTCCTGGTTGCCCGGTTGCTGGTCGCCGTCGAGCTCGGCGGCCCGGCGCCGCAGGTGGGCGAGCCGCTGGTGGCGGGCGACCAGGGCCCGGGCCTGGTCGGCGGCGCCCGGCTCGTCCAAGGTGTCGAGCAGCGGCCCGGCCTCGACCCGCCCCTCACGCAGGGTCAGGTAGCCGGCCTTGGCCAGGCGTTCGAGCACGCCGGGCAGGCCGGTGCCGTCCAGCCCCGCTCCCAGCAGCTCGGCCAGGTCGTCGGGGTCGAGCCAGCCCGGGTCCGGACCCTGGTCGCCGGCCGTGTCCCGCTCGCCGGGCAGGAAGCGCAGGTGCAGCCAGCAGGTGGCCAGGACGGCCAGCTCGGCCGTGCCCAGGGCCAGCACCGGGTCGTGGCCCTCCAGCTCCGGCACCGGGCCGTCCACGCGGGCCAGCCAGCGCTCGGAGGCGGCCGAGTAGACGAGCTCGCAGCCGGCCTCGCCCAGGCGCCGCCGCACCTCGTCGCGGGTCTCGGGCTCGCCCAGCTCGGGCACGTCGGCGGCGGCCACCGACCCCACCAGCAGCACCCGGCACAGCTCGGTCGCGTTCAGGTGCCCACCTCCTGGCGCTCTTCCGTCAGGTCGACCTCGGCCGGGGGCTCGCCGCCGGGGGCGCGCACGCCGGTCCAGGAGACGACCCCGACCTCGTCGTGACCGACCACGTCCAGCCGCGGGCGCGGGTCGAGCACGGCGGCCAGGCTGCCGTCGCCGGCCGGGCCCCAGCGCGACCAGGCCTCGACCACCGCGGCCATGCGGGCCGTGGCCTCGGCCCAGGTCCCGCCGACCACCCACCTGGCCAGGTCGGTCTCGCCCAGCCCGGCCAGCCAGGTCATCACGTCGGCGGCCAGCAGCACGAAGTCGGGGACGACCTCGGGCGACTCGACCGGCAGCAGGGCCGGCTCCGGCAGCGGCACCACCACCGGCTCGGGCCGGCCGAGGTGCTCGTCCAGGGCGGCCAAGGCGTCGCCGGCCCGGGCCCGGGCGACGGCCGGCGGCAGCCGCAGGCGGCCGGCGACCAGGCCGGCCAGGGCCGCCGGGTCGGTGGCGGCGACCAGCGCCCGCAGCCCGGCAGCGTCCAGGCCGGGCCCGGGGCTGTGGACAACCCGGCGCCCCTCGGCTCGGGGTGGGCTACCCTCCCGATCAGGGGCCCCGGGAACCGGGGGTTGGGGCTGGAGCACGCCCACCGGGGGCCCCGGCTCCGGGGCGGCCAGCTCGTCGAGCAGGCTCTGGAGGCGCCCGGCCACGGCCGCGGCCCGCTCCCGCTCGGCCTGGTGCCCGCCCGGCCGGGCCACCTGCCTGGCCATCTCGCCCAGGTCGGCCAGGTGGACGGCGGCGACCTCGGCGGCCGCGGCCAGGGCGTCGTCGTCGCCCTGGTCGATCAGCCGGTGCAGCGCCGCCAGGTCGCGCTCCACCACGGCGGTGGCGGCGACGAAGGGGGCGAAGGCCGCCCGCTCGTCGACCCCGGCCGCCCTGGCCAGCGCCATCGCCGCCGCCAGCACCTTGACGCTTCGCTCGGGCGCCATGGCCGGGGCGGCCAGCACGGCGCAGACCGCGGCCACCAGGTGGCCCTCGTCGGACAGCCGCCAGGCCGGCGGCCCGCCCGCCTGCCCGTAGCGGTCGACCTCGACCACCAGCCCGTCGCTGCGCAGCTCGGACAGCAGCCGGTTGGCGGTCGCCGGCTCCAGCCAGGTCAGCGCCTGACCGGCCTCGGCCAGCGGCCAGCTCGGCTCGGGCAGCCCGGCCAGCTGGCGCAGGACGGCGACCTTGAGCCGTTGGTAGGGTTGGCCGAGAAGCTCGGCGAACGGCCCCAGCGACGGCACGGCGCGGCCGGCCGGTGGCGGGGGGGAAGCTCGGTCCGAGCCCGGCCACATTGCTGCCACCATGGCACCAAAACGTACAGCAACCCGCGGCGGCGCAACCTAGGTACCTCTACGCAGCTCCATCGCGCCAGCCGGTGTGGCCCGGATGGACTATCCCGTGGCCTGGCCGTCCCGGTCCATCAGCACCCGGCGCAGGATCTTGCCCGAGGCCGCCTTGGGGATCTCGTCCACGAACTCGACCTGGCGGATCTTCTTGTACGGGGCCACCCGCCCGGCCACGAAGGCCATCAGCTCCTCGGGGTCGACCGGCGTGCTCGCGACCACGAACGCCTTGGGCACCTCGCCGGCCTCCTCGTCGGGGAAGCGGACCACGGCGGCGTCGCCGACCGCCGGGTGGGAGAGGAGCACCGCCTCCAGCTCGGCCGGGGCCACCTGGAGCCCCTTGTACTTGATGAGCTCCTTGACCCGGTCGACGATGTAGACGTAGCCGGCCTCGTCGATCGTTCCCAGGTCGCCGGTGTGGAGCCAGCCGTCGGGGTCGAGCATGGCGGCGGTCGCCTCGGGCGCGTTCAGGTAGCCCTTCATCACCTGGGGGCCGCGGACCAGCAGCTCGCCGGTCTCGCCCCTCGCCACGTCGGCGCCGGTGGCCGGGTCGACCACCCGCATCTCGGTGTTGGGCAGCGGCACCCCGACCGACCCGGGCCGGGCGCCGTGGGGGGTGTTGTAGTTGGTGGTGACCACCGGGCTGGTCTCGGTCAGCCCCCAGCCCTGCATGACCTCGCAGCCCAGCCGGTCGGCGCAGGCCCGCTCCAGGCCGGCGTCCAGGGGGGCGGCGCCGGAGAAGATCGACTGGAGCGACGACAGGTCGTACTTGTCGACCAGGGGGTGCTTGGCCAGGGCGAGCACGATCGGCGGGACCAGGTAGGCCCGGGTGATGCCCTGGTCCTGGACCAGGGTCAGGAACTGCTCGAGGTCGAAGCGGGGCATGGTGACCAGGGTCGAGCCCCGGGAGAGGGCCGAGGCCATGAGCACCACCAGCCCGTAGATGTGGAAGAACGGGAGCACGGCGATCAGGCGCTCGGCCTCGCCGGCGAGCAGCGCCGGCTCCCCCTGGCAGAGATTGGCGACCAGGTTGCGGTGGGTGAGCATGACGCCCTTGGACACGCCGGTGGTGCCGCTCGAGTAGGGGAGGGCGACCAGGTCCTCGGCCGGGTCGATGTCCACCGCCGGGGGCGTCTCGCCGGCGGTGAGCAGGGCGGCGAACGGGGTCGCGCCCTCGGCCTCGCCGAGCACGAACACCTCCTCGACGCCGCTGCGGCCGGCCGCCTCCAGGGCCTTGTCCAGGAACGGGGGCACGGTGAGCAGGAACCGGGCCCCGGCGTCGTCGAGCTGGCGGGTGAGCTCGCCGGCGGTGTAGAGGGGGCTGATCGTGGTGTTGACGCCGCCGGCGGCCGAGACGCCGTAGAAGGCCAGGGCGTACTCGGGCAGGTTGGGGCTGAAGATGGCGAACACGTCGCCCTTGGCGAAGCCGCGGGCGGCCAGCCCGGCCGCCACCCGGCCGACCCCCCCGGCGAGCTGGCCGTAGGTGATCGTCCGGCCGCTCGGCCCGTCGACCAGGGGGGGCTGGTCGGCCCGGCGCATGGCGTCGGCGAGCACGAACTCGTGCAGCGGCAGGTCAGGGATCGTAACGTCCGGATGGGGACTGAGCACGATCTCGCCTGCCATGGCTGCCTCCTGGCCAGGTTGTCAACCCAACGACATGGACGTCAGACTGAAGCCTCAGCCGGAGGTGCCGCAAGGTGTCGGACCAGTTCGACCACTTGGATGACAACGAACGGGAGTGGCTGCGCGCCTCGCGGCGCTCCGCCGCCCGCCGCACCTGGCTGCTCATCGGCCTGCTGGTGGTAGCCGCCTTCATCCTCGCCTGGCTGACCGTCGACGGCCGGCCGGGCCAGAAGCGGGCCGCCGCCACCACCTCGACCACCCCCGACCAGCGGGTCATCGCCGACGGCGAGAAGGCCCTGGCCGACTGGGGCGTGTTCGCGGTCACCAACGACCTGGGAACGGTCAAGGAATCGTTCTGGGACGACGGGCCGCAGTACAAGCAGCTGGCCAAGGAGGCCAAGACGCGTAAGAAGATCGGGCCGCCGCCCTACACGATGACGATGACCGGGGTGCGCGTGCTCAAGCCCCACGAGGACCAGCGGATCCTGCGAGGCAAGGTCCAGATGAGCCGGCCCGGGGAGAAGCCCCAGACCTTCAACTGGGACGTCTGGCTGAAGGTCGACCCGGCGGCGGGCGGCCGCTGGCGGCTCTGGACGGTCGGGAACACGGCCGGGACCTGAGACGCCTCACCGGTTGACCGGCGGAAGGATGATCTTCTCCTTCGGGAAGATCAGGTTGGGGTCGCCCGACCACAGATGGTGCTTGTTGGCCGCCACCACCCGCAGCCAGTACCTGGCCACCTCGCGGTTGGTCGGCTCGCCCGAGCCGCCGCCGGAGGCGCTGGCCAGCTGGTCTCGGGCGATCGTCCACAGGCTCTGGCCAGGCTTCACTTTGTATGAGGTGGGCTGGTCCTTCTCGCTGGGCTCCGTCTGCTCCCCGGAGCCGGAGTTGCCTTCACCGGAGCTGCCCCCACTACGGGTGCTCGTGGACGGCGGAGGCGGCGGCTCCTTCTTGGCGGTGGAGGGCGGTCCGGCCGCGTGGAACGGGTAGGCGGGCGGGCGCAGCCCGGTCGTGCTGGTGGTGGACGAGGGCGACGCCGTGGTCGTCGTCGGGGCGGTGGTGGTGGTCGGCTCCCGACTGGCCGGGGCCGGGACATACGGCGGCGCCTTGCTCCCGGCGGTAGTCGTGGTCGGCCGCTGGGTGGTGGTGGTCGCCCGGGTGGTGGCCGTGGTCGTCGGGGCGGCGGTGGTCGTGGTGGGCTTGCCGGTGGTGGTGGGCTCGGTGGTGGTGGTCGTTTTCCCGGTGGTCGAGGTGCTCTGGCTGCTGCTGGTGGCCTGGCTGCTGGACGTGGTGCTCGCGCTGCTGCTCGTGCTGCCGGACTCGTCCCTGCCGGCCTGGTCGGCGTCCTCGGGGGCGCCGGCGACCTTGGGGTGGTAGAGGGTCGTCGTGGGGGTGTCGTCCTGGGCGGCGAAGGCCGCCTGGGCGGCCGCGACCGGCTTGCGCGCGGGAGGGCCGGCCCGGCCACGGTCGGCGGCCAGCGCCGGGCTGGCCACCCCGAGGGTGCCGCCGCCGACCATCGAGGTGGCCAGGGTGACCGCGACCGCGTGGTCGGCGACCCGGCGCACCAGCGGCAGGGTGGCCCAGCCGACCGCCCTGACCGCCGCCGGCAGCCTGGTCAGGCTGGCCAGCAGGTACAGGAGGGTCGAGACCAGCAGCCAGTAGGCCATGACCAGCCCGACCGTGCGCAGCAGCGCCCCGAGGACGTCCTGGACCGGGCTCGACAGCAGCCACGGGACCGGCTCGGCCCAGCCGATGCGCAGCCCCTCGAACCGCCCCAGCCAGTGCAGCCCGACCACGGCCGCCAGCTCCAGCCCGAGCAGGACGAGCAGCGAGCCCGTCCTGCGCAGCGGCGCGGACCGACCGGCGGTTCCCATCGTCTGCCCACCTTCGGCCGAGGATCGGGACAATCTGCACAAGCAAGTCGAGTCTGGGCCACGCCCTTCCGGGGTGTCAACGCGTTAGCATCGGGCTCCCGCTGGATCGGAAGGAGCGTCCCGTGCGCGTGGCCCTGCTCAGTCGCGAGTATCCCCCAGATGTGTATGGCGGTGCCGGAGTCCATGTGGAGTACCTGGCGAGGGAGCTGGCCAAACTGGTCGACCTCCAGGTGCACTGCTTCGGGGCGCCGCGGCCGCCCGGGCCGCCGGGGTCGCCCGAGGTGATCGCCCACCCGACCTGGGACGCCCTGGAGGGCGACGGCCGCCACCTCGGGGCGCTGCGCACGGTCGCCACCGACCTGTCGATCGCCGCTGGGGTCGAGGGCGCCGAGCTGGCCCACAGCCACACCTGGTACGCCAACCTGGCCGGGCACCTGGCCAAGCTCCTCTACGGCATCCCGCACGTGGTCAGCGTGCACAGCCTGGAGCCGATGCGCCCCTGGAAGGTCGAGCAGCTGGGCGGCGGCTACCACGTCTCCCGCTTCTGCGAGCAGACCGGGATCGAGGGCGCCGACCGGGTGATCGCCGTGTCGGCCGGGATGGCCGCCGACATCGTCTCGGTCTACCCGACGGTCGACCCGGCCCGCATCCAGGTGATCCACAACGGCATCGACACCGACCAGTACACGCCGGACCGGGGCACCGACGTGCTGGAGGCCTACGGCGTCGACCCGGACCGGCCCTCGGTGATCTTCGTCGGCCGCATCACCCGCCAGAAGGGCGTGCCCCACCTGCTGGACGCCGCCCTCGCCCTCGACCCGGAGGCCCAGCTGATCCTCTGCGCCGGGGCGCCGGACACCCCCGAGCTGGGCCGCGAGGTGACGGCCAAGGTCGGGCGGCTCCGCCAGGAGCGGGGCGGCGTCATCTGGATCGAGAAGATGCTGGAGCGCCCGGAGGTCATCCAGCTCCTCACCTCGGCCACCGTGTTCGTCTGCCCGTCGGTCTACGAGCCCCTGGGGATCGTCAACCTGGAGGCCATGGCCTGCGAGACGGCCGTGGTCGCCACCGCCACCGGCGGCATCCCCGAGGTGGTCGTCAACGGCGAGACCGGCCTGCTGGTGCCGTTCGAGAGCGACGGCGCCGGCGGGGCCCGCCACCCCGACCAGTTCGCCGCCGACATCGCCGAGCGCCTCAACAGCGTCCTCGCCGACCCCGCCCTGGCCGAGCGCATGGGCAAGGCCGGTCGCCGCCGCGCCGTCGAGCAGTTCAGCTGGACGGCCATCGCCGGCGAGACCGCCACCCTGTACGCCCAGCTGCTCTAGCGTTCAGGGATCACCGAGCTCGGCGACCAGCCGCCGGGGGGCGACCGTGCGGTAGGCGTCGGCGACCAGCTCGGCGACCTCCTCCCAGTCCTGGGGAAC
>Ga0307289_10000755_pt1 | contig 14023 bp, 17 predicted proteins | sample ER_DNA_143_FD_194483 | JGI IMG/M metagenome (GOLD analysis project Ga0307289, IMG submission 194483) | Bulk soil microbial communities from the East River watershed near Crested Butte, Colorado, United States - ER_DNA_143 | ecosystem: Environmental > Terrestrial > Soil > Floodplain | place...
TGTCCATCCGGAGATGCCGTTGTCGGAGAAGGCACTGTGTTAGTTTTCACGGACGCAGCCCTGCGACCTTTGTTCGCGCGACGCGACCCGGCCCGTATCCGATCACTATCCAGCTCCGACACTGGCATAAAAAGGACTGCCGCTCATGACCGTCGACAGCCGCCCCGAGCGTGCGGCGACGCCTGCAGATGGGCCGAGTGTGCACGTCATCCGGGCTCGCAAGCTGCTAATTGGCGGTGCTGTGGGCGGGTTGATCGCGGCAACCGTCTGCTTGATCGGCTTCACCATCGGCTACGGGATGAGCGGCCTGATCTCGGCCGCCCTGGCAGCCGCCATGGTGCTGTTCTTCTATGGAGTCGGCCAGTACGTGATGGTGCTCTTCGCCGACGCTGGGGCCCGGACGTTGCTCACTGTGTCGATGTGCAGCTACACCGCGCGTGTGGTGATCCTGGGACTGGTCCTGGTGCTCTACAACGCCCACCACGAAGTCTGGCCAACACTGACACCCATGGTCATCTTCCTGACAACGATCATCGTTGTCGCGGGATGGCTGGCAGTCGAAATCTTTGTCTTTTCTCGCCTGCGAATCGGGGCCTACGACACCGAGTACGTGCCACCAAGCAAAGGTGACTTGGAGCCGTGACCGGTGCCGCAATCACTGCTAGCGTGTGTCACGCCATGAAGGAACAACCGAAGGCGGCCTTCGACCAGCCGAAATCGCAAGGAGGCGAGGAATCGGGCGGAATGGACTTGGGGCTACGAGTGCTCTCCTACTTGATCGCCGGCGTTCTGGTCTACGGACTGCTTGGATGGCTCGGCGATCACTACTTCGGCACCAGGTTCCTGTTGCCGATCGGGATCGTCGCAGGCGCTGCATTCGGGGCGTACGTGATCATCCGGCGCTTTGGCCGCATCGATGACGCAGCACCTGCAACGGGTGCCAAGGATCGAAGCAACCAGGGCACGGTAACCGGGCACACGCAGAAGGCCGAGAAGGGGGAACGGTGAGCGGTTTCTTGTCGGGCCTGACCCCGCTGGAAACAGACGGCGGCGGCTTCGAAGCCCCCGGGGTGCATAGCTTCGACGTGCCGCCACTGTTCGAAGGCGTTCCCTGGTTAGCCTGGTTAGACAAGTACATGCTGCAGAGCATCATCTCGGTGATCTTGATCTTGATCTTCTGGATGATCATGGCCCGGAAGAACGCCATGGTGCCCAGCAAGGGCCAGTACCTCGGCGAAACTGCCTACTTCTTCGTCCGGAACACCATCGCCCGGGACATGATCGGGCACGACTTCCGCAGATACCTCCCGCTGCTGATCGCCCTGTTCTCCTTCGTGCTGGTCAATAACCTATTTGGAGTCTTTCCACTCAGCCTGCTACCCACGCCCTCGCACATAGGTTGGCCGTACGGCCTGGCAATTCTGGTGTGGGTGATCTATAACGGCGTTGGCATCGCTAAGCACGGTTTCTTTGGTTACCTCAAGCACGCGACGCTGCCCTCGGGTGTGCCCGTATTCATGTGGCCGCTGATCATCCCGCTGGAGTTCGTGTCCAACATCCTCGTCCGGCCGGTCACCCTGTCCTTGCGACTTTTCGCCAACATGTTCGCCGGGCACCTGCTGGTCCTGGTGTTCGTGTTGGGCGGGGAGTACTTGCTTCTGCATTCCGAGTCGATCATCAACAAGACCGCCGGCGTGGTCGCCCTGATCTTCAGCATGGCGATCTTCGGCCTGGAGATCTTCGTTCAGTCCCTGCAAGCTTTTATCTTCACCGTTCTCACCGCCCAGTACATCTCCTCGGCCGCGTCCGAGGAGCACTGACCCACCCTCGGTTTCCGCAGATTCCGCGAAACCCCGTCAAGAAAGAAGTCGCAAATGACTCCAATGGAACTCGTCGGATCCCTCGGTATCGTCGGCTACGGCCTCGCCGCCATCGGCCCCGGAATCGGCGTGGGCTTGATCTTCGGCTCGGTCATCCAGGGCACGGCGCGGCAGCCCGAGGCCCGCGGCGCGATGATGGGCACGGCCTGGATCGGATTCGCTGTGACTGAGGCGCTGGCGATCATCGGAATCGCCCTCGCCTTCGTCTTCGGCGGGCTGTGAGCGAGTGGTCTCGATGACCGCGCTTCTTGTACCGCTCCAGGAGAATCCGCTGGTCCCGCACCTGTCGGAAGTGATTGCCGCGATTGTGTTCGCGCTGCTACTGACCTTCCTCATCAGCAGGTTCGTGGTGCCGCGGTTCGAGGCCACCTACGCCGAGCGCACCGCCGCCATCCAGGGTGGCTTGGAGAAGGCGGAGAAGGCTCAGGAGGCTGCCGATGCGGCTTTGCGCCAGTACAACGAGCAGTTGGCCGAGGCCCGCACCGAAGCGGCCAGGATTCGCGAGGACGCTAAATCCGAGGGCACGCAGATCCTCGCCGAACTTCGCGAGCAGGCGCAGGCCGAGGTCGCCCGGATCAGGACCCAGGGAGAGGCTCAGCTCGAAGCCGAGCGCGCCACAGTCATGACTCAGATGCGAGCTGAGATCGGTACGTTGGCCACCACGTTGGCGAGCCGGATCGTCGGCGAGTCGCTTGAGGACGATGAGCGAGCCCGACGTACGGTCGATCGCTTCCTCGCGGAGCTCGAAGGTGAGGGCGAGCGCACGCCCGTGGGCAGGTCATGAATCTGGGCGCGAGGCTGTGATGACCGTCGCCACCGACGCGCGACTGAGTTCGCTGGACCGCATGCTGAATGACAGCCAGGTCGGCGACACCTTCGCCACCGACATGTTCGCGGTGGTTGACGCGCTGGAGTCCTCACCAACGCTGCGGCGGGCCGTGACCGATCCAGGCACGCCGGAAGGAGCGCGTCAGGGTTTGGTGCATGGGTTGCTCGACGGCAAAGTTGACCGGGCTGTGGCTGATTTCGTGGCGGAGGCGGCAACGCTCCGGTGGGCAGGGGGGCGTACGTTCGCGGCCGCACTGGAGCGGCAGGCCGTACGTGCCGTGCTCATCGTGGCAGACCGACGTGGCGAGCTGGAGGACACCGAGGACCAGCTCTTCCGATTCGCCCGGTTCGTGGAGTCCAACCCCGATCTGCGTAATGTGCTGGCGGACCGCTCGATCAACCGCAGCAGGCGGCAGGAACTTATCGGCGAGCTGCTTGGAGGCCGCGCGACCGACGCAACGATCATGCTCGCGAAGCGGGCAGTGGCGGCTCGAGAGCGAACCTTCGGGCACACGATCGAGGGATACGTCACGTTGGCCGCGGCACAGAAGAATCGGGTCGTGGCAACCGTCCGGGTCGCCAAGCCGCTCACCTCCGACCAACGACACCGGTTGCGCGCTGCTCTGATGAAACAGATCGGCCGCGAGGTTGCGATCCAGGAGGTCATCGATCCCGACATCATGGGCGGGGTTCGGGTTGAGCTCGGCGACGAAGTGTTTGAAGGTACCGTCGTGGACAGGCTCGAGGCGGCCCGACGGCTCTTTGGATAGCACGGCTCCTAGATCAACAACTGAACATTCATCTCCGAGATAAAGCAGAAAGCGCAGACGATGGCAGAACTTACGATTCGTCCAGAGGAAATCCGCGAAGCACTTGATCGCTTCGTCCGGGACTACGCGCCGGAGACGGCCGGCCGCGAAGAGGTTGGAACAGTTGTCACATCCGGCGACGGAATCGCGCGGGTCGAGGGCCTGCCTTCGGCAATGGCCAACGAGTTGCTCGAGTTCGAGAACGGCACTCTTGGTATCGCGCTGAACCTTGACGTCCGGGAGATCGGCGTCGTCGTCATGGGTGAGTCCGGGGGCATCGAGGAAGGCCAGGTCGTCAAGCGCACTGGTGACATCCTTTCGGTGCCAGTTGGTGACGGGTACCTGGGACGTACCGTCGACGCGTTGGCCAATCCGATCGACGGGCTCGGCGAGATCACCGACATTGGCGAGCGTCGCCCGCTCGAGCTGCAGGCCGCTGGTGTGATGGATAGACAGGGAGTCAATCAGCCGCTGCAGACGGGGATCAAAGCCATCGACGCCATGATCCCGATCGGTCGGGGCCAGCGGCAGTTGATCATTGGCGACCGCAAGACCGGGAAGACTGCCATTGCCGTCGACACGATCATGAACCAGAAGAGCGCCTGGGACAGCGGTGATCCCGAGCAGCAGGTGCGCTGCATCTACGTCGCGATCGGCCAGAAGGGATCGACCATCGCGGCTGTTCGCGGAGCGCTGGAGGAGGCTGGCGCACTCGAATACACCACGATCGTCGCCGCCCCCGCGTCAGACCCGGCTGGCTATAAGTACGTGGCGCCGTATACCGGTTCGGCCATCGGGCAGCACTGGATGTATCAGGGCAAGCACGTGCTGATCATCTTCGACGACCTGACCAAGCAGGCCGAGGCCTACCGTGCCATGTCGCTGCTGCTGCGTCGGCCGCCGGGCCGCGAAGCGTATCCCGGCGACGTGTTCTACCTACACAGCCGGCTGCTGGAGCGCTGCGCGAAGCTCTCCGATGAGCTGGGTGGCGGATCGATGACTGGCCTGCCGATCATCGAGACCAAAGCCAATGACGTGTCGGCGTACATCCCGACCAACGTCATCTCGATCACTGACGGTCAGATCTTCTTGCAGTCGGACCTCTTCAACGCGAATCAGCGCCCAGCCATCGACGTGGGAATCTCGGTATCCCGGGTCGGTGGGGCCGCTCAGATCAAGGCGATGAAGAATGTCGCTGGTTCGCTCAAGTTGGAGCTCGCTCAGTTCCGCGACATGCAGGCCTTTGCGATGTTCGCCTCAGACCTCGACGCGACGACCCGCCGCCAGCTCGATCGGGGCGGCCGGCTGGTCGAGCTGCTGCGCCAGCCGCAATACTCGCCCTATCCGGTGGAAGAGCAGGTGGTCTCGATCTGGGCTGGTATCCAGGGTCTTATGGATGAGGTGCCAGTTGACGACGTACTGCGCTTCGAGCGCGAGCTACTGGACCATCTCCGTCACCACAGCAGCGTTCTCCGCAACATCCGGGAAACCAAGAATTTCGACGACGACACTGCGGCGACGTTGCGCGAGCAGATTGCTGAGTTCAAGAAGGGGTTCCAGACCTCGGAGGGCAAGTTGCTGGCCGGCCGAGAGGAGCATGTCGCCTTGGAGGAAGAGGACGTCACGCAAGAGCAAATCGTGAGGCAGAAACGAGGCTGACATGCCGGCAAGTCTGCGTGAGCTGCGACAGCGCCGCTCCTCGGTCACGACCATCAAGAAGGTCACGCGGGCGATGGAGCTGATTGCTGCGTCGAGAATCATCAAGGCACAACAGCGCGCCAAATCGGCTGCTCCGTATGCGCGGGAGCTGACCAGGGCTGTGTCAGCCGTGGCGACATTCTCCAACGTTGATCATCCGCTGACCACGGAGGCAGAGAACCCGACCAGAGCGGCGGTGCTGCTGATCACCTCTGACCGCGGCTTGGCAGGCGCCTACTCCTCCTCGGTGATCAAGGAGGGCGAACAGCTGAACCAGATGCTGCGGCAGGCGAACAGGGAGCCCGTGCCCTATCTGACTGGCCGGAAGTCCATCGCGTTTTACGGCTTCCGGCGTCGTAATGTCGCCGCCAAGTGGGAGGGTTTCTCCGACGCTCCGACTTACGCCCACGCTCGCGAGATCGCCGACAGGCTGATTGAGGCATTCCTGACGCCAACGGCAGAGGGCGGGGTGGACGAGATCCACGTGGTCTACACCCGTTTCGTTTCCATGCTCACGCAGCGAGCCGAAGTGATCCGGATGCTGCCACTGGAGGTCGTGGAGGGCGACGAGCCGCCGGATAGTGAGGAGATTCTTCCGCTGTACGAGTTCGAGCCGGATGCTGAGACGGTGCTGGATGAGCTGCTGCCGCTGTATGTCGCAAGCCGCATCCACTACTGCCTGCTCCAGGGAGCCGCCTCGGAGTTGGCCAGCCGGCAGAAGGCGATGAAGTCAGCGACCGACAACGCGCAGCAGCTGATCGAGCGGCTGACCCGCGAAGCTAACCAGGCCCGGCAGGCCGAGATCACCCAGGAAATCTCCGAGATCGTCGGCGGAGCGAGTGCCCTTGCCGAGGCAACTGCGGCCGCCGAGTGATATCCACCATCGAATGACCAGCCATCCACTGACGAACGAGGAAGCCAGATGACCGCCACGATTGAAGAACAAGACACCGAAGCCCCCTCGGGCGGCATCGGCCGCGTCTCTCGGGTCATCGGCCCGGTGGTCGATGTTGAATTTCCTGTCGACCAGATGCCCGAAATCTACAACGCGCTGACGGTCGAGACCACCGTGGGCGGTGAGACCCGCAGCATGACCATGGAGGTTGAGCTGCACATCGGCGACAACCTCGTTCGAGCTATCGCACTCAAGCCAACCGACGGCATGCAGCGAGGCACGGAAGTGCGGGACACTGGGCAGCCGATCTCAGTGCCTGTTGGCGACATCACCAAGGGTCACGTGTGGAACGTGACTGGCGACGTGCTCGATGTCGATCCGTCGACCATCGAGATCACCGAGATAGAGGGCGCGCCCAATGGCCGCTGGCCGATCCACCGGCAGGCGCCCAAGTTCGACCAGTTGGAGTCGAAGACCCAGATGCTGGAGACCGGCATCAAGGTGCTCGACCTGCTCACCCCGTACGTGACCGGTGGCAAGATCGGCCTGTTCGGCGGCGCCGGCGTCGGCAAGACGGTGATGATCCAGGAGATGATCTATCGCATCGCCCACAACTTCGGTGGCACCTCGGTGTTCGCCGGCGTGGGGGAGCGGACCCGTGAGGGCAACGACCTGATCCACGAGATGGAGGAGGCCGGCGTCTTCAAGGACACCGCGCTGGTGTTCGGGCAGATGGACGAGCCCCCGGGAACCCGGCTGCGGGTCGCCCTCTCGGCGCTGACGATGGCGGAGTACTTCCGCGACGTGCAGGGCCAGGACGTGCTGCTGTTCATCGATAACATCTTCCGGTTCACCCAGGCAGGCTCGGAGGTTTCCACCCTCCTAGGTCGGATGCCTTCGGCTGTTGGGTACCAGCCGAACCTCGCCGACGAAATGGGCCAGCTTCAGGAGCGGATCACCTCGACCCGCGGGCATTCGATCACTTCGATGCAGGCGATCTATGTGCCGGCTGATGACTACACCGATCCGGCGCCGGCAACGACGTTCGCTCACCTGGACGCCACCACAGAGCTGTCTCGCGAGATCGCTTCCCGCGGTCTCTACCCGGCAGTGGATCCGTTGAGCTCGACCAGTCGAATCCTCGACCCGCAATACATCGGCCAGCAGCACTACGACGTGGCGGTTCGGGTCAAGCAGATTCTGCAACGCAACAAGGAGCTGCAAGACATCATCGCGATTCTGGGCGTCGACGAGTTGTCCGAAGAAGACAAGATCGTGGTGAACCGCGCCCGTCGCCTCCAGCAGTTCCTCAGCCAGAACACCTACATGGCCGAGAAATTCACCAACATTCCGGGGTCGACGGTGCCGCTCAACGAGACCATCGAGTCGTTCCAGATGATCTGTAACGGCGAAGTTGATCACATTGCGGAGCAGGCCTTCTTCAACGTGGGCAGCATGGAAGACGTCGAGCGCCGTTGGTCGGAGCTGCAGAAGGAAGCCTGATGATCGAAGAATCGATAGGCGCACACGGAATGGAGCGGTATGGCTGAACCCATGCAGGTGGAAGTCGTTTCGGCCGATCGTGTGGTCTGGTCCGGTAAGTCTTCCAACATCATCGCCGAGACCGTCGACGGTGAGATCGGCATCTTGCCAGGTCATGAACCGGTTCTCGGACTACTGGTGCCGAGCGCGGTCGTAATCTTCTGCGAAGACAACCCCACCCGGGAGATCATCGCCGTGGAGGGCGGCTTCATATCCGTCTCTCAGGGGCGAGTCTCGATCTTGAGTGAATACGCCCGGATGGCTGACGAGATCACTGTTGCGCAAGCTGAGAAGGAGCTCGCGGAAGCACAACGAGTTCTCGATACGGGTGACGGAAGCGACGAGGATCGAAAGCATTTCCTGCGCGCTGAGGCACAGCTTCGCGCGGCGCAGAAGGCGCAGTAGGGTCGCAGCTAACATTCGCGCGCGATCTGAGGACTTTCATGCACGGCTGGCTCGGGGTCGTTGAGATCCTCATTGTGCTGGCTGGTCTGATGGCCATAAGCCTGTTGATGCTGGCTGTCAGGCGTCGATGGCTTGATCGTCTCGGTGGCACATTCGACTGCAGTCTTCGGCTGCGGATGTCGACTCCGGGCGCCGGCTGGGTGCTCGGAGTCGGGCGTTATAGCGAGGGAATCCTGGAGTGGTTCAGATTCTTCTCATACTCGCTACGACCGCGCATCGTCTTTCCGCGGCGCAACGTACGCGTACTGGAGACCCGGATGCCAGATCCCGTCGAGGCGCTGGCACTGAACGCGGATGAGAAGGTGCTCCGCATTGAGATGCACGATGGTCACACCGACACTGAATGGCAGCTGGCGATGAGCGAGGAGTCGCTGACCGGCCTACTGAGCTGGTTGGAAGCGGCACCGCCAGGCGTACGCCGCTTCGAATAGCCCGGCGTACGCCGCTTCGAATAGCTAGCCCCTTGCGGCGAAGGCTGCGTCGAAGGATGCTTCCGACGGGCGGATGCCGTTCATGCTCCGGATGAAGTCGAGCGCCTCGGGTGCCCCGTCGAGGCGGTTCATTCCGGCATCCTCCCATTCGATGGATATGGGCCCTTCATAGCCAATGTGATTGAGCATCCGGAAAATGTCCTCCCACCGGGTGTCGCCGTGACCGGTCGAGATGAAGTCCCAGCCGCGGCGCGGGTCCGCCCATGGCAGATGCGAGGACAGCCGGCCATTGCGGCCGTTGCTCATCCTGAGCTTGGTGTCCTTACAGTCCACGTGGTAGATCCGATCCCGGAAATCCCAGAGGAAGCCGACATAGTCGAGCTCCTGCCAGACCATGTGCGACGGATCGAAGTTGAGGCCGAAGCCGGGACGGTGATCGATGGCCTCCAACGTGGCGACCGTCGACCAGTAGTCGTACGCGATCTCGCTGGGATGTACTTCGTGGGCGAAGCGGACGCCGACCTCCTCGAAGCCGTCGATGATCGGGTTCCAGCGGTCGGCGAAATCGGCGTAGCCGGCCTGGATGACCTTGTCCTCGACCGGCGGGAACATGGCCAGGTAGTGCCAGATGGCCGATCCTGTGAATCCGACGACGGTGTCTACGCCAAAGGCTGCCGCCGCGCGTGCCGTGATCTTCATCTCCTCGGCGGCCCGCTGTCGAACGCCCTCGGGGTCACCGTCACCCCAGACCCGTGGGTTGACCATGTTCTTGTAGCGGTCGTCGATGATCGCCTCACACACGGCCTGACCATTGAGGTGATTGGAGATCGCCCAACAGCCGAGCCCGTGCTGCTCGAGAATGTCTCTGCGTCCTTGGAGGTAGCCATCGTCCTCGACCGCTTTGACGACATCGAAATGATCACCCCAGCAGGCGATCTCGAGCCCGTCGTAGCCCCAGCCCCCGGCAAGCCGGCAGATCTCCTCGAAGGGGAGATCGGCCCATTGTCCGGTGAACAACGTAACCGGTCTCGGCTGAGCTGGGTCGGCCTTGCCAGTCGCTTCCTTCAGACGGGAGTCACTCGGCATCGCATCCTCCTGGAGGCTTGAGGGTTGGTTGGGCTAGCTTCTCGGCGCCGAGCTGTGGCTTCGGTCACCCCCGGGTACCCACAGCACATCGCCGTCGATTCCGTTAACGACCCGGGTGAGGATGAACAGCAAGTCCGACAGTCGGTTGAGATAGGTCATCGCCAGCATGCCGACCCCGCCCGGAAGCTGCGCCTCTTCGACCGGCTCAGTTCCGTATGCCTCGGCGGCGGCCCAGGCTGCGCGCTCGGCGCGTCGCACCACCGTACGCGCTACGTGCAGCTGCGCAGCGGCCGGCGAACCCCCAGGAAGGATGAATGACTTCAAGTTCGGTAGCGGGTCGCCGAACTGGTCACACCAGGCCTCCAGCCGCTCGACATACTCCTGGGTGATGCGTAGCTCTGGTGGGGGATCAGTCGAGGTGGGCACTCGTAGCGGGGTCGAAAGATCAGCTCCGACGTCGAACATCTCGTTCTGGACGCTCCGCAGCACCGCGGCGACATCCTCGGGCAGGTCACCGGCGGCAAGGACGACCCCGATTGCTGAATTGGCCTCGTCCACATCCCCGTACGCCGCAACCCGCGGATCGGTCTTGCTGACCGGCGACAGGTCGGAAAGCTGGGTCTGTCCGGCGTCGCCTGTCCTGGTGTAGATGCGGGTCAGCCGAACCATGATCACACCCTACGCAGCGGGTCCGGTACGTTCCGGCGCGGGTGATGACAACTTCAGGTTGGCGGGCTTGTCGCTGCCAGGAAGCGGCTCCGCGCTGTGGCACAGTACAACGGTGAACCAGCTGCGAGCGCGATGCGCGAGCAGCCCAGATAGCGGGCTGCGAGCGTCGGTATCGCGCGCCGCCGGTCGGAGGAGGAGAGAGTGGAGGCGCCTTTCCTCCGCGGGCTACGACGACGTCGGCGGGGATCGAGCGCGATGCGTGAGCAGCCCAAATAAGCGCGCCTGCCGAGGACTCGTGACTGTCATCGGAGTCGCGGTGCTGATGAGTGGTTGCGGTCAGATCCCCAGCCCACCGCCACCACCGGATCCGCCGGCAGCCTCCGTCGTGCCGTCGCCGGTATCCAGCGCTAGCGGCCTAGGTGGCGGCGCTGGTGACACGTGCGAGTATTCCGTGTCCGCCGACGCAGCGCGGCCGGTCACGCCGCCGCCCACTACCGGAGTCCCGACCAGCGGAACGATCAGTTACGTGCTGACGATGACGAACGGCAAGGTCACGATCACTTTGGATCGAACGAAAGCTCCATGCACGGTCAACTCCTTTGTCTCGTTGGCCGACCAGGGCTACTTCGACAACACCAAGTGCCATCGGCTGGCGGACTCGGGGATCTTCGTCCTGCAATGCGGCGACCCGACCGGTACAGGGAAGGGTGGTCCTGGCTACGAGTTCGCCGACGAGACCGACGGTACCGAAAGCTACACGGAGGGCACCGTTGCCATGGCGAACGGTGGCCCAGGCACGAACGGTTCACAGTTCTTCCTGGTCTGGGCCGATTCGACCAGCCTCGACAAGAACCCGAACTATACGATCTTCGGCAAGATGAACAAGGCGTCTCGTGACGTCGTGGCATCGATGGCCGAGGAAGGTCAGGACGGCAGCAACTCTGACGGCACGGGCCGGCCTAACAACCCCTCTGAGATCACGACAGTGACTCGAGCTTGACTCTCTCGCTAAGGCGCATGCTCATTGGTCCAAGGAACGACGATTAACTCGCTTTGGCCGACGGTTGAGGAGCACCATGGCTAGCACCAGGATGCCCAAGCCAAAGAAGCCACCGACGATGTAGGCGGCGAAACCTTGGCTCCCGTGGGGATAGGCTGCCGCTGGCGGCGTCGCCGACGGTTGGTTGGGCATCACGTCTAGCGGGATGAGAGCGAACACAACCATCACGAACTCTGTCATCGACGTGCTCCACCCTTCAACATCGACTGTGCTTACACATGCAAGAACCGGCGCAGGATCGCGAGCAACACCTGTGGCTGCTCGCTATGGACCCAGTGGCCGGCTCCCTTGATCGTGACGAGCTGAACCCGTGGGAAAAGCGCGCGCATGGCGGCAGCGTATTCCGGCTGAACATAAGGTGAGGCGGCGCCGGCCACCCACAGGACAGGACCGTCGTACGGGTCTGCGTGCAGCTCGGGCCAGCCGCCCATCTCGCTCAGGTAGTCGGCGAGCATCTCCAGGTTCATCTGCCACCTCCAGCCGTCCGCGATGGAATCGTCGCGTCGGAGATTCTGTAGCAGGAAGCTGCGGATGCCGGGATTGCTCACGTACGCGGCAAGCTGGGCGTCCGCAGCCCGCCGATCGGTCAAGCCCTTCAGGTTGATGGCGCGCATGCCGCGGATGAAAGTGTCGAACTCGCTGATCTCGCGAGTGGATACTGGCGAAACATCGACCACGACGAGTCGCTCCACCAGCTCTGGATAGAGCAGCGCGAGCGTCATGGCAACCTTGCCCCCCATCGAGTGGCCGACCATGGCGTACCGATCTCCCTCGGCCCGGGCTTTCAGCAGCTCGGCAACTTGGTGCGCCATCTCGGGATAGGAGAAGTGATCCGTCCAGGCGGACCGGCCGTGATTGGGCAAGTCGACGAGCGTGACCCGGGCCGAGTCGCTCAAGGCTTTGGCGATCGTGTTCCAGTTCTTTCCCTGTCCAAACAGGCCGTGGAGAAACACCACCCGCGGACCGGTGGTCCCCAGTTGGGTAGTGAAGAGCCCGTGCTGAGGCGCTTCCGCGTTCACGGCCGCCGTTGCCAGCAGCTCGTGTGCCAGTGTCGGCGCTCTTCGACCGGGGATTGAGAGAGCAGGCTAGGTGTGTCTGGCCAGGTCACCACATGCGGAGTGCCGAGGCGGATCTCGCCGTTGCACCCGGGACACCGATAGGCCTTCGTGGCTGCTGCACCCGACACGCTGCGGACAATCCACCGCCCGTCGCTCTTGATCACCGACGTCGCATGTCCGGAGCTCAGCGGTCGTGCCGGCCTGAGATGTTTACTCGGCCGTCGGGCCATGAGCAAGCTCCCTGGGGGATTGGGCGGGTATCTCGAGATTCAATCACAAGTGGTAGTCCGATCAAGCCGGTAGTTTGTCTCCGTGCGGTTGGTGATAGCCCGTTGCCAAGTGGACTACGCAGGGCGGCTGACGGCCCACCTGCCGATGGCGACGCGGCTCATCTTGATCAAGTCTGACGGATCTGTGTCGATCCACGCTGACGACCGCGCCTACAAACCGCTGAACTGGATGAGCCCCCCGTGCTCGCTGGTCGAACTGGGGCCGCCTGAGCTGGACCATGACTCGGCGCTAAGCGGCGAGCCGCTGTCAGCCCGTTGGGAAGTCCGCGGCCGCGATGGCGACACGCTCCAGATCTTGCTGGCAGAAGTGTTCCATGACACCTCCCATGAACTGGGCGTCGACCCAGGGCTTCAAAAGGACGGTGTTGAGGCGCATCTACAGGAGCTTCTCGCCGAACATCCTGAGGCATTGGCACCCGGCCTGTCGCTTGTCAGACGCGAGCATCCGACACCAATCGGGCCAGTCGACTTGCTGTGCAGGAACGCCGCCGGGGCGTACGTCGCGGTCGAGATCAGACGTCGCGGAGAGATTCACGGCCTGGAACAGCATCCTACGAAGCACGTTGCGGTGGAAGTCAAGCGCAAGGCCAACATTGACGCCGTCGAGCAGCTGACTCGCTACCTTGACCTCCTCAACCGCGACCCGCTTCTGACGCCGGTACGCGGAATCCTTGCTGCTCAATCGATCGCGCCGCAGGCGCGGACCCTTGCGGGGGACAGGGGCATCGAAGTCAAGCTCGTGGACTATGACGCTCTCCGGGGCCTCGACGACCCGTCAACGCGATTGTTCTGATCTGGCCGCTTGGTAGTCCGGCAGCAATCAATGGGCGCCCTACGAGCCAATCACCGACGCTCCCCGAGAAAGTGCTGGATAGGTGCAGGTGGAACACCGCAGCGCATGTGATTTGCCAGCGCTTCTCAGCTCAGCGGGTGAAAGGGGCGCTGCGCCTGCGTGCGCTACGGCTTGGTCGACTGGGCGTACTCACGGTCCTCGGTCGGCACTTTCCCCTTGACTTCATCACTGCGCGACGCCTCATCGCCGTTATCGCCGGACAAGTCGCCATGGTCCTCCGCGCGCGGCTCGCCTTCCTCGTCCTTCGGGGAGGGCCCGCTTTCCTCGTTCTCAGCGCGCGCCTCAGGTTCCTCATTCGCCGCCTGCTGTTCAGTCTCCTCGGCCACGTCCTGCCCGGGTTCGTCCCCGGCCTCGCTCGTCGCATTGCCCACGGTCGGATCGCTCTCAATCTCGGCCACGGTGCTGCCGGGCTCTGAGCTGGCTCCATATGCCGCGAGCTCTGAAAAGTCAGTCTCAGGG
>Ga0307289_10000756_pt1 | contig 14021 bp, 9 predicted proteins | sample ER_DNA_143_FD_194483 | JGI IMG/M metagenome (GOLD analysis project Ga0307289, IMG submission 194483) | Bulk soil microbial communities from the East River watershed near Crested Butte, Colorado, United States - ER_DNA_143 | ecosystem: Environmental > Terrestrial > Soil > Floodplain | place: USA...
CCAGCATCTCCGGGCAGGGCTCGACCCCGACCAGCCGGCCGGAGGGGCCGACGGCGGCCTGGATCGGCTCGAAGCTCATCCCGGTGCCGCAGCCGACGTCCAGGACCACGTCGCCCGGCTGGAGGCGCAGGTGGGAGACGGCACGGTGACGGTAGGGCTCGAGCCAGGCGGTGGTCAGGTCGTAGCTGCCGGCCAGTCGGCGGTACAGGGTGGGCGCGGAGCGCGCGGCGTCGTGTGTCATGGGTGCGTCCATGCTCGGTCGGGTCTCGGCCAGTATCGCCCGACCCGGGCGCCGTGTGCAGCCCCGGCAACTGTCGAGCAGCAGAAATGGGCAGCGGGGCTTCCAGCTTGCATACTTAGGTGACCGGCGGTTGACGGGACGGTTGCCGGGGACTGGAAGCCGGGGCTGGGATGGTCGGAAGCGACAGGCCGGGCGTGGCGGCGTCGCCAGAGGGTGACCGGGGCGGCGACGACCCCGGGGACCTGGCGTCCCGGGCGGCCGCCAACCCGCGGCTGGCCCGGCACCGCCTGACCGTCGACGGGCGCCAGGTCGGCGTGGCCGTCGGCGGCCACGGCCTGCCCCTGGTGCTGGCCAGCGGGCTGCTGCTCACCGACCGGCTGTACGTGCAGACCCTCAGCCGGCTGGCCGCGGCCGGGTTCCGCGTGGTGGCGGTCGACGTCGCCGGCAGCGGCATCTCCGGCGACGGCAAGGGGCTCGACGAGTACGGGCGGCTGCTCGGACGGGTCCTGGACGAGCTCGGGGTCGAGCGGGCCATCCTGGCCGGCCACTCGCTGGGCGGCCGGCTGGTGACCGAGCTGGCCGCCCGCCGGCCCGAGCGGGTGGTGGCCCTGCTGCTGGTCGACGCCAGCGTGGGCGCGCCCTGGGACAGCCTGGTCCGGCTGGTCGGCTGGGCGCCGCCATCGGTGGGCGTGCTCGGGGCGATGCTGCTGGCCGACACCCTCGGCACCGTGCCCTTCGCCCGCGACCTGCACCAGGCGGCCAAGCTGAGCCGCCTGGCCGTCCCGGTGGTCCTCGGCCACCTCAGCGCCCCCTGGCGGCTGTTCGGCCCCGGCCTGTCGGCCCTGTACGCCGCGGCCAGCGCCCCCCTGCTCGACCAGCTCGCCCGGACGGCGACGCCGGTGGTCCTGGTCCACGGCGACTGCGACCTGGTGGTGCCGCTGGCCACGGCCCGCGACGCGGCCCGGCGCACCGGCGGGGAGCTGGTCGTGGTCCACGGGGCCACCCACTCCTGGCTCCTCCAGGACCCCGAGACCCTCCCGGCGATCGTCCGCGAGCTGCTCGGGGGCGAGCTGGGCGCGGCCTGCGCCCGGGCGGTCCTCGACGCCGGGCTGGACCCGGCCGCCCCCCTGGCCGCGGTGGACGACGCCTTCGCCCCCGCCGGGACCCTGCTGCGCCTGCTCGGGCCGCCCGACCGCGACCCGCGCCCACCGCCGGCCCCGCGCCCACCCCACTACCGCTGGACCCGGACCAGGTTCCCCGTCCCGGGTGGGCCGCCCGGATGAGCGTCGCCCTGACCTGGATCGGGCAGGCCGGCTTCCTGCTCCGGACCCCGGCCACCCGCCTGGCCCTGGACCCGTTCCTCTCCGACCACCCGGACCGGCGGTTCCCGTCGCCGGTCGGCCTCGACGACCTGGCCGGGACCGAGCTGGTGCTGGCCAGCCATGAGCACCTCGACCACCTCGACGCGCCCGCCCTGGGTGCCCTGCTGGAGCGCGACCCCCACACCCGGGTGGTGGTGCCGGCCCCGGCCGTGCCGGTGGCCGTCGAGGCCGGCCTGCCCCGCGACCGCCTGGTCGCGGCCCGTCCGGGCGAGCCGGTGGCCGCCGGGGACGTGACCGTCCACCCGGTCCCGGCCCTGCACGGCGTGCACGTGGCCGACGCCTACACCCACGGCCTGCCCGGCGACGGCGACCAGGTCCGCTACCTGGGCTATGTGCTGGAGACCCCGGCCGGCCGGCTCTACCACGCCGGCGACACCCTGCGCTGGCCCGGCCAGGCCGAGCTGCTCGCCGACCTCGGGGTCGAGGTCGCCCTGCTGCCCATCAACGGCCGCGACGCCCGCCGCGAGGCCCTCGACATCGTCGGCAACCTGGATGCCGGCGAGGCCCTGGCCCTGGCCCGCGACGCCGCCGTGGCCACGGTCGTGCCGATGCACTACGACCTGATGGAGGGCAACCTCGGCGACCTGGACGAGCTGGCCCGCCTGGCCCCCTCGCTGCACCCCGAGGGCCGGGTGGCCGTGCTGGCCCGCATGGCCGAGACGCTCCTGGCCGACCTGGTCGGGGGCTGAGGCCGGGTCGCGCTACCGCTGGGCGGGCTCGACGGCGTACAGCTGCCAGGAGTCGGGGACGCCCTTGAGCCGGTGGGTGCCGCGCTCGGCGAAGGCGAACCCGGACCCGGCGACCAGGTCCTTGACCGTCCGCGAGCACAGGATCTCCCCGGCCCCGGCCTTGGCCAGCACCCGGGCGGCGGTGTGGACGGCGATGCCGCCGATGTCGTCGCCCAGCAGCTCGACCTCGCCGGTGTGCAGCCCCGCCCGGACCTCCAGGCCCTGGTCCCGGACCCCGGCCCCGATGGCGTCGGCCGCCCGGATGGCCCGGGCCGGCCCGTCGAAGGTGGCCAGGAAGCCGTCCCCGGTGGTCTTGACCTCCCGGCCCCCGAACCGGCCCAGCTGCCGGCGCACCAGCTCCTGGTGCTCGACCAGGACCCGGTGCCAGCGGCGATCCCCCATCCCGGCGGCCAGCCCGGTCGAGTCGACCAGGTCGGTGAACAGGACCGTGGCCAGCACCCGGTCGGGGTCGGCGGCCGGCAGGGCCCCGGTCAGGAACTCCTGGACCAGGGCGACCACGCTGTCCTGGTCGCCGAAGAACGGCAGGTGGTCGTCGCCGGGCAGCTCGACCAGCCTGGCCCCGGGGATCCGCTCGGCCATGTAGCGGCTGGCGTCCACACCGGCCAGCCGGTCGCCGGTCCGGTGCAGCACCAGCACGGGCGCCTGGATCGCCCCGAGCAGCCCGCGGATGTCCACCGGGCCCAAGGACCTGATCCCCTCCAGGGTCTCCACCGGGCTGGACGCCGAGGCGGTGAACATCCGCCACCACTGCCGCACCGACGGGTCGGCCACCTCGCCCGGGGCCAGGGCGGCCAGGAGGCGGTCGGCGACCTCGGACGGCGGCAGCGCCCGGATGGCCGCGAACACCTCGTCACGCTGCTCGGGGGTCGAGCCCCAGGGGTAGTCGTCGTCGCGCAGGGTGGCCGGGTGCGAGCCGAAGGTCACCACCGCCGAGACCTCGTCCGGATGGGTGGCGGCCAGCAGCAGGGCCAGGCGGCCGCCGGTGTGGCAGCCGAAGAACGCCGCCCGCTCGGACCCGGCGGCGGCCAGGACGCAGCGGACGTCGTCCATCTCGTCGTCGAAGGTGTGCCCGGTCGGGCCCCGGTCCGAGAGGCCGTCGCCGAGGCGGTCGAACAGGATCAGCCGGGAGAACGACGACAGCTTGCCCAGGAACTCGGCGAACGACGGGTCCTCCCACAGCAGCCCCAGGTGGGTCGGCCACCCGAACAGGAACACCAGGTCCAGGTCGCCGTCGCCGACCACCTGGTAGGCCAGCCGGCGCCCGTCCCGGCGGCGGGCGTAGGCGAACGGCGGGCCATAGCGCATGGCCCGAGTCTACGGGTCAGGCCGTGATCGGCTGGTGGCCCTCCAGGGGCTCCTGGAGCTCGGGGCGGTTGTTGCGGACGTTGCCCACGGCCGGGTCGACCGGCCACAGGGTCAGCAGCTCCTCGGGGGCCGGCTCCAGCAGCTTGGCCAGCTCCTCGGTGTCGGTGTTGTCCGGGTCGAGCCAGGTGTCCCAGGCCTCGGGGGGCAGGATCACCGGCATGCGGTGGTGCACCGACTCCATCAGGTGGTTGGCCGAGGTGGTCAGGATCGTGCAGGTCCACAGCTCGTCGCCGTCGCCGCCGTTGCCCTCGCCCTCGGAGCCCTTGCCGGCCGACGGGTCGCGCCAGGTCGCCCAGAGCCCGGCCAGGGCCAGCGGGCTGAAGTCGCGGGAGGTGATGTAGAAGGGCTGCTTGCGCTGACCCTTGCCCTGGTCCTGCCACTCGTAGAAGCCGTCGATGGGGATGATGCAGCGCTTGCGGGCCAGGGTGCTCTTCCAGCCCTTCTTCTCGCGCACGGTCTCGGCCCGGAGGTTGATCATCCTGTTGGCCCCGCTGGGGTCCTTGGCCCAGCGGGGCACCAGCCCCCATTTCAGGGCGCGGAGCTGGCGGGCCCCGTCGGGCGAGGCCGTCACGACCAGGATGTCGCTGGCCGGGGCCACGTTCCAGCTGGGCTGGTGGCCCTCGACCCCGAGCGGCTCGGCCCGGAACTGCTCGAGCAGGAACTGGAGCTGGCTGGTGGAGCTGAAGCGTCCGCACATGGGTCCACCTTACCCGACAGCCCGGACGGCGCGGCCCGAGGCTCCTCAGGCGAGCAGCTGCTGGCCGAGCCAGCCGTCCCCGGAGGGGACGCCGGGGAGGACGAAGAAGAAGCCGCCCCCCACCGGGAGGATGTACTCCTCCAGGGGCTCGCCCTCGAGGCGGGCCTGCACGGCCAGGAACCCCCTGGTCAGGCTCTTCTGGTAGCTGACGAAGGCCAGGCCCTGGTCGAGCCGCCCGGCGGCGTCGAAGCCGCGCGAGAAGTTGAAGCCGCGGCGCAGGATGCGGCTGCCGGCGGTCCCGGGGGTGCGCGGGTTGGCCATGCGGATGGGGGCGTCCAGGGGGACCCGGTGGCCGGCCGGGTCCTCGCCGTAGGCGGGGTCGTCGTGCTCGCGGTCCAGGCCGAGCGGGGCCCCGCTGGCCTTGTCGCGGCCGATGATCTTCTGCTGCTCGTTCAGGGGGGTGCGGTCCCAGAACTCGACGAACATGCGGATGATGCGGACGGCCTGGTAGCTGCCGCCCACCGCCCAGGCGGGCTCGCCGTCGTCGGGGCCCGACCCAGACCAACTCGTCCATCAGCCGCCGGTCGCCGACGTCGAGGTTGGCCGTGCCGTCCTTGAAGCCGAGCAGGTTGCGGTTACCGGTCCGGCCCGGCAGCGGGCGGGCGTCGGGCCGGTTCCAGCCGTCCAGCATCCAGTGCAGCACCAGGTTGTCCCTGGTCCGGCGCATCAGCTGGCGCAGGGCGTGGAGCAGCATGTCGGGCTGGTCGGCCGACAGGGCCAGGAGCAGGTCGCCGTGGCTCTGGGCAGGGTCGAGGCGGTCGTTGGCCAGGAACGGCATCCGCACCAGCTCCCTGGGCCGGCGCCCGGCCAGCCCGAAGCGGTCGTCGAACACCGACGCCCCCACGCTGACGGTGACGGCCAGGCCGTCGGTGCGCAGGTCGGGGCCGAGGATGCCGGTCTCGGCCGGCGGGTAGGCGCTGTCGCGGCGCTCCGGCGGACGGGCCTCCATGAGCCCGCGGGCCTCGTCGGTCAGGTCGCGCAGGGTCCTGGCCAGGCGGCCCCGGTCCTCGGAGACCAGGTCGAAGGCGGCCAGCAGGCCGAAGCGGGCCGCCGGGGTGTCGACGCCCGGCTGGTGGCGACCGAGGAACGGCACCCGGCGGCCCGGGCCGGGCCACCCCGACGGCTCGTCCGTGGTGCAGCCGGCCGCGGCCAGGGCGGCCGCGCCCAGGGCGGCCGACCCCAGGAAGGCGCGCCGGCCCAGCCTGGCCGCCCGCTCGGGCAGGGGTCGGTCGTCGGTCGCCACCGGGTCAGGCCTTCAGCCCGAGCACGCCCGGGATGCGGGCCAGCTTCTCGGACAGATCGGCCAGCTCGGCCTGCATGCGGGTCTTGTCGGCGGCGGCCAGGGCGGTGTAGGGGTCGAAGGTCCCGTCGGCGTTGGCGTAGGGGGCCAGGCGCTTGTCGACGGCCGCGAACCCGGCCGTGATGCCGGACACCAGAGCGGCGTCCTTGGCCTGGAGGGCCGGGGTGAGCAGCTGGAACAGCTTCCTGGAGCCGTCGACGTTGGCGTCGAAGTCCGACAGGTCGGTGTGGGAGTAGCGGTCCTCCTCGCCGGTGATCTTGCCCTCGGACACCTCCTCGATCAGCTCGGCCGGGCCGAGGGCGACCGCCGCCGGCGGGAACTCGAGCCCCTTGATCTGCCGGTCCAGGGTGGCGATGTCCTTGTCCAGCTGGTCGGCGAACGCCCTGGTGCCCTCGGTCGAGCGCAGCTTCCACAGGTGGTGCTCGAGCCGGTGCCAGCCGGTGAACTGCGGGTCGTCGACGCCCTCGAAGTCGTCGACCCGGGCGTCGACCTTGCCGTCGATCTCCTCGACCAGGCCGGCGATGGGCTCGATGCGCTCCCAGCGCACGCGGCTGGGGGCGAACTGCCGCCTGGCCTCGGCCAGGTCGCCGGCCCTGACCGCGTCGGTGAACTTGGCCGTGTCGGCGACCAGGCCGTCGACCTCGGCCACGACCCAGGTCTTGTAGTCGGCCACCGCCTTCTGGACCTGGGGGTCGTTGGTGGTGCCGCTCAGGTCCTGGCCGGCCAGGCCCGACCCGGAGCCGGCACCCGAGCCCGTGGCGGACCCCGACGCGCTGGCCGAGCCGCCGCCGCGGACCCCGGCGCCGTCGTCGTTGCCGCACCCGGCCAGCAGCAGCGCCGCCCCCAGCCCCAGGGTGGCCACCACCCGCCCAACCCGACCCAGCTCACCCATCCAGCCCTCCTGCCTCGCGCCCGTGTCCGCGTCCGGAGGTATTTTTAGGCAAGCCTAATAATGATGGCAAGGCGACTCAGGGAAGCCCGGGCAGCACCTGCTCGGCGATCCGGGTGGCGAACTCGACCGGGTGGCGGTCGGGCATGACCTCCAGCTCGGTCACCCCCAGGGCGGCGTACTCGCCGGCCGCGGCCAGGAACCCGTCGACGTCGGCCAGGGCCGGCCGCACCGCGAGCACGGTCTTGGTGATGCGGTCGTAGTCGCGGCCCTCGTCCTCGCAGTGGGACCGCAGCACGTCCAGCTTGTGGCCGACGTCGTCCGGGCTGCTCCCGAACAGGTTGCAGGCGTCGGCGTAGCGGGCCGCCAGCAGCAGGGTCTTCTTCTCCCCGCCCCCGCCGACCTGGATCGGAGGGTGGGGCCGGCTGATCGGCGCCGGCACGCACAGCGTCTCGGCCAGCTGGTAGTGGCGGCCGGCGAAGGGGCCGTCGTCGTCGCTCCACATCTGCAGGCAGATCTGGAGCGTCTCCTCCAGCCGCTCGAACCGCTCGGCCACCGGGACGACCGGCACCCCCAGGCCACGCTGCTCGCGCTCGTACCAGGAGGCCCCGATGCCCATCCGGGCCCGGCCGCCCGACAGCACGTCCAGGGTGGTGACGATCTTGGCCAGCAGCCCCGGGTGCCGGTACATGACCCCGGTGACCAGCACCCCGAGGGTCATGCGCTCGGTCAGGGCGGCGACATGGCCGAGGGTGGTGTAGGCCTCCAGCATCGGCTCGGCGGCCGAGCCGGCGTGCTCCATCTGGAAGTAGTGGTCCATGACCGTGAAGGTCGAGAAGCCGGCCTGCTCGGCCACCCTGGCCGTCTCGGCCAGGGTGTCGGCGATCCCCGTGGGGTCCGGTGGGGTCGAGTAGTTCCAGTAGTGGAGGCCAAGCCTCATCGCGTTCCCTCCCGCACGGCGACGGCAACCGGTCCGGGCCATATTGACGCCCCTGCGCAACGATGTTTGGCTTGTCTTGGTGCCCGGGCTTCGAGCGTCCCCCGCCGTCCGGGTCCGGGGGGAAAGGGTTGTCCGCATGGCCGGCGTCCTGTACCGGCTCGGTCGTCTGTGCGCCGCCCGCGCGGTCGTCGTCGTCGCGGTCTGGCTCGGCCTCGTCCTGGTCGTCCAGCTGGTCGTGTGGCAGGTCGGCGCCGAGACGAGCAACGACCTGCGCATGCCCGGGACCGAGAGCCAGCAGGCGACGGATCTCCTCTCCAGCCGCTTCCCGCCCCAGCAGAACGGCAGCAGCCCGTTCGTGTTCCACGTCGCCAAGGGCAAGATCACCGACAAGGCCAACAAGCAGGCCGTCGAGTCGTCCTACAAGGCGCTGTCCAAGGCGCCGCACGTCCACTCGGCGCCTGACCCGTTCGCCAACGCCGCCTCGGGCCTGGTGAGCAAGGACGCGACGACCGCGTTCACCCCTGTCCTCCTGGACATCCCCAACGGCGACGTCACCGAGGAGTTCGCCGGCGCCCTGCTCGACACCACCGCCCCGGCGCGCAAGGCCGGCGTGGAGGTGGCCGTCGGGGGCAACCTCGGCAGCGTCCTCTCCCAGTCGTCGACCGAGAGCAGCGAGGTCATCGGCCTGCTGGCGGCCATGCTCATCCTGGCGCTCACCTTCGGGAGCCTGGTCGCGATGGGCATGCCCATCATCACCGCGGTGGTCGGCCTGGCCGCCGCGTTGGGCCTCATCGGCCTGCTCGGCCACCTGCTCAAGATCCCCACCGTCGGGCCGACCCTGGCCACCATGATCGGCCTTGGCGTCGGCATCGACTACGCGTTGTTCCTGGTCACCAGGCATCGCGACCAGATGGCGGCCGGCGTCGAGCGGCACGAGTCGATCGCCAGGGCGGTCGCGACCTCCGGTGGCGCGATCGTGTTCGCCGGCGGCACCGTGATCATCGCCCTCCTCTCGCTGTGGGTGGCCGGCATCCCCCTGGTGGCGTCCCTCGGCTACGCCAGCGCGGTCGCCGTGCTCACGGCCGTGCTGGCCGCCATCACGCTCCTGCCCGCGGTCCTGTCGCTGACCGGCAGGCACCTGTTCGGCGCCAGGCTGCCGGCCCTCCTCCGCCCCCGGGCGACGCCGGGGGCGGTGACGCTCTGGAGCCGGTGGGCGGCCACGGTCACCGGCCACCCGCTGGCCTGCGGGCTGGTCGCCCTGGCGCTCCTGGTCCCGCTGATCGTCCCCATGTTCTCGCTGCGCCTCGGCCAGGAGGACGTCGGCGCGACCCCGGAGGCCACCACCGAGCGGCAGGCCTTCGACCTTATGGCCGCCAGGTACGGGCCCGGCTACAACGGCCCCCTGGTGACGGCGGTCGAGCTGAGCCCGCCGGCGCATCCCAGCAAGGCCTACGAGGACAAGTACAACCAGGCCAAGGCGAACCAGGCCGACCTGGAGCGCAAGCAGAAGGAGCTGACCGCCGAGGCCAACTCGCTCAAGGCCCAGCAGGCGTCGCTGGAGCAGCAGGAGGCGGAGCTCCAGGCCCAGAAGCGGCAGCTCCAGCAGCAACAGGCCCAGCTGCTCTCCCAGCAGGCGGCCCTGCGCGCCCAGGCCGCCCAGCTGCAGGCGCAGCGGCGCGCCCTCGACCGGCAGCTGGCGCCGCTGCAGGCCCAACAGGCACAGCTCCGCGCCCAGGCGCGGCAGCTGCGGCAGCGCCGGGCGCAGATCGGCCGGCAGCGGGTCGCGCTCCAGGCGGCGATCCGGGCCAACCTCAGGGCCCAGGCCGCCCTCACCGCCCGGGTGGCCAGGGACAGGGTCCGGGTCCGGGTGCTGGAGCGGGTCGCCCTGCGGGTCTGCCGGGTGGCGCCGCCGACGCCCGCCTGCCAGCGGGCCAAGGACGCCCTGGTCGCCGCCCAGGCGACCCTGGCCGCCGAGCAGCAGGCCCTGGCGGCCAAGAAGGCGCAACTCCAGTCGCTGAAGCGGCAGGCGGCGGCGCTGGCCCGGGAGGCGGCGCAGCTCCCCGGGCAGGCGGCCGCGCTGGCCAGGAAGGAGGCCCAGCTGGCCCGGCGGGCGGCCGCGCTGGCCCCGCAGGCCCGGGCCCTCGCGGCCCAGGCCGCCGCCCTCCGGCGACAGGCCAACGCGCTCAGCGCCCAGGCGGCGGCCCTGCGCCGGCAGGCCGACCAGCTGCGGGCGCAAGGGGCGTCGCTGCAGCGGCAGGCCGACGCCCTGCAGGCCCAGGCCGACTCCCTCAAGCAGCAGCAGCAGCAGGCGGAGGAGGAGAAGAAGCAGACCGAGCAGCTGAAGCAGGAGCTCACCGACGAGCTCACCAAAGCCGGCGGCGACGACCGCGGCACCGACCCCCGCCTGGTCAAGCTCCAGGACGCCCTGGCCACCCCGGCGGGCGTCCAGCTGGTCTCGCCGCCCTCGATCAACAAGGCCGGGGACGCGTCCACCTTCACCGTGATCCCCACCACCCGGCCGGCCGACCCCAAGACCGCCGACCTGGTCACCCAGGTGCGCGCCTCGGTGATCCCGCCGGCCACCGGCGACGGCGTCACCGCCTACGTCGGCGGGGTCACCGCCGCCAACGTCGACCTGGCCAGCAAGATCTCCTCCCAGCTGGTCCAGCTCATCCTGGTCGTGCTCGCCCTGAGCATGCTGCTGCTGCTGATCGCCTTCCGGTCCCTGCTGATCCCGGTGCAGGCCGCCGTCACCAACCTGCTCTGCGTCGGCGCCGCCTTCGGCGTCCTGGTGGCCACCTTCCAGTGGGGCTGGGGCCTGCACCTGGTCGGCCTGTCGACCCCCTACGGCAGCGTGCCGATCGCCAGCTACGTGCCCCTGATGATGTTCGCGGCCCTGTTCGGGCTGTCCATGGACTACGAGGTCTTCCTGGTCAGCCAGGTCGCCCAGCACCACGCCGCGGGCGAGCCGCCGAGGCGGGCCGTCCGCTCGGGCCTGGCCGCCAGCGCCAAGGTCATCGCGGCGGCGGCGATCATCATGATCTCGGTGTTCGGCAGCTTCGTCCTCAACGGCGACCCGACGATCAAGCAGTTCGGCGTCGGCCTGTCGGTCGCGGTGCTGCTGGCCGCCGCCATGGTCCTGTCCCTGGCGCCGGCGATGCTGACCCTGTTCGGGGGCGCCACCTGGTGGCTGCCGGGCTGGCTGGCCCGCGTGCTCCCCCACGTCGACATCGAGGCCGAGCCGGGGCCGCCCACCGGGGAGCCGGCCGGCGACGGCGTGCCCGGGGCGGCTATGCGGGCGGCATCCCGTCGGCGCCGCTGAAGGTCGGGTCCTGGAGGGCCGGGGTCCTGGCGGCGGTGGCGCTGGCCAGCGGCGGGAACGGCTCGTCGGAGTAGACCGGGACGCCCAGGTCCCAGAAGCGCTGGACCTGGACCGGGTCGCGGATGCTGTGGACGTAGGGCACGGCGTCGGCGGCCCGGAGGCCGTTGACGAAGCTCTGGCGGTAGCGGCGGCCCTGGCGGGCGTTCTCGATCAGGCTCACCGACAGGTCCCGGTCGCGCCACCACATCATCACCGCCGGGGTCCGCTCCCGCTTCACGACGTCGATCGCCTTCCAGTCCTCGTAGCGGCCCTTGAACTGGGTCATGTAGAGGGCCAGGACGTAGTTGCGCAGCGGGTAGAAGGCCCGGTCGGCGTAGAGCTCCTCCTGGGTGGCGATGTGGGGGAACAGCCGCTCGATCAGCTGGGGCCGGCCCAGCGCGTTGGCCTGGCGGACGTAGGCCCGGAGCAGGTCGGTCCGGCCGTACTTGAAGTCGCCGATGATGTAGATGTCGGGGTGGTCGATCATCAGCCGGAGCACGTCCTGGCTGCGCAGGACGGTGTAGGTGCCGAGGTACTTGCGGCCCGCCCTGACCACGTCGGCCCAGGTCGACTCCTTGAAGGACCTGGTCAGGCCATAGCTGCGCTCGGTGTTGTCGTGGGCGGCCAGGGCGGTGCCGTCGGCCAGCAGGACGTGGTCCACCTCGAACACCCGGAACCCGCGGGCGTAGTTGCGCTGGAACGCCTCCAGGCTGTTGGTGTAGGTGTGGCCGTCGACCGAGCCGAAGGCGTGGGCCACGAACCCGTAGGGGTCGAACTGCTCGGCGATCGTGGCCGGCTGGAGCGGCACGGCCCTGGCGTAGTCGAGGTCGACGGTGGTCCGGCGGGTCGAGAAGCGTCGGCTGGAGCTGCCCGCGGCAAGGTAGTCGTCGGCGGTCCCGGGCGCCCACCAGAGCACGTCCCCGCGCCCGTCGCCGTTGAAGTCGCCCGTCATCGGCCGGAAGCTGCGGGTCACCGGGGTCGTCACCTGCGAGAACCAGCCGCCCGAGCCGCGGCCGTACCAGACGTAGTCGGCCGGGGCGCCGGGCGCGTACCAGAAGATGTCGCGCCGGCCGTCGCCGTCGAAGTTGCCCACGAAGGGCTTGTAGGTGCCATTCACGTTGACCGCCGCGCCGGCGAACGCGCCGTGCGGCCGGCCCAGCCACAGCCGGTCCCGCGCCGTCCCCGGGCCGTACCAGAAGATGTCGGCCCGGTGGTCGCCGTTGAAGTCGCCCACCAGGGGCTGGTAGGTACGGGTCACGCTGACCGCCTTGCCGGCGAAGCCGCCGTTGGCCAGGCCCAGCCACAGCCGGTCGGTCGGCGCTCCCGGCCCGTACCAGAAGATGTCGGCCTTGCCGTCGCCGTTGAAGTCGCCCAGGAACGGCCGGTAGGAGCGGGTCACGCTGACCGCCTTGCCGGCGAAGCTCCCGTCGGACCGGCCCAGCCAGAGCCGGTCCGGCGCCGTCCCCGGGCCGTACCAGAAGATGTCGGCCCGGTGGTCGCCGTTGAAGTCCCCCACCAGGGGCTGGTAGGAGCGGGTCACGCTCACCGCCCGGCCGGAGAACTTGCCGTTGGCCAGGCCGAGCCACAGCCGATCGGAGGCCGCCCCTGGCCCGTACCAGAAGATGTCGACCCGGCCGTCGCCGTTGAAGTCGGCGACCAGCGGCTGGTAGGAGCGGGTCACGCTCTGCGGCACCCCGGTGAAGTTCCGGTCGGAACGGCCCAGCCACAGGTGGTCGGCCCTGGCCCCCGGCCCGTACCAGAACAGGTCCTTGCGGCGGTCGCCGTTGAAGTCCCCGACCAGCGGCGTGGTGTCGGTGGCCACCTGGGCCTGGGCGGCGGCCGCCGCCGTTTCGTCGTCGCCGGCCGCGGTCCCGGGCTGGCCCGGCGCCGGCGCCGCCCAGACCCACGTCGTGGCCAGCGCCAACAGGATCCCGGCGGCGCGCCAGCCGCGGCGGTGCTGCGCCATGTGCTCCCCCATCCCGGTCGTTTGGCGCGCAGATTATGGTCGAGGCGGAAATCGAGAGCAAGCCGTCAGCTTTGCCGATCTTCTCCTGGACCCCCGAACTGCCGGTACGGAGCGATCGTCGCCGGGGGCCGGCGGCCCGTAACGTTCCCGGAACGAAGGCCGGCCAGACTGGCGATCCTCGATGGCGGGAGGGGCGATGGCCGGAGGTGCGCTGGGGGCGGGGCCGCGGCGGTGGCCGGCCGGGCTGGCCTGGGCGCTGTGGGCCCTGACCCTGCTCGGCCCGGCCGCCACCGTCTGGCTGGACCGGCTGCTGCGCCAGGCCGGCCGGGCCGAGCTGGCGGCGCTGTCGCCCAGCGGCGTCCCCCTGGCCGTGGCGGCGGTGAGCGCGGTCACGGTCGGGGCGGTGCTGGCCGGCCGCCGTCCCGCCCACCCGGTGGGCTGGCTGCTGGTCGGCCTGGGCCTGTCGGTGAGCGTGCAGAACCTGACCTTCGCCTACACCCGCTATGGGCTGGTGGCACGGCCGGGCTCGCTGCCGGGGGCCGCCTACCTGGCCGGGCTCAACAACGGCGTCGCCCTGGCCTGGATCGCGTGCGCCGGCTTCGTGCTGCTGCTCACCCCCACCGGGCGGCTGCCCTCGCCCCGCTGGCGCTGGTGGGCCAGGGTCGCGGCCGCCGCGGCGCTGCTGTGGCTGCTGGGGTCGGTGGTCGACCCGGCGCCGTTGCAGCCGGAGTTCCCGGAGGTCGGCAACCCGCTGGCCGTCGCGGCCCTGTTCGGCCCGCTGGACTGGGTCTGGGTGGCCGGCCTGGTGGTCCTGGTCGCGCTGGTGGTGGCGGCGGGGTCGCTGGTGCTGCGGTTCCGCCGGGCCCGCGGGACCGAGCGCCAGCAGCTGCGCTGGCTGGCCTGGGGGGCCGCCGTGGCCGCGGCCGCGCTGCTGGTCGCCATGGCCGGCCTGTTCCTGGCCGACGACTTCACCCTGCTCAACCTGGGCCTCGGGGTCAGCGCGGCCGTGCTGCCGCTGGCCACCGGGGCGGCGATCCTGCGCTACCGGCTCTATGACCTGGACCGCATCAT
>Ga0307289_10000758_pt1 | contig 14018 bp, 16 predicted proteins | sample ER_DNA_143_FD_194483 | JGI IMG/M metagenome (GOLD analysis project Ga0307289, IMG submission 194483) | Bulk soil microbial communities from the East River watershed near Crested Butte, Colorado, United States - ER_DNA_143 | ecosystem: Environmental > Terrestrial > Soil > Floodplain | place...
GCGAGGGCGATCGTGAAGGCGACGTTCAGCGCCCGCAGCGAGGTGCCGCGCACCGTTCGGGCAACCGGCCGCGCGATCAGGGCGCGCAGCACGAACAGCCCGAGCGCGCTCAGCACGGAGAGGAAGACGAGCCAGCGCGAGACGAGCAGGCGCGTGGTCGTCGCGGTCTCGCTCAGCGAGGGGACGCGGAACTGCGGCGGCGGCCCGGGGTTCGGCCCGACCGCGAACGTGAACGCCCCGCGCACCGGATGCCCGTCCGCCGAGATCACGCGCCAGAAGACGAGGTACCAGCCTTCGGGGACGTGCTCGAGCGGCGTGACGAGCGTCTGCGGCGAGCCCGGCGCGCTGGCCGGCTGGCCGTTCGTCACCTGCCGGCCGGCCGCGTCGGTGACCGAGACGATCGCGAAGCGAGGCTCGATCGGCTCGCTGTAGGTGAGCCGCACCTCCGGCGGAGCCGAGTTGATCGTCCGGCTCGCCTCGGGGACGGTTTTCAGCAACGCCGCGTGAGCCCAGGCGGCCGCGGGCAGCGCCAGGGCTGCAGCCGCGACCGCCGTGACCACCGCGGGACGTCTCACGTCAGCGGCCGGCCTCTCGTCGCCAGGCCGACGATCCCGAGCAGCACGCCGATCCCACCGACGACGAGCGCGACGATCGTCAGCGTCGAGCTCGAGCCGCCGCCGAGGTCGGAGACCGCCTCGATCGTCGGCGCCGGCGTGTCCGAGCTCTCCGAGCCGCTCCAGTCGACGAGCTTGCCGCTCGAGTACGTCTGACGCACTTTGAACGTGTAGGTCTTGTCCGAGCTCATGCTGCCGTTGAAGCGGAAGACGGCGTCCTCGTCGGTCGGCACCTTGCCGCCGCTCCAGGTCACCTGCTGGATCACGCGCTCCTCGCCCGAGCCGGTCGCGCTCTCCTCGCGCTTCCAACCGGGTGAGGGCTCGAACGAGTCGATCGCGAAGCCGTCGGGGACGGTCAGCTCGATCTCCGTCGTGGTCGCGCCTTCCTCCTCGGTCGGCACAGAGAGCGTGAACTGCTGCAGCACCTTTGACTTGGCGATCGGCGGGCTCATGATCGCGTGCGCCGAGGCGACGCTCGCGAGCACAAGCGTGAGTGCGGCCGCGCCTGCGGCGGCCAGGGCGAATCTCATCGGTCTCCTTTCGTTCGCGGGTCGGGGTCAGGCCGCGAGCGGCGGTCCCCGCGAACGGCGCTGCACCGCGACGAGCGACGGCGCGAGCGCGGCAAACGCTGCGAAGAAGACGAACGGCTGTGCGACGAGGCGCCGCCGCCGCAGCTCCCGCATCACGGCCCGCATCCAGGCGAGCAGGTGCTGGATCGCCTCAGCCAGGGCGGCGGCCGCGAGCGCGAGCGCGGCCAGCAGCGGGATTGCGTTCCGGTGCACCGGCCCCACGAGGCACGAGAGGCCGTGGAAGCCGATCCCGGCTCGCCAGTGCAGGTAGGACTCGAACATGGCGAAAGTGAGCGAGCTCGCGAGATAGAGCGCGACGGCGCGCAACCCGAGCCGGCGCAGGCGCAAACTCGGCGCGACTCGCGCGGGCTGCAGGCGCGCGCGCTCGCGGACGCCGAGCGCGGCCAGCCAGACCACGAGCGTCGAGCCGAGCACGGCCAGACCGAGGGAGGCCAGCGTCACGACCACGAGGCTCGGCCCGCCGGCCGAATGCTCGAGCGCACGGGCGAGCGGGCTCGGCGAGAGGGCGTAGGCGAGCCAGCGCGCAACCAGCACGAGCAGGGCCACGACGGCCGGCCACAGCAGAAGGCGCGCTCTCATTTCACCGGGAGCGTAAAGGGCGCCGTGATGATGCGGCCGCGGTCACGGAACTGCAGGAAGAGTCGCCACGTCCCGGCGATCGGCAGGAGAACGCCGACGTTCAGCCGCCCAGGCCCGGCCGGACGGCCCACCACCTTCGCGCCGCCGAGCACGCTCGTGCAGCCTGGCGTCGACGGCCCGCAGACGTGCGTGTGGAAGTAGTCGAGCGAGCCCTGCCGGAAGAAGATCGCGTGCGCGAGCGCGCCGAACCAGGGGTGGAAGACGACCGGCTTGCCGCTCGGGTCGGTCACCTTTGCGGTCAGCGCGGAGGCCTGGAGCGGCTGGATCCGCTTTGGCGCCTTGAGCGTGATCGTGTAGCCGGCGACTTGCTGGCGCGCCGCGAACGGCGGCAGCGGTTGCGGGCGATAGGCGCCGCCCACGCGCACGCGCGTGTGGAGCTGGAAGTTCCTCGGCGCCCCCTTCGCGTCCGGGTAGGCGTCCACCAGCACGCGGTAGGGCCCCGGGCTCGGGAAGTCGAGCGTCTCCGAGATGCGGCCGTCCGCGGCGATCGGCGGGTGCCGGTGGATGATCACGCTGAGGTCGTCCCGGACGACGATCAGGTGCACGCCGGTGTGCGGCCCGGCACCGTGGCGGTAGTCCGTCAGCGCCGCGCCGGAGGGCTTGCGGATCGTGAACGTCACCCGGGCCGGGCCCGGGCGAACGACCCGGAGCGGCCGGAAGCCCGAGAGCGAGTAGGTGCGTGCAGGGCCGATCGGCCCCACGCTCGGCCGCGACGAGGAGGAGCACCCGGCAACGAGGAGGACGGCGCCGCACACGAGAAGAAAGCGCCCCATCTGCAGGCAGGATCACGACGCGTGGGAGCGGCTGTCAAACCGTTACCCTGACCTCGCGGTGCCTCTTGCCCATTCCTCCAGCTCCTGGGAGATGCCGCCGGCGGTCCTGATCGCCCTGGCACTCGCGGTCGTCCTCTTCGCGCAGGCTTTCGTCCGGATGCGCCGCCGCAGGCCCGACTACGCGCCCTGGAGCCGCGCCGTCCTGTACGCCGCCGGCCTGGCGCTGCTGGTGCTGCCGCTCGTCTCGCCGCTCGACCACCTCGGCGACGAGGAGCTGCTCTCGGCGCACATGCTGCAGCACGTCCTGATCGGTGACGCGGCGCCCGCGCTGCTCGTGGTGGCGGTCCGCGGGCCGTTGCTCTTCTTCCTGCTGCCGCCGTTCCTGCTGAGGCCGCTGGCCTCGTTCCGGCCGTTGCGCGCTGTGCTGTCGGTGCTGCTGATCCCGCTCGTCAGTCTCGGGATCTGGGCCGTCGTGTTCGTCGGCTGGCACATCCCGGCCGCCTACGACTACGCGGCGGCGCACCAGACGGTGCACGACCTCGAGCACCTGAGCTTCGTGCTGGCGGGCCTGCTCGCGTGGACCCAGCTCGTCGACCCGGCGCGGCACGAGCGCCTGCGCCGGCCACAGCGGGTCTTCTTCGCGCTCGGCATGCTCGTCCTCGCTCAGCCGCTCGTGGACGCGCTCCTCTTCACGACGGGCACCGCGTACCCGCGCTACGTCGGTGCTCACGGGATCTCGGCGCTGACCGACCAGCGTCTGGCCGGGGTCGTGATGATGACCGAGCAGCTGCTGACGCTCGGGATCTGCGTCGCCCTGCTGCTGCGGCCGTACCTGCGCGAGCGGCAGCGGAAGCCCGCCTTCACGTGAGCACGCCGGCCTCGACGTCGTTCAGCTTCGAGCCGCTCTTCCTCGTGCTCGCTGCTGCCGCCGTCTACGGCTACGTGCGGCTGGCGCGGACGGTCGAGCGCCCCTCCGGCTGGCGTGCGGCGCTGTTCGGGCTCGGCGTCGCGCTCGTCGCGGTCTCGCTCAACTCGCCGCTCGAGACGATCGCGATCCACTACCTACTCGTGATCCACCTGCTGCAGAACGTGATGGTGGCCGACTGGGGGCCGCCGCTGCTCGTGCTCGGCCTCACGCCGGCGATGCGAGCCGCCGTGGCGGCGCGGGGGGGACGCTTGCTCGCCGTGCTGACCCGGCCGCGCTTCGTGCTGCCGTTCTGGCTGGTCGTTTGGTACGGCGTCCATCTGCCCGCCTTCTACGACTACGCGCTGCGGCACCCGTGGCTGCTGAACGTCGAGCACGCGCTGCTGCTCGGGGCCGGCCTGCTGTTCTGGTGGCCGGTCTTCTCCGAGTTGCCTCAGCGGCTCTCGTCTGCGCTGAAGCTCGTCTACCTCGGCGCGGCCTACGTCGGCTCGGCCTTCCTCTCGCTGGCGCTGATCTTCTCCACGAGCGCGTTCTACGGTTTCTATGAGGCGGCCCCGCGCCTGTGGGGTCTCTCGCCGGAGAAGGACCAGAACCTGGGCGGGATCCTGATGAACGGCGAGCAAATGATCGTCTTCTTCGCGGCGTTGTCGTACTTCCTCATGCGGCTGCTGTCCGAGGAAGAGGAGGCGCAGAGGGCGCTCGAGAGCTGATGCGGCACGCGGCGCTCCTCGTCGTGCTCGCCGCGCTGGTCGCGGCCCCCCTTGCACGCGCGAACGGCGACCCGGCGAGCGACGTGCTGCTCACGCAGCCGGTCTACTTCCCGATCGACGCGACGCTCTCCGACTCGGACCGGTCGGCGCTGTTGAAGACTGTCGACGACGCCAAGCAGCGCGGCTACACGATCCGCGTCGCGCTGATCCCGTTCACGAGCGACCTCGGCACGGCGGTCAGCCTCTGGCGGCACCCACAGGACTACGCGAAGTTCCTCGCGAGCGAGCTCGCCTTCGTCTACAAGAATCGCCTGCTGGTCGTGCAGCCGTCGGGGTTCGGCTTCTACGACAAGGGCAAGCCGGTGGCGAAGGAGCAGCGCGTGCTGGCCAAGGTCCCGGTCGGCAAGACGCCCGCCACGCTGACCCAGTCGGCAGACGCGGCGGTGCGTGCCCTCGCCGCCGCCGACGGGATCAAGCTGCCGGTCGCCAAGACGAAGAGCACGGCGACCCGCGACCGCCTGATCATCGCCGTCTCGGGGCTGCTGATCCTGCTGATCATCTTCGTCCCAGGCCGCCGCCTCAGACGGGGCCGCAGGGACCAGCCCCAGCCCGAACAGTGACAGTCACAGTTACTGTCACTGTGGTTGTGCTCAGAGGCCGAGGTGCCGCGCGATCACCATGCGCTGAACCTCGTTCGTGCCCTCGCCGATCTCGAGGATCTTCTGGTCGCGGTAGAGCCGTGCGATCGCCGACTCTTCCATGAACCCATAGCCGCCGTGAATCTGCAGCGCCGCGTTCGCCGCGCGATGTGAGAGCTCGCCGGTGTAGAGCTTGGCCATCGCCGCCTCCTTGGCGAACGGTCGTCCCTGGTCCTTCAGCCACGCCGCCTTGTAGGTGAGGGCGCGGCCGGCCTCGATCTCGACCGCCATGTCGGCGAGCTGGAACTGGATCGCCTGGAACTTCGCGATCGGCCGGCCGAACTGCTCGCGCTCCCTGGCGTACGCGAAGGCGAGGTCGTAGGCGCCTTGCGCGAGACCGACGCCCATCGCCGCGACCGAGATGCGCCCGCCGTCGAGGATCTCCAGGAACTGGGTGAAACCCTTCCCTCGCTCGCCGAGCAGGTTGCCCTCGGGCACCGCGCAGTCGCGGAAGGAGAGCTCCCGCGTGTCCGAGGCGCGCCAGCCGAGCTTCTCCATCGGCGCCGAGATCTCGTAGCCGGGCGTGCCGTTCGGGATGATCAGGTTCGAGATCTCGTCGTCGCCGGTGCGCGCCGTGATCGTCACGCAGGCCGTGATGTCGGTGCCGGCGTTGGTGATGAAGATCTTCGAGCCGTTCACGACCCACTCGCCGTCGCGCAGCTCCGCGGTTGTGCGCGAGGCCGCTGCGTCCGAGCCCGCTCCAGGCTCTGTCAGCCCGAACGCGGCGAGCTTGCGACCCGCGGCGAGATCCGGAAGCCACGCCTGCTTCTGCTCCTCGGAGCCGAAATTGAGGATCGGCATCGTCCCGAGCGAGGTGTGCGCCGCCATGGTGATCGCGACCGAGGAGTCGACCCGTGTCAGCTCCTCGACGGCGATCGCGTACGAAAGGGTGTCGGCGCCCGCGCCGCCGTAGGCCTCCGGGATCGGCATCCCCATCAGCCCGAGCTCGGCCAGCTCTGCAACCAGCTCGTACGGGAAGCGATGCTCGCGGTCGAGCTCGGCCGCAACGGGCGCGACCTTCTGCTCCGCGAACTCGCGGACAGTCGAACGGACGAGCTCGTGCTCGGGCGTTAAATCGAGATTCACTCGGAGAGGCGCGAGGCGAGCTCGACGATCAACCGGACGCCGTAGCCGGTGCCGCCGCGCTGGCTGAGGTAGTCGCCGCGCGAGCGCTCGAGGAAGGCCGGTCCCGCGATGTCGGCGTGCGCCCACGGCCCTTCGCCCGCGAACTCCTCCAGGAACTTGGCGGCGAGCACCGCGCCGGCCTGGCGCAGGTCGGACGAGTTCTTCAGGTCGGCGAAGACGGAGTCGACGTAGCGGCGGTAGCGCGGGTGCATCGGGAACGGCCAGATGTGGTCGCCGCTCGCTTCGCCGGCCGCGAGGATCTCGTCGCGCCAGCTCTCGTCGTTGGCGAAGACGCCCGCGTAGAGGTCGCCCAGCGCGACCTCCATCGCGCCCGTCAACGTCGCCAGGTCGAGCACGTGCGTGGCGCCCTGCTCCCGCGCGTACCAGAGCGCGTCGGCGAGCACGAGGCGGCCCTCGGCGTCGGTGTTGGTGATCTCGATCGTCTTGCCGTTGGCGGCGGTGATGATGTCGCCGGGCCGGTAGGCGTGGCCGCTCGGCATGTTCTCGCTGGCGGCTGCGACGGTCAGCACCCGCACCGGCAGGCCGAGCTCGGCGATCGCCCCGGTGGCCTCGATCACGGCCGCGCCGCCGGCCATGTCGCCCTTCATGTCCTCCATGTGCAGCGACGGCTTGAGCGAGATGCCGCCCGTGTCGAAGGTGATCGCCTTCCCGACGAGGCCGAGCACGACGTCGCCGCGAGCGGGCTCGGGCGGGTCGTAACGCAGCACCACCAGGCGTGCGGGGTTGTCGCTGCCCTGCGCGACCGCGGCCAGGGCGCCCATCCCGAGCTTCGCGATCTGGTCGGGATCGAGCGCCTCCGCGCTGACGTGCTCGAGCGACGACGCGATCTCCTGCGCGCGCTCGGCGAGGCGTTCCGGTGTGGTCTCGTTCGGCGGGCTGTTGACGAGGTCGCGCGCGCGGTTCGTCCATTGGGCGACCGTCGCGGCTCGCTCGGCCACCGCGGCCAGGCCGTCGCCCTCGCCGCACAGGATCAAGGAATCGAGCTTCGTCTTGGGCTCGTCGGCCTTCCAGCGTGCCGTCTCGTAACTCCCGATCGCCGTGCCCTCGACCAGTGCTCGCGCCTGCTCCTCGAGGGAAAGCTCGAGCGCGCCGTCGAGCGCCCAGGCAACGGTCTCGGCATAGCCGCCGGTCTCGCGCGCGACCGCCGCGGCCGCGGTGCGTAGTGCGTCGGCGTCGATCTGATCGCGCGGGCCGAGCCCGGCGACCGCGACCCGCCGCGCGCCGAGCTTCCCGTCCACGTGCACGACCGAGACCCGGCCTGCGTCACCGCGCAGCTCTCCTTCGGCCGCGAGCCGCGCGAGCAGCCCGTCGAGCTTCGAGTCGACCTCGGCCGTCGTGCCCGCGAGCTCGCTGTCCGCGGCCAGCGGGACGGCGACGACGTCCGCCTCGACCTGCTCGGGCGTCACCGCCTGGACCTCGACTCGCATCGCGGCGCGATGCTAGCCGACCGCCTTCGTAGCCTGCCGCCCCATGAGGGGGATTGATCTCCTACGCGGCGGCGCCGATACAGCGCCCGTGGCACGCGGCATGTCACTGCGGCACCTGCGGTCGGCCCGTTTTCGACGGCGTCGTGCCGACTCGAGCGTCGAGGGCCTGACGCTGCGGATCTCCGCGCTCGTCGCGGAACGCCAGCAGCTGCGCGATCGCGGCGGAAGCGACACCGCGCTCGAGCGAAACAGGGTTCAGCTGGCCCGCGCGCAGTGGGAGCTCGGGCACGCGCTGATCGACCGGCATCTGCCGGAGCCCGTCGAACAGCCCGCGTAGCGCCGCTACGCTCGCGGGGTGCGGGCCGAGCTCGACAGGCGAGCGATGGCCGTGCTCTCCGCCGGTCACTGCGCCACCGACTTCGCCAACGGGGCGTTGCCCGCGCTGCTGCCGTTCATGGTCGACCGCTTCCGGCTCTCGTACACGCTGGCCGCGGTCGTGATGCTCGCGTCGACGGCCTCCTCGTCGCTCGTCCAACCGCTCTTCGGAGCCTGGTCGGACCGGCGCGGCGCGCTCTGGCTGCTGCCGGGCGGCGTGGCGCTCGCCGGGATCGGGATCGCGCTCGCCGCGGCTTCGCCTGCCTACTGGCTCGTGCTCGTGTTGGTCGTCGTCTCCGGCCTCGGGGTCGCCGCCTTCCATCCGGAAGGCTCCAAGTTCGCCGCTTACGCCAGCGGTGCCAGGCGCGCGAGTGGGATGAGCCTGTTCTCGGTCGGCGGCAACGTCGGCTACGCTCTCGGCCCGACCGCGACCACGCCGCTGGTGCTCGCCCTCGGCCTCACCGGTGGGCTGCTGCTCGCGCTCCCGGTGCTGGCCGTCGCCGTCCTGCTGCTGGCCGTGACGCCGTTCCTGTCGAGCTTCGTCCCGGAGCCGGGCACGGGCGCCGTCTCGAGCGGGGAGGACCGGCCGGGCGCGCTGGTGTTGCTGCTCGGCGTGATCGCCTTCCGCAGCGTCGCCTGGTTCGGGCTGATCACCTTCGTGCCGCTCTGGGAGGTCTCGCTCGGCAACTCGAAGGCGCACGGCTCACACCTGCTCTCGCTGATGCTGCTCGCCGGCGGAGTCGGCACGCTGGCCGCCGGCCCGCTGGCCGACCGCCTCGGGCGGCGGCCGGTGCTGATCGCGAGCTTGGCCGCGACCGCGCCGCTGATCCTCGTCTACGTGCTCGTCGGCGGCGTCCCAGGTGCGATCTCGCTCGCGTTCGTGGGCGTCTGCGTGATCTCGACCTTCGGCGTCACGATGGTGATGGCCCAGGAGTACCTGCCGACTCGGATCGGCATGGCGTCGGGCCTCTCGATCGGCCTCTCGATCGGCCTCGGCGGGGTCGCCGCGGTCGGCCTCGGCGCGCTTGCGGACTCGGTCGACCTGAGGGCGGCGATGTACGCGGCCGCCGCCGCGCCGCTCGTCGCATTGGTGCTCGCCACGCTGCTGCCCTCGACCCGCTCGCAGCGCCGGCTCGAGCCCGAGCCCGTCCTCTGAGGCGCCGCTTGCGGTGCCGTTCTCAGGACGCACGAGAACTCGTGCGTCCGTCTGAACCGACCGGTCGACACCTTCTGCCTCGTTCCGCATACGCGATAGGCTCGCCGCCGATGGAGGCGAGAGAGTTCTTCGAATCGCTCGAGACGCGTGTCGACCCCGCGAAGGCGAAGGGCCTGACCGCGAGCTACAAGTTCGTGATCGACGGCGCCGGCACGTGGCACGTCGACGTCGACGACGGCAAGGTGAAGGTGACCGAGGACGACGGCGACGCCGACTGCACGATCACGGCCTCCGAGGAGACGTTCACGAAGATCGCCAACGGCGAGCAGAACCCGACCGCCGCCTACATGTCCGGCAAGCTCAAGGTGAACGGGGACATGGGCCAGGCGATGAAGCTCCAGAAGCTCTTTTAGCTACTCCTCGAGCTCCACGAGGACGGTGCCGCCGGCGACTCGGTCGCCCTCGTCGACGTGCACGGCGCGGACGGTCGCTTCGTAGGGTGAGACGATCGGCGTCTCCATCTTCATCGCCTCGAGCACGACCAGCGGCTGGCGGGGCTGGACGTGCTCGCCCTCGGCGACGAGCACCTTGATCACGGTGCCCGGCATCGGAGCGCTGAGCGAGCTTTGCTCATGCGCGCCCTGCTCGACCGCCGAGTCCGGGTCGGGCGGCGGAGCGGGGGGCGGCACGGGGAGATTCAGCCGGAAGCCGCCGCGCCACGGTCGGTCGGGAAGGCGCAGCGGCGGCGCCGACAGGGGTGGGTTCTCGGTCAGGAAGGCCGTGGTCGTCTCGCCGGCCCGCAGCGCGGGGTGCGCGACCAGCCAGCGCAGGAAGGGGAGGTTCGTGACCACGCCGCCGACCTCGGTCTCGGCGAGCGCTGTGGAGAGGCGGTCAAGCGCGTCATCGCGGGTCGAGCCGTGGGCGATCAGCTTGGCGATCAGCGGGTCGTACGAGGTGCCGATCTCGTCGCCCTCTTCGACCCCGGCGTCGATGCGAATACCGGCAGGCAGTCGCAGTCGCTCGAGCCGGCCGGTCTGGGGCAGAAACGTCTTCGGATCCTCGGCGTAGAGCCGAACCTCGACCGCGTGGCCGACCAGTCGCGGCTCGGCGCGCAGCGGCTCGCCCTGCGCGATCCGAATCTGTTCGGCCACGAGGTCGGAGCCGCTGACGAGCTCGGTGACCGGGTGCTCGACCTGGATGCGGCCGTTCAGCTCCAGGAACCAGAAGTCGCGCCCGTCGAGCATGAATTCGGCCGTGCCCGCGCTGCGATAGCCGATCGCCCGCGCGAAAGCCACCGCCGCTTCGCTCATCCGCGCCCGCAGCTCCGGGTCGAGCGCGGGGGACGGCGCCTCCTCGAGCACCTTTTGATGGCGCCGCTGGACCGAGCATTCGCGCTCACCGAGCGCGATGATCGTGCCCTGCGAGTCGCCGAGCAGCTGGATCTCGACGTGTCGAGGCCGCTCGACGAAGCGCTCGCAGAAGACGCGCTCGTCGCCGAAGGCCGCCTTGGCCTCGCGCTGCGCCGCGGCCAGGGCCTCGTCCAGCTCGGCCGGATCGCGCACGACCCGCATGCCGCGCCCGCCGCCGCCGGCCGTCGCCTTGATCATCAGCGGGAAGCCGATCTCGTCCGGCTCGCCCTGGGGCACGACCGGGACGCCTGCCTCGCGCGCCAGGCGTTTCGCCTCGAGCTTGTCGCCGCCGGCCCGCAGCGCGTCGGGCGGCGGTCCGACCCAGGTCAGGCCCGCCGTCTCAACCGACTCGGCGAAGCCGGCGTTCTCGGCGAGGAAGCCGTATCCCGGGTGGATCGCGTCGGCGCCGGTCTCCTGCGCCGCGCGCACGTGCTCGGCGGCGTCGAGGTACGAGGAGATTCGAACGGTCTCGTCTGCCGAGCGCGCGTGCAGTGAGCCGGCGTCGTCCTCAGGAGCCACCGCCACCGTCGCGATCCCGAGCTCGCGGCAGGCCCGGAAGACCCGCAGCGCGATCTCGCCGCGGTTCGCTACGAGGAGCTTCTCGATGCCCACAACGCGCCGCGCTTCTCGAGGAAGGCGCGCAGGCCCTCCTGACCCTCCTCGCTCGTCCGCCGCTGGGCGATGCGCCGCTCGGTGCCGAGCCCGTCCGGCCGTTCGAGCACGAGCTTCTTCGCGAGACGCGCGGCTTCCGGGCCGGCCGTGCGCAGCTCGGCCACGATCGCGGCGACCCCGGCATCGAGGTCGGCCGTCACCTCGTGCACGAGCCCGATCCGCAGCGCGGTCGCCGCGTCGAAGCGCTCGCCCGTGACGAAGTAGCGCCGCGCCGCGCTCGCTCCGATCTTCGCCAGCGCGTAGGGCGAGATCACGGCCGGGATGATCCCGAGCTTCACCTCCGAGAAGGCGAACTGCGTGTCGGGTGCGGAGACCACGATGTCCGAGCAGGCGACGAGGCCGCAGCCGCCGCCGAGCGCATGGCCGTGCACGCGCGTCACGACTGGGACCGGGCAGGAGTCGATCGTCTCGAGCATCTTTCGCAGTCGCCGCGCGTCGGCGACGTTCTCCTCGTAGCTGAGCTCGATCGAGCCGCGCATCCAGTCGACGTCGGCGCCGGCCGAGAAGCTCTGGCCCTCGCCCGCGAGCAGCACGGCGCGCACGTCCTCGCCGACCGTCTCGAAGGCTTCGGTCAGCTCGGCGATCAGCTCGGCGTCGAAGGCGTTGCGCCGCTCGGGGCGCGCCATCGTGACGCGGAGGAGATCGCCGTCCTGTTCGATCCGCAGCGCCTGCATCGGCGTGCATCGTAGAGTTGGAGAATGTTGCGCGGAGCGCTCGCCGCTGCCGTCACGCCTCTCCGCGACCGGGGCGCAGCCCTGGACGAAGGGGCGTTCGGGCCGTATCTCGACTTCCTGGCCGCCGCCGGGCTCGACGGGATCCTCGCGCTCGGGACGACCGGGGAAGGGATCCTGCTCTCCGCGGCCGAGCGGCGCCGGGCCGCCGACCTGTTCCTCGACGGGCCGCTGCCGGTGATCGTCCACTGCGGCGCGCAGACCTCGGCCGAGACGTGCGCGCTCGCCGAGCACGCGGCCGCTGCCGGCGCGGCCGGCGTGGCCGTGATCTCGCCGCCGTACTTCGCGCTCGACGACGAGGCGCTGCTCGAGCACCTCGCCGCCGCGGCTCGCGTGGCCGAGCCGGTGCCCTTCTACGTCTACGAGTTCAAGGCGCGCAGCGGCTATGCGGTGCCGATTCCCGTGCTCGAGCAGCTGCGCGAGCAGGCCCCCAACTTCGCCGGCCTGAAGGTCTCCGACAAGCCGTTCGAGGCGGTCGAGCCGTACCTGCTGGATGGGCTCGACGTCTTCGTCGGGGCAGAAGAGCTGGTGCGGGCCGGGCTCGAACGCGGTGCGGCCGGAGCGGTCTCCGGGCTGGCCTCGGTCTATCCCGAGGAGGTGGTCGCCCTCGTTCGCGACGGGGACGGCGACGTCGGCGCGCTTCGGCGCCAGCTCGACCGCTTTCCGTTCCAGGCCGCCGCCAAGTACGTGCTCGGCGGGCGCGGTGTGCCCGTGCGCGAAGACGTGCGGGCGCCGCTGCGCACGCTGAACGCGGACGAGAAGCGCGAGCTGGACGCGTGGCTCGAATCGTCGTAGCCGGAGCGGGGGCGACCGGAGCGTCGGTCGCGTTCCAGCTCGCCTCGCTAGGCGCGCGCGATGTCGTCCTGGCCGACAAGGGCCGGGTAGCGAGCGGGGCGACGGCGAAGGCGATGGGCGGCGTGCGCCAGCAGTTCTCGACCGCCGCCGAGGTGCGGCTTGCCCAGGCGAGCATCCGTTTCTTCGAGGAGCTCGGGCCGCCGCTCTTCGACCAGGTCGGCTACCTGTTTGTGGCCACGACCGAGGAGGGCCTGGCCGCGCTGGACCAGCGGCGCAGGCTGCAGGAGGAGCTCGGCGTGCCGGTCGAGCGGGTTGATCCCTCGTACATCGAGGGCCTGAGGACCGACGACGTGCTCGGCGCGGTGGTCTGCTCGACGGACGGCACCGCCGACCCGCCGGCCGTCACGCGGGAGCTCGTCCGGCGGGCAAGGAAGCTCGGCGTGGAGGTGCGCGAGGGCTGCGACGCGGCGACGCTCGAGGCCGACTCGCTCGTGATCGCCTGCGGGCCCTGGTCGGCCGAGCTGGCTGCGACCCGCGGGATAGAGCTGCCGGTGCGGCCACTCTGCCGCCAGCTGCTGGCGACCGGCGAGCTCGACCTCCCCGACGACCTGCCGATGGTGCTCGAGGCCGAGACGGGCTTCCACTTCCGCCGGCGCGGCAGTCGCCTCGTGCTGGCGATGACCGACCCCGAGCCGCGCTGGGGCTTCGACGAGGTCGTGGACGAGACGCTCTTCGACGACCGCCTCCAGCGGCTGCACCACCGCTACCCCGCGGCCGCCGAGGCGACGATCGAGGACGCCTGGGCCGGGCTCTACGACATGACTCCCGACGCGCATCCGATCCTGGGTGAGGTGACCGACGGTGTCTACGCAGCCTGCGGCTTCAGCGGCCACGGCTTCATGCAGTCGCCCGCGGTCGGCAAGGCGCTGGCGGAGGAGATCCTCGGCGAGAGCCCGAGCATCGACCTCAGCCCGTACCGCCTGTCCCGCTTCGAGGAAGGCGTCGACTTCCCCGAGACGCTAGTTCTCTAGCTCGAACTCCTCGCCGACCTCGGGGTCCTTGCCGATCAGCTCGCGCGCCCTGGCGACCGGCTCGTCGTCCTCGGAGAACGAGATCAGCCCGAAGCGCTCGCCGATCGGGTCGGAGATCCAGTGGTCGCCCTCCGGGAGCACGGGCAGCTTGGCGCGCAGTTCGTCGAGGTTCGTCATCGAGTCGGCGAGGCCCCAAATCAGCAGGCGAACCGTCACTACTCGTCGGGCACGCCGGGCGTCGGCAGCTTCTCGAGCAGCTCCTTGAGCGCCCGCAGCACGTCCGCTTCCTCGTGCCCGAAGTCATCCAGGTGGGAGTGCAGGGCCGCC
>Ga0307289_10000759_pt1 | contig 13999 bp, 13 predicted proteins | sample ER_DNA_143_FD_194483 | JGI IMG/M metagenome (GOLD analysis project Ga0307289, IMG submission 194483) | Bulk soil microbial communities from the East River watershed near Crested Butte, Colorado, United States - ER_DNA_143 | ecosystem: Environmental > Terrestrial > Soil > Floodplain | place...
ACGGCTGCTCGCGCCAGGCGGCCGCGCCTGCGTCGTCACGTTCGACTCGACGTACTTCTCGGACTTCTGGCTGAACCAGTACTTCCCGCGCTTCGAGGCGATCGATCGCGGACGCTTCTCGACGGCCGGCGAGCTCGAGAATGAGCTACGCGAGGCCGGATTCGGGCAGGTCCGGCTCGTGAGGCACCACCAGCGCGACCGGATCGACCGCGAGACCGCGTTGGCGAAAATCGCAGGACGCCACATCTCGACCTTCGACCTCTTGGACGAGGCCGAGTACGAGCAGGGCCGGATACTCGCCGAACGGAACCTGCCCGCCCAGGTGGACTATGAGATCCACTGGCTCGTTGCGATTGCCGAGCGTTAGAGTCGCCCAACCCGACCGAGGAGGCGAAGATGGCGAAGCAGCTCATTTGTGGGGATGTTGGCTTCGACTGCCAGGCGCAGTTCAACGGGGAGACCGAGGAAGAAGTGATGGCTCAGGCGGCAGAGCACGCGAGAAGCGAGCACGGCATGTCCGACAGCGACCTGCAGGAGCACGAAGGCGCCATCCGGGGCGCGATCACAGACGTGTAGGACTGTCCCGCTGGATCAGCTTGGGTTCAGCCCAGGCGGTCGCTCTCAGGGACTGTCCCGCTGCATCAGCTTCGGGTTCAGCGCCAGCGGTTGCTCTAAGGGACTGTCCCCGAAGCCGGCGACATCAAAGCGGCGCCTCGAGTCCCACCGGCTTCAGGGACAGTCCCCGGAGGGGACAGTCCCTAGGTCTGCCAGGTGTCCCCGCAGCGCCCGACATCAAAGCGGCGCCTCGAATCCCAACCGCTTGAGGGACAGTCCCCGGCGGGGACAGTCCCTCTAGATTTGCCAGGTGCCGCCGCGGAGGACCGGCACCTCGCCGCCGTCGGCGGTCAAACCCGTCACCTCCACGTCGTCACCGCCGATCATGAAGTCGACGTGGATCGCGCTCTTGTTGATCTTCGGCACGTCCTCGGCGCCGACGGTGAGCTCGTAGGCGTTCCCGAGCGCGATGTGGCTCGCGGCGTTCTCGTCGAGCAGCGTGTTGTAGAAGGTCGTGCCGAGCGTCCCGATCCTGCCTTCGCGGTCGACGAGCGCAAGCTCGCCGAGCCGCGAGGCGTCCGCGTCGTAGCCGGCGCGCTCGCGTAGCACCTCGGCGCCGCTGTCGGCCTGGATGTCGACGGCATGGCCGCCCTCGAAGCGCACCTCGAGGCCCGTGACGATCGTGCCGGCGACGTCGAGTGGCTTCGTCGCCCGCACGACCCCGTCGGCGCGAGTCGGGTCGGGCGTCGTATAAACCTCCTCGGTCGGGACGTTCGGCATGTGCTCGATGCCGTCGACCGTCGTCGCCGAGCCGCCTTCCCAGAGCGAGGTGGGCAGGAGGCCGACCGTGAGGTCGGTCCCGGGTCCCACGAGGCGGATCGCATCGAAATGGTGCTCGGTCAACCGGGCCGCCACCGAATGGAGGGTCTCCTTGCGTTCCCGCCAGGCCGCCACTGGATCGTCCTCGTCGAGCCGGCAGACGTGGCTCAGCTCTTGCGCCAGCCGGGCGAGGGCCGCCTCGCCGTCGAGGTCGGGATAGACGAGCTCGGCCCAAGGCTGGGTCGGGAACGGCATGATCGTCCAGTTCACGAGCCGCTTGTTGATGATCTCGAGGCGCTCCCGGATGTCCGGAAGCTGGTCGCGGCCGGCGCGCTTCGGATCGACGCCGTTCAGGATCCCCGGCGAGACACGCGGGACGAAGACGATCCGCGCGGCGCGCAGGTCCCCGAGTTGGAGCATCCGATTCCCATACCACTCGGGCACGAACTCGAGCGAGTCGTCGGGGGCATGCTGAAGCCGTGACCTCTTGACGTAGGGGTCGAAGTAGGTCGGGTCGACGAAGCGGGCGCCGCGCTCGTAGGCGCGCTCGGCAACCGCGCGGACGATCGGCTCCATGCCGGTCTCCGCCTCGATCGTGACGATCTGCCCCGGTTGGACGTTCGCGCTGAAGTCGACGGCCAGATGGGCGAAGCGCTCGAGCGCCTGCTGTTCCATCGGCGGCAGGATAGTGAGTCGACGATCCCGGACGCGTGTCGTCCGCGAGACTCGCTAGTGTCCCGCCCGACCACGAACCCCTTTAACCCGGTCCAGTGAGGCCGGAAAGGAGTGCGAATGACCGTGCCTGCCCTCGTCCGAGCTCGTCCCTGCGCGTGAGCGTGGCCGACACCGAGCGCGAGACGGTTCTCCTCGACCAAGAGGCCGTTGAGCGGACGCTCTCCCGGATCGCGCACGAGATCATCGAGGGGAATCCCGAGCTCGACAAGGTCGCGCTCGTCGGCATCCATACGCGCGGCGTCCCGTTGGCCCAGCGCTTGCGACGCAAGATCGCCGAGTTCACGGGCCGCGAGGTCGCTCTCGGTCAGCTCGACATCACCTTCTACCGCGACGACGTCCACGTGCGCGGCGGCGAGGCGCCGCAGCACCCGCAGCCGCTCGTCCGCGACTCCAAGCTCGATTTCGCGCTCGACGGGATGACCTGCGTGCTCGTGGACGACGTCCTCTACACGGGCCGCACGATCCGGGCCGCGGTCGAGGCGCTGTTCGACTACGGCCGCCCCGCGCGCGTCCAGCTCGCCGTGCTCGCCGACCGCGGACACCGTGAGCTGCCGATCCGGCCCGACTACGTCGGCAAGAACTTCCCGACCCACCGCGACGAGCGCATCCACGTCCAGCTCGTCGAGATCGACGAGGTCGATCGCGTCGTGCTCAAGAGCGTCACGTCAAGAAAGGAGCCGTAGGTGGCTGAAATCCGCGTCATGCGGGAGGACCTGCTCCCGCCCAAGGAGCCGCCGCGCCGGCACCTGATCTCGATTGGCGACCTCGGGCGCGACGACGTCGAGCGTCTGCTCGGCACCGCACGCAACTTCGAGCGATCGCTCGAGCGCGAGCTGAAGAAGCTGCCGACCCTGCGCGGCAAGACGGTCGTCAACCTCTTCTACGAGTCTTCGACCCGTACCTCGTCGAGCTTCGAGTTGGCAGCGAAGCGGCTCTCCGCCGACACGATGTCGATCAAGTCGGCCGGCTCGTCGGTCGACAAGGGGGAGTCCCTGAAGGACACGGCGCTGACGCTCGGGGCCTACGACCCGGACGTGATCGTCATCCGCCATCCGCAGATCGGCGCGCCGCAGCTGGTCGCCCGCTACACGGGTGCCCACATCGTCAACGCCGGCGATGGCAAGCACCAGCACCCGACCCAGGCGCTGCTCGACCTCTACACAATCTCCGAGGAGCTGGGGCGGATCGAGGGCCTGCACGTCGCGATCGTCGGCGATGTCCTGCACTCGCGCGTCGCGCGCTCGAACATCCAGGCGCTCGCGCTGATGGGCGCGCGCGTGACGCTGGTAGGTCCGCCGCCGCTGATCCCGCGCGGGATCGAGGCCATGGGCTGCGAGGTCTCCTACGAGATCGACGCGATCAAGGCCGCCGACGTCGTCTACGTCCTGCGGATGCAGCGCGAACGGATGGCCGAGGGCGCCAACTTCGTGCCCTCGCTGCGCGAGTACACGGCGCGTTGGGGGGTGACGCCCGGAAGGCTCCGGCCCGGCCAGAAGGTGATGCATCCGGGGCCGATGAACCGCGGGGTCGAGATCGACCCGGTCGTCGCCGACGCGGCGGACGCGCTGATCGAGCAGCAGGTTCGCTCGGGGCTCGTCGTTCGGATGGCGGTTCTCTACGACCTGCTCACGCATGGGCCCGCCGGCGTCCAGGCCGCAGCCCTGCACGAGATCGGGGCCGCATGATGCTGTTCGGCAAGCAGGGCAGCGACGATCTCGTCATCCGCGGCGCGCACGTGCTCGACGCGGCCGCGGGCGTGGACGCGGTGCTCGACGTCCGCGTCGACGGCGGCACGATCGCCCAGCTGGGGACGAACCTCGACACGAACGCGCACCGCGTCATCGACGGGCAAGGCCTCGTGCTCGCGCCCGCATTCGTCGATCCGCACGTCCACCTGCGCACGCCCGGCCGAGAGGACGAGGAGACGATTGCTTCCGGCACCGCCGCCGCAGCAGCCGGCGGTTACTGCGCGATCCTGGCGATGCCGAATACGGAGCCGGTCGTCGACTCGGCGGCCGTGCTCGGCTCGCTCGCCGAGACTGCCCAGGCAGAGGCGGACGTGCCGGTCGGCTTTCTCGCAGCGATCACGAGAAATCAGGGCGGCGCGGAGCTGACGGAGATGGCCGAGCTTGCCTCCGCGGGCGCTGCGGCGTTCACCGACGACGGGCAGCCGGTGGTCGCGCCGGGCCTGATGCGGCGCGCGCTCCAATACGGCGCCGTCACCGGCCGGCGGCTCGCGCTGCACTGCGAGGAGCCGACGCTCTCGAAGGGCGGTCAGATGCACGAGGGTGCAGTCTCGGCCGAGCTTGGCTTCGAGGGTTATCCGTCGGTTGCGGAGAGCCTGATGGTCGAGCGCGACCTGGCGCTCGCCGCCTACGAGCGGCAGCCGCTGCATCTCCTCCACCTGTCGGCGCGAGAGTCGGTGGAAGCGCTTTCGCGCGCCCAGGTCGCGGGCGTCGCCGCAACGGGGGAGGTGACGCCGCACCACCTCTGCCTGACCGACGAGGCGGTTCGCTCGCTCGACCCGAACGTGAAGATGAACCCGCCGCTGCGGGCCGAGGAGGACCGGCAGGCGCTGATCGCCGGCCTCCGCGACGGCACGATCGGCGCAGTTGCGACCGATCACGCCCCACACGCGCGCCACGAAAAGGAGGTGCCGTTCGAGGCCGCGCCCTTCGGCGTCACCGGGCTCGAGACCGCCTTCTCGGCGCTCTACACGCATCTGGTCGAGCCCGGGCTGCTGAAGCTGGAGACGCTGCTCGAGCGGATGTCCGCGGGGCCGGCGCGGGCGTACGGTTTGGATGCGCCGCGGATCGCCGTTGGCGCGCCCGCGAACCTCGTCCTGCTCGACCTGAAGGCAAGCAGGCGCGTCTCCGAGAGCGATTTCCGTTCGCGCTCGATGAACTCGTGGCTTCTCGGCCAGACGGTCAAGGGCCAGGTGCGGCTGACGATCGCGGCCGGGAGGGTCGCGTTCGAGGGGTGATCGCCGTGGTTCCGACACATCTGGACGCTGCCTCCGAGGCCTATCGCGCCGAAGTCGAGGCCGCGATCGGCGAAGAGGTGGGAGTCCTCGAGTCGTTCGTGCTCGGCTCCGGACTGGTCGGCGGCTACCGGCCCGGCGAGAGTGACCTCGACCTCGTGGTCGTCGTCGACGCTCCGCTCCAGGGCGAGCCTCGCCGCCGCGCGATCGAGCGGATCGCGGCTTTCGAGCGGCCTGGGCGGAGGCTCGAGCTGGTCGTCTACGTGCGAGGGCAGCAGCCGCCCGACTTCGAGCTGAACCTCGAGGTCGACGACGACGGTGCGCGGGAGGCGCCCGACGAGCTCGACCACTGGTTCGTGATCGACGCGGGCATGGCGCAGGAGCGGATCCCGGCGTGGACCGAGTACTTCGAGCCGGTTCCCGAGGATCGTCTGCGCGAGGCAGTCGCGGCCTCGCTCGCCTGGTCGGAGGAATGGCCCGAGCTCGAATTCGCCCGGCTCAACGCCGCTCGTGCACGCCATTACCTCGAGCACGGCGAGTGGCTCTCAAAGCAGGAGGTGAAGCGTTGAAAGGCTTTCTGGCGCTCGAAGACGGCACCGTCTTTGCCGGCGAATCGGTCGGCGCGGAGGGTCTCGCATTCGGCGAGGCCGTCTTTACGACCGCGATGACGGGCTATCAGGAGATCGTCACCGACCCGAGCTTCGCCGAGCAGATCGTCACCTTCACGGCGCCCATGGTCGGAAACTACGGCGTGGAGCACGCGCGCTCGGAGTCGGCGGGCCCGCACGCACGCGGGGTCGTCATGCGCGAGGCGCGTGGGCCGGCCTGGACGGACTGGCTCGTCGAGCACGGGCTCGTCGCCCTCTCTGGGGTGGACACCCGGACGTTGACCCTGCACCTGCGGGATCGAGGCGCGATGCGCGCTATCGCCGTGGCAGGCGACGCGTCGGTCGACGAGGCGCTGCAGGTCGTCGCCGGCCAGCCGCCGATGGCGGGGCGTCCGCTCGTAGCTGACGTCTCGACCAAGGAGCCCTATGTGGCTAGCGATTCGGGCAGAGCCCGAATCGCCGTCGTCGACTACGGCTGCAAGCGCTCGATCCTGCAGCGGCTGGCGGCGGCCGGCGTGGCCGTGACCGTGTTCCCGCACTCCGCACAGGTCCGCGACCTGCACACCTTCGACGGGATCCTGCTCTCTAACGGGCCCGGCGACCCGGAGCCGCTCCACGACGAGGTCGAGACCATCCGGGCTTTGCTCGGGCGGGTTCCGATGCTCGGCATCTGCCTCGGCCACCAGCTGCTCGCGCTCGCGACCGGTCACGAGACCTACAAGCTCCCGTTCGGGCATCGGGGCGCGAACCATCCGGTGCTCGACAAGCGCTCCGACCGAGTGCTCGTGACCAGCCAGAACCACGGCTTCGCGGTCAAGTCGAGCGCGGCCAAGGAGGTCACGCACGTCTCGCTCTACGACGGCACGGTCGAGGGCTTCGACTTCCCGTGGCTTCGCGCCCAATCGGTGCAGTTCCACCCCGAGGCCGGGCCCGGCCCGCACGATGCGTGGCCGCTCCTCGAGGAATGGGTCGGAGAGGTGGCGTATGCCAAGGCGGCGTGACCTCCGTTCGATCTGCCTGATCGGCTCGGGGCCGATCGTGATCGGGCAGGCCTGCGAGTTCGACTATGCGGGGTCGCAGGCCCTAAAGGTGCTGCGCGAAGACGGCTTCCGCACCATCGTCGTCAACTCGAACCCGGCGACGATCATGACCGACCCCGGCTTCGCCGACCGCACCTACCTGGAGCCGCTCGACCTGCACGGCGTCGCCGACGTGCTCGGCCGTGAGCGCCCCGATGCGCTGCTGCCGACGCTCGGCGGTCAGACCGCGCTGAACCTGGCGCTGGAGCTCGTCGCCGCAGGGGTTCTCGAGGCGCTCGATATCGAGCTGATCGGCGCCGGCCCCGACGTGATCCGCCGCGCCGAGGACCGCGAGCTCTTCCGCGAGACCGTCCGGCTCGCCGGGCTGAAAGTGCCGGAGTCGACGATCGTCACCGATCCCGCTCACCTACCGATCGACTTGAGCTTCCCCGTGATCCTGAGGCCGGCGTTCACCCTCGGCGGCCACGGCGGCGGCACCGCAAGGTCCTGGTCCGAGCTCAGAGGACTCCTCGAGCGGGCCCTCGCCGAGAGTCCGGTGCGGCAAGTGCTGGTCGAGGAGTCCCTCCTGGGCTGGGACGAGTTCGAACTCGAGGTGATCCGCGACCGCCGCGACAACGTCGTCATCGTCTGCTCAATCGAGAACCTCGACCCGATGGGCGTTCACACGGGCGATTCGGTCACGGTCGCGCCGCAGATGACGCTCTCTGACGAGGCGTACCAGGAACTGCGGGACGCCGCCGCGGACGTGATCCGCGCCGTCGGGGTCGAGTGCGGCGGCTCGAACATCCAGTTCGCCCGCCATCGCGAGAGCGGCGAGCTACGAGTGATCGAGATGAACCCGCGCGTCTCGCGCTCGTCGGCGCTCGCCTCGAAGGCGACCGGCTACCCGATCGCCAAGGTCGCCGCCAAGCTGGCGGTCGGCTACACGCTCGACGAGATCCCGAACGACCTGACCGGTACGACGCCTGCGAGCTTCGAGCCGACGCTCGACTACGTCGTCGTCAAGGCGCCACGCTTTGCGTTCGAGAAGTTCCCGGGCGCGGAGACCGAGCTCGGTACGCAGATGAAGTCGGTCGGCGAGGCGATGGGAATCGGCCGCACCTTCACGGAGGCGTTCCTGAAGGCGATCCGCTCGCGGGAGCTCGACGGCGGCGCAGTCACGCCCTGGGAGGCGCTCGACGCAGTCCCCGCGGGCGTCCATCCGTGGTTTCGGCGGGAGCTGGAGAGCGTGGTCTCGGCCCTCGCGCGCGTGCACTCGCTCGACGATCTTGTCGCAGACGACTGGCTCCGGCTAAAGCGGCTCGGGCTCTCGGACGCCGACATTGGCGCCCGGTGCGGAGCGACGGAGGAAGAGGCGAGAGCCAAGCGCCGTTCCTGGGGCGTCAAGCCGGCCTTTCGCCGGGTCGACTCCTGCGCCGGCGAGGTCGAGGCGGGCTCGAACTACCTCTACTCGACCTGGGGCGAGCAAGACGAAGCACCGCCTGTGCGGGGCCGTTCGGTCGTCATCCTCGGCTCCGGCCCGAACCGGATCGGCCAGGGGATCGAGTTCGACTACTGCTGCGTCCACGCGGCGAAGACGTTCCGCGAGCTCGGCTACGAGGCCGTGATGGTCAATTGCAACCCCGAAACCGTCTCGACCGACTACGACACCTCCAACCGGCTCTATTTCGAGCCGCTGTGCACCGAGGAGGTGCTGGCAATCTGCGACCGGGAGCGGCCGGCCGGGATCGTCACGCAGTTCGGCGGGCAGACCCCGCTGAAGCTCGCGCGGGCGCTCGAGGCCGCCGGCCACCGCGTCCTCGGCACCTCGCCGGAGGCGATCGACCTCGCCGAGGACCGCGAGCGCTTCGGCGCACTGCTGGATGAGCTGCAGATCCGCTGCCCGGACTGGAGCACCGCGACCGAGCCGGACGAAGCGGTCACGGCGGCAGAGCGGATCCGCTACCCGGTGCTCGTCCGGCCCTCCTACGTGCTGGGTGGACGTGCGATGCGCGTCTGTTACGGACCCGAGGAGGTTCGCGCTGCCATGGCGGGGGCGCAGGGACGCATCCTGCTCGACCGGTTCCTCGAGCAGGCGCTCGAGCTCGACGTCGACGCGCTCTGCGACGGCGAGGACACGTACGTCGCAGCCGTGATGCAGCACGTCGAGGAGGCTGGCGTCCACTCCGGAGACTCGGCCTGCGTGCTACCCGCGCCGGCGCTGAGCCCGCTCGAGCGGACGTACGTGGAGGAGGTTGTCCGGGAGCTCGGCGCAGCGCTCGGCGTCATCGGCCTCCTGAACGTCCAGCTCGCGATCGCCGACGGCGAGCTGTACGTGCTCGAGGTCAACCCGCGCGCCTCGCGGACGGTGCCGTTCGCGAGCAAGGCGAGCGGGATCAATCTCGTTGCCGCGGCGTGTCGCCTCGCCGCGGGTGCGGATCTCGGCGAGCTCGACCTCCCGGCCGATCCGACGCCCACGCAGGTCAGCGTCAAAGCCGCTGTCCTTCCCTTCGCGCGTTTCCCGGGCGCCGACCCCGTGCTGGGGCCCGAGATGAGGGCGACGGGGGAGGTGATGGCGACCGCGGCCGACTTCCCGACCGCGTTCGCGAAGGCCGAGCGTGCCGCCGGCCGGGCCCTGCCGGTGGGAGGGACGGCGTTCATCTCCGTCTGCGACACGCACAAGGAGGCGATCGTTCCGGTCGCCCACGCGCTCGTCGGGCTCGGCTTCGACCTCGTTGCGACCGCGGGAACAGCGCACGTGCTCGCCGCGGCCGGTCTCGCGGTCGAGTACGTCCGCAAGGTGACCGAGCCCGGAGAGGGGCCGACGGTGGTCGACCTCGTCCGCCGTGGCCGCTGCGATCTCGTGGTCAACACGCCGCAGGGCTCTGGCGCTCGGACGGACGGCTATCTGATCCGCGAGGCCGCGCTCGTCGCTCGCGTTCCGTGCATAACGACAATCTCCGGCGCCGCCGCCGCGGTCGAGGCGATTGCCCACGCCCAGCCGGAAATCTCGGTCTCCCTCCAGGAGCGAATCAGTGCCGCCCGCGCGAGCTAGGGTCGCCGGCGCCGAGCAGATCGGGCCCTACACGCTGCTGCGGGTCGCCCGCGGCGGCCTCGAGCCGGGAATCCCGGGCCAGTTCTTCATGCTCGAGGCGCCGGGACGGCCGCTGCCTCGGCCGATGAGCCTCTGTCTCGCGCCGCCGGGCGAGCTCGCCTTCCTGATCGATCCGATCGGCCCCGGCACGCGGGCGCTCTGCGCGCTGCAGCCCAGCGATCGGCTGGCAATCTTCGGCCCGCTCGGCAACGGCTATGACCTCGACGTCAAGCGGCCGCTGCTGGTCGGCGGCGGCATCGGCGTCGCGCCGCTCCCATATCTTTCCGACGCGCTGGGCCACCCGCCCGCGATCCTCGGCTTCCGCAGTGACTGGCACGCCGAGGCGGCGCACCTCGTTCCGAACGCGGAAGTCATTGTCGAACCGACCTACGTCACCGAGGCGCTCTCGCCCGGCCAGGACGTGCTCGCCTGCGGGCCGGAGCCGATGCTCGCAGCGGTCGTGAAGCTGGAGCCGACCGCCCAGCTCGCCTGGGAAGCGCCGATGGCCTGCGGCTACGGCGCCTGCTATGGCTGCGCCGTCCAGATTGACGGGGAGCTCCGCCGGCTATGCGTGGAGGGTCCCGTCCTTTCGGCTGGCGCCGAAAGGACTAGTGACCGCGTACTCGCTAGCGCTTCCGGCCGTCAGGACGGAAGCGCGTGAACATCCTGAACGCCTCGGGCTGCCTCGACGCCTTGACGGCGCCGGCGGTGGCGCGCTCCTTGGATGCGTTCGTCACGAAAACCGTGACGCCACTGCCGCGCGAGGGGAACGCGCCGCCGCGCATCGCCGAGGTCGAGCACGGAATGCTGAACTCGATCGGGCTGGCGAATCCCGGGATCGACCGCTTTCTCGCGCACACGCTGCCGCGGCTGGGGGAACTCGAGGTGCCGATCTGGGTCTCGGTGGGCGGCTTCGCGGTCGACGAGTACGCAGACCTCTGCGATCGCCTCGACGACCGGCCCGAGGTCGAAGCGATCGAGCTCAATGTCTCCTGCCCGAACGTTGACGATGTCCCGGCGAGCGTGGGGGAGATCGTCGCCGCGTCGCGGGCGGCGACCCGAAAACCGCTCTACAGCAAGCTCTCACCGGCGACGGCGGACATCGCCGAGGTCGCCCGTGCCGCCCAGAAGGCGGGCACGGACGGGCTCTCGCTCGTCAACACGATCCTCGGCCTCGCTCTCGACGAGCAGACCCTGAAGCCCCGCCTCTCCCGCGGCGCGGGCGGCCTCTCGGGGGCGGCGCTCAAGCCGATCGCTCTTGCAGCCGTCTATACGTGCTACGAGGCGACGGGCCTCCCGATCGTCGGGATGGGCGGTATCACCTCGGGCCGCGACGCGCTCGAGCTCGTCGCGGCCGGAGCCGCGTCTGTGGCGCTCGGCACGATCCTGTTCGCTGACCCGGGCGCGCCGGCACGGATCAGAGCCGAGCTTGCAAGCGAAATTGCGAACCTCGGCGTTGGCGAGATCGACAACGCAATCGGCGTCGCGCACGCCGAACCGGCCGCTATTTCCAAGACCGCTGGGCGCCCTGCAGTGATGTCTGTCCAGTAAACACCCTGCAAATCGAGCACTTTCTTCATGGTTGACGGCCTCGCCCCACTTGTTAGTATGCGGCGTTCGTGCCAGCGCTCAAGACTCAGGCCCAGGCACCCCTCCGCTCGCTGGATCAGCGCATGGAAGCGCTCAAGCGGGCGAACGACATACGCGTCCGCCGGGCGCAGCTGAAGAAGGACCTCAAAACTGGCGCCGCCAACATCGACGACGTCTTGGGGAATCCGCCGGACTACGTCTCCACGGCCAAGGTCTTCGACATCCTGATGGCCGTACCCAAGTTCGGCCGCGTCAAGGCCGCCCGGTTCCTGAATCAGTGCCGGATCAGCCAGTCGAAGACCGTTGGAGGGCTGTCTGAGCGCCAGCGCGCCGAGCTCATCGGGCTCTTCAACAGGTAAGCGCCCGCCCGTCTTCGTCATCACCGGGACCTCCGGCGAGGGGAAGAGCACCCTCGCGCGGATGCTGCTGGACCGCGTTCCGGAGCTGGAGCTGGCGGTGTCTGCGACCACACGCGCGCGCCGGCCGGGAGAGGAGAACGGCCGCGAGTACTACTTCATCGACAGGGAGGAATTCGACCGCCGGCTCGCCGCGGACGAGTTCCTGGAGTGGGTCGAATGGCCCTGGGGCGAGCACAAGCGGGCGGGGACGCTCTGGTCGGAGATCGAGCGGATCACGGGCAAGGGCCGGCCGGTCCTGCTGGAGCTCGAGACCGGCGGCGCCCTGGCCGTGCGCGATCGGATCCCCGGCAGCATCACGATCTTCATCACGGCTCCGAACCGCGAGGAGCTCGAGCGGCGGCTTCGCGCGCGCGGGACCGAAAGCGAGGGCGAGATCGAGGAGCGTCTCGCCCAGGCGCTTGAGCAGAGCAAGCTGGCCGGCGAGTTCGCCTACACGGTCGTCAACGACCAGTTGGAGCGTGCGATCGACGAGCTCGAGGGCATCGTCCGAAGAGAAATTGCCGCCTCGCGCGCCTGAAGATCAAGACGATCGTCTCGCCCAACACTGGGGTTCATACGGCCGCACGGGCAAAGCCCGCACGGCCTCTAGAGCGGCACCGCACGCGGTGCCTCGGGCCGCAGGTAACATCTCCGAACCATGATCCATCCCCGCATCGACGAACTGCTGGACAACGTTGACTCGCGCTACGCCCTCGTGATCGTGGCTGCGAAGCGTGCCCGGCAGATCAACAACTACCACCACCAGCTTGGCGAAGGCACGTTCGACCAGTTCCTGCCCCCGCTCATCGAGTCGCGCTCGAAGAACTACCTGACGATGGCGCTCGAAGAGGTCTCGGAGGGCAAGATCAAGTACGCGTACAAGAAGTAGCGCCGGGGAGAGCCGCAGCCACGCGCGCCTCGGCGTGCCGCGCTTCGACGTGCCAGCGCTGGTTCGACCCTTGTAACAGTCTGTTACTAGCGCAGTTCGGCCTGAACATGCGCTTCGTCCGGCCGCAAGCGGCGGTGGGGCCGTGTCTTTCTTAGGAACAGACTGTTACTTGCCGCTACGGATCGAACGTCGGCACCGCCTCGGCTTGGCTTGCGCCAAGCGGCAGAATGTTCCTATGGCCCGCGTTCTTCTTGGCGTGACGGGCGGAATCGCGGCCTACAAGGCGGCCGAACTGGTACGCCTGCTCGTCGTGGCCCGACACGAGGTGACGCCGATCCTCACCGACGAGGCGGAGACATTCGTCGCCGCGAAGACCTTTGAGGCACTCGCCAGGCGTGAGGCGCCGCGAGAGCTGTACCCGCACCTCGTCCAGGCCGACCTGCTCGTGATCGCGCCGCTCTCGGCGAACACGCTTGCGAAGCTGGCGCACGGGCTCGCCGACAATGTGCTCACCCAGACCGCGCTCGCATTCGAAGGCCCGGTGCTCGCGGCTCCGGCGATGAATCCGCGCATGTGGGCTCACGCGGCCACCCGCGGAAACGTCGCCAGGCTGCGCGAGCGCGGAGTCGTGCTCGTCGGACCCGACGAGGGCGAGCTGGCCGAGGGCGAGTGGGGAGTGGGGCGGATGAGCGAGCCCGAGGAGATCTTCGACCGCGTCGAGGCCGTGCTCGAACGCCGTCACCAGCTCGAGGGCAAGCGGGTGCTCGTCAGCGCCGGCGGCACGCGAGAGCCGCTCGACGCCGTGCGCTTCCTCGGCAACCGCTCCTCGGGCCGGATGGGCGTCGCGCTCGCCGAGGAGGCGAGGCTGCGCGGCGCCGAGGTGACGCTGGTCGCCGCAAATCTCTCGGTGCCGCCTCCGGGCAAGGTCGAGCTGGTGCCCGCGCCGACGGCCGCGGAGCTCGAGCGTGAGGTGCTCGCGCGTTCGGACGCCGACGTCGTCCTGATGGCCGCCGCGGTCGCTGACTACCGGCCCGCAGAGCAGAGCTCCGGCAAGCGGCCGAAGAACGAGCAGCCGTGGACGGTGACGCTCGAGCCGACAGGCGACGTCCTTGCCCAGCTCGGCGCGCGGCGGCGCAACGGGCAGGTGCTGATCGGCTTTGCCGCCGACCACGGCGAGACGGGGCTTGCCCGCGCCCACGAAAAGCTGGAAGCGAAGCGGTCCGACCTGATCGTCTTCAACGACGTCTCAAGAGAAGACATCGGTTTCGACGCCGCGGAGAACGAGGTCGTGCTCGTCTCGGCGGCGGGGGAG
>Ga0307289_10000762_pt1 | contig 13926 bp, 10 predicted proteins | sample ER_DNA_143_FD_194483 | JGI IMG/M metagenome (GOLD analysis project Ga0307289, IMG submission 194483) | Bulk soil microbial communities from the East River watershed near Crested Butte, Colorado, United States - ER_DNA_143 | ecosystem: Environmental > Terrestrial > Soil > Floodplain | place...
TCTCCGCCTACTCGGTCAACGTCATCACCATGCTCGGCCTCGGCCTGGCCGTCGACTACTCGCTGCTGGTGATCAGCCGCTTCCGCGAGGAGCGGGCGGCCGGGCTGGAGCTGCCGGGCGCGATCGAGCGCACCCTGGCCACGGCCGGCCGCACGGTCGCCTTCTCCGGGCTGACCGTGGCCGCCGCCCTGTGCGGGCTGCTGGCCTTCGCCGAGCCGTTCCTGCGCTCGCTGGCCTGGGGCGGGATCGGGGTGGTGCTGGTCGCCATGGTGGCCGCGGTCACCCTGGTCCCGGCCCTGCTCGGCCTGTGGGGCCGGCGGATCCGGCCGGGCCGGGCCGAGCGGGGGTCCGGGGGGCTCAAGGAGCGAAGCGGTAGCCCCCCGGTGGATCGGGGCACCGACCACGGCGTGTTCTTCCGCCTGTCGCGGGTCGTGCAGCGGTCCGCCCCGGCGATCGTGGTGGTGGTCGCGGCCCTGCTGGTGCTGCTGGCGGTGCCGTTCCGCCACGCGCGGCTGGAGAACTCGGGCCTGGAGTCGCTGCCGCGATCCTCGGCGTCACGCCAGCTGTTCGAGACGGTCGACGCCCGCTTCGCCGGCGGCGGCACCGACCCGGTGGTGGTGGTCGTCGAGTCGGTCCCCGGCTCCCCGCTGGTCGCCGACTACCTGCACCGGGTCGGGCAGCTGCCCGGGGTGGCCAGGGTCGATGCCCGCCCGGGCACCCCGCCCCAGATCACCGTCCTCGACGTCGTCCCCGAGGGCACCAGCGAGGGGCCGGTGGCGACCCGGCTGGTCGAGCGGATCCGCGCCCTGGAGCGGCCGGTCGCGGCCGGGGTCACCGGGCCGGCCGCCTTCCTGGTCGACTACCGCGACTCGCTGGTCAGCCGGCTGCCGTACGCCCTCGGGCTGATCGGGCTGGCCACCTTCGCCCTGCTGTTCCTGATGACCGGGTCGGTGGTGGTGCCGGTCAAGGCGATCGTCATGAACGTGCTGTCGCTCGGGGCCAGCTTCGGGGCGCTGGTCTGGGTGTTCCAGGAGGGCCACCTCTCGGGGCCGCTCGGCTTCGACCCGCCGGGCATGGTCGACATCACCGTCCCGGTGCTGATCTTCGTGTTCGCCTTCGGCCTGTCCATGGACTACGAGGTGTTCCTGCTCTCGCGGATCAAGGAGGCCTGGGACCAGACCGGCGACAACGACCGGGCGGTCGCCCTCGGCCTGCAGCGCAGCGGGCGGATCGTCACCTCGGCGGCGGCGCTGATCGTGATCGTGTTCCTCGGCTTCGCCGCCGGGGAGCTGCTGACCATCAAGGAGGTGGGGCTGGGCATGGCGATCGCGGTCGTGCTCGACGCCACCGTGGTCCGGATGCTGCTGGTCCCGGCGACCATGAAGCTGATGGGCCGCTGGAACTGGTGGGCGCCGCCGGCCATGCGCCGGCTCCACGACCGCTTCGGGCTCGTCGAGCAGCGCCCGCCGGCGCCGGCCAGGCCGTCGGACCAGGAGGAGCGGGTGGGCTCGCTCCATGCCGGTCCCTGAGCTCCGCGGCGACGGCGCCGTCCAGCTGGTCGTCACCGACCTGGACGGGACCCTCTCCGACGCCGCCGAGCGCATCCACCCGGCCTCGGTGCGGGCCATCCGGGCCCTGGAGGCCGGCGGCATCCCGGTGCTGGTCGCCACCGGGCGCCGGCTGCGCATGGCCTGCGCGGTGCTGGAGGCGGGCGGCCTGACCGGGCCGGCGGTGGTGCTCGACGGCGCCCTCGGGCTCGACCTGCGCGACGGCCGGGTGTTCCACCAGGTGGCCTTCCCGCCCGGGGCGGCCCGGCAGGTCCTGGCGGCGTTCGCCGCCGCCGGCCTGAGCCCGTGCGTCTATGTCGACCGCCCGGACGTGGACCTGGTCGTCGGCGACCATCCCTCGACCCACCCCGGCCACCTGGCCCGGGCCAGGCCGTGGGTGGCCGTCGAGGACCTGGAGCGCGTGGTCGAGGCCGAGCCCGTGTACGCGCTCGCGGTGGTGGGGCGGCCCGCCCCCCTGCTGGAGCCGGTCCTGCGGCTGGTCGGGCCGGCCGGCAGCGCCAGCCTGGTCGGCGACCTGATCTACGGCGGCTCCACGCTGCAGGTGCGGCCGCCGAAGGTCAGCAAGTGGAGCGGGGCCCTGGCCTTCTGCGCCGACCAGGGCCTCGACCCCGACCGCATCCTGGCCGTGGGCGACGGCGCCAACGACCTGGAGCTGCTGGAGGGCGCCGCCGTGGCCTGCGCGGTGGCCACCGCCACCCCGGCCGTCCTGGCCCGCGCCGACCACGTCATCGGCCCTCCGGCCAGCGGCGGCTGGGCGGCCGTGCTCGACATGGTCGGGCGGCCGGCCGGCGCCCCCTGACGGCGGCCGGGCTCAGCGGCCGGTCAGGGCGTCGCGGAGCACCGCCCAGACGGCCGCGGGGTCGCTGCCGGCCAGGGCGCTCATGTGCCCGCAGGCCTCGAACCCCCAGGTCCACAGGTCCTGGATGCCGGCCGCCCGGGCGGCGGCCACGGCGGCGCGGATGTCGGGCTCGTCGGACGGCTCCATGCGGAAGCCCTGGATCCAGATCTGGGCGCCGACGCCGTGGCCGGCGGCCAGCCGGCCGACCAGCTCGGAGAACCGGGCCACGAACGGGCCGGCCGGCTCGCCAAAGGCCTTCCAGTAGGGGTCGGTGGCCAGGGTGCCCAGCCCGGGCAGGGCGGCCACCGCCGACCAGTCGGGCAGGCCGTGGACGCCCCCGACCAGGGGCAGCAGGCAGACGGTGGTGGCGGCCCCCTGGGCGGAGCAGTGGGCCACCAGGTCGGCGACGAAGTCGACCAGGCAGTCCTGGCGGAAGGCGAGCACCTCCGGGGTCAGCTCGGCCGGCATGGGGGCACCGCCGTGCCGCTCGGCGAAGCGGGCCTGGCAGTGGCGGCAGCGGCAGCCCCAGCGGGCCGGGTCGAGGCCGAAGTGCTCGGGGTGGGCCCAGTGCGGCTCGTCCCAGAAGACGTGGTCGGCGCCGGTGTCGATGGCCGCGTCGGCCCAGGCGCGGACGAAGGCCCGCACGGCCGGGTTGTTGGGGCAGCCGGCCGGGGTCGCCCGGCCGTCGTCCAGGACCTGGCCGGCGTCGGGGTTGAAGGCGGTGAAGCGGCTCTCGGCCTCGCCGCCGAACATCTGGGCCACCCCCCAGGGGGCGACCGAGACGTCGAGCCCGGCGTCGTGGGAGGCGGCCACGATCCGGCCCATGCTCTCGCGGTAGTAGGCCAGGTCGTTCTCGGTGAAGGTGTGCAGCACCCCGGTGAAGCCGTCGGCGGCCAGCCCCTCCATGTCGGCGGCGACGTGGCGCAGGATCCGGTTGCCGAAATAGGCGACCCCTGCCCGCTGGGCGTTCGTCATCCCTTGACCGCTCCCGCGGTCAGGCCCGAGACGACCCGGCGCTGGACGAGCAGGAAGAACACCACCGCCGGGATGGCGAACAGGGTGGAGCCGGCCATCACCGCCCCCCACTCGGTGCCGTGGTTGGTGGTGAAGGAGGCCAGCCAGATCCCCAGGGTCTGCTTCTCGGGGCTGCGCAGCAGCACGAAGGCGATCAGGTAGTCGTTCCAGACCAGGATGAAGGAGAACACCGCGGTCGCGACCAGGCCCGGGGCGACCAGCGGGAACAGGATCCGCCGGAACGCCCCGGCGCGGGTGCAGCCGTCGACCATCGCCGCCTCCTCGAGCTCCTCGGGGATGTTGACGATGAAGCCGCGCAGGGTCCAGATGGAGAAGGGCAGCACGAAGGTCAGGTAGGTGACGACGATCCCGGCCAGCCGGTCGGTCTGGCCGGCATGGTCCAGCATCAGGTAGATGGGGATGATGAGGGCCTCCAGCGGCACCATCTGGACCACGATCAGCATGACGATCAGGAGGGCCTGGCCGCGGAAGCGGAAGCGGGCCGCGGCCAGGGCGGCCAGGAAGGCCAGGGCCAGGGAGACGAGCACGGTGACCACGACCACCACGAGCGAGTTGCGGACGTCCTCGAGGAAGTGGGGCTTGGAGATGGCGGCGCGGTAGTTCTCCAGCGTCCCCGGGATCGGCAGCCACCTGGGCTCGAACGACAGGATGTCGACGCCCCGCTTGAAGCCGGTCGCGACCATCCAGTAGATCGGGAACAGGGTGACCACCAGCACCAGCACGGCGGCGGCGTTGTAGCCGGCCCTGGCCAGCCGGCGGCGGCTCATGGCCCCACCGCCCGCAGCATCTGGCGGACGTAGAAAAAGGTCAGCCCCAGCAGCAGCAGCACCATGATCACGGCGATGGCCGCGCCCTTGCCGTAGCGGGTCACACCGAACGACTCGCTGTAGGACCAGATGCCGAGCAGGAAGTAGTCGCGGCTGGGGCGCTGGTTGAGCATCACCCAGACCTGGGTGAAGACCTTGAAGTCCCAGATGGTGGACAGGGTGGCCAGGATCAGGAAGATCGGCTTGAGGACCGGGAAGGTGATGTGCCGGAACACCTGCCAGGCGCCGGCGCCGTCGACCCTGGCCGCCTCCTCGAGCTCGGCCGGGACCTGGGTCAGGCCGGCGTGCAGGGTGATGGCCACGAACGGCAGCGCCGCCCACACGACCACGATGACGATCACCGTGAACCCCTGGAGCGGCTGGTCGAACCAGTTGTGCTGCTCGTAGCCGGCGACCCCGAGCCTGGTCAGCAGCCAGTTCACCACCCCGAACTCAAAGTCGAACAGCCACTGCCAGATCGAGATGGCGGTGAGGGTGGGCATCGCCCAGGCGGCCACCAGCCCGGCCGTGACCAGCACCCGCATCGGCCGGGCCAGGTTGCGCAGCAGCAGCGCCACCAGGGTGCCGAGGACCATGGTCAGGCCGACGCAGACGGCGGCGAACACCACCGTCCTGGCCACCACCGTCCAGAAGAACGAGTCGCCGAGGATGTCGCCGTAGTTGCGCAGGCCGATGAAGGTGCCCCGGCCGGCGAACAGCTCCTTGAGCCCGTACTGCTGGAAGGAGAGAGAGACCAGCCGGTACAGCGGGAACCCGAGGATGGCCGCCAGCACCAGCAGGGCCGGGGCGAGCAGGGCGTAGGGCACCAGCGGCCGCAGCCGCCGGGCCCGGGACCCGGGTCGCCGGGGGGCGGGCGGACGGGATGGGGGCGCGGCGGCGCGCCGCCGGGACGACGGTGGTCTCGTCCCGACGGTGCGCACGGCTGCCTCCTTGCCGGTCCGGTCAGGATCCAGCGTTGAGAGTGTCGGTGACCTGGCTGCTGGCCTGCTTGGTGGCGTCGGCGATCGACGCCCCCTCGGTGAAGATCGAGACCAGCATGTCGGGCAGGATGTTGGCCGCCTCGACGTTCGCCCAGTTGGGCGAGGTCGGGGTGAAGCGGCTGTTCTTGGCGGTGGCGTCGAATACCGACAGGTAGGGGTCGTCGGCGTGCAGCCCCAGCAGGGTGGTCGAGTTGGGGATGACCCCGCCGACGGTGGCCATCTGGGTCTGGAACTTGGTCCCGGACAGCAGCTTGACCCAGTCGAGGGCCAGGTCCTGGCTCTTGGACTTGGCGGCGATGCCCAGGTCGGAGCCGCCGAGGAACACCGGCGCCGTCTGGCCGCCGGTGCGGCTGGGCAGCGGGAAGGCGGCCAGGTCCTTCTCCAGCTTGGGGTTGCCCTGCTTGGGGTCGAGGATGACGCCCTTCTCCCAGCCGTTGGCCACGATCATGGCGATGTGGCCCTGGGCGAAGGCCTGGTCCTGCTTGAGCTCGTCACCCTGCTTGTCGGCCCGGGAGCAGCAGTCGACCAGCTGCTTGAGCGCGGCCAGGCCGGCCTGGGACTCGCTCGAGTCCAGGGCGCCGCGCCACTTGCCGCCGTCCTGGACGGCGATGTCGCCGCCGTGGTCCCAGACGAAGGGGAGGGCGGCGTACCAGTACTTGCCGGGGAAGTAGAAGGCCGAGAAGCGCTTGTCGCTCCCGAAGGTCTGCATCAGCTTCCCGGCGGCCGTCTGGAGCTCCTCCAGGCTGGTCGGGGTCTGGCCGATGCCGGCCTTGGCGAGCATGCTCTTGCGGTAGATGACCGCCCGGCTGCCGGCCAGGTACGGGGCGCAGACGAGCTTGCCCTCCAGGGTGCAGGACTCGGTGAGCGACTGGAGCCAGGCCTGGTTGTTCTCGAACTGGTCGCGGCTGCCGCTCAGGTCCTGCAGCGCGCCGGCGGCGGCGTACTTGGAGACCAGGGTGTTGCCCAGCTCGACCACGTCGGGCGGGCTGGAGCCGGCGAAGGCGGCGTCCAGCTTGGTGGTGATGTTGTTCCACTGCTGGAGCTCGACCTTGACGGTGTCGTTGGGGTGGGCCTGCTTCCAGTCGGCGTTGACGGCGTCGACGACCGCCGGCGGGGCGCTGCCCTCCATCAGCCAGATGCTGAGGGTGCGGGGGCCGGTCTGGGCGCTGGACTTGCCGCCGTCGTCCGAGGACCCTCCACAGGCCGCCACCCCGAGGACCAGGGCGACGGCGAGGGCAAGCACGGCGGAGAGGCGGTGGCGGCGAGAGCTGGACATGGACGTTCCTCCTTCTGCTGGGACGGCCGCTGGTTACTCGGGAGGGGCGCGTCCGGCGGGTGCGGGGTGGCGCTGCAGGTGGTCGCCGCCGTGGACGACGGCGCCCTCGGCCACGGTGACCACCACCCGCAGGGCCGGGTCGAGCAGCACCAGGTCGGCGTCCTTGCCCGGCTCCAGGGTGCCCTTGGCGTCGTCGACCCCGATCGCCTGGGCGGCGTTGCGGCTGGCCGCCGGCCACAGCTCGGTCAGCGGCCGGCCGGTGGCGGCCTGGAGGTTGTGCAGGGCCCGGTCGAGGGTGAGCACGCTGCCGGCCAGGGTCCCGTCGGCCAGGCGGATGGCGCCGTCCATGGAGAAGACGGGGCGGTCGCCGACGGTGTCGGCGCCCTCGGGCAGCCCGGTGGCCCGTAGGGCGTCGCTGACCAGCACCACGCCCGCCGGGCCCTTGGCCGCGAACAGCAGCCGCATGGCCGCCGGGTGCACGTGGACGTTGTCGGCGATCAGCTCGCAGCGCAGCTCGGGCACGACCAGGGCGGCGCCGAGCAGCCCGGGCTCGCGGTGGCCGAGCGGGCGCATGGCGTTGAAGGCGTGGGTGACGTGGCGGACGCCGTCCTCCACGGCCTGGAGGGCCTGCTCATAGGTGGCGTCGGTGTGGCCCGCGGACACGGTCACGCCCCGCGCGGTGGCCTCGGGGATCAGCCAGCGGTTCTCCTCGACCTCGGGGGCCAGGACCAGGACGCTGGCGACCCCGGGGTCGAGGAGGCGCATCGCCTCGGCCCGGTGGGCCGGGCGGATGTGGGCGGGGTCCTGGGCCCCGGCCTTGGCCGGGTTCAGGTAGGGGCCCTCCAGGTAGGCGCCGAGGACGGTGGCGCCGCCGTCGACCGGGCCGGCGACCGCCCGCACCGCCTCAAGGGCGCGCTCGGTGTCGGGACCGCTGGCGGTCATGGTGGAGGGCAGCCAGGCGGTGACGCCGTGGCCGGCGAAGAAGCGGGCCATCCGCCGCAGCCCGTCGGGGTCGGCGTCCATGACCTCGACGCCGACGGCGCCGTGGACGTGCAGGTCGATGAAGCCGGGCAGGGCGACCAGGCCGTCGGCGGCCAGCAGGTCGGCCCCGGCGCCGGTGCCGGGCGGGGGCTCGCCCTGGCCCATGGCCGCGATCCGGCGGCCCTCCACGGCGATCCAGCCGCGCGGCCACTCCCCGCCCGGGGTGAGGACCCGGGCCCCGCTGACCAGCAGCCGTGCCGTCATGGCCGCCTCCGGACCCGGCCCAGGTAGGGCCGCAGCAGCTCGGCGTTGTCCGCGGCGGCCGGCCGGCCGTCGAGGTTCTGGCTGGCCAGCACGGGCGGGCGCCGGCCCTGCTCCAGGAGCAGCTCGGCCACCCGGGCGCACAGGGCGGCGACCACGGCGGCGCCGACCACGGTGGTGAGGGGCCCGACCCGGTCCCCGGAGGCGAGGCCGACGGCGGCGTCGCCGACCGGGCAGCGGTTGTCGATCACCACGTCGGCCAGCTCGTGCAGCCGGACCCCCGAGGGGTGCCGCGGGGCGGTGCGCTTGGCCTGCTCGAGGTTGGTCAGGGCGACCACCCGCAGGCCGCGCTCGCGGCAGCCCAGGGCGAACTCGACCGGGACGGCGTTCACGCCCGAGTTCGAGACGACCACCACGACCTCGCCCGGGCGGAGGTCCTCGCCCTCCAGGATGGCCGCGGCCCGGCCGCTGGTCCGCTCGACCCGGGCGAGCTCCAGCCCGGTGGCCGGCGAGAGGGCCGGGTCGAGGATCGGGTTGACGCAGGCCAGGCCGCCGGCCCGGACGTAGGCGTCCAGGGCCAGGAGCTGGGAGTGGCCGGCCCCGAACAGGTGCAGGACCCCGCCGGCGGCGACGGCGGCGGCGGCCAGCCGGGCCGCCTCCTCCAGGGCCTCGCCCTGGGTGGCGGCGACCTCCCCGAGCGCGTGGCTCGCGGCGTCGACGTAGCGGTCGAGCATCCGCTTCCTCCCCTGACCGTGCTGCCGGTGCCCTGGACGGTAAAGTGGCCTAGTCCAGTTGTCAAGCGGTTGGGTTAGACTTGTCGGCATGACGGCCCGTCGACGTGGGACCCAGGTCGAGGCGCTCCCCCGGACGCTCTCGTACGCGAGGCCCAAGGGCGAGCAGCTCCAGGAGATCCTGGAGGGGGTGATCGCCGGCCTCCAGCCGGGCGCGCTGCTCCCCTCCGAGCGGCTGCTGGCCGAGCGCTACGGGGTGGCCAGGGCGACCGTGACCCAGGCGGTCGAGGGGCTGGTCTCCCGCGGCCTGGTCTACCGGGTCCACGGCAGCGGCACCTTCGTGGCCGAGCCCAAGTTCCGCCAGCCGCTCACCCTGACCTCCTTCACCGAGGACATGCGGGCCCGGGGCATGACCCCGGGGTCGGTGGTGCGCAGCCAGGCGGTGGTCCCGGCCAGCGAGGTCGTGGCCCGCCACCTCGCCGTGGTCCCGGGCAGCCCGGTCGTCCACCTGGAGCGGGTCCGGACCGCCGACGGCGAGCCCATGGCCCTGGAGCGCACCCACCTCCCGGCCCAGCGCCTCCCCGGGCTGGAGTCGGCCGAGCTGGCCGACGCCTCCCTGTACGAGCTGCTGGAGCGCCGGTGGGGCGTGCGTGTGGCCGACGCCGACCAGTGGGCCAGCGTGGTCCGCCTCACCGACGACGAGGCCGCCGTCCTCCAGGTCGCCCCCGACCAGCCGGCCCTGCTGTTCCAGCGCCTCACCCGCGACCCGAGCGGCACCCCCGTCGAGTACGTCCGCTCCCTCTACCGCGGCGACCGCTACGAGGTCCACACCCGCCTGGAACGCCTCGACACCTGAGCCCCGGCGTCACCTGGGCCCGCGCGTCACAGGGAGCCGGTCGAGGCGACGGTGCCGCCGCCGAGGACCAGGTCGCCGTCGTAGAGCACCCCGGCCTGCCCGGGGGCGACGGCGTCGACGGGCTCGTCCAGGTCGAGCCGCACCCGCACCCCACCCGTTCCGGGGCTTCCGGGGCGCTCCGGGCCCGGCGCCAGGGGGACGACCCGGCAGCCGACCTCGGCGCCGTGGGCGCGCAGGCGGACCTTGGCCCGGCCGGGGCGCAGGCCGCGGCCGTCGGTGGCCGTGGTCTGCTCCAGCTCGACCGTGCCGGTGGCCAGCTCGGCCCGCTCCCCCACCACCACCCGGCCGGCCGCCGGCTCGACCCGGAGCACGTAGCGGGGGGTGGGGGCGGCCACGCCCAGGCCGCGCCGCTGGCCGACCGTGTAGCGGTAGGCGCCCCGGTGGTGGCCGAGGACCCGGCCGGCGGCGTCCACCACCTGCCCGGGCCGGGGCCCGAAGCGGCGCTCCAGCCACCCGGCAGTGTCGCCGTCGGGGACGAAGCAGACGTCGTAGGACTCCGGCTTGGCCGCGGTCCGCAGGCCCAGGCGGGCCGCGGTCGCCCGGACCTCCGGCTTGGTCAGCCGGCCCAGGGGCAGCCGCAGCCGCTCCAGCTCGGCCGGGCCGAGCATGTAGAGCACGTACGACTGGTCCTTGGCCGCGTCCGCGCCCCGGTAGAGCCGGCCGCCCTCGACCCGGGCGTAGTGGCCGGTGGCCAGGGCGTCGAAGCCGAGGGCGCGGGCCCGGGCCAGCAGCCCGACCACCTTGACCCGCTCGTTGCAGCGGGCGCACGGGTTGGGGGTGCGCCCCCCGGCGTACTCGGCGGCGAAGTCGTCGACCACGGCCCGCCGGAACTCCTCGGTCATGTCCCAGACGTAGAACGGGATGCCCAGGGTGCTGGCGACCCGGCGGGCGTCGTCGGCGTCGGCCAGGGTGCAGCAGCCCTTGCCCTGCACCTGCAGATGGGCCGGGGTGTCGGCCAGCTTCAGGTGCACCCCGGTCACGTCCCAGCCCGCCTCCGCGGCCAGGGCCGTCGCCACCGACGAGTCCACCCCCCCGCTCATCGCCACCAGCACCTGGGTCACCGCGGTACCTCCTGGCTCACGGGGGCGGTCTGGGGACCGCTGGACGCCTGCGGCGCCAGCACCTGGAGCGCCTGGGCGACGGCGGCCAGGGCGGCGTCGACCTCGGCCTGGGTGGAGGCGTGGCCGAGGCTGAGGCGGACGGTCTCGCGCGCCTCGGCCGGGCCCCGGCCCATGGCCACCAGCACGTGCGATGGCGTCACGGCCCCGCTGGCGCAGGCCGACCCGGCCGAGCAGGCGACCCCGTGGCGGTCCAGCAGCAGCAGCAGATCCTCGGCCCGCCGCCCCGGGAACCGCACCGACAGCAGCCCCGGCAGACCGGGATCGGGTGCGCCGGCCCCTGGGCCGGGGTGGCCGTTGACCTCGAGGTCGGGCGCGACGGCGCGGAGGCCGGCCAGGAGGCGGGAGCGCAGGGCGGTCAGGGCGGGGGCGGCGCCGGTCCGGCGCTCGGCCAGGGCGGCCTCGGCGGCGGCCCCGAACCCGGCGATGGCGGCCGCCGGGAGGGTGCCCGAGCGCAGGCCGCGCTCCTGGCCGCCGCCGTGGAGGAGCGGCCGCAGGCTGGTCCCGGACCGCACGACCAGGGCGCCGACCCCGGTGGGACCGCCGAGCTTGTGGGCGGCCAGGGCGAGCAGGTCGATGCCGTCGCCGGCCATGTCGACCCCGGGCAGCCCGGCCGCCTGGACGGCGTCACAGAGCAGGAGCGCGCCGGCGCCATGGGCCAGGTCGGCGACGGCGGCGACCGGCTGGCCGGTGCCGACCTCGTTGTTGGCGGCCATCACCGCCACCAGGGCGGTCCGTCCCGGCTGGAGCAGCGCGGCCAGCCGGGACAGGTCGACCCGGCCCAGACCGTCCACCGGGGCCAGGTCGACCCGGGCCCCGGCGTCGGCCTCAGCCCAGGCGGCGGCGTCCAGGACGGCGTGGTGCTCGATGGCCGAGCAGACCAGGTGCCGGTCCCGCGCCGGCCGGGCCAGCACGGCGCCCTTGACGGCCAGGTTGTCGGCCTCGGTGCCGCCGGAGGTGAAGACGACCTCGGCCGGGGCGGCGCCGACCAGGGCGGCCACCTGCTCGCGGGCCGTCTCCACCGCGGCCCGGGCCGCCCGCCCCTGGCCGTGCTGGCTGGACGGGTTGGCCGCCGGGCGCTCCAGCAGGGGCAGCATCGCCGCCAGGGCCCCCGCCCGCAGGGGAGCGCTGGCCGCATAGTCGAGGTACGGCACGACGGCTCCTAGTTGTTCCTGTCCGGCTGGCCGGGCTCCCGAGGGTTGCGGTGTCTCCGGTCCTTGTCCTTGTCCTTGTCTTTGTCCTGGTTCTCCTCGGGCGGCGGTGGCAGGATCGTGTAGGTGAGCTCCTCGGGCGGCTTCGGCCAGTCCAGGGGCTCCTGGTTGGCCATGGCCACGGCCATGAAGTCGTGCCAGACCCGGGCCGGGAAGGTGCCGCCGGCCACCCGCACCCCCTGCACGTTGTACATCGACTCCTGGCTCTTGGGGTTGCCCATCCAGACCGCCACCGCCAGCTGCGGGGTGTAGCCGACGAACCAGGCGTCGCGGTAGGCCTGGTTGGTGCCGGTCTTGCCGGCGGCGGGCCGGCCGATGTTGGCCGCCGTGCCGGTGCCGCCGTTGACGACGCCCTTGAGGATGTCGGTGACCTGCCAGGCCAGCGCGGCCGAGACCCGCCGTTCGGGCTTGGACGGCTCCTCGATCACCGGCCTGCCGCTGCGGTGGTCGATCGTCTCGAAGAAGGTCGGCTTGTGGTACTCGCCCAGGTCGGCCAGGGTGGCGTAGGCGCTGGCCATGTCGATCGGGCGGACCTCGGCCGAGCCCAGGGCCATCGACGGCACCCGCTGGTCGGGCGCGATCTTCGGGATGCCCAGCCGCTCGGCCATGTCGGCCACCTTGTCGGGGCAGAGCTTCTCCATCAGGCGGCCGTAGACGCCGTTGACCGAGCGCCGGGTGGCCTCCCGCACCGAGATCGGCCCCGACCCGCCGCCCTCGTAGTTGTCGACCGCCCACGGGCTGCCGCAGACCGTCTGGTCGAAGCCGCTCGACTCCCAGACCGAGTCGGGCGAGATGCCGGCGTCCAGCGCGGCCGCCAGCACGAAGGTCTTGAACGACGACCCTGGCTGGCGGCCGACGCCCTGGAGGGCGGAGTTGTAGGACTCCCTCTTGAAGTTGCGGCCACCGACCACCGCCCGCACGCCGCCGTCCCGTGGGTCGATGGCGATCAGGGCGATGTCCGGGCCGGTCGGGGGCCGCCAGCGGGCCACGGCCTGCTCGGCCGCCAGCTGCATGTCGAGGTCGAGGGTGGTGTGGATGCGCAGGCCGCCCTCGAACAGCCGCTGGGTCCGGCTCTCCCTGGTCCTGCCGAGCCGCTCGTCGTCCACGAGCTGGCGCTTGAGGCCGTCGATGAACCAGGGGTAGTGGCCACCGAAGTGGCGCGGCTTCTCGATCTTGAGCGGCTGCTTCCTGGCCTTGGCCGCCTTGGCCGGGGAGATCATGCCCAGCTGGGTCATCCGCTCCAGCACCGAGTCGCGCAGCTGCCTGGCCCGCTCCGGGTGCTGGCGCGGCTCGGAGCTCACCGGCTCCCTGATGACCCCGGCCAGGATGGCCGCCTGGGCCAGGCTGACCTCGGAGGCATGCTTGCCGAAGTAGCCCTTGCTGGCCGCCTCGACCCCGTAGTAGCCGGCGCCGAAGTAGACCCGGTTCAGGTACCGGTGCAGGATCTCCTGCTTGGACAGCTTCCCCTCGAGCTGGGCGGCGAGGGCCGCCTCCTTGATCTTGCGGACGATCGAGATGTCCTTCAGGTCGGGGTAGCTGTTGCGGACCAGCTGCTGGGTGATGGTGCTGCCGCCCTGGCTGACCTGGCCGGTGAGCAGGTTGCTGACCGCGGCCCGCACGATCCCCCGGTCGTCGACGCCCCGGTGCTCGTAGAAGCGGGCGTCCTCGGCGGCGATCACCGCCTGCTGGAGGATGGGCGAGATCTTGGACAGCGGGATCACGATGCGGTCCTGCTCGTCCTTGAGGACCTCGATCAGTCGGCCCTGGCGGTCGTAGACCTGGGTCCGCTCGGGCTGGCGGAGCTGGCGCAGCTCGTCCAGCTCGGGGAGGCCGGCTCCGGCGCCCTTGACCGAGTCGGCGACCAGGATGCCCGCCGGGACCGCGGTCGCGGTGGCCATCAGCAGGGTGAGGGCGAGGGCGACCACCACCGGGCGGGCGAACGGCAGCCAGCCGCGCCGGCGCCGGTTGGGCGGCGCGGCCAGGGCGGTCACGGCCGGGGCGAGCCACGCCGCCACGGCCCGGAACGGGCGGGCGAGCACGGCCAGCCCGCCGGCCAGACGCGCGGCCACGGGGCCGCGGCCATGCCCGTGCCGGCCGCCGGCCCGGGCCCGCCGGCCTGCCGCCGGCCGCGGCGTCTCCGCGACCCGCTCCTCCATGCTGGAGGGCAGCCACCAGGCCTCGATC
>Ga0307289_10000767_pt1 | contig 13905 bp, 13 predicted proteins | sample ER_DNA_143_FD_194483 | JGI IMG/M metagenome (GOLD analysis project Ga0307289, IMG submission 194483) | Bulk soil microbial communities from the East River watershed near Crested Butte, Colorado, United States - ER_DNA_143 | ecosystem: Environmental > Terrestrial > Soil > Floodplain | place...
AGCGGGTCGCGGGTGGATCCGCGAGATAAGAGCCGCCGACACGAAGAACGTGGCGGCGTTGATGGCGAAGAGCGCGCTCAGCGGCATGAAGACGAGGAGGCCCGCGGCCAGGGCCCAGCCGCCGACATTGATCGCGTCGGCACTGGCGCGGACCAGCGCGTTCGCCTCCTGGACATGCGCGCGGCTCACGAGTGCGGGGAGGAGCGCGCCGTACGCAGGGTCGAAGTAGCTCGTCGCGGCGGTGAGCAGGAAAGCCGCGAGCACGAGCCCCCAGAGCGGGAGATCGCCTGCGAGTCCCGCGATCGCGACCGGGATCAGGACCGCTCCGCGGAAGAGGTCGGCCGCGATCATCGTCCGTCGCCGCTCGAGCCGGTCGGCGAGGAGGCCGCCGTGCAAGCCGAAGAGGAGCGCCGGGATGCTGTCTGCAAGCCGGACGACGAGCACGCCGGCTGGGCCGGCGACCTCGAGCGCGAACCACATGAGCGCGATGTACTGGAACGCGTAGCCGAGCTCGCTGGTCGCGATCGCCGCGTACGTCAGGCGGAAGTCCCTCCGCCGAAGGAGGTGGAGGGCGCCCTTGGGCGGCTCCCGATACGCGTGCGGGAGAGACTCCTCGGGCTCGGCGGTCAGTACATCGGCCAGAACTGCCTCCAGGCCGTCCACCAGTCATCGGCCTTCGAGACGAGGCGGCGCCCGTCCAGAACCTCGACCCCGTACCGATTGCGATACCGCTCCGCGATGTGCGACCCCATCAGATCGATTTCGATCTCGCAGGGCTGTCCAGGGTCGTACGGGGCCACTGCACTCAGGTCTGCAAGTGCCCGCTGGGCGCCGTCTTCGATCATTTCCCGGGCGCGCTGGGGCGCTATGTTCCGCGCACTGTTGCGCCCGAGCCCCTGTTTCACGGCGACGGTGGTGAGCCCCTCGCCGAGAAGCTCGCGGCCCTCGCGGCAGACGGCGTCGTCCCCGGTCACGAGCACAACCGGGCACTCGAACGTGCCGCAGAGCGCAGCGTTGATCCCCGTCTCGCCGACCGGGGTGCCGTTGAACCGCAGCTCGAAGATGTCGGAGCCCGAGATCGTGTGGTTGAGGACGCCGTCGATGACGCCGGCCCGTGCGTGCATCCCGATGAAGAGTGCCGCGTCGCATCCCTCTTCGAGGAAGCCCGTGTACTCCGTCCATTCGTTCTGGACGACCCATTCGCAGCGTGGGTCGAGGGCCTCGGGCAGCAGGGAGTTGAAGTCCCAGCCCTTGCCCGCCCCGTGGCAGTCCATCACGACGACCTCGGTCGCGCCCGCCGCGCAGGCTCCCCGGATCGCGGCGTTGATCTCCTCCGTGTACAGGCGCCGCGCTTCCTCGAAGAGCGACTCGCCGCCGTCGCCCTGCTGGGACTTGACGACTCCTGAGACCCCTTCGATGTCGCTGATCACGTGAACTCGCATCCGTCTCCCTTCCTGCGCACGGAACTCGGGTCCCGGCGCGTTCTAGACTTGGCGACGATGGCCGTCGCCACCGCAGTGCTTCTGAACGGAGACGATCTCACGATCGACGACGTCTGGTCGGTCGCGGTCGAGCGAACCCCTGCGGCACTCACCGACGACGGGCGCTCGAAGATGGCCGCGGCCCGCGAGCTCGTCGACCGCGCCGCGTCCGAGTCCTCGGGCGAGCACACCTACGGCATCAACACCGGCTTCGGCCGCTTCGTCTCGAAGGCGATTCCGCCGGAGCTCTCCGAGGAGCTCCAGCTCCGCCTCCTGCGCAGCCACGCGTGCGGGGTGGGGGAGCCGTACCCGGACGAGGTCGTGCGCGCGGCGATGGTGCTTCGCGCGAACGCGCTCGCGAAGGGCTTCTCGGGTGCGCGCGTCGAGACCGTCGAGCTCCTCCTCGACTGTCTGAACAAGGGAGTGCTGCCGGCTGTGCCGAGCCGCGGCTCGGTCGGCGCCTCGGGAGATCTCGCGCCGCTCGCCCATCTCGCGCTTCCTCTCGTGGGCGAGGGGTCGGCAAGCTACGAGGGCGAGGTCCTTTCAGGGGCGGACGCGCTCGCCCGCGCCGGACTCGAGCCGGTCCAGCTTCAGGCGAAGGAGGGGCTATCGCTCGTCAACGGGACCCAGTTCATGGGCGCCGTCGGCTCGCTGGGGCTCGTCCGCGCCCGCCGGATCGCCAAGACCGCGGACATCGCGTGCGCCCTCTCCCTCGAGGCGCTTCAGGGTTCGCGCGTCAGCTTCATGCCGGAGATCCAGGCGCTCCGCCCGCTCGCCGGCCAGGCGGCCGCCGCGGCCAACGTCGTTCGCCTCCTCGAGGGCTCCGCGATCATCGAGGCGCACCGCTGGTGCGACAAGGTGCAGGACGCCTACTCGCTTCGCTGCGCGCCGCAGGTGCACGGCGCGAGCCGCGACCTTCTCGCCTACGTCGAGCAGACGGTGTCGATCGAGATCAACGCGGCCACGGACAACCCCCTCGTCCTCGTGGACAGGGGAGAGCTCGTCTCGAACGGGAACTTCCACGGTCAGCCCGTCGCGCTCGCGCTCGACTGCATGGCCCTGGCGGTGGCCGAGCTGGCGTCTATCTCGGAGCGCCGCGTCGAGCGGCTCGTCAACCCGTCGCTCTCCGACGGGCTGCCCGCCTTCCTCACGCACGACGGCGGGCTCAACTCGGGGTTCATGATCCCGCAGTACGTGGCTGCCGCCCTCGTCAGCGAGAACAAGGTGCTCTGTCACCCTGCCTCCGTGGACTCCATTCCTACGAGCGCGGGCCAGGAGGATCACGTCTCGATGGGGAACGCCGCGGGGCTCAAGTGCTGGACCGTGCTGGGAAACGTGGAGCGGGCGCTCGCGATCGAGCTCCTCGCCGCGGCTCAGGGAGTCGAGTTCCTCGCTCCGCTCGAGCCCGGCGCCGGCGCGCGCGCCGCGCACGACTTCGTCCGCTCGCTCTCGCCGACGGTCATGGAGGACCGGACGCTCGCGCCGGACATCGAGCGCGTCGCGGAGGCGATCCGCGCCGGGGAGCTGGTGGCCGCCGTGGAGACCGAAGTGGGTGAGCTCGCGTGAGCGTGCGTGAGGTCGATGCGGTCGTCGAGGAGCTCTGCGGCGATCTGAGCTCCATCCGCGCGCCGCGCGGACAGGCGCTGAACGCCCGCTCGTGGCAGACGGAGGCGCCGCTTCGGATGCTCCTCAACAACCTCGACCGCGAGGTGGCGGAGAAGCCCGAGGAGCTGATCGTCTACGGCGGCTCGGGCAAGGCAGCGCGCAACCACGACGCGCTGAAGGCGCTCGTCCGGTCGCTCCTGGCCCTCGGCGAGGACGAGACGCTGCTCGTGCAGAGCGGAAAGCCCGTCGGCGTTTTCCGCACCCATCCAGGGGCGCCCCGCGTCCTGATCGCGAACTCGCTGCTCGTCCCGCGCTGGGCGACCTGGGACGAGTTCCGCCGGCTCGAGGCTCTCGGCCTGACGATGTTCGGGCAGATGACCGCGGGGAGCTGGATCTACATCGGCACCCAGGGGATCCTGCAGGGCACGTACCAGACGTTCGCCGCCGCTGGCGAGAAGCACTTCGGCTCTCCGGACCTCAGCGGAAGGACCGTCCTCACCGCCGGGCTTGGGGGGATGGGTGGCGCCCAGCCTCTCGCCGCGACGATGACAGGCGCGGCAATCCTCTGCATCGAGGTCGACCCCGCCCGGATCCAGCGCCGGATCGAGACCCGCTATCTCGACGAGGCGGCCGAATCGCTCGACGACGCGCTGGCGCGAGTTCGTGGCGCCGCCGCGGCCGGCCGAGCCCTGTCGGTCGGGCTGCTCGGGAACGCCGCCGAGGTAGTCCCGGAGCTCGCTGCGCGCGGCGAGCACTTCGATTTCGTCACCGACCAGACCGCCGCCCATGATCCCCTGAACGGCTACGTCCCGGCCGGGCTGTCGGTGGAGGAGGCCGACCACCTTCGCGCCGACGACCCGGAGGAGTATCTGCGCCGCGCCTCCGAGTCGATTGCGCGTCACGTCGAGGGCATGCTCGAGTACGTCCGAATCGGGAGCTATGTTTTCGACTATGGCAACAACCTCAGAGGGGAGGCGGAACAGGCCGGCGTAACGGAGGCTTTCTCATACCCGGGCTTTGTCCCGGCCTATATCCGGCCGCTCTTCTGCCGCGGCATCGGGCCCTTCCGCTGGGCCGTGCTGTCGGGCGATCCGGAGGACATCGCAGCGATCGATGGGGCGCTGCGGGGTCTCTTCCCGGACGACCGCCTCCTTCAGCGGTGGCTCGATCTCGCTCCGGAGCGCGTCGCGTTCCAGGGTCTGCCGGCGAGGATCTGCTGGCTCGGTTACGGCGATCGCGCCAAGGCCGGCCTAGCGATCAACGACCTCGTCCGGAGCGGCCAGGTGAGCGCGCCCGTGGTCATTGGCCGCGACCATCTGGACTCGGGCTCGGTGGCGTCCCCATACCGGGAGACCGAGGCCATGGCGGACGGCTCCGATGCGATCGCTGATTGGCCGATCCTGAACGCGCTCCTCAACACGGCCGCCGGGGCGACCTGGGTCAGCGTCCATCACGGGGGCGGCGTCGGGATCGGCAACGCCATTCACGCGGGCATGGTCGTGGTTGCCGACGGCACGGACGACGCGGCCGAGCGGCTCGAGCGGGTCCTGACGACGGACCCGGGCACCGGCGTGCTCCGCCACCTCGACGCCGGCTACGACGAGGCGAAGGAGGCCGCGCGTGAGCACGGCCTCGAAGTCCCCGGCGCCTAGCCGTCGCGTGACGAAGCTGCTGATCCGCGACCTCGCGCAGGCCGTTTCCCCGGCAGGGACGCACGCGCCGATCCGCGGGCGGGAGGCAATGCGGTCCGTCGACGTCGTCGAGGACGCGTTCATCCTTTGCGAGGACGGGCGGATCTCGGCTGTCGGCCGTATGCGCGCCCTCGATCCGCTCGACGGCGACGTCGAGGAACTGGACGGCAGCGGCTGCGCTGCTATCCCCGGGCTCGTCGACTGCCACACGCACGCGGTCTTCGCAGGTTCCCGGGCCGAGGAGTTCGAGCTTCGTTCGGGCGGGGCCACCTACGAGGAGCTGCATGCGGCCGGAGGCGGGATCCTGTCCACGGTCCGGGCGACGCGTGCGGCCGGTGCGGAGGGCCTTGCAGACGCGCTCGCGCTGCACCGCTCGTGGATGCTCGCCTCGGGGACGACCACCTTCGAGGCGAAGTCCGGCTACGGCCTGGACCGCGACACGGAGCTCGCGATGCTGCGTGTCGTCCGCGAGGCCGGCGGCTCGCCGACCTGGCTCGGCGCGCACGCGGTCCCGCCCGAGTTCGCGGATGCCGACGCCTACGTCGACTTCGCGCTCGCCGAGGTGCTCCCTGAAGCGGCGAAGATCGCCGAGGCCGCCGACGTCTTCCTGGAGCGGGGTGCGTTCGACGCCGCTCAGGCCAGGCGCTACCTGGAGGCATGCCGAGGGGCCGGCCTCCGGCTCCGCCTGCACGCGGACCAGTTCACCGAGGCCGGCGGCGTTCCCCTCGCCATAGAGCTGGACGCGGTGAGCGTCGACCACCTCGAGGCGACAGGGCCAGACGGGGTACGAGCCCTGGCCCAGAGCGACGTCGCAGCCGTTCTGCTACCGGTCGCCGCCCTCTTCCTCGACCGCCCGATGCCGCCTGGGCGAGCGCTGATGGACGAGGGCGCCATCGTCGCGCTGGCGACCGACTTCAATCCCGGCAGCGCCTTCTGCGAAAGCCTGCCTCTTGTCGTGGCCCTCTCGTGCACGCAGATGCACATGTCCCCCGCGGAAGCCCTCGCCGCGTGCACCGTCAACGCCGCACACGTCCTAGGCCGAGCCGACCGGGTCGGGCGCCTCGCGCCTGGCTACGAGGCCGACATCGTCCTGCTCGACGCCTCCGACTGGCGCTACCTGGCCTACCACCTCGGGGCGAACCACGTCGCCCAGGTCATCCGGGCCGGCACGCCCACGGCATAATCGGACGATGCCCAGCCGCAAGCAACGCCGCCGGCGCGAGAAGCTCCAGCGCCACGAGTACGAGTACGTGATCGAGACCGAGGACGGCGAGGAGATCCCGGTCGAACGGCCGGTCGCTGCGCCCAAGGCAGAGGGGAAGAGCACGGCACGTCCGGCCGCGCGCCGCGGTGGGCGCGAGATCCCGAAGCCCTCGATGGGCCGGGTCGTCAAGAGGACGGCGATCTTCGCGCCGCTGATCCTGGTCGTTGTCTTCTGGACAGGCGGCGATTCCACGACCGCGTCGAAGGTCTTCACAGCGGTGACGCTGATCGCGTTCTTCATCCCGTTCAGCTACCTGGTCGACTCGATCATGTACCGGGTCTATTCGAAGCGGCAGCGCGGCACGGGCTCCTAGTTGGACAGCGACGACTTCACCGCGATCGCCCACGAGGGCCTCGCGTTCATGAACCCCCTCGCCGAGGAGGACGTCGAAGAGATGATCGAGGCGCTCGAGCTCGAGCCGGGCGCCCACGTTCTCGATCTCGGCTGCGGGAAGGCGGAGATCCTCCTTCGGATCGTCGAGCGCTATCCCGATGTGCGCGCCACCGGGCTCGACAACTCGCCGGCCGTCCTCGTGGAGGCGCGCCGGCAGGCCGAGGCCCGCGCCCCCGAATCGAAAGTCGTGCTGCTTGAAGAGGACGTGCGCGAATACGCGCCGGAGCCGGGCGCTTTCGACCTCGTCGTCAGCACGGGCGGCGTTTCCTTCAGAGGCGGAGTGGGAGGGACGCTCGCCGTTCTCTCGGGCTATGTCGCGAGCGGGGGCAAGCTCCTCTTCGGCGAGGGCTACTGGCGCGAGGAGCCGACCGCGGAGTATCTCGTCGCGCTCGGCGCTGCGCGGGAGGAGCTGAAGGACTACGAGGGGACGATCGAAGCCGCCGTGGAAGCCGGGCTCGATCTCAAGCGCGCGGTCACGAGCAGCGTCGACGACTGGGACGCCTACGAGGACGCCTGGGCTCGCAACGGGGAGCGCTACGCGGAGAAGCACGAGGGCGAAGACGGGATCGCCGAGCTGCGCGAATGGATTGCGAACGGCCGCGCCCGCTACCGGGAGCTCGGCGGCCGCGAGATTCTCGGCTTCGGCCTCTTTCTCTTCGAGCGCTAGGGCTAGCTGCTGCCGCGGAAGTGCCCGGGCCCCGGCCAGGGCGCCAGCAGCAGGAGAACCTTCGCTCCGCCGTCGCTTGCCACCGAGTGGCGCTCGTTCGGCTCGAAGTGGGCGAGCGTGCCTGCGGGAGCCTCGATTTCGCCGTCGGCGCTCGCGACCCGCACGGCGCCCTCGACGACGAGGAGCCAAGCGTGCTCCTTGACCTGATGGTCGCCGAGCTCCTGCCCCGGATCGAGGCCGATGAGGACCGCCCGCGCCTCGTCCTCGCTCTTGAGGACGACCGGTGAGCGGGTGCCCGTGGGAGTCGCGATCTCGGGGAGCCGCCAGCTCTCCATTCCGCGCCAGTCTAACCGCGACGCCCCGTTAGACTCAGCGCCCGATGGCCCTCGACGTCACCCAGCTCGAATTGAGCCCATTCGGGATGAATTGCTACGTCGTCCGCCGCCCCGGTGCCGGTGAAGCCCTCGTCGTCGACCCCGGTTGGCCGGGCGAGATGGTGCGAATCGAGGAGGGGCTCGAGGGCGCTCGCTGTGCCGCGATCCTCATCACGCACGCCGACATCGACCACATCGGCGGCGTGGCCGAGCTCCAGCGGGCCACTCATGCGCCCGTGTACATGGCGGAGGTGGACAGCGACCGCGCGCAGCGGATCAACGAGCTCTATCCCGAGGCGGGCGTGACGTTCGAGGCGTTCACACCGGACGTGCTTCTCCAGGGCGACGAGCGGCTCGATCTCGCCGGCATCGAGTTCGAGACCCTCAAAGTTCCCGGCCACCTCCCGGGCCACCTCGCGTTCTACTCGGACGGCGCGCTCTTCTCGGGAGACGTCCTGTTCGCCGGCTCGGTGGGGCGGACCGACCGCCCCGACGGGGATTGGGACTCGCTGCTCGACTCGATCCGCCGCCTGCTCGAGCGCTTCCCTCCGGAAACGGTCGTCTACTCCGGCCACGGCCCGCCGACCACACTCGGCGAGGAGCTGGCGCGCAACCCCTTCCTCGCAGAGCTCCGGGCGTGACGTTCGAAGCTCCGCGCGGCACCCACGACATCCTCCCCTCCGAGCAACCGCGCTGGCGGCACGTGCTCGGGGAGTTCGAGCGCCTGTGCCACCTGTACGGCTATCGCCGGATCGACACGCCCGTCTTCGAGGAGACCGACCTCTTCGCGCGCACGTCAGGGCAGGGGTCTGACGTCGTCGCGAAGGAGATGTACACGTTCGAGGACCGCGGAGACCGGTCGCTCACGCTTCGCGCCGAGGCCACCGCTCCGATCGTGCGCGCCTACCTCGAGCACGGCCTGCACCGCGAGCCGCAGCCGCAGAAGCTCTACACGCACGAGACCATCTACCGCTACGGGCGTCCGCAGAAGGGACGCTTCCGCGAGCACTGGCAGCTGGATGTCGAGGCGATCGGCTCCGAGGACCCCGCGCTCGATGCGGAGGTGATCCAGCTCTACGACTCGCTGCTCGCCCGCCTCGGGGTCACCGACTACCGGCTCGAGCTGAACTCCATCGGCGACGCTGAATGCCGGCCCGCGTATCTCGACCGGCTGCGGCCCTGGCTCGAGGAGCACGCCGCGGAGCTCGACGAGGCCACCCGCGAGCAAGCGTCGCGAAACCCCCTCCGTGCGCTCGACAACATCGCGGCGAAGCCACCGGCAGTGCAGGAGGTCCTGCGTCAGGCGCCGACGATCGGGGACTCGCTCTGCGATGCCTGCCGCGAGCATTTCGCCGAGGTGCGGCGCTATCTCGATGCCTACGGGGTGCGCTACGAGGTGGTGCCGACGCTCGTTCGCGGCCTCGACTACTACACGCGCACCACGTGGGAGTTCGTCGGGCCCGAGGGCGGCTCGCAGAGCACCCTGAGCGGCGGCGGCCGCTACGACGGCCTGGCGGAGGAGCTCGGCGGGGCGCACACGCCCGGCGTCGGCTTCGGCGCCGGGATCGAGCGGCTTCTTCTCGCCCTCGAGGACGCAGGAGTCGAGCCGCCGGCCGAGGAGGGCGTCGATGTCTTCTTCGTCTGCGAGGAGGGCGCGGACCGGACTGCGGTCCTCTCCAAGGTCGCCGAGCTGCGCGCGGCAGGCATGCGCGCCGAGGCCGACTTCGCGGGCCGCTCCGTCAAGGGCCAGCGAACGCAGGCGAGCCGCCTCGGCGCGGAACGCGTTGTCGTCGTCGACGCGGACACCGATCTCTCCGAGGTAACCGCGTGACCTGGCGCGACCTCATGTGCGGCGAGGCGCGGCCCGAGCATGTCGGCCAGCGGCTGACCCTCGCCGGCTGGGCGGATTCGCGGCGCGACCACGGCGGGCTCGTGTTCGTCGACCTCCGTGACCGGACCGGCATCTGCCAGCTCGTGCTCAACCCCGAGCGCGCGCCCGAAGCCGCGAAGACAGGGCATGCGATCCGCAACGAGTTCGTCCTCCGCGCAGAGGGAGAGGTCGTCCGCCGCGCACCCGAGGCGGTCAACCCGAACGTCCCCACCGGCGAGGTCGAACTCCAGGTCGACACCCTGGAGATCGTCTCCACGTCGACAGCGCTGCCCTTCCAGCTCGACGAGGAGAACGTCGACGAGACGCTGCGGCTCCGCCACCGCTGGCTCGACCTGCGCCGCCCGAAGATGCAGCGCAACATCGGACTTCGTAGCACGATGGTCTCTGCGATCAGGCGGACGATGGAGAGCGGCGGCTTCCTCGAGATCGAGACGCCGATCCTCTTCAAGCCGACGCCGGAGGGCGCGCGCGACTTCATCGTCCCGAGCCGTCTTCAGCCCGGCCGGTTCTTTGCCCTCCCGCAGTCGCCCCAGATCCTCAAGCAGCTCCTCGTGATCGGGGGCTTCGACCGCTACTTCCAGATCGCACGCTGCTTCCGGGACGAGGACCTGCGCGCCGACCGCGTGCAGGAGATCACGCAGCTCGACGTCGAGATGGCCTTCCCGGATCAGGAGTTCCTCTTCGCGCTCATGGAGCAGATGATCCAGACCGCGTGGCGAGACTGCCTCGGCGTCGAGCTCGAGGCGCCGTTCCCGCGGCTCACGTGGGCGGAGGCCGACGCACGCTTCGGCTCGGACAAGCCCGATCTTCGTTTCGGGCTCGAGCTCGAGGACGCGACCGAGATCACGCGCGATTCGCAGTTCGGCATCTTCGGCGGCGCGCCGTGTGTGCGCTTTATCCGCGTCCCGCAGGCCTTCTCGCGCGCCGAGCTCGAGCGTCTCGAGGAGGTCGCCAAGGAGTGGGGCGCCAAGGGGCTCGCATACCTCGTGTGGGACGAAGAGGGCGAGGTCCGCTCGCCGATCGCCAAGTTCCTCTCTGAGGAGGAGCTCGCGCACTTCCGCTGCGATCCGGGCTACAGCGTTCTCTTCGCCGCCGACGAGCCGGCCATGGTCTCGCGCGTCCTCGGTGCGCTGCGGCTCCACCTCGGCCGCGAACTCGGGCTGATCGACGAGGAGGCCTGGAACTGGGTCTGGGTCACCGACTTCCCGATGTTCGAGTGGTCCGAGGAGGACGATCGCTGGGCGGCCGTCCACCATCCCTTCACGCGGCCGACGCCCGACTGCGAGGAGACCTTCGACACGGACCCCGCGAACGCGCTGGCCCACGCCTACGACCTCGTCGGCAACGGTCAAGAGCTGGGCGGCGGCTCGTTCAGGATCCACGAGGCCGACATCCAGGCGCGTGTCTTCTCGCTCCTCAAGCTCTCGCCCGAGGAGCAGCGGACGAAGTTCGGCTTCCTCCTCGACGCGCTGGCCATGGGCGCGCCGCCGCACGGCGGGATCGCGTTCGGGATCGACCGGATGATGATGGTGCTCGCGAGGGAGCCGAATCTCCGGGACGTGATCGCGTTTCCGAAGAACCAGGCAGGGGTCGACCCGATGAGCGGCGCGCCGTCCGAGGTGGAGGAGGAACAGCTGCGGGAGCTCGGAATTCAGCTTCGGCCCGGAGTCGGTCAAGAAAGCGGTCCGACCGGCCGATGAGCTAGTCATACTTTCTGGCGAAACCCGTGGTGCAAACGGGGGAGTGGAGGCGTAAGCAGATGTCGAGTCAAGATCCAAGTCGCGCTGGAGGGAACGCCCTTACGCCGCTGCCGCGGCTGGAGGATTTGCCGCGTTCGGGCGAGGGCTTCGAACGGGAGAAGGTGGGTGAGGCCTTCGACGCGTTCCGCAGGCATGTGACCGCGCTCCAGGCGCAGCTGCGAGTTCTGCAGGCCGCGCCGCGTAGCGCGATCACCGAGCCGTCGGGCCACGCGGTCCGGATGGACGCGCTGCACCTCATTCGCTCGGCAGCCGAGTTCGCGGACACGATCGAGCGCGACGCACAGGAGGCCGCCGCCAAGCAGGTCGGCAAGGCCGAGCAGGAGATTCGCGAGTCGCAGATGGAGCTGCAGCAGCGCGAGGCCGAGATCGCGCGCATCCGGCAGGAGACCGAGCGCCAGCGGGGCGAGATCATGAACGCCGCCCGCAACGAGGCGCGCGAGATCCTCACGAAGGCCAACCGCGACTCGAGCTCGGAACTCCAGGACGCCGAGACGCGTGGCAACCGGCTTCTCGAGCAGTCACGCCACCAGGCGACCGAGCTGACGAACTCCGCCCGCGCCGAGGTCGAGCAGACCCTCGAATGGGCCCGCGCGCAGGCCGACGTCATCGTCCAGCGCGCGCGCATGGGCGCCGAGCAGCTCCTGTCCGCAGCCGGTCACGGCGAGGCGGCGATCCAGGAGGCCGTCGACGCAATCGTTCGCGCCGCGCAATCCTCCGTGCCGAAGCCGAGCGGGGTTACCGCAAGCGCACCGGTCGAGATCCCGGAGCCGAGCGAGCCCGAGGAGGCGCCCGAGGAAGACACCGAGGCGCCGGAGTCTCCGGGAAGCCCCTCCGCCGCGGCTGGGGCCGCGGACGACGAGCGGCAGGACGACAAGCCGCCGAGCACGTAGGCTTTTCGGCACCGAAGCGTGCCGCCGATCGTCTCGACTCTGCGCCTTGTCGCGCTCATGATCTTCATCGCGCTCGTCGCGGTGGCGGTCTGGCTTGCCGACCTTCGGCTCGCAATCGCATTGCCGCTCGTGGCGCTCGCCTGGCTGATCGCCGCGACGATCGAGTACCTGGCGTGGCGCTCGGCCCGCGGCCAAGTTGCCGTCGTCGAAGCGGGCGCCGCGTCGGTGGCCCCTCCCGTGCTTCCCGCAGAGCCAGAGCCGGAGCCTCTGCCCGAGGCGCCGCCGGTCGAGCAGACGATCGTCCAGCCGGCCCCGCCCCCGGAGCCCGAGCCGGAGGCGGAGGCGGAGGCGGTGGAGCCTGAGCCCCTCCCCGAACCCGAACCCGAACCCGAGCCAGAGCCTGCGCCTGAGCCCGAACCAGAGCCTGAGCCCGAACCAGAGCCTGGGCCTGAGCCGCCGCCGATCGTCGCCGAGGCGCCGCCCGCTGCCGAGCCCGAGCCGGAGCCGGGTCCTGAGCCTGAGGTGGCGGCGGCCGCAATCGCGGCACAGCAGTCCCGCTGGGGACGGCGCCGGCGTCTGCGCGCGGTTCCCGCGCCCCCTCCAGAAGCACCGACTCCCGCTCCCGTTCCTCCGACCGCCGAGACGCAGGTCGTGCAGCTGCCGCAGCGGAACTACGTGCCGCGCCAGTGGAACATCTGGGATCTCGAGCGCCTCGCGCGAGCCCAGGCACCGGAGCATCCGGAGCGGCGCGACGAATGGGCGTTCCTCTTCGTGCACCTTCGCCAGTTCGCGAACGCGGACGGCGTGCTTCCGACCGAATTCGACTCCCTCGTGCGTGAGTCGTTCGGCGGGCTGCTCGAGCGCCAGCCGAGTCGATGAGCTCGGCCGCCCTCCAGCGCCAGACCGCGCTGGCGGGGGCGGCGCTCCTGGCGGCGCTCCTCGTCGTTGTGCTCGACCGCTCGGGCAGCCAGGAGACGTCGGCCGCGACCCCGCCACCGCCCGTCTCTGAGGCCGAGTGGGAAAGCGCGACCGTCGGCATCTTCGGCCGCTCGCGCCTCGGCGAAACGACCGCATGCGGCACGCTGCTGACGCAAGGGATCCTGGGGATCGCTCACCCCGTGCTTCCGTGCGGGGTCGACCTCGTCGTCACCTATCGCGGGCGTGAGGTCCGCACCGAGGTGATCGAGCAAGGGAATGTGGGGCCCGAGAGCCAGTTCGACCTCAGCACGGCGCTCGCAGGCGAGCTCGGGATCGAGAAGCCGACGACGATCCGGTGGCGCTTCGCGGGCTAGCCGCTACGGGTTGCCGAGCCGGCCGAGCGGCCAGTAGGTGAGGAACACCGGGCCGATCAGATTCTCGCGTGGCACCGTGCCCCAGTCGCGCGAGTCGCATGAACGTGTGCGGTTGTCGCCCATTACAAAGTACTGGCCCTGCGGGATCCGAGGCCACTGCTGCGTCCGGTGGTCGCGATGGGCGACGTACGGTTCGTCGAGCGGTCGGCCGTCGATGTACACGATGCCGTTTCGCTCCGAGACGGCCTCTCCCGGCATCCCGACGATGCGCTTGACGAACGTGCCGCCCTCGGCGCACACCTGGATGGTTCTCGCCGGTGCATTGAAGACGACGATCTCGCCGCGCTTCGGGTCGCGGAAGCGGTAGATGAAGCGGTTGGCGACGACGCGGTCCGAATGAGCGGCGAGGCAGCCGTCCGCGGGCCGCGCGCAGTGGAGCGTCGGCTCCATCGAGGCGGACGGGACCCGGTACGGGTTGGCGACCTCCACTTTCACCGCGAGGACGACGACCACCGCGACGACGATCGAAAGCGTCCAGTCGAGGGCGCTTCTCCACGGCTCCGGGACGCGGCTGGTCAGGCGATCGCGAGGATTTCT
>Ga0307289_10000768_pt1 | contig 13904 bp, 11 predicted proteins | sample ER_DNA_143_FD_194483 | JGI IMG/M metagenome (GOLD analysis project Ga0307289, IMG submission 194483) | Bulk soil microbial communities from the East River watershed near Crested Butte, Colorado, United States - ER_DNA_143 | ecosystem: Environmental > Terrestrial > Soil > Floodplain | place...
TGAGCCGCATCCTTGCGATCAGCGCTGTTTTCGCCGTCCTCGCGGCGCCTGCCGCCGCCAAGCCGAGCGGCAAGGCGCAGCCTGTCTCGTGGGCGCAGCCCCAGATCAAGGTCGTCGTCGCGCACGGCCTGATGGCGAAGAGCATCCAGAGCTTCCGGCCCAATGATCCGCTCACCCGCGGCGCCCTCAACGCACTCGTTTCCGGCCTCGCCCCCGAGCAGCCGACGACGAGCTCGGTCCAGGCGTCGGCGCCTGTGACGATCGCCCAGCTGGATGCGACGATGGTGCGAGCACTCGGACTGTCGAGCTCGGCGGCCCAGTTCGCGGCCGCCGCGCGGGCCGCAGGCCTCGCCCCGCCGAGCCGTTTCGGCACCGAAGTGGTCGCCCGCCTGCTCGGGCTGCGCATCAACCACCCCGCTCAGCTCGACTCGCTCGAGCTCCTTCCCAGCGAGCCCGCGACCCGCGCCGAGGCCGCGTATTCCGCCGCCCAGATCCTTCGCTTGGGCGACTGGGAGACCCAAGGCATCGTCCAGCTCGCTGAGAGCTTCGAGCTACCGGTTTTGTCCGCGTGGCAAACCCGGATCCTGAAAACCGCGGTTCGCTTCATCGGCTATCCGTATGTCTGGGGCGGCACGAGCGAGAACGAGGAGTCTCCCTTCGGCGTGCAGGCGGCCGGCGGCTTCGACTGCTCGGGCTTCGTCTGGCGCGTCTACAAGCTGCAGGCCTACCCCGGGGCGGGCACGCTCGCAGACACGCTCAAGGGGCGGACGACCTTCGCGATGAGCGGCGAAGTGCCGGTCAAGGAGCGCATCCCCTTCGTCCGGCTGAAGCCTGGCGACGTTCTCTTCTGGGGCGCCGCCGGGCCTCGTTCGAAGCCGGCCCAGGTCGACCACACCGGGATCTATCTCGGCAACGGCTGGTTCATCCACTCCTCCGGCTACGGGGTCGCGCTCGCCCAGCTCTCGGGCTGGTACAAGCAGCGATTCGCCTGGGGGCGGAGGCCACTGGCCGAAGCCGGGCTCAGCGGTTAGAGACGCCAGGACTGCGATCCCCCGTCCGGGTGATGGCCCGGACGCCGGCGCGAGAGAAAATCGCCACGTCCGCCAAGGAGAGGGAGGTCGTGAATGCTGAAATGGAAGCCGCGCCCGTGTGTTCTGCTGGTCGTGATCGCGCTGCTCGTGTTCGCAGCTGCGCTCGGCTGGGTCGAGTGCACGAGCTTTCTCGAGTGGTAGCCGGTTAGGAATGACCAGGGCCGCCGCCACCCGTCCAAGCTTGTACCCGGTCGTTGCGCCCGTTTGCGCTGCCGGGCTGGCCACGATCGTGGTCGCCGCCGTCTCGTTCGCGACGGTCTCTCACAGCGCGACCGCCCTGGCAGGAGTCGGGGCCTTCCTGATTGCATCGCTGCTCGCCGACCGCTTCCCGGTCCCCGTCGACGACCTTGACGCCAACGGTGTCTCGCTTGCATTCGTCTTCGGCCTCTCGGCAATCGTCCTGTTCGGCTGGGCGGCTGGCGTCTTGGTCGTCTCGGCGACGCCGGCAGTCATGCAGCTCCTCGACCGGCGGCCGCCCGTTCGAATCGCCTACAACTCGTTCGCGTTCGCATTGACCGCTGCGAGCGCAGGCCTCGTGATCGCCCCGCTCGGTGGGAGCACCGCCGCGCACACGGCCGCCCGGGTCGTCGTCGCCACCTACGTTTGCTACGCCGTCAACGTTCTGCTGATCACGGCGGTCGTCGCCCGTGGAACGCGGCGGAGATGGCCTGGGCTGATCGCCTCCAGTGTTCGCAAGACGATTCTCCCATTCACGCTGATGGGCTCAGCGGTGCTGACGCTGGTAGTCCTCTGGCAGCGAGCTCCACTGCTCTCAGTCGCCCTCGTCGGACCTTTGCTGGCGATTCAGCTCTACCAGCGCGCGCTGCTGCGCGCTCTGCGCGCCGTCAGGCTCGCGCTGACCGACCCGCTGACCGGCCTAGGAAATCATCGCCACTTTCATGAACGCCTCGCGAGCGAGCTCGAGCATGCGCTCGATCACGAACGGCCACTGTCCCTCTGCCTCGTCGACATCGACGACTTCAAGCGGGTCAACGACCGGTTCGGCCATCCGACCGGCGACCGCGTGCTGGCGCAGGTGGCAACGCGCCTGCGCCAGACAGGCGAGGCATTCAGACTCGGCGGCGACGAGTTCGCCGTGCTGCTCCCGGGGTACGAGGAGCCCGACGCGCAGGCAGCCGCCGCCTCGATCGTCAACCGCATCGCGACGTTCGACTTCGGCCACATGGGCGCGATCACCGTCAGTGCCGGCATTGCCGTCGCTCCGAATCACACCCGTGACCGTGACGAGCTCCTCCGCCTGGTCGACAGCGCGCTCTATTGGGCGAAGGAGTACGGCAAGAATCGCGCACGGGTCTACCGGCACGATGCGATCGAGCTCGCGGAGCTGAAGCAACTCGCGACCGCCGGCGACCGCGCCGCCAGGTTGCGAGCTGCGGCAAGCCTCGCCCGAGCGGTCGATGCGCGTGACGTCTACACGGGCAGCCACTCTCAGCGCGTCGCCCAACTCGCTGTCCGGCTGGCCGCCCGCATCGGTCTCCCTCGTGAAGAGCTCGAGCTCACCCGGCTCGCCGCCAGCCTCCACGATCTCGGCAAGCTGGCGTTGCCGGAGGATCTCCTGCGGAAGCCCGCACCTTTGACTGCGCCCGAGCGAACTGTCCTGCAGCGCCATGCCCAGATCGGCTTTCGCATGCTCGAAAGCCTCGGCATCGATCCGGTCGCCGAGTGGGTGCTGCACCACCACGAACGCTGGGACGGAACCGGGTATCCCGATCGCCTCGCGGGCACCGAGATCCCGCTCGGGGCCCGGATCATCTTCGTCGCCGACGCCTACGACGCGATGACCTCCGACCGGGTCTACCGGCAACGCCGAACCAACGAGGACGCGCTCGACGAGATCATCCGGTGCGCGGGGACCCAGTTCGATCCGGAGGTCGTCGAAGCGCTCGAGGCTGAGCTGGAGCCCGAGCAGCAGCCCGAGCTGGTCCCGCTTCAGCAGGCCGTCTAGCGCTGAGGCCGTTCGTCAATTTCGGCCCAAAGGCGTGACTCACACGCGCGCCTTTCCGGAATAGGATCGAGTTGGGTGCGGAGCGGTGGGGCCCAGTTACTCGCGCTCGCGTGTGTATCTCTTAGAGCGGAATGTTCCCGTGCTTCCTCGGCGGGCGGCGCTCGCGCTTCGTCAGCGAGGTCTCCAGCGCGTCGATCAGAACGGGACGCGTCCGGCGCGGCTCGATCACCTCGTCGACGTACCCACGCTCCGCAGCCGCGTACGGATTCGCGAACTGTTCGCGGTAGTCATCGATCAGCTCGGCGCGCCTCGCCTCGGGATCGGTCGCTTCTTCGAGCTCCTTGCGGAAGACGATGTTGACGGCTCCCTCCGGCCCCATCACTGCGACCTCCGCCGTCGGCCAGGCGAAGTTGAAGTCGGAGCGGATGTGCTTAGAGCTCATCACGTCGTAGGCGCCTCCGTAGGCCTTGCGCGTAATCACAGCCAGCTTTGGGACCGTCGCCTCACAGTACGCATAGAGCAGCTTGGCCCCGTGCCGGATGATCCCGCCCCATTCCTGCGCTGTGCCTGGCAGGAAGCCGGGCACGTCGACAAAGGTGACGAGGGGGATGTTGAAGGCGTCGCAGGTGCGGACGAAGCGGGCGGCTTTCGTCGAGGAGTCGATGTCGAGCACCCCCGCCAGGGCCCGTGGCTGATTGCCCACGATCCCTACGGGATGGCCGTTCAGGCGTGCAAATCCGCAGACGATGTTCTCCGCCCAGCGCTCGTGAACCTCCAGGAAATCCCCGTCGTCGACGACCCGGGAGATGACGTCCTTGATGTCGTACGGTTTCGCCGGGTCGTCGGGGATCAGCGTGTCCAGCTCCGGGTCTTCCCTGCCCGCGGGATCGGCAGGCTCGGCGTACGGAGGCGGGTCGACGTTGTTCTGCGGCAGGAACGAGAGCAGATAGCGTGCGTCTTCGAGACAGGCTTCCTCGTCGGGCGAGATGAAGTGCGCGACCCCGGACTTCGCGGCGTGGGTCGCTGCGCCGCCGAGCTCCTCGAAGGTGACCTCCTCGCCGGTGACGGTCTTCACGACGTCGGGGCCCGTGATGAACATGTACGACGACCCCTCGACCATCAGCACGAAATCCGTGATCGCGGGCGAGTAGACGGCGCCGCCGGCCGACGGGCCCATCACCAGGCTGATCTGAGGGATCACCCCCGAGCTCTGGACGTTCCGCCAAAAGATCTCCGCGTAGCCCGCCAGGGAGACGACCCCCTCCTGGATCCGGGCGCCGCCCGAGTCGTTGATCCCGATCACGGGGCAGCCGAACTTGGCCGCGAGATCCATGACCTTGCAGATCTTCTCGGCGAAGACCTCGCTGAGCGAGCCGCCGAAGACGGTGAAGTCCTGCGAGAACACGAAAACGCGGCGGCCGAAGATCGTCCCGTAGCCCGTGACGACCGCGTCCCCGTAGGGGCGGCGTTCGAGCATGCCGAAGCTCGACTCCCGATGCCGAACGTAACGGTCGAGCTCGAAGAAGGAGCCCGGATCGAGCAGCTTCTCGACCCGCTCACGCGCCAGAAGCTTGCCTTGCTCGCGCTGCCGTGCGACCGCCCGATCGCTGCCCGCGTGCCGAGCTTGTTCCCGGAGCTCTTCGAGCCGGCGCAGCTTGGCACCGGTCGATTCCGCCTCAGTCGCCACGGACGCGAGCGTATCGGGACTCCCTCGTTCGGGTGAACGGCTACTCACCCTCCTGGGGGAATCAGGCGCTTCGCCTTCGACCTACCCTGCAATCAAGGCCTGCGGCGGCCGAAAGAAAAACCATGCGGCACTCGTACATCGACAGACCCAAGCGGATTCGCGCACCGCGGGCGACGACGCCTCGCGCTCGCTCGCGCTTCCTGCCGATCGTCTTCGCGCTCCCGTTCGTCGCTGTGCTCTGGGTGACGATCGGCTTGCCGATGCTTTCGCAGCTCACGAGCGCCGCGGGCAACAACCGACTCGCGCGCAAGGTCGTCTTCGAGACGCAGGGCAGCGGCCCGGGAGGTGGAAGCGGCTCGAGCGGCGCCGGCGCGCCGGCGACCGTCGCGGCGGCGACCGTCGCCCATTCCGTCGTGGTCGCGTATCGCGCCGAGGTAGCCCGGCGGCACCAGGCGCGCGCCCGCGCCCAGACAGCAAAGGTTAAGGCAAAGGCCATGGCCGACCTGCCGGCTCTTCCGGTTGCCCTACGACCCCCGCCGACGCCCGGCACCGCGACGCTTGCGACCGCGGACACGCCATCCGATTCCAAGCCCGGCCCGTCACCACCCGCCAAGGTCAAGACCCCGCCTCCGGACACCTCGCCCGGAACGGGCAGCTCGGGCGACACCGGCGACACGAGTGACCCCGGCGCCGGCGATACCCCCGGCACTGACTCGGGCAGCACTGATCCAGGCTCCGACCCGAGTAACGACGATTCCGGGGACACCAGCGATCCGGGCAGCACGGGCGACGCGACCGATCCGGGCGACGTCGGTGGCGGCAACACCGGCTCGATCAGCCCGCCGCCCCCGCCGGCTCCCCCAGCTCCGCCTCCGCCCCCAGGCACGCCTCCCCCGCCACCCGCACCTCCTCCTCCGTCACCGCCTCCGCCTCCGCCTCCGCCTCCGTCGCCTCCGCCTCCCGGTGGCCTGCCGGCGCCTGCCGACATCCAGACGACGAGTGGCGGCGGGCCTCACGGCACGCTCGCGAAGGGCGACACGATCTTCTTCACGTACATGAGCGCCTTCGCTCCGTCACTGATCCTCAACGGCTGGACAGGCGCCACCATGACGGTCACGGTCAACGTCGCCGGCAACGGTAAGAACGACGTGCTCACGGTCGTGACTGCCGGTGGAAGCCAGATCACCGCTCTTGGCTCGATTCAGCTCGGGGGCAACTATGCGGACAAGCACAACGTCACTGTGCCCGGGTCGACAATGACTCTTGCTGGCAAGGTCGTCACCGTCGTCCTCGGCACGCCGTCCGGCAAAGTCCACGATGAGAAGAAGGCCGGGACGATGGTCTGGACGACCCCGAGCGGCACAGCGACCGAGTCAGGCGTCGCAGACAACGAGTTCTAGCCGGCTTTTCAACCGGCTGAGGCTCAAGCGCAACGCTTCTCGGGTCGATAACGCAGGCAGATGGCGCCTGCGGCTCCTGCGACGACGGCTAGCTACGAACTGCCTACGGGTGGTCGGCGTCGGCGTGCTCAGCGAACGGTGTCTGGGCGCGCGCTCTTGCAGCTGCTCGCCGGCGTGCTCGTCGTCGGCGTGATCCCCGTCATTGCGACCGTTCACATTCTCAGCACGAACGCCCTGCAGAACGAGCGCGCGCGAACCGACAGTGCCCTGCGACTTCAGCTTCAGGCGGCCAGCCAGAAGCTCGGCCAGATCGCCGACGATGCTTCGAATCGGGCCGACGACCTCGCCCGCTCGCCGGTGCTCCAGCACGCGTTCATCGCCGGCGACCGGGCGGCAATCCGGAAGCTTGCGGCGAATTCACCCGGCGTGCTCTTCTTCCTCAAGAGCGATCGAATCGCCGGAACGCGTCCCGCCGCTGCGCTCACTCGTGCGATCTCGCTGACCGTCGACGGCAAGCAGATCGGCACCGTCGTCGCCACCATCCCCCTGAACGCCGCGCTGGCGGCGCGCCTCCGCAACGCCGGCGCTCACAGCCGTCAAGACCGGCTGGTGATCGTCCGGAAGGGCATTGTCGTCGGCACTGGGCAGCGTGCGAACATCAAGGGACGCGACGTTCGCGTCGGCGGCGAGAACTACCGCGGCCTGCTCTCGCGCGTCCCGAACGCTGTCGGGATCAGCCTTTTCGCGCTGCGGCCAGAGAAGCTGATCAACGCGAACGTCCGGCCGTACCGGCAGCACATCTTCTACGCGGCGATCGGCTCGTTCGCGCTGCTGATCCTCGTCGCACTTGCCTTTGCCCGCCCGATCCTCCACGCACTCGGAGATTTCCGTCGCGTGGCCTCCCAGGCGGCGACCGACAGCCTGACCGGGCTCGCAAACCGGCGTTCGTTCGACGACGAGCTTGCACTCGAGTGGCGGCGGGCGGACCGCATCGGCGACTCGCTCGCCCTGGTTCTCGTCGACCTGGACAACTTCAAGAGCGTCAACGACCGCTTCGGCCACCAGATCGGTGACACGGTATTGCGCCGGGTGGCGGCGATTCTCGATTCAGGAGCGCGCCAGGTCGACCTCGCGGCACGCTATGGAGGCGAGGAGTTTGCCGTGCTTGCGCCCGAGACCAACCTGATCGGAGCGATGAAGCTGGCCGAGCGCCTCCGAGCCGAGCTCGAGGCAGCGACGATCGAGCTGCCTGACGGCGACCCTCTCCAGGTGACCGCCAGCTTCGGAGTCGCCGTCAAGGCCGAGCTGACGGCCGCCGAGCAGCTCGTGGCCGCCGCTGACGAGGCGCTCTACGAAGCCAAGCGGGGCGGCAAGAACCGCGTCGAGGCCGCCGACTCGCAGGCCGAAACAGCAACGCCAGCCGGCGTCTAGCCAGGCGGCCGACCAGGCACAATCCCGCCATGCGGGTCTCGGCCAAGGTCGACTATGCCCTGCGCGCGTGCGCCGAGCTCGCGGGCGCCGGCGAGGGTCGCGTCAAGGGCGATCGGCTCGCGCAGGCACAGGAGATCCCGCTCAAGTTCCTGGAGAACATCCTGCTCGACCTGAAGCACGCGGGCCTGGTGCAGAGCCAGCGCGGAGCCGACGGCGGCTACTGGCTGTCGCTCTCGCCGGAAGAGATCTCGCTGGCGGACGTGATCCGCGCGGTCGAGGGCCCGATCGCGAATGTCCGCGGCATGCCGCCCCAGGAGGTCGAGTACAACGGCCCTGCGGCCCTCTTGCAGCAGGTCTGGATCGCCGTTCGGGCAAACCTTCGGATCGTGCTCGAGGCGGTCACGCTCGCCGACCTCGCAGCAGGGCGGCTGCCCGACGAGGTCGCGGCCATCACGGCCGACCCGGACGCCTGGCAACCTCACTAACGCGCGAAAGTGGTCTGCCTGTTCGGCTTGACGTAGACGATCAGCCCGCGCTCGAGCTCGAGCGCCTGCGCCTCTTCCTGCGTCAGCTGTGCAAGCAGATGCTGGCCGTCGTCCCGCACCAGCTCAGCCCGCACCTCGAAGCCGAGGTGGACGACCCGCTCGACCATGGCTTCGGTCGCGTCGCCGTCCTGCTCGAGGCTCAGAGTCAAGTCGCGGGGCCTGAAGAAGGTCTTGCCGATCTGGTTGACGGGGCCGACGAAGCTCATCACGAACTCGTTTGCCGGGGACTCGTAGAGCTCACGCGGAGTTCCGACCTGCTCGACGCGGCCGCGGTTGATAACCACGATCTGCCCGGCGACTTCCATCGCCTCCTCCTGGTCGTGGGTGACGATGATCGTCGTCACGTGGACCTCGTCGTGAAGTCGCCGGAGCCAGGCGCGTAGCTCCTTGCGGACGCGGGCGTCCAGGGCGCCGAACGGCTCATCGAGCAGGAGCACCTCGGGATCGACGGCGAGGGCACGGGCCAGTGCCATCCGCTGGCGCTGCCCGCCCGACAGCTGGGCCGGGTAGCGCTTCGAGAGCCCGTCTAGCTGCACGAGCTCGAGCAGCTCGTCCACCCGTTTGACGATCTCGGCCTTCGGCCGCTTGCGGACCTTGAGCCCGAATGCCACGTTCTCCCAGACGGTCATGTGCTTGAACGCCGCGTAGTGCTGGAAGACCATGCCGACCCCGCGGGCGCGCGCGGGCTGTTGGGTGACGTCGTCGTCACCCAACAGAATCTGGCCGCTGTCGGGATCTTCGAGCCCAGCGATCACCCGCAACAGGGTCGACTTGCCACTGCCGCTCGGGCCGAGCAGCGCGGTCAGCGAGCCCTCGGGGATCGCGACGGAGACATCGTCGAGGGCGACGAAGTCACCGAACTTCTTGGTCACTTCGACAACTGTGATGCCCATCGCCTAGATCCCCTCCTTGGGGCGGAACAGCCTCATTGCGAGAACGGTAAAGATCGCGATCAATGCTAGGACGACCGAGGCTGCGAACGCGCCGGTCGTGTTGAAGCCTTCGAACTGAGACTGCACGTAGAGCGGGAGCGTCTCGGTCTTGCCCTCGATCCGCCCCGAGACGATGCTGACCGCACCGAACTCGCCGATTGCACGGGCCGTGGTGAGGACGACGCCGTAGCAAACGGCCCAGCGGATCGCGGGGAGGGTGATCCTGCGGAAGGTCGTGAACGGCGAGGCACCGAGTGTCTCGGCCGCCTGCTCCTGGTCGGTGCCGATCTCGCGCAGCACGGGCACCACCTCGCGGACGACGAACGGCAGGGAGATGAAGATCGTCGCGAGGATCATCCCCGGCAGGGCGAAGAGGATCTTCATCCCGTGGTCGGCAAGGCCGCCGAGCCAGCCGCCGGTGCCGTAGAGGAGGTACAGGGCGAGACCGACCACGACTGGCGACAGAGCCAGTGGCAGATCGACGATCGCGTTGACGAGCCCTCGGCCCGGGAAGCGATGACGGACGAGAGCGATCGCCAACACGACTCCGAAAACTGTGTTCGCCGGCACGGCGATCGCCGCGATCAGCAGCGTCAGCCAGAGTGCGTGCAGGGCCTGCGGAGTTGTCACGGCTTCCCAGGCCGGCTGGAGCCCGTGCTCGAACGTCCGGTAAAAGACGAGCCCGACGGGCACCAGCAGCAGAAAGAGGAGGTAGCCGAGCGCGCCGAAGCGGAGCGCGTACTTAGCGATCATGCCGGGTTCTCCAATGGCGGAAGGCGCCGATCGCGAGCAAGACAGCCAGCGAGATGGCGAGCAGGACGACGGAGACGGCGGCCGCGCCGGTCGGATTGTCGGACTCGATCTGGCCGGAGATGTAGACCGAGGAGACCTCGGTCTTGAAGGGGACATTTCCGGAGATCAGCACGACCGCACCGAATTCGCCAACGGCACGGGCGAAGGCGAGCGCGACGCCGGACAGGATCGCGGGCAGCAGGTTCGGGAAGACGATGCGCCGGAAGACCGCGAGCCGACGGGCGCCGAGCGACTCTGCCGCCTCCTCCATGTCACGGTCGAGCTCGAGCAGCACGGGCTGCACCGCCCGGACCACGAACGGCAGAGTCACGAAGAGCAGAGCCATGATCAGGCCCGCGCGCTGGAAAGCCAGGTCGACGCCGAACGGACTGTTCGGCCCATACAGCTCGAGCAGCACCAGCCCGGCCACGATCGTCGGCAGCGCGAACGGAAGGTCGATGACTGCGTTGAACATCCCTTGGCCCTTGAATGAGTCACGTACGAGCACCCATGCAATCGCCGTGCCGGTGAAGGCGTTGAAGGCCGCCACGACGAGTGCGGCAACGAGCGTCAGCTTCAGCGCGGCGGCGGCTTCGGGCTTGGTGATCTCGTCCCAGAACGTCGCCGCCCCGTCGGCTCGCGAGGCCCAGATCAGCGCGGCCAGCGGAACGAGCACGACCACGCTCAGGTAGCCGACGGCGATGCCGCGCGCCAACGCGCCGCCGGCGCGGTTTGCGACCGCGCCGGGCCGAGAGACGGGTACGGCCGGGTTAGTGGCCAATCACCTTCACCATGATCCCGCTGCTGTGGTCGAAGAACCGAAACTGGACGGACTTCCAGCCGCGCAATCCGAGTGACTTCGAGTTGATCGTGAAGAGGCTCTTCGGCTTGGGGTACTTGTACTTGGCGCTCTTCGCGACCGACTTGAGCACGGGCCGGTAGCCCGTGTCACCGAAGAGCTTTTGCGCCTTCGACGACCAGAGGAACTTGAGGAACGCTTTCGCCTCGGAATGCTTGAGGCCGTTCTTCGTCAGCGCCACCGGATTCTCGATCAGGATCGTCTGCTTCGGCAGCACGTACTCCGTGTGCACGCCCTTCTTGTTGGCATAGATCGCCTCGTTCTCGTACGTCAACAGCACGTCGCCCTTGCCGCTCGCGAACACCTGCGTGGCCTCACGTGCGCTCTTCGGCAGCACGGGCACGTTCTTGAACAGCTTCTTCAGGTAGTCGATCGCCTGCTTGTCCGTCTTGCCCTGGGCGCGCTGAGCACCGTAGGCAGCCATCACGTTCCAGCGCGCGCCGCCTGAGGTGAACGGGTTCGGCGTGATCACCTGGACGCCGCTCTTGGTCAGGTCGGCCCAGGTGTGGATCTTCTTCGGATTCCCATCACGAACGACGAAGACGACGACCGAGTCGGTGACCATCCCGTGATAAGAGTTCTGGTTCCAGTTGCTCGGCACGATGCCCTTCTTGACGAGCGTCGAGACGTCCGGCTCGAGCGAGAGCGCGACCAAGTCGGCGCTGAGGCCCGCACCGACGGCACGCGCCTGGTCGCCCGAGGCTCCATAGGACTGGGTGAACGAGACGTCCTTGCCTGCCGCGGTGCTTTCGAACGCCGGGATGATCTTGGCGTACGCGTCCTTCGGCGTCGAATAGGCGACGAGCGCCAGCGTCGTCTTTGCGGACGCCGCGTGGGCTCCGACGACGATGCCCGCTGCCAGCACGAGCAATGGCAAGAAAGTAAGCGAAATACGCCTCATTGATTCTCCTTATCTGTCCTGTTTCTCGACCGGGATGCTGGACAATACGCACAGCCCTCGGACGGCGTCAAATCGGAACGTAGAGTTGCCTCTGTGGAGCCACTCGACCGCTCGACGATCTGGCCGTACCGCGACGGCGATCCCGGCGACTTCTACTACCAGCGGTACGCGCACCCGACCGGTGTCGCGGCGGAGGAAGCGCTTGGAAAGCTCGAAGGCGGCGAGGCGCTCCTCTTCCCCTCCGGTACCGCTGCCGCGACCACGCTCGTGCTTTCGGAGCTCGGCCCCGGCCGGACGATCGCGCTGGCCGAAGGCGCCTACTTCGGGACGAGCGTCCTCTTCGGGATCCTCGAGCGCTGGGGCCTCCGCTTCGAGGAGTTCGACCAGACCGGCCCGCCGCCGGCCGACGCCGACCTGGTCTGGCTGGAGGCGCCTTCGAATCCGTTCCTGACGATGCCCGACCTGGAAGCAGCCGTCGCCCACCCTGCGCGGGTCGTGGTCGACTCGACCGCCGCGACACCGGTCTACCTCCGCCCGGTCGAGAGCGGCGCGGACTATGCGCTGCACAGCGCCACCAAGTACCTCGGCGGCCACCACGACCTGTTGCTCGGCGCCGTCGTCTGTCGGGAACCGGCCGCCGCCCAGCGGCTGCGCGAGCTTCGCACCCGCACCGGCATCGTCGCGGCGCCCGACTCGGCCTGGCTGCTCCTACGCAGCCTCAAGACGCTCCGCGCGAGGGTCGAGCGCCAGACAGCGACCGCAAGCGAGCTGGCTCGGCTGCTCGAGTCGCATCCTGCCGTCGAGCGCGTTCGCTACCCGGGCTTCGGCGGGATGCTCTCCTTCGACGTCGACGGCGACGCCGGCAAGGTCGAGACGTCTGTCCGAGTGATCAGCAATGCGACCAGCCTCGGCGGCGTCGACTCGGTGCTCGAGAGCCGCCGGCGCTGGGAGGGCGAGCGCGTACCCGAGAACCTGCTCCGACTCAGCGTCGGGCTCGAGGACGCCGACGAGCTCTGGGCCGACCTCGAGCAGGCGCTGGCGCAGGGTTGAGCGAGCGCCCAACCATCGTCTTCTTCCCCGAGGGCGCGTACGGCCCGACCAACAACTGCGTCGGCATCGGCCAGGTGCTCCAGGCCCGCGGAGCCCGCGTCGTCTTCGTCGTCGAGGAGTCCTTCGCGGGCACACTCGAAGCGCAGGGATTCGAGGAGGCCCTGATGCGGCTCAAGCCTCCGCCGGAGGTCGAAGAGGCCCCTGGCCAGTTCTGGAAGGACTTCGTCCGCGAGACCTCGCCCGAGTTCCGCAAGCCGACGATCGACCAGCTGGAAGGCTTCGTCCTGCCCGTCTGGCAGGAGCTGGTCGACGGGGCCCGCTACGTCGACGACCGCCTCCACGAGCTGTTCGCCGAGCTAAAGCCGGACGTGATTGTCGCGGACAACGTCGTCGGCTTCCCCGCCGTCGTCGCCGCCGGCGTGCCGTGGGTACGGATCGTTTCCTGCAACCCGCTCGAGCTGAAGGATCTGGCCCTGCCGCCCACCTTCTCCGGCTATCCGACCGTCGACCGGTCCGGGTGGGACGCGTTCCGCACACGCTACCGCGAGCTCCACGGGCCGCTGCAGCAAGAGTTCAGCGAGTTCTGCGTCGAGCGCGGCGCGCCGTCGCTGCCGGAGGGCGAGTTCATTCACGAGTCGCCGTTCCTCAACCTTTACCTGTATCCGGCCGAAGCCGACTACGAGCGCTCACGGCCGCTCGGCGAGCGGTGGGAGCAACTCGGCTCCTGCGTTCGCGAGCAGAAGGGCTTAGGGGGACGGCCGGCGGGCCCCGGCCCGCTCCTCTACCTCAGCCTGGGGAGCCTCGGCTCTGCCGACGTCGGGTTGATGCAGAGGCTGATCGACACCCTCGGGGCGACCGAGTACTCGGTCATCGTCAGCATGGGGCCGCAGCATGAAGAGCTCCGCCTGGCGCCGAACATGTCCGGCGCAGAGTTCCTGCCGCAGCCGGCCATCCTGCCCGAAGTCGACCTCGTGATCACCCACGGCGGCAACAACACCGTCACGGAGTCGCTCCACTTCGGCAAGCCGATGGTCGTCCTGCCGCTCTTCTGGGACCAGCACGACAATGCGCAGCGGATGGACGAGCTAGGGCTCGGCCGCAGGCTCGACACCTATCGGCACGACCCCGTCGAGCTGGTCGACGCAATCGAATCGCTACTCGCCGATTCCGAGCTACCGCGCCGCCTGAGCGCTATTTCCGCTCGGCTCGAGGCCGATCCGGGCACGGCCAAAGCCGCTGATCTGATCGAA
>Ga0307289_10000771_pt1 | contig 13842 bp, 15 predicted proteins | sample ER_DNA_143_FD_194483 | JGI IMG/M metagenome (GOLD analysis project Ga0307289, IMG submission 194483) | Bulk soil microbial communities from the East River watershed near Crested Butte, Colorado, United States - ER_DNA_143 | ecosystem: Environmental > Terrestrial > Soil > Floodplain | place...
CCTCCGGCTCGGCGTGCCGGTGGTCGAGTGGCGCGACGACGTGTCCCTGCAGGTTGCGCTCGAGGAGGTGAGGAGATTCAAGCGCCACGCCCGCGTAGCGCGCGTCTAGCGACCGCGTTCGTCTCGCTCGCCGCTGCGGCGGCATTCGCGGCCGGAGGCGCCCTGCAGTCGGACGACTACCAGCTGCTCGCGCTGGCACTGGCAGCAGGCGGTCTGCTCTGGCTCTGCCTGGGGCTGGTCACGCGCTGGAGCGCCGCGCTCGCGACCGGCGTCGTCTTCCTCGGCGCCGAGCAGGCGGTCCGGCTCGCCGCCGGGCCCGGGACGGTCGATGCCTGGACGCCTGCCTACGCGGCGTGCCTGCTCTTCTCGACCGAGCTCGCATGGTGGTCGGTCGAGCCGCGCGTTGCCTCCTGGTGGGAGCCGGCCGTGGTGATCTCGCGGATCGCCGCGATCGTCGGAATGTGCGCCGCGGCCGCGGTCGTGGCCGCGCTGGTCGTCCTCGCCGCCGGCGCGCCGCTCCGCGGAGGGATCGGGCTCGAGCTCGTCGGCGTGGCAGCCGCGTTCGCCGCTCTGGCGGTCGTCGCCGGTCTCGCGCGCGTCCGCGTCGGGTAGATTCGCGGCCTCATGGCGGTTCTCCCTGCTGAGCGCGATCTCCGGCGCGTGATCGGCGACGGCGAGAGCGTTCCCGACGGCGAGGTCGAGGGGCTCTCCGACGACGACCTGCTCGAGCTGCACCGTTGGCTCGTCCTGCTCCGGACGTACGACGAGCGCTCGGTCGTCTACCACCGCCAGGGCCGGATCGGGACGTACGCGATCTTCTGGAACCACGAGGCGATGCAGGCCGGCTCGGTGTTCGCGCTCGAGCGCGAGGACTGGATCTTCCCGAGCTACCGCGAGTCGGCGATCGGGCTGCTACGCGGAATGCCCGCCTCGACGGTGCTCTCGTGGTGGCGCGGCCACCCGGCCGGCTGGTGGAACCCGCTCGAGTGGAACGTCGCCTCGATCTGCGTCCCGATCGGGACGCACGTGCCGCACGCGGCGGGGCTCGCGTGGGGAAAGAAGCTGCGCGGCGAGCCTGCCTGCGCGATCGCGTACTTCGGCGACGGCGCGACCTCGGAGGGGTCGTTCCACGAGGGCGCCAACTTCGCGGCGGTGATGCGCGCGCCGCTCGTCCTCTTCTGCAACAACAACCAGTGGGCGATCTCGACGCCTCTGTCTGCGCAGACTGCGGCGGAGACGCTGGCGGACAAGGCTGTCGGCTACGGGATGCCCGGCGTGCGCGTGGACGGCTGCGACGTGCTCGCGGTGTACGAGGCGACGCGCGAGGCCGTGGCGCGGGCCCGGGCCGGCGAGGGGCCGACCTTCATCGAGGCGGTCAGCTACCGCAGCGCGCCGCACGCGACCGCCGACGATCCGTCGGCGTACATCGACCCCGTGCGCGTGGAGGAGGAGAAACGGCGCGAGTGCCTGGGGCGCTACGAGGCCTACCTGCGCCGCACGGGTCTCCTCTCGGACGAGGCAGCCGAGGCAGTCCGCGCGCAGGCGGCCGATCTGATGCGCGAGGGGATTGGCGCGGCCGAGGCGGAGCCGCCTGCCGATCCGGCTCTCGTCTTCTCGCACGCATACGTCGACCCGCCGGCCTCGCTCGAGGGCGATCTCGCCGAGCTGAAGAGGGTTCTCGGTGGCTGAGCTCACGCTCGTCGAAGCCGTCAACGACGCGTTCCACGTCGAGCTCGGACGCGATCCGAACGTGATGGTGATGGGCGAGGACGTCGGCCGGGCCGGGGGCGTTTTCCGCGCGACCGCCGGGCTACGCGACCGCTTCGGGCCGGAGCGCTGCGTCGACACGCCGCTCGCCGAGGCGGGGATCCTCGGCTCCGCGGTCGGGCTCTGCATGGCCGGCTGGCGGCCGGTGTGCGAGATGCAGTACGACGCGTTCTCGTATCCCTGTCTCGACCAGCTGATCACTCACGTCGGCCGCTACCACTGGCGGACCGGCGGGAAGATGGAGTTCCCGCTTGTCGTGCGGATGCCGTACGGCGGGGGCGTGCGGGCGCCCGAGCTGCACGACGATTCGCCGGAGGCGTATTACGTGCACACGCCGGGCGTAAAGGTCGCGATCCCTGCGACCCCCGCGGACGCGAAAGGGCTCCTGGCGGCGGCGATCCGCGATCCGGATCCGGTCGTCGTGCTCGAGCCGAAGCTGCACTACCGGACGATGCGCGGCGAGGTGCCGGAGGGCGAGCACGTGGTTCCTCTGGGCGAGGCGCGGCTCGCGCGCGAGGGCTCCGACGTGACGCTCGTCGCCTACGGCGCGATGGTGCCGCTGGCGGAGCAGGCGGCCGAGGCGCTGGAGGGCGAGGCCTCGGCGGAGGTGCTCGACCTGCGTAGCCTGAAGCCTTTGGACGAGGACGCGCTGCTGGAATCCGCAGCGAAGACCGGCCGCGTCGTGATCGTCCAGGAGGCGCCTCGAGTCGCCGGCTTTGGCGCCGAGCTCGCCGCGATCCTGGCCGAGAAGGCGATGCTCGACCTGCGCGCGCCGGTCGTCCGTGTGACGGGCTACGACGTCCCGTATCCGTACTGGCAGATCGAGGACGCCTACATGCCGTCGGTCGAGCGAGTCGTGGACGCCGTGCGGAAGCTGCTCGAGTTCTGACCCGGACCCCGCCTTACCGGATCGAGACAGAGCGTCTCGTTGTGCGCTGCTGGGAGCCGCGCGACGCCGGCGCGCTCAAGGAGGCCGTGGACTCGTCGCTCGAGCACCTCCGGCCGTGGCTGCCCTGGGCGCATGAGGAGCCGCAGACGCTGGAGCAGAAGGTGGAGCTCCTGCGGCAGTTTCGGGGGCGGTTCGACCTTGGCCAGGACTTCGTCTACGGGATCCTCTCGGCCGACGAGTCGGAGGCGGTCGGCGGCACGGGTCTGCACACGCGGCGCGGCGAGGGGACGTTCGAGATCGGCTACTGGATCCGGGAGAGCAGCGCCGGCCGGGGTTTCTGTACCGAGGCGGTGGCTGCGCTGACGCGCGTCGGCTTCGAGCTCTGCGGGATCGACCGGATCGAGATTCGCGTCGACCCCGCGAACGGCGCCTCGCTCGCGATTCCACGCAAGCTCGGCTACGTGGAGGAGGGTACGCTGCGCGGGATCCTGCATGGGCCGGACGGGGTGCCGATGCGGAACGACGGCGTCGTGTTCGCGCTCATGCGCGGGGAGCTCGAGCAGTCGCCTGCCGCCGGGGCTCGATTCCGCGCGTTCGACGCGGCGGGCAACCACGTGGCGTGAGCCGGGAGCGCCTGCGTCTGATCCTCGAACGGGCGGACTCGGGCTTCTATCTGCGCGACGCGGCGACCGGCGAGCGCGTGCGCTGGGAGGACCCGCGCGTTCGCGTCGTGCCGGTCGCGGGCGTCTCCTACCGACCCGAGGCTCTAGCGGACCCGTCATTCGATCCAGGCAACCGGCTCGTGCTCGTTCCGGAGCCCGAGAACGAGCACGACCCGAACGCGGTCGGGATCTGGAACGAGGAGCGCACGTTGCAGGCCGGGTACGTCCCGCGTGACCTCGCACCCGAAGTGCGCGGGGACGAGCAGGCCGTCTCGCTCTGGCGAGTCGAGGGCGGCCTGAGGGTGCTGATCGCGCCGCGCGACGCCTGGGTCGGGCGGCCCCGGTAGATTCCGCCGCCGTGGCGTACGAGTTCAAGCTGCCGGACCTCGGGGAGGGTCTGACCGAAGGCGAGATCGCCCGCTGGCTCGTGTCCGAGGGGCAGGAGGTCGCCGAGGACGACCCGCTCGTCGAGATCCAGACGGACAAGACGACCGTCGAGATCCCCTCGCCCGCGGCCGGCAAGGTCGCGCGGATCCTGGTCGAGGAAGGCCAGGTCGTCCCGGTCGGGACCGTCCTGGTCGTGATCGGCGAGGACGGTGCAGCGCCGGCCGAAGACGAGCAGCCGCGCGCCGAGCCCGCCCCGTCCGTTTCGGACAGGTCCCAGGGACAGTCCCTCGGCCGGGGCCAAAGTGGGCGCGTGCGGGCGACGCCGCTTGTGAGGCGCATGGCGGAAGAGCTGGGAGTCGACCTTTCCTCCATCGAACCGACCGGTCCGCAGGGGCGGGTGACCGAAGAGGACGTGCGTGGCGCGGCCACGGACGGGGGACTGTCCCCCGGACACGGCCAGGAGGGACGGCGCGAGCCCCTTCGCGGCGTCCGCCGCCTCGTCGCCGAGCACATGGCCCGCGCGCAGCGCGAGGTGCCGCCGGTCACGTGGGTCGAGGAGTGCGATTTCACGAACGTCGACCTCAAGCAACTCGTCCCACTCACGCTCAAGGCCGTCGCCGAGAGCCTGAAGGAGTTCCCCGAGCTGAACGCGCGGCTCGAGGGCGACGAGATCGTCTACCTCGACCGCTACGACCTCGGCATCGCCGTCCAGACCGAGCAGGGGCTCGTCGTCCCCGTTGTCCGCGCGGTCGACGAGCGCAGCCCGGACGAGCTCGCGCAGGAGGTCGAGCGCCTCGCGGAGCAAGCGCGGGCCGGGAAACTCAAGCCCGAGGAGCTCCGCGGGTCGACGTTCACGGTCACGAGCGCCGGCAAGCTCGGCGGCCTGCTGACGACGCCGATCGTGAACCACCCCGAGGTCGCGATCCTGAGCGTCGGCCGGATCGCCGAACGGCCCGTCGTCCGCGACGGCAAGGTCGAGCCCGGCCGCACCGGCTACATCGCGATCACGTTCGACCACCGCGTGATCGACGGCGCGCGCGCAGCCGAATTCGGCGTCGCGGTCATCCGGCGGCTCGAGGGCGGCGGCTAGGCGGCTGCCAGCCCGTCCAGGTGCTGCTCGAGCAGCTGGTCGATCCGCGGCGCGCTGACGCGACCCTCGAGCCGTCCGACAACGCGCTTGTCCTTGACCAGGACGAGTGTGGGCACGGTCTCGACCTGGAAGCGCTCGGCGAGGTCGGTCTGCTCGTCGATGTCGATCTCACGCACCTTCAGGCGCGAGCGCTCCTTGCGCGCGACGTGCGCAATCAGGCTCTCCATGCGCCGTGCGGGTCCTGAGCGGGCGTTGCGGAAGAAGACGAGGAGTGGGCGGCGGTCAGTCTCCATCGCAACCCTCTTTTCCCTGCAACAGGCCACTTAAACGCCGGTCGAAGAACCGCGTCTAGACTCACGGTCGGAATGTGGGAGTGGTACCGAATCGGACTCTCGCTCGGCTTCGGAATCTCGATCGGACTGATGCTTTGCGGGCTCCTGGCGCCTCGGCGCGCGTTCCTCGTGCTGGTCGCGCTTGCCGCCGTAGCAGGCGGATTCGGAGTCGGCTGGGCAATCGGCGGCTGGCACGAGGCCGTCGCCGGAGTCCTAGGTGCGGGCCTCGCGACATTCGTCGCCGGCCCGGTCGTCGCCCGCACGGTCGAGGGCGGCGGGACGAGAAGCGGGACGGCCGTGCTCTTCGTCGCCTCAGCCGTCGTCTTCGCCGGGCTGGCGCTCGTCCCGTTCCTCGGCTACCTGGAAGCGGCGGCCGTGCCGGTGCTCGCCCGTCGAGCGCGCCGCCGCCCGCCGCGCCGCTACGCGGGCCTGCGCACGCTCGCCCGAGACTGATGCCCGACCCCAAGAAGCTGATCTTGGTCGTCATCGACGGCCTCACGCCGGACGTCTTCGAGGACGCCGTCGAGACCGGCTCGGCCCCCGCGCTTGCGTTCCTCGCCCAGCACGGCAGCTACGCGCGCGGCGTCTCCGCGTTCCCTTCGCTGACCCCGGTCTGCCTGAGCACGCTCGCGACCGGCGCGCAACCCGACGTCCACCACATCCCGCACCTCGTCTGGTGGCACCGCGCGGAGCGCCGCCTCGTCGAGTACGGCTCCTCGTTCGCCGCGATCCGGGCGGCCGGCACGCGCCGCTCGATCCTGGACGCGATCTTCAACATGAACGAGCAGCACCTCTCTCACGATGCCGTGACCGTCTACGAGGCCCTCGAGGACGCAGGCCTCACCGCCGCCGCGGTCAACGTGACGTGCTACCGGGGCCGCACGCGCCACCGCTCGCTGCTGCGTGGGATGGCGCGCCCCGCGTTCGGCCCGAAGCGCTTCTTCTTCTACAACCTCTTCGAGTCGGATGTGACCGGCGCGCCGGTGGCGATCCTCGGCCGGTCGGGCGGCTCGATCGACGCCTACGCCGCGGCCGTCGGTCGCTGGCTCGTGACGCGCGACGGGTTCGACTTCCTCTTCTACTACCTGCCGGACTACGACTTCGCCTCGCACGCGCTCGGGCCCGGCGCGTCACAGGAGGCGCTCGCGCGCAGCGACGCCGCGGTCGCGGCGCTGATCGAGGCGGCCGGCGGGCCGGACGAGTTCCTCGAGCGCTACGCCGTGATCGCGTGCTCCGACCATGGCCAAACCGGCGTCGAGCAGGCCGTGTCGCTCCAGGCCGCGTACGAGGGCGTCGAGCACCTCGTCGTCGCCGCGTCCAACCGGGCCGGCCAGGTCTACCGGCTCCCGGGCAGTCGCGAGGAGCCCGCAGAGCTCGCGCGCCGGCTCGACGGCAGCGAGGCTGCGGGCGTCGTCCTCTACCGCGAGGACGGCGAGGCGGTGGCTCGTCGCGGCGGCGAGGAGCTCCGGTTTGCCCTCGAGGACGGCGCGTGGCGGACGAGCGGCGACCTCGCGATCCTCGACCAGCCCGACGCGCTCGAGCGGGCCTGGTGCGCGCTCGCCAACCCGAACGCGGGTGACGTGCTCGTCTCGCCCCCGGCAGGTGTCGAGTTCCTCGACCTCGCAGGGCGCGGCCATCTGGGCGGTGGCAGCCACGGCTCGCTCGACGCGGCCGACTCCGAGGTCCCCTTCTTGACGGTCGGGCTCGACGGAAGCGTCCCGCGGCGGATCGCGGACGTGGCTCCGCTCGCGCTCACGCACTTCGGGGTGGAGCTGCCCGCCTATGCGCGGCCTCTGGCCGATGCGGCCTGACGACCCCGAGAGTGCCCGCCGCGAGATGGTCGAGCGGCAGCTGCGCCGCCGCGACATCGTCGACGAGGACGTCCTCCACGCCCTGGAGCGCGTTCCGCGCGAGGCCTTCGTCGGCGAGCGCGAGCGGCGCCGGGCCTTCGACGACGCCGCGCTCCCGATCGGCTGCGGCCAGACGATCTCGCAGCCGTACATGGTCGCGCGCATCTGCGAGGCACTCGCAGTCCGCCCCGGCCAGCTGATCCTCGACGTCGGGACCGGCTCGGGCTACCAGGCCGCGGTGCTGGCGGAGCTCGGCGCGGACGTCGTCACGATCGAGCGCATCCCAGAGCTGGCCGAGCGGGCGCGAGCGACCCTGGCCGCTGCCGGCTACCCGCAGGTCGAGGTCGTCGTCGGCGACGGGACGCTCGGCGTCCCCGAGCGCGCGCCGTTCGACGGGATCGCGGTCGCCGCAGCAGCGCCCGAACTGCCGCAGACCCTCTACGAGCAGTTGCGCCAGGGCGGCCGGTTCGTGGTGCCGATCGGCGGCCACCGCGCGCAAAGGCTCGAGGTGATCGTCCGCAGCCCCGAGGGCCCCGCCGTGATCCACTCGGTCCCGTGCCGGTTCGTGCCCCTCGTCGGCACGGAGGGCTTCGCGAGGTGAGCGCCCGCCGCGTGCGCGTGCTCGTCCGTGGTCGCGTGCAGGGCGTCTTCTTCCGGGCCGAGACTCGCGCGCGGGCCGAGTCGCTCGGCCTTTCGGGCTCGGCGCGGAACCTGCCGGACGGAGCCGTCGAGGCCGTCTTCGAGGGAGACGCCGAGCGTGTCGAGTCGATGGTCGAGTGGTGCAGGCGCGGCCCGGAGGGAGCGAGCGTCGCGGACGTCGAGGTCTCGTCCGAGGAGCCGACGGGCGAGCGCGGCTTCGACGTTCGCTAGGCTCGCCGACCGATGCGCAGCTCGCCAGCAGCCCCCGTCACGCGCTCGCGCGCCGGCCAGGCGCTGCGCCGCCGGCGCAACTGGGTCCAGCTGGCGAAGTTCTCGGCCGTCGGCGCGAGTGGCTACGTCGTCAACCTCGTCGTCTATACCGCGCTGCTCAAGGGCGCGGGCCTCCACTACGCGCTCGCCGCGACCTGCTCGTTCGTCGTCGCGGTCACGAACAACTACATGTGGAACCGGCTCTGGACGTTCCACGACCAGCGTGGTCACGTCGGCTGGCAGGGGCTGCGCTTCCTGATCGTCGCGCTCGTCGCGTACGCAGCGAACCTCGCGATCCTCGCCGTGTTCGTCGAGTCGGGCCTCGACAAGATCCTCTCGCAGGCGATCGCGGTCGTGCTCGTTACGCCGCTCAATTTCCTCGGCAACAAGCTCTGGTCCTTTCGCCGCTAGGCTGACGTAATGGCTCGGGCTCTCGCCCTGGCGGCTGTGCTCGCGCTGGCGGCTCCGTCGCTTGCCCACGCCACGGACAAGCCACTGCCGGCCGGGCTGAACCCGCCGTCGCCGCGGCTGACGAAAGCCCAGGCCACCCGGATCTTCCTCCAGTACCCGAAGGTCAGCTCGTGGCTCGATCGCTACCCGCGGACCAACCGCAGCGTCGACACGACCTTCAAGAAGAGTGTCTGGACGGTGAGCGTCTGGTGGGGCCAGGCCGGCGAGATCGCGACGGGCAAGGTTGACGACACGAGCGGCGCGGTCACCGAGGCCTGGACCGGGCCGCAGGTCGCGTGGAAGATGGCGCGCGGCTCGCCCGGCGCGTTCGGCGGCAAGGACGTCAACAGCGTCCCGCTCTGGCTCGGGTTCTGCGCGCTCTTCTTCTTCGGCCTCGCCGACCTGCGGCGGCCGCTGAGCCTGCGCAACCTCGACCTGCTCGCCCTGCTCTCGTTCTCGGTGTCGCTCTGGTACTTCAACCGCGGCGATGTCTTCACGAGCGTCCCGCTCGCCTATCCGCCCATGATCTATCTCCTCGGGCGAATGCTCTGGAGCGCCGGGCGCGGGCGGCTGCGAACCGGTGCGGTGCCGGTCTGGCCGATCTGGGCGCTCGCGGCTGCGGCCGTCTTCGCGGGCGGCTTCCGCATCGGCCTCAACGTCCAGTCGTCCAACGTGATCGACGTCGGCTACTCGGGGGTGGTCGGGGCCGACCGGATCGCGCACGGCCAGGTTCCGTACGGCAACTTCCCGATCGAAGGCTCGCGCAAGGCGTGCGGCCCCGCCGACTCGGAGGGAGAGATCCGCAACCGGATCCAGGAGAACGGCCGCTGCGAGTCCGCCAACCCGGAAGGCGACACGTACGGGCCCGTCGCGTACGAGGCGTACCTGCCCGGCTACGCGATTCTCGGCTGGAGCGGGAAGTGGGATGACCTCCCCGCTGCCCACTTCAGCTCGATCGTCTTCGAGCTGCTCTGCGTCTTCGGCGTGGGGCTCGTCGGGCTTCGCTTCGGGGGCAACCGATTGGCGGTCACGCTCGCCTTCGCGTGGCTCGCTTACCCGTTCACGCTGTACGCCTCGAGCTCCAACACGAACGACTCGCTGCCGCCCCTCTTCCTGATCTGGGGCTTCTGGCTCGTGACCTCACCCGCCGCCCGCGGCGCAGCGGTCGCGCTCTCGGGCTGGACGAAGTTCGCGCCCCTTGTCGTGGCGCCGCTCTGGGCCTCGTACCCGGAGCCGTTCAAGCGCCCGCGGGAGAAGGCGATCTTCGTCGCGGCGTTCCTCGGCGCCAGCGCGGTCGCGTTCTCGATCCTCCTGCTCGACGGCCACCCGCTCCACGCGGCGCACGTCTTCTGGTCGCGGACCCTCGGTTGGCAGATCGGGCGCGACTCGCCGTTCTCGCTCTGGGACTGGCGCCAGTACCACGCGGGGCTGCCGGACCTCCAGGTGGTCCAGCGCATCCTCGAAGGCCTCCTGATCGCCGGGGCGATCGCGGCCTACTTCCTGCCGCGCCGCAAGTCGCCGCTGCAGCTAGCCGCGCTCACGGCCGCGCTCCTGCTCGGCTTCCAGCTCGTCCTGACACACTGGTCCTACCTCTACCTGCCGTGGTTCTTCCCCTTCGCAGCCTTCGCAGTGCTGGCGCCAGTCCCGGAGCGCGCGCCGGCGCCCGCATACCAGCCGCTTGAGCGTCCCCGCCAGGAGCTCGTCGGAGTCGATTGACCAGCGCAGGGTCTTCTACGCGGCCCTGGCAGCGCTCGTCGTCTCGCTGACGCTCCTCCACTTCGGCTTCTACCAGCACCGGCTGATCCTCGACACCGTCGAGTACCACCGCTACGGGACGGCGATCGTCCACGGGGACGTGCCCTACCGCGACTTTCGCATCGAGTACCCGCCTGGTGCGCTGCCGATGTTCGCGCTGCCCGCGGTCGGGGGGCCGGGGTTCAGCGAGTACCAGCGCCAGTTCCAGGTCCTCCTCGGCGTTCTGGCGGGCGCGACGCTGCTCGGGATGGCCTCGGTGCTGATCTCCCTCGGCGCGACGACGACGCGGCTGGGGGGGGCGCTCGGCTTCTTCGCGCTCTCGCCGCTCGTGCTCGGCTCGGTCGTGATCTACCGCTACGACCTCTGGCCGGCGGCGCTCGCAGTGGCCGGGCTCGCGGGGATCCTCGCCGGGCGCGAGCGCTGGGGATTCGCCTCGCTCGGCCTCGGAATCGCCGCGAAGATCTTCCCGGCGGTGATCGTTCCGACCGCGCTCGCTTACGTCTGGCGCACGCGCGGGCGGCGCGAGGCGCTCGTCTGCCTCGGGATCGCCGCGGCGGTGGTGGCGGTGTTCGTCGTGCCCTTCCTCGCGGTCGCGCCGCACGGCTTCTGGGAGAGCATCCACCGCCAGGCGTCCCGGCCGCTGCAGATCGAGAGCCTCGGGTCGGGCTTCCTGCTTGCGGCGCACCACGTGGGCGGGCTCCACCTCGACGTGGTCACGAGCCACGGCTCTCAGAACCTCGCCGGCTCGCTGCCCCGGGGGTTCGGCGCGGTCGAGACCGCGCTGCTCGTGCTGAGCCTGCTCGCGATCTGGGCGCTGGCCGCGCGCGCCCCCGCGACTCCGGAGCGCCTCGTGCGCTACTCGGCCGCGGCGGTGACGGCCTTCGTCGCGTTCGACAAGGTGCTCTCGCCGCAGTTCATGATCTGGCTGATCCCGCTGGTCCCGCTCGTCGGCGGCAGGCGGGGGCTCGTCGCGTCGGCGCTGCTGGGGCTCGCGCTGCTGCTCACGCAGTTGTGGTTTCCGATCCGCTACTGGGACCTGGTGCTGCAGCTGAAGGCGTTTCCGTCCTGGTCGGTGCTCGCCCGCGATCTTGCCCTGGTCGCGCTGCTCGCGGTGCTGCTCGTCAGGGGACGGGAACCCGAACCGGTTCGCAGCTGAGCGCGCGCCCCTCGGGGTCGCACTCGACGAGCGCGCCCTCGATCCGGACGCCGCCGGACGCGGGCTCGAACCGGACCGGCATCCCCGTGCGCATCCGCCGGATCGCGAGCTCCGCCTTGACGCCGATCACGGAGTCGTGCGGGCCCGTCATGCCGGCGTCGGTGATAGCCGCGGTGCCACCCGCCTGGACGCGCGCGTCGCTCGTCTGGACGTGCGTGTGCGTGCCGATCACCGCGGTGACGCGGCCGTCGAGCACCCGCGCGAGAGCGATCTTCTCGCTGGTCGCCTCCGCGTGGAAGTCGACCACGATCACCTTCGCCTGCGAGCGGGCCTGCTCCACGAGGTCGTCCACGAGCTCGAATGGGCCGACCGGCGTCTGCATGAAGAGGCTGCCCTGCAGGTTCACGACCGCGACCGGCGTTCCGTCGGCCGCAGGCACCACCACGAGTCCGCGCCCGGGGGCCGATGCGCCGAGGTTCGCCGGTCGCAAGACGCGCTCGGCGCCCTCGAGGTAATCGTTGATCTCGCGGCGGCGCCAGACGTGGTTGCCGAGCGTGAGCACGTCGGCTCCGGCGGCGAGGAGGCGTTCGGCGAGGCGCGGCGTGATTCCGGAGCCGTCGGCGACGTTCTCGCCGTTGACGACGCAGAAGCCCACGTCCAGCTCCTCCTTGAGACGGGCGAGGCGTTCTTCGACCGCAGCACGGCCAGGCGTGCCGAAGACGTCGGCGACGAAGAGGATCTTCAGCGCCGCGTTCCTAGGGCGACAGGGCGGCGGCGTTGTGCACGGACATCGAGACGTGATTGCCGGAGTCCGCGGTGAACCGTGAGAGCGCCTGGCGCTCGACCCCGGCGACGTTCACGACCGTGCCGATCTTCGAGGTCGTGGCGGCGACCGTCGAGCCGACAGTCAGGCTCGGGTCCGGCCGCAAGTGCGTCAGCGAGACGACGAACGAAGGGCTGCCCGTCGGCTGGATGTCGATGCGGGCGCCGTAGGTCTTGCCGTCGAGCACGAAAGGCGTGATCCCGACGATCGTGCCGTCGACGGGTGAGTAGACGTCGGTCCCCGGCGTGGCCCCGACGTCGAGAGCCGCCGTGGACGCGCCCGTGCCGCCCTCGACGACGTAGTAGCGGATTCCGCTACCGCCGCCTCCGAAGAGCTTGTGGACGAGCCGTCCGACGACACCCTGGTTGCCCTGATGCCCGACCGGGTCGAGCGCGAGCGCGCCGTCCCCCGACGCGTGATAGCCGATCGCCGTCACGCGGCTCTGCGCGATCGGCAGGTCGAGTCGAAGTGCGCCCTGCATCGCGACGACCTGAGGCCGCGGCGGACCGGACGGCAGCAGCCGCGCGGCAGGCGCGGGCGTCGTCGTCGGGACCGGTGACGGATGCGCGGAGCCGAACGCCGTTAGGAGCAGCGTGATCAGGACCACAGCGGCCAGAAGCAAAAGGCCCACCACTCGTCTCTTGCGGCGTGCGGCAGCCGCCTCCGCCCGCCGTCGTCGCACCGCAAGTGCGTGCCCGGGGGGTGGTGACATCCGGGGCACGGTAACGTAGGTCGCCCGAGCCTGCAACGAGTGCTGCGGGTCGAGTGCCACCGAGCCCTCCGACAGGAAGTCCCAGTCCCAGGCGGGGGGACGGGAGGGCCGAAGCTGTATTACCTGCGCGCTACGATTGGCGGCATGGCCGGGCCTCCTGCCGTGGCCGCGAAGATCCAGGTTCCGCGCTGGATCCAGCTGGTCGGGCTTCCGCTGGTGCTGCTCTTCCTGTGGGTGGTGGCGGGCGCGGCGCGTCACGTCGTCTTCCTGTTCCTGATCGCCGGCCTGATCGCGTTCCTGCTGAACCCGCTCGTGCGCGGGCTCACCCGCGTCTGGATTCCCCGCGGATTCGGCGTGGCGATCGTGTACGTGGGGTTCGTGGCCATCATCGTTGCCGCGGCCGCCGCGATCGGCACCGTCGTCGTCAATCAGACGAAATCGAGCGCGAGCCGCGTGGACGACTACTTTACGGTCGCCCACGGACGCCCGTACGAGACGCACGCGTACCGCGACGTCGATCGCTTCCAGCACTGGCTCGACACCCACCGGCTCAGCTCGATCGAAGTCCGTCAGCAGGGCCACGACCTCGTCAACCGGATCCGCGAGAAGGACGTCTCGAAGTACACCCGCCAGGTGATCGACTTCGTCGAGGGGGCGGCGATCGGCACGCTCAAGTTCCTCTTCAGCCTCGTCCTGGTGATCGTGGTCTCGATCTACATGCTTCTCGACATGCCGCGGTTGGGACGTGTCGTGGACCGGCGCTTCCCGCCTCATCCGGGGTCGCCCTCGCTGCTACCGCGGATCGAGCGCTCGCTCGCCAGCTACGTGCGCGGCCAGTTCCTGCTCTCGCTGATCATCGGCACGAGCGCGGGGCTCGGCCTCTGGTTGCTCGGGACGCTTGGCTGGGTCCCGGGCGCGGACAAGTACGCCGTGCTGTTCGGCGCTTGGGTCGCGATCACCGAGCTGATCCCGTACCTCGGCCCGTGGCTCGGCGCGATCCCGCCGTTCCTCTACGCGCTCGTCGTGCATCCGGTATCCGCGATCTGGGTCGGTCTGCTGT
>Ga0307289_10000773_pt1 | contig 13815 bp, 15 predicted proteins | sample ER_DNA_143_FD_194483 | JGI IMG/M metagenome (GOLD analysis project Ga0307289, IMG submission 194483) | Bulk soil microbial communities from the East River watershed near Crested Butte, Colorado, United States - ER_DNA_143 | ecosystem: Environmental > Terrestrial > Soil > Floodplain | place...
GAACCGCGCGGCGACCGAGCTCTGCGTGCCCGGCACCGAGTGGCGGGACGTCCACCGCGGCGCGGGGCTCGTCCTGGCGGAGGGGCTCGTGTCGTTCGGGCTGCTGCGCGGAGAGCCCGAGAGTCTGGTCGAGAGCGGGGCCGTGCACGTCTTCTTCCCGCACGGCGTCGGGCACATGGTCGGGCTCGGAGCGCGGGACGCCGGCGAGGTGCTCCCGGGCCGCGACCAGCGTGCGGACGCCTTCCCGCGGCTGCGCGTCGATCTGCCGCTCGAGCCCAGGTACGTGATGACCGTCGAGCCCGGCGTCTACTTCGTCCGGGCACTCGTCAACGACTTCGAGCTGCGCGAGCGCCACCGCGATTCGGTCGACTGGGAGCGCGCCGAGCAGATGCTCGGCTTCGGCGGGATCCGCATCGAGGACGACGTGCTCGTCACCGCGGACGGGTACGAGGTGCTGACGGCGGACGTGCCGGTCGTTGACGCCTGAGGCTGAGCGCTGGGTCGCCGAGTACGTGCACCCGGCCGGGCCGGTCGAGCTCGTGCACGAGCGGCCGTGGTCGACGGTGTACCGCGTGCCCGTCGCGGACGGTGCCGTGTGGTTCAAGGTGTGCAACGAGGTGCAGGCGTTCGAGCCGCGGCTCAGCGCCGAGCTCTTCGGGCGGTGGCCCGACCTCGTCGGAGAGGTGCTCGCCTATGACGAGGCGCGCGGATGGCTGCTGCTCGCGGATGCGGGCGAGCGGATCGGCGCTGCGAGCGAGCCGTGGCTTGAGCTCCTGCCGCGCTACGCGGAGCTTCAGCGCGGCGAGGCGAGACATGCGGAGGAGCAGCTCGCGAAGGGCGTTCCCGATCTGACTCTTGGAACGCTGCCCGTGCGCTACGCCGATCTGCTCGAACGCCACTTGCCCGTTGAGCTCCGCCCGCTCGAGGAGGTTGAACGCCTCTGCGCCGAGCTCGCGGCCGCCGGCCTGCCCGCGACCATCCAGCACGACGACCTGCACCGAAACAACGTCTACCAGCGTGACGGGCGCCTCCGCCTGCTCGACTGGGGGGACTCGTCCATCTCGCATCCATTCTTCTCGCTGGTGGTCACCTTCCGTTTTGCCGGCGAGAGCTCGAAACTCAAGGAGGCCTATCTCGAGCCCTGGGGCCCTGACCTGGACGAAGCCCTCGAGCTCGCTCTCCGCGTAGGAGCCGTCGCGCACGCGCTCGCCTGGTCGCGGCAACGCGACTTTCTCAGCCCGGCGGAGCGGCCCGCGTTCGATGCGCCCTTTGCAGAGGTTTTGCGCAGCGCTGTACGTTAGTTAGGCTCCGCACAACCGAGAAGGGGGATTCGATGGGCAGGGGCTGGCTCGCTACATCACTCGCGACCTTCGGCTTTGTATTGCTGGTGCTCGCGCCCAATGCCTTCGCGACGCCCCGGGCGTCCGTCACGGAGTTCCCCCTCCCGCATGCGGACAGCCGGCCCTACTCGATCGTCACCGGGCCCGACGGGAACCTCTGGTTCACCGAGTCGACTCACGACGCGATCGGGAAGATCACGCCCGACGGGACGATCACGGACTACCCGCTTCACGCCCACGACGAGGGCAGCGGCCCGTACGGGATCGCGCTCGGCGCGGACGGGGCGCTCTGGTTCACGGAGCGCTTCGCGGACAAGATCGGGCGCTTCGATCCGACCACGGAAACGCTCCAGGAGTTCTACGTCCTGAGCTCGCAGTCGCAGCCGTGGGGGATCACGGCGATGCCCGACGGGACGCTGTGGTTCACCGAGGAGAACATCAACAACGTTGGCGTCATCCTTCCGAATGGGACGGTCTTCGAGTACCCGGCCGGCGAGAACAGCCTGCCGACCTGGATCACCACCGGTCCCGACGGCAACGTCTGGTTCACCGAGGAGCTCGGCAACGACATCGTCCGGCTCGATCCGAACAACCCACTCGACCAGACGCACTTCCCGGTGCTCACCGACGGCGCCCTGCCGTGGGACATCAAGCCTGGGCCGGACGGGAACCTCTGGTTCACCGAGCTCGCGGGCGATACGCGCCACATCGGCAAGATCACGATGTCGGGCGAGGTCACCGAGTACCCGGTGCCCGGAGACTCCGGGGTCGCGGGGATCGCGACGAACCCGGCCGGAGGCGACCTCTGGTTCACGCGGAACGACCTCGGCCTGGTCGGGGAGGTCTCTGCCGACGGGACGCTCGGCGAGACGCTCCCGACCGGCCCGTACCCGTTCGGGATCACCGCCGGGCCTGACGGGAACATGTGGTACGCGGACGGGTTCGGCAACTCGATCGGGCGGATCAACCTCGGCGGGCCGCCGCCACCACCGCCTCCTCCGCCACCGCCTCCTCCGCCGCCTCCTCCGCCGCCACCGCCACCGCCTCCGCCACCGCCTCCTGCCCCACCGCCACCGCCTCCGCCGCCCCCGCCGCCGTTCAGGCCGCCCTGCACCGTCCCGCGGGTGGTCGGCGTGAAGCTCGCCAAGGCGAGGACGAGGATCACCAGGGCGCACTGCAGAGTCGGCACGATCACGCGCAGGCACGCTGCTCCGCGTCTGAGGGGCAAGGTCATCGCCCAGAGCCCGAGGGCGGGACGTAGGCTCGCGAACGGCGCCCGCGTCAGGCTTACGGTCGGCCGCTAGAGGATCTGCACGTCAACACCCCGCGACTCGAGCTCGCCGAGGAGCGCGAGCACGCGCGGGCGGTTGTCCTTGGGGTAGCGCCAGACCCAGCGGATGAACTCGAGGCCGAGCCCTTCGACGCAGCCTTCGGGCAGGTCGACGCGACGGCGACCTCGGTCGCGCACGCGCCGGCTGAAGATGCGCCACAGGCAGCGCAGGCGCGGGACGTCGAGGAAGACGACCGTGTCGGCTCGGCCGAAGCGCGGGTCGTCGAGGCCCAGCCCGAGGAAGTTGCCGTCCATGATCCAGCGCGGCTCGTCGACGGCCGCCGCGAGCGCGGCCCGGGCTTCTTCGATCGGCGCCGGCTGCCAGTTCGGGCGCCAGAAGAGCGGGTCGAGGTGCACCACCGGCAGACCCGTGCGCTCCGCCAGGTCGAGCGCGAACCGGGTCTTGCCCGCGCCGCCCGACCCGAGGATCACGACCCGCTCGATGGCAGGGCCTCCAGCAGGCGGTCGACGTCCTCGCGCCCGGTGTAGACGGCGACCGAGATCCGCAGCAGCTCGTCGTCGCGCATCGTCGGGATCTCGATTCGATGCTCGTCGAAGAGGCGCTGCGAAAGGCCGGGGTCGGGCTGGGGGAGAGGCACGCTCGCCATCTGCAGGATCTGCTCCTCAGGGGCAGGCGGCACGGTTCCGAGCAGCTCGCAGAGCTCGCCGCGGGCCTGCCGCGCGAGAGCGACGCAGCGCTCGCGGTCCGAGAGCACGTGCTCGCGGACGAACGCGATCGCGTCCGGGACTGCGAGGTACGCGGCCGAGTCGCGCGTTCCCTGGCGCTCGGTCCGCGAGATGAACGTCGCCGGCTCGGTGTAGCCCCAGCTGACGATCGGCCCTTGCACGCGCTCCTGCCACTCGGGCCTCACGTAGAGGAACCCCGAGCCCTTGGGCGCGCACAGCCATTTGTGGCACGTGCCGGCGTAGAAGTCGGCGCCGAGCGCGGCCAGGTCGAGGTCGACCTGTGCCACGGCGTGCGCGCCGTCCACGATCGTCGCGAGACCCTCGGAGCGGGCCTGCGCGACGATCTGCTCGACCGGCAGGAGGAGCGCGGTCTCGGAAGTGACGTGCGAGACGAAGACCGCGCGCGTTCGCTCGGTCCGCGCCTCGAACAGGCGGTCGATTTCGGCTCGGACGTAGCGCGCGCCCGCCCGCTCGCAGACGTGAATCCAGGTGAGGTCACACGCGCCGTACTCCAAGTTCGTCGCGAGCACCTCGTCGCCCGGCTGCAGCTCGAGCGCCCGGGCCGCGACGTTCACCCCGGTGGTGGCGTTCGGCACGAACGTGAGGTCCTCAGGCGGCGCGCCGACGAAGGCGCCCAGCTCCGCGCGTGCCTCGGCAAGCAGGTCGTGGAGCCGGTGCTTGATGAATTGCACGGGCTCGCGCTCGAGCTCGTGCTGCCAGTGCTGGTAGCGCTCGAACACGGGCCGAGGGCAGGCGCCGAACGAGCCGTGATTCAGATAGACGACGTCGGGGTCGAGCTGGAAGAGGTCACGCACCGTCGTGCATCTTCTTCAAACCGTCGATGATCAGGTCGAGCCCGAGCTCGTAGGCGTTGGCGTCATGGTGCGGGCCCTCGTCGAAGTGCTGTTGGCCGTGCTCGCGCAGGTACGGAAACTGCTCGGGCGTGATCACCTCCTCGAAGACCTCGCTCATCTCCGCGACGTCCTCCTCGCTGAAGGTATGGCTCGCCTCCCAGAGCGAGAAGCCGAAGATGTGAGCGTCGAGGATGTGGTAGGCGACGTAGGCCGCCTCCGCCGGGAGGCCGCCCTCGCGCAGCTGCCTGAGCAGGGACTCCATGTACTGCAGCCGCGCCGGCCGGACCCGCCCGTAGGCGATCAGCTGGCCGCCCGCCCAGCGATGGCGCTGCAGGGCGGCGTGTACCGAGATCGCGCTCTCGCGAACGGCGATCGCCCAATCGTCGGCCGTGCGCGGGAGCTCAGTCTCGGCGAGGACGAGGTCGAGCATGCCGTCGATCACGTCCTCCTTGTTCGCGACGTAGTTGTAGAGCGACATCGCCTCGAAGCCGAGCCGTTGTCCCAGGCGTCGCATCGTCAGCGCTTCGAGGCCTTGCTCGTCGACGAGCTCGAGGGCGGCCCGAAGGATTCGGTCGCGGGTGAGGGGGAGGCGGGTCGTGGCCATTGACAGATCTTACGTTGTACGTTATACCTTACATCGTAAACTTACAACGTACGAAAGGGAGAGACATGAAAGCGATGACGCGAAAGGGGTTCGGGCCTCCGGAAAAGCTCGAGCTCCGCGAGGTCGACCGGCCGGAGCCCGAGGACGACGAAGTGCTGGTGCGGGTCCGGGCAGCTTCCCTCAACCGATACGACTGGTACGACCTCACCGGCACACCGTGGGTCGGGCGGCCGATGACGGGCCTGCGCGGGCCCAAGTCGCCACTCATCGGCGCCGACTTCGCCGGCACGATCGAGACCGTGGGCGCCGACGTCACGGGTCTCCAGCCCGGAGACGACGTCTACGGTCTGCGGGACGGCGCGCTGGCCGAGTACGTCCAGGCTCGGGCCGGAGTGGCGCTCAAGCCGGCGAACCTGAGCTTCGAGGAAGCGGCCGCGGTGCCGATGGCGGGCCTAACGGCGCTCCAGGGCATCCGCGACAAGGCTGAGCTCCAACCCGGGCAGCACGTTCTCGTGAACGGCGCCTCGGGAGGCGTCGGCACGTTCGCCGTCCAGATCGCCAAGGCTCTGGGCGGGCACGTGACCGCCGTGTGCAGCACCCGGAACGTCGACCAGGCTCGCTCGCTGGGCGCCGACGAGGTGGTCGATTACACGCGCGACGACTTCACTCGCGGCGGCCGCCGCTTCGATGCGATCCTCGACATCGCCGGCTCGCGGAGCTGGTCCGAGCTGAAGCGGGTGCTTGCTCCTGAGGGCCGCGTGATCATCGTGGGAGGCCAGAAGGGGAACCGGCTCCTGGGCCCGCTGGGTCACATGGTGAGTACCAAGCTTGCTGCGATCCGAGGCAGTCAGGAGGCCGTCTTCTTCATGGCCAAGCCCAACCGGGCCGACCTGGATGCGTTGAGAGAGCTGATCGAGGCCGGCAAGGTCAAGCCGGTCGTCGAGCGACGCTTCGATCTCGGCGAGCTGCCCGAGGCGTTCCGCCTGATCGGCAAGGGCCACACCCGGGGCAAGCTGGTCATCGCCATTCCCTGAAGCAAAGCTCAAGCCGCGAGGGCCCGGAGCCGAAAATGTGATCTATGGATCAAGCAGATTTCCCGTGGCGCCAACTCGGAACGCTCCTCCTCGACGAAGATCTGCTCAGCCGCGAGGAGCTCGAGCGCGCGCTCAGCGAGCAGCGCCGCACGGGCCAGAAGCTCGGAAAGATCATCGTCGACCAGGGCTCGATGAGTGGCACCTCGCTCGCGAAGGCCCTCGCGAAGCAGCACGGGATCGAGCTGCGCAACCGGCTCGACGAGCTCGATGACGACGCGCCGGGCCCGGTAGCCACCGCGGCCGCGAACTTCGGACGGTTCGGGGGCTGGCGCCCGCTCGGCAAGGTGCTCCTCGACGGCGGGCTCGTCAGCGAGAACGAGCTGGCGGAGGCGCTCGCCGAGAAGCGGGCCCACCAGGACCGGCGCCTCGGCGCGATCCTCGTCCGGCTTGGCCACATCTCGGGCGCGACGCTCGCGCTCGCCCTGGCCGAGCAGCACGGCATCGTCGTCGAGACGGAGGGCTTCGAGGACAAGGTCGAGACGGTCACCGTCCCGGTTCCGGCCGGCCACGCGACCTACGAGGTCATCCTGGTCGGCTTCCCGGGGGAGAGGCGCCAGCGGAGCATTCTCTACGCGGGCCCGAACTTTCTCGATGCCGCCGACTACGCGTGCGAGTACATCGACCGCGAGGAGCCGCCGGCGATCGAGATCCAGCGAAGCGACTCCGACGGCTGCGAGACGGTGTGGACGTACAGCAAGGAGCGCGCGGTCGCCGAAGCCAGCACCGAGAAGAACCTCGTCGAGACGTTCGGGTTCGACCCAGCGCGCTGGGACTTCAAGAACTAACACGATCCTCAGATGTGGCAGGCTCCGCCGATGGTTCCCGAGGCGGAGCTCGAGCAGACCGAGAACGGTCTCGTCGCCAAGAGCGACGGCTGGTTCGTCCTCAACGCGCGTGACGCACCCTGGCGGTCCGGGCCGGACCGCTGCGCCTACTGCCTGTTCGAAGGCGAGACCGACTTCGAGCAGATCGGCGTCCACCTCGTCGCGATGCGGCCGGGGGAGCCGATGGCGATGTACCACTGGGAGTCCGACCAGGAGGACTTCCTCGTCCTCTCGGGCAAGGCGACGCTGGTGATCGAAGGCGAGGAACGGCCCCTGCGGCAATGGGACTTCGTCCACTGCCCGCCCGAGGCAAAGCACGTGATCGTCGGCGCGGGGGAGGGGACCTGCCTCGTCCTCGCCCTCGGGGCGCGCATCAACACGCGCGGCGAGAACTGGGGCGGGTACACCGTGGACGAGAAGGCGGCGCTCCTCGGCGCGAGCGCCGAGGAGGACACCACCGAGCCCGCGAAGGCGTACGCGCGGTTCAAGCAGCGCACGGTCGGCCCGTACCAGGAGGGCTGGCTGCCCGACTGAGTTGACTAGGGGTTGGGCTTTCCGATGAACGTCCGCTCGCGCAGGCGGTAACCGTCGGGCCCGGCCTTGCACGTGAGCCCGTAGGAGCGGTAGACGCGCTCGTGGCGCGGGCCGCACGCCAGGCCCGGCCGCAGGCAGGTCAGCTTTCCGCCGACGCGGGCCCGCTCGCAGCCGCCGGCGCCGCTCGACGACGAACCGCGAGAGCAGGAGCCGATGAAGCCGCTCCCGAGCAGGACCGATACAGCCGAGAGGGCGAGCAGCGGGCGAAGTCCGGCGGGCGAGGCCATATCCGAATCCTGACACCCGGCAGGGGGATTGACGACTCGGGAAAGGCGCTTCTAGGGTGAGAGAGCCGCCAATTTACGACTGCCTCTCGCGGGACACGTGCCGCCCGCGCGAGCGAGAGGAGAACCAATGCCATCTGTACGCCGCCTGCGCAGGGCTACGCCGTTCGCCGTCCTCGCGCTGATCCTGATCCTTCCAGCCTTCGGCGCCGCTTCGGCCGCCGCCGCGCGCAAGCACCGCGCACCACATCCCGGCATCGGCCACGTGGTCGTGATGCCGGACAAGTCCGCAAAGGGCAAGCGCCTCCGAGTGCTGCCCGCAGCCGGCGCGTCCGTGCGCCACTTCCTCCACCACGGGCAGAAAGGGCCGAAGCGCCCGCGCGGGCCGAGGGCGGCGTGCCCCGACCCGACCTGCAACCTGACGTATCACGGTGGCGCGCTCATGATCGGGCCTCACACGACGCACGTCGTCTACTGGGAGCCGCCGGGCTTCACCGTCACGGCGAACTACCACTCGCTGATCGAGCGCTTCCTGGCCGACGTCGCCGCTGACAGCGGCCGCGCGACGAACGTCTACGCGACCGACACGCAGTACGACGACTCGACGAACACGTTCATCCAGTATCAGCAGACGTTCGGGGGCGCGTCGACCGACACGAACGCGTTCCCGGCCACGGTGTCCGGCTGCCCGACGACGGACGGGACGCTCACCGTCCCGAACTGCCTCACGCAGACGCAGGAGTCGACGGAGCTCGACAACTTCATCCAGGCCAACAGCCTCCCGCGCGGGCTAGACCACCTTTACTTCCTGGTGCTGCCCGACAACGTCGAGACGTGTGTCGACGACTTCTCCGATTGCGGGAACGTCCTCAACCTCTCGCCACGCTACTGCGCCTACCACAGCTCGTTCGACATCGGCGGGCACGGCCTGACCCTCTGGGCGAACGAGCCCTACATCGGGTTCGCGTCAAACCACTGCAATAGCGGTGACGCCACCAAGAGGCCGAACGGCGACGTGACCGACCACGAGCTGAACGTGATCAGCCACGAGCACAACGAGGCGATCACGGACCCGACCGGCGGCGGCTGGTTCGACACGAACGGCGCGGGTGAGAACGGCGACAAGTGCAACTTCGACTTCGGCACGCGGATCGCCAACAACGGCACGGGTGACTACAACCAACTGATCAACCACAACCCGTACGAGATCCAGCAGGAGTGGAGCAACGCGATCACGGGCTGCGCGCTCAACTTCGGCGTCGTCGCGCCGACCGCGTCGTTCACGTGGACGCCGACATCGCCGCCGGCGCTCGACCCGGTCGCCTTCGACGGGACGAGCTCGCACTCGAACAACTCCGGGGGCTACATCATCGACTACCAGTGGAACTTCGGGGACGGCGGGACCGGCAGCGGCCCGACGCCGAGTCACACGTACGCGGCGGCCGGCAGCTACCCGGTCACGCTCACGGTCGAGGACGACGCGGGCCTGACGGCCACCACGAGCCAGACGGTCACGGTCAGCCAGCGGCCGACGGTCACGACCTACACCGGCGCGACCAGCGCTGACTACCACGACTCCGCCACGCTCTCGGGGACGCTGACGGACGCCGAGACCTCGAGCCCGGTCGCGAACGAGACCCTCACGTTCACGCTCGGCTCCGAGTCCTGTTCCGCGACGACCGACCTCACCGGTTCGGCGTCGTGCGCCGTCGTCCTCACGCAGATTCCCGGCGCATACACGGTCACGGCCGCCTTCGCGGGCGACTCCGTCTACGGGCCGAGCTCCGACAGCCAGTCGTTCACCATCACCAAGGAGGAGACGACGCTCACGTACACGGGGCCGACCGTGATCCTCACGGGCGGGACGATGAACGTGACCGCGACTCTCCTCGAGGACGGGTCGGTTCCGCCCTCGCCCTTCGGCCAGACCGTCACCTTCGCACTCGACGGCCAGACGTGCAGCGGCACGACCGACGCCGCCGGCAACGCCGGCTGCTCGATCAACGTCTCGGGCTCGCTGGGATCGAAGACGATCACCGCGACCTTCGCGGGCGACGACTACTACCTCGGCTCGTCCGACAGCGCCGAAGTCGTCGTCTTCGCCTTCCCGAGTCGGGGCGCCTTCGCCCTCGGCGACCAGACGGTCGCAGGAGCGGCCGCGGGCGACACCCTGACCTGGTGGAGCCACTCGTGGTCGAGCCTGAACAGCCTCTCGGGCGGCCTCGCGCCGCCGGCCTTCAAGGGCTTCGCAGCCAGCGTGACCACGCTGCCGCAGCAGAGCCCGGCCGAGGTGTGCGGGACGAGCTTCACCACCCGGACCGGCAACGCCGGGAATCCTCCGGACACGGTGCCGTCCTACATGGGCGTGCTCGTCGCGAGCTCGGTCACCCAGTCCGGCAGCACGGTCTCCGGCACCTGGGGCAGCATCGTGGTCGTCCACACCGACCCGGGCTACGGGCCGAATCCCGGCCACCCGGGCACGGGGACGATCGTCGCGACCTTCTGTTAGCCAGCTTCGACGCCGGCGTGTTCGAGTGAGGCGGTAAGCGCCTCCTCGAACGCGCCGGCGATCCGCTCTGACGCTTCGCGCTCCTGGGCCAGGATCTCTTCGACGACGCGCACGGTCTCGTCGTCGCCGGCTCGCTCGGCAACCCGCTTGAGCTGCTCGTAGCCGCCGATCTCCAGGTGCTCGAACGCGCGCGCGAACGCGGCGAGCTTGCCCGGCGTGTCCGGATGGGCCAGGAAGAACGCGCCCCAGTTGAGCGCCCCCAGCCGAAGCGCGGCGTCCTTGAGCGTCGACGGGTCGCCGCCGAGCTGGTCGAGCCGCGCCTCGATCGCCTCTGCGTGGTCGCGCGTCTCGCCGAGGTGGTCGGCGTAGATGTTCGCGAGCGTCTCGCTGCCTGCGAGCTTCGGGCCGCGCTCGAGGAGAGCGATCGCCTGCTCCTCGATCGCGTGGGCGTCCGCGAGGTACTTGCGGAGCTGCTCGTCGAGGTCGTCGCGGCCCACGGCATCCAGCGAGGCGTCCACGGCGTCGTCGTAGGTCGCTTCGAGCCGCTCCATCATCGCCCGCTCGTCGCGCGCGTTCTCCTCGGCGCCGTTCGCGACCTCGGGCTCGCCGGCGCGCTCGGCCGCGCGCATCAGCAGCTCGTACGACGAGAGCTCGAGGGCCTCGTAGGAGAGCGAGTGCGCGTGGAGCTTGCCGGGCGTGTCCGGGTTCAGGCGGGCGAAGAGCAGGAAGCCCTTGCCGCCGATCTTCATCACGGTGTCCTTGGTCAGCGACGGCTTGGCGCCACGGTCCTCGAGCAGGGAACGAATGCGCTGCTCATGTCGTTCAGTCTCGGTGAGGTGCTCGCGGTAGAGCTCGGAAAGCTTCGGATGACCCGCCGCGTCGGGCGCTCCGCGCAGCTGCGCGAGGGCCTGCACCTCGATCGAATGTGCATCTGTCAGGTACTTGGTGAGCTGTTCTGAGATCTCTGTCATGAGCGCGTGTTTCCCGCCGAGAGCCCCCGGTAACCGCTTCTTGATGGCGTTGCGAGTCGTGCTCATGGGTCTCTGTGCGGTCTCGCTGGCGGCTGCTGCCGCCGGTTGCGGTGGCGGCGCTGCGCGGCACGCAACTCCGGCCGCTACGACGGCGACGACCGAGGGGCTCAAGCCGTGCCGGCTGACCGCTCCCCAGCGCCGGGCGGTGGCCCAGGTCCATGCCGACATTGAGCGCCTCCGCCGGATCCAGGAGCCGCTGCACAAGTTCTCCGAGATGGGGACTCCCGCGCAGGAGCAAGTCACCGGCAAGGTCCTGCTCGATCTCGGCCGAGTCAAGCTGCCCATCAACGTGCGCTCACGCCTGCTGGCCCAGGCGAAGTCGGTGACCGGCCTCTGCGGCCAGTGTTTCCAGGGGCTCGAGGCCGCGGAGCCGGTGCTGGCCGGCCGGCTGGGCGATAGTCGCTGTGGCTAGCTGAAGCTCCACTGGTCGACGTCGGCGACGGGCCGGTAGCCGATCTGCTGGTAGATCGAGTTCGACGTCGGGTTCGCGAGGTCGGTGAAGAGGAAGCAGAAGCGCCTACCGCGATCGAGCAGCATCTGCGTGAGCTCGGCTGTGAGCGCGCTCGCGTAGCCGCGGCGGCGCAGCTCGGGCGGTGTGTAGATCGGCCCGATCCGGGCCCCGTTCGGGGTGCTGCCGCCGTGGCCGCCCATCGAGACGGGGTCGCCGTCGACCTCCCAGATCAGGATCCCGCTGTCCGGGTCGTCGAGGCGGCGCTCGAGCCATTCCTGCGACGTCTCCGGCGGCGGTTCGCTCATCGCCTCGTCCACGAACGCGTCCATCCACGCGATCACGAGCGCGCGGTCGCGGTCCTCATAGGGGCGCATCCGGCCCGGCACGCCTTCCGGTGGGCGCGTCTCCTCGGCCTCGTAGATCCGCAGCCGCATCGAGATCTCTGCCTTCGCCCCGGTGTTCGCCGCCCAGATCTCGGCGAATCGCCCGACCGGCTCCCGCGGCCCGCCGACGCCCGGCAACGACCCGAACGCCGCAGCAGCGGCCTCGGCCAGCGGCTCGAGAGCGGCAGGGTCGTCGACCGCGGTGAGGATCAGGTTGTGCGGCGGCGTTCGCATCGTCGCGGCGACGACGTCGTCGCCCACGACCGCGACGGCGAAGTACGGCTCCTCACCGTAGAGCCGCGGGTGCGTGCGCAGCCGCGAGCACAATCCGAGCGCCAGGTTGTGCACGGCTTCGCGGGCGAGCAGGAACTCGCCGGCGCGCTCGAGGAACTCGCCTGCGTCCTTCGGCCGCTCGACCTCCATCCCGGCTACCGCAGGCCTACGCCTCGGCGGTGATCGTGATCCCGCCGCGCGCCTTCTGCTCGAGCTCCACCGTCACCTCGGTGGCGGGAAGCTCGAGCGCGGCCGCGACGTCGTCGCGGATCCGCACGGCGAGCGCCTCGCAGAAGGAGCCTTCGTTGCGAAAGCTGCTCAGGTAGAGCTTGAGCGACTTCGATTCCAGACAGAGTTGCTTTGGCCGGTACGAGATCGTCGCGGTGTAGAGGTCTGGCTGGCCGGTGATCGGGCAGACGGCCGTCAGCTCGTCGCTGCGCATCTCCACGCTCGCGACGCCGGGATTCTCGAAGGTCTCGAGCCCGGCGTAGTGCTCCGAGCCGGCGTGGCCGAGGGCGACGAAGTCGGTTGAGCGCTCTCCCACGGCGCGTACTGTACGCCCGTGCCGCGGGTCTACCTCGCAGGTCCGCCGTTCGCGGACGACTACCGGCGCCGCGCGACCGCGCTCGTCACGGAACTCGGCTGGGAGCCGGTCGACCCGATGCGCCGCGACTTCCGCGGGCGCACCGAGGGGAACGAGGCTGAGATCGTGGAGGGCGACCTCGTCGACATCGAGTCCTGCGACGCGATGCTCGCCGACTTCAGCGAGCCGGACGAGGGAACCGCGATGGAGGCGTGGCACGCGCACCGGCTCGGCCGGCGAATCGTCGCGTACACCGCCGGCCGGAAGCCGCATCCATGGACCGTGTACGTCGCAGACGCGGTCTACGCCGAGCTCGAGGACGCCGTCCGCGGTCTCGCAGGGAGCTAGGCTTCGGCGCCTTGACAGCGCCGGCCGGAGCCGCACGGAACCTGCGTCTCTACGGCGCGGCCGTCGCGCGCGTCCTCGCGCGCTCCGGCAGGCGCTCGCTCCGGGACGCCGACGCCGCGTCGGAGCGGCCGGTGTTCGTGCTCGGCTCGCCGCGGTCGGGGACCAGCTTCGTCGCTCGCTCGATCGGCACTGTTCCCGGCTTCGCCGACCTGGGGGAGCTCGGGCCGTGGAAGGCGGCGATTCCGCAGCTCGCCACGGCTGACGAAGAGGTCGCGGCGCGCGAGCTGCGGCGGATGCTCGAGCGCGTCAGGCGCTACGCGCTCGTCCGTGGCCTGCGCGCGGTCGAGCAATCGCCGGAGACGTCCTTCGTCCTGCCGGCGGCGCTGCACGCGTATCCGCAGGCGGTGGTCGTCCACATGATTCGCGACCCCCGCGACGTGGCCGCGTCGCTTCTCCAGAAAGGCTGGCTGCGGGCCGGGCGTCCGGGCCGCGACGACGTCGGCGAGCCGTATGGGCACTACGCTCGCTTCTGGGTCGAGGCGGAGCGCCGCGAGGAGTTCGACGGCGCGAGCGAGGCGCGCCGGGCCGCGTGGGCCTGGCGGCGCTACGTCACTGCCGCGCAGGGAGCTCCGTCGAGCACCGTCGACGTGCGCTACGAGGACCTGGCCACTGATCCGGAGACCACT
>Ga0307289_10000774_pt1 | contig 13806 bp, 13 predicted proteins | sample ER_DNA_143_FD_194483 | JGI IMG/M metagenome (GOLD analysis project Ga0307289, IMG submission 194483) | Bulk soil microbial communities from the East River watershed near Crested Butte, Colorado, United States - ER_DNA_143 | ecosystem: Environmental > Terrestrial > Soil > Floodplain | place...
TGGCGGCCGGTACGAGTTCGAGACGCTGCACATGCCCTCGTCGTACTACGTCCGCTCGCGCCCGAAGCTCGATCTCTTCGTCCTCGACTCGAACTCGGTCGACCGGGCGCAGAGGCGCTGGCTCAGGCGCCACCTGGCCTCCTCGACGGCGCTCTGGAAGATCGTCGTCTTCCATCATCCCGCCTACACGTGCGGCGGCTATCTGAGCAATCCGGCAGTCGTCTCCGAGTGGGTACCGCTCTTCCGCCGCTTTGGCGTCGACGTCGTCCTCTCCGGCCACGACCACAACTACCAGCGGTTCGCGCGAAGTCACGGGGTCACGTATGTAGTCCACGGCGGAGGCGGACAGGAGCTCTATGCGCTTCGCTCCTGTCCTGCCGGGTACCCGACCCGCAGGTTCGCCCGCAAGGGCCACGGTTTCCTCGACGTCCTTGTGAGGCAGACCTCGATCCGCCTGCAGGCGGTCAATCTCTCGGGCCGTGTCATCGACGAGCACGTCATAAACCCCTAGGGGGTATAGAATCAGAGCGTGAGCGAGATCACGCTCGAGCTCGAAGGGATGACCTGCGCCTCGTGCGCAGGCCGCGTCGAACGGCGGCTGAACGACCTCGCCGGCGTCGAGGCGTCGGTCAACCTGGCGACAGAGAAGGCGGCCGTCCGATACGACGAAACCACCGTCGCCGTCGACGACCTCCTTCGCGTCGTCCAGGCCGCCGGCTACGAGGCGTCGCTCGCGCCGGCGGAGTCCGACCCCGAAGACTCACTGCGAGCCCGGCTCCTCGCGGCGATCGCGCTCACCGTGCCACTCGCCGCGATCGCGATGCTCCCGCCCTTGCAATTCGACGGCTGGGAGTGGCTCGCCTTCGCCCTGGCCACGCCGATCGTCTTCTGGGCCGGGTGGCCGTTCCATCGCGCGACGCTCCGGAACATCCGACACGGCGCGGTGACCATGGACACGCTGATCTCCCTCGGTACGCTCGCGGCTTGGACGTGGTCGGTCGCCGCGCTGCTCGCCGTCGAGGACGCGGACACCTATTTCGAGGTCGCGGGCGTGATCACGACCCTCATCCTCCTCGGCCGCTTCTTCGAGGCGCGGGCGCGCCGCCGCTCGGGCCAGGCGCTCCGGGCGCTCGCGGACCTGTCGGTCCCCGACCGTGGCATCGAGGTCGGAGACGTGTTCGTCGTCAGGCCCGGGGACAAGATCGCGACCGACGGCATCGTGGTCGAGGGCGCTTCGGCGGTCGATCGCTCCATGCTGACAGGCGAGCCCGTCCCCGAGGACGTCGGGCCCGGCGACGAGGTCACGGGCGCCACGACCAACATCTCGGGACGCCTCGTCGTCCGCGCGACGAGAGTCGGCTCGGAGACGACCCTTTCGCGGATCGCGACTCTCGTCGAGCAGGCGCAGACGGGCAAAGCTCCCGTGCAGCGTCTGGTCGACCGCGTCTCGGCTGTGTTCGTCCCTGTCGTGCTGGGCATCTCGCTCGTGACGCTGGCCGGGTGGCTCCTCGCGACGGGTGACGCGACGGCCGCCTTCACCGCCGCGGTCGCGGTCCTCATCATCGCCTGCCCCTGCGCGCTCGGTCTCGCGACCCCCACGGCGCTCATGGTCGGCACGGGCCGCGGCGCCCAGCTCGGCATTCTCATCCGCGGGCCGCAGATCCTCGAGCAAACGAGGGCAGTGACCACCATCGTCCTCGACAAGACCGGAACCGTGACCGAGGGCCAAATGTGCCTGGCCGAGAACGGGCTTCCGCCCGACGTGCTGAGGCTCGCAGGCGCCGTAGAGGACGCGAGCGAGCATCCCGTCGGCCGCGCGGTCGCGGAGGCTGCACGCGCCCGGTTCGGCGATCTCCCTGCCGTCGAGGACTTTCGCAACGTGCCCGGCCGCGGCGTCGCCGGTGTCGTCGAGGGGCGCCGGGTCGAGATCGACCGGGGCGCGATCTCCGTCGACGGCCGCGAGTCAGGGCGCCTGATCGTGGAGGACACGGTGAAGCCGACGAGCCCCGAGGCGCTTCGGGAACTGCGGGCGCTGGGCCTCACCCCCGTGCTCCTGACGGGCGACTCGGCCGAAGCGGCGAGCCGTGTTGCCGCTGCGGTCGGCATCGAGCGCGTCCTCGCCAGGGTTCTCCCGGAGGACAAGGTCGCCGAGGTCCGGCGCCTGCAGGAGAGCGGCGAAGTGGTCGCCATGGTCGGAGACGGGATCAACGACGCCCCGGCCCTGGCCCAGGCCGATCTCGGGATCGCCATCGGAACGGGGACGGACATCGCGGCGGAGGCGAGTGACCTCACGCTCGTGTCCGGGGACCTGCGCGCGGCGGCCGATGCGATCCGGCTCTCGCGCCGGGTCCTCGCCACGATCAAGGGCAACCTCTTCTGGGCGTTCGCCTACAACGTCGCGGCGATACCGCTGGCGGTCGCCGGTCTACTCAACCCCATTGTCGCGGCCGGGGCCATGGCCTTCTCGAGCGTCTTCGTCGTCTCGAACAGCCTGCGCCTGCGCCGCTTCTCGAGCCCGAGGGAGGGCACATGACGCACGGCTACGTCGGCGAGAAAGAGGCGCTCGTGAAGCGCCTGCACCGGATCGAAGGACAGGTGCGCGGAATCGAGCGGATGGTCGAGGACGAGCGCTACTGCATCGACATCCTCACGCAGATCGCCGCCGCGACGACGGCTCTCGAGAGCGTCGCGTTCAAGATCCTTGACGAGCACGTGAACCACTGCGTCGCGGGCGCGCTCGAATCCGGCGATGCCGAGGTGGCGGCCGAGAAGAGCCGCGAGCTCCTCGAGGCCGTCCATCGCTTCTCCCGCTCGCGCTGATGCCGAAGTACCTGACCGCGGGAGCGGTCGTGCTCGCCCTCTGGGTCGCTGTCCGTTCCGGCGAGGTCTGGACCGGGATGCTCCCGGCCTCGCTCGTCACGCTGCTCGCGCTCATCTCCTACGTCCACTGGGAGCGCTACGGCCGCCCATGGCACGACTGGATGGTGATCCTCACCCTCCTGCCGGCGATCCTCGCCTCCGTGTGGATCGGCGTCGGCGGTCTCCTGCTCGACGTCCCGCGCTCGGACGACGCGCGGCTCGTCTACGAGGTCGGGCCCGGGATCGGGCTCGTCGGTCTCCTCTGCACGCTCATCGCCTACCACGGGCGGCACCACCCGGACGAGCCGAGCTAGCTCGACAAGAGCACGGAGCGGAGGTCGTCCTCGCTCCCCGGCTCGAGGATGGCGAGAACCTGGTCGCCGGCGAGGAGCTCGGTCGACCCGACCGCGATCTCGGCGCGCCCGTCGCGGACGACCGAGATCAACCGCGCGGTGTGCGGGAGGTGCAGGTCTTCCACTCGCTTGCCCGCCGCGCTCGAGCTCGGCTTGATCTCGACCTCCACGATCTCGAGATTCTCCTTGCGCAGCTCGAGGAGGTGGACCAGCTCGTGCTGGGGCACCTCGTGCTCGACGAGCGCGAGCACCATCGAGGTCGCAGAGACCGTCGGCGAGATGCCGAGCAGGTCGAAGTGCGGGTCGTTGCGGGGATCGTTGACGCGGGCGATCACCTTGGGGACGCCGTACTTCTCCTTGGCCAGCTGGCAGATGACGATGTTGTCCTCGTCGTCTCCGGTGACGGCGACGAGGATGTCCGGAGGCCGTGCGATGCCCGCCCGCTCGAGGACGAAGATTTCCGTCCCGTCCCCGTGGACGGCTCGGTGTTGGAACTCTTCCTCGAGCCGCTCGTAGCGAGGCTGCTCCTGCTCGACGAGCACGAGCTCGTGGCCGAGCGCGAGCAGCGTGCGGGTGACGCTCACGCCGACCTTCCCCCCTCCGACGACGAGGACGAACATCACTTCGCCGCGGCTGCCAAGACGCTCTCGCTGAGCGCCGAGATGGCCGTGCTCGTCGGCGAGACGACGTCGAAGCCGCGTCCCGAGTAGAACTCGGCGCGCGCCGGATCGAGGATGCGCGCCGCAACCGCCGGAACCTCGTAGCGGCGCTTCGCGACCTGCGCGATGACGATGTTCGTGTTGTCGCCGTCCGTCGAGGCGACGAACGCATCGGCGTCGGCGATGCCGGCCCGTTCGAGAACCGACGTGTCCATGCCGTGCCCGAGATGGAATTCGCCCGGCCAGTTGGGGCCCAGGCGGCCCAGCGCCTCTTCGCTCTCGTCCACGACGACGACCTCCCACCCCTCCGCGTGGAGCCGTCCGGCCACGGCCGAGCCGACCCTCCCGACGCCGACGATGAGAGCTTTCACCGGCGGAAGCCTATTCCTCCAGGACTCCCTGCGGGTACGTGATCACCATCACCTCGCAGGACGCCCGGCGGAGCACGTAGTCGACCGTCGGGCTGAAGAATCTCGACTGCCGCCGCCAGCGCGGGGCAGAGCCGAGAAGGATGAGGTCGACGCCGTCGCCTTCCGCCTCCGCGACGATCGCCTCGCCGATCGAGCGCCCCCGGACGATCTCGCCCTCCACGTCCACCCCGTGCTCCGCTGCCTGGATCTTCGCCTCGGCGAGCGAGGCCTCCGCCTGCTCCTCCTGGTCAGTCAGCTCGGCGTCCAAGGGGAGATCGAGCGGCACGCGGATGACGTGCACCGCTCGCACCGCGCAGCCCCGCTCCTCGGCAAGCCGGATCGCGGTCGCGAGCATTTCCTCCCCGATCCGCCCCAGCTTCATGGGGACGAGGATCCGCTCGTAGATCCCCTCGTGCTCGGGGACGAGGTCGGCGATCGCCGGCTCCACGTGCTCGAGGAGCGGCTCGTGCCGGGCGCGGCGCACTGCGACGAAGACGATGGCGCCGAGCACGAGCCACACCGGCCCCGCGATCCGCGCGGCGTCGTGGGTGTAGAGCGCGGCGATCCAGAGCGCGAAGGTGATGGGGGCGCCGACGAGCGCCGCCACGGGAACGGGGACGCCCATGAGGCGGACGTTGCCCGGCACCCGGTAGGGGCGCGCGAGCTCCGGCTCGGTGAAACGCAGGCGGATCACCGCGAGCTGCGCCGCCGTAAAGGCGATGAGCGCTCCGAAGCTGTAGAGCGAGGCGAGGAACGTCACCTCCTTGCCCCCGAGGTCGGCGACCACGAGAAGCGCGGCGGCGATCACGGCGCCGCTCACGATGGAGGCCGGCGCGATGAAGGTCCTCTGATTCAGCCGGCCGAAGGAGCGGGGCAGCATCGCCCGCTGGCCAAGCGAGTACGCCAGCCTCCCGGCGCCCGAGAGCGACGTCGCGATCGCGGAGATCAGGATGACCGCGCCGGTGATCCCGAGGAATACCTTGATCATGTCGACCGCGGTGTCGGGCAGCGACCCGCCGAATGCCTCCGAGATGCCCACGAGCGGCGCCCGGATCCACTCCGTGCCAAGAGCCGTCGCCCACCCGTCGGGCCCGGCCGGGTCCGGATGCGGCGGATAGGCGGAGAGCCCGATTGCCGCGATCAGGAAGGAGACGATCACCACGGCCCCGATGCCGGCGAAGAGGCTGCGCGGCAGCGCCTTCCCAGGCTCGCGGGCCTCGGCCGCCAGGTTGGCGACGGTCTCGAGCCCCGTGAACGCGAGCATCGCGAGCGAGAGCGAGAACACGAGCGCGTGCCAGGTCGGGGCAGTGCCCATGTCGATCCCCTCGCCGAAGCCCTCCCGCGTGAGGAGGAAGGCGAACCCGAGCCCGATCAGGAGGAGATGGGAGACGAAGGCGAGGACGGCGATGAAGATCGCAGCCGTGTACATTCGCGCCCGGCGCACGAGCCGGATCCCGGCGACGCCGAGGATCGCCGCGACGCCCAGGACCACGTCCCAGGGCGAGTCCGTGATGGCATCCCAGCCCAGCGCGGTTCCGAGGTAATGCGGGACGAAGAGGCCCGCGAGCGCGATCACGATCAGGTAGTCCAGGAAGAGGGCCCACCCGGTGATGAACCCGGCCGGGTCGTTGAAGGCTCGCCGCACGAACGTGGCGGCACCGCCGGTCTCCGGGAGGGCGGCGGTTCCTTCTGCATAGGAGAGGGCGACGAGGAGGAAGAGCGCTCCGACGAAGAGGAGCACCCAGGGCGTCGCCCCGAGGGCGTAGAGCGCCACGACCCCGAGCGCAAAGTAGATCGACGACCCGATCTCGCCGTACGCGACGGACGCGAGCGAGCCCGCACCGAGAACGCGCGCCAGACCGGGGATCTTCTTGGCCATTACTTACCTGAAGGAAACGTACAGCCGGCCGGCGCCGGCAACGACGAGCAGGGCGCCGAAGAGGTAGCCGATTCCACCGCCCGCGAACGCCGTCTCCACTAGGAGGACGATCCCGAGCACGACGAGGAGCGAGGAGAGGACAGCCGTCACCTTGCGCCGCAGGTCAGGCGTCATGCGGCCTTGCGGACGGCCGCAAGGAGGACGCGGCTTGGGCTTTCCTTCAGGACGTTGTCGACAGTTCGCCCGAAGATCGGCGTCCGCCCGCGGGCCAGCCGACGCCGCGCACCGATCACGATCAGCTCGGCCTGGCGGCGTACGGCCTCCTCGACGATAGCTGGGCCGGCCTGCCGGGCGCGGACCAGCCTCGTGACCGCGCGAACGCCGTAGCCCTCGACGAAGGCGCGCGCCTCCTCGAGGAGGTCGATGGCCTGATCCTCCTGCTCCGGGAGCGCAGCGTCGAGCGGCAGGCTCAGTGGCACCTCGAGCACGTGGACGATCGCAATTGTCGCGCGCCGCTCGGCCGCAAGGCGGGCGGCGGCGACAAGGGCCTCTTCCGACTCCGCCGAGCGCACGACCGGCACGACGATCGTCCGGTAGCGGAGCTCGAGGGAGGGACCGAGCACGAGCGCAGGAGCCCTCGCGGTCTCCATGAGCGGGAGATGGACGACCCTCCTCCGGTAGACGAAGTAGACGGCGAAGCCGAGCACGAGCCAGCCGAGCCCCGCGTAGCGCGTCGCGGGCGTCTGGATGACGACCGTGAGCCACGCGAGCGCGGTGGCCAGTCCGCCGAAGACCGCAAAGAGCGGCCAGTCGATCCCGCGGACGCGCAGGTTCGGGCGCGCGCGGTAGACGAGCTCCTCGTCCCCGCGGCGGTAGCGGAGCGCCACGATCGACGCGTGCGCGACCGTGAAGGAGAGCATCGCGCCGAACGAGTACATCGTCCCGAGAAAGTCGAGCTGCCCCGGGATCAGGACGATGATCGGCGCAATGCCGGCGAAGACGACGAGCGAGAGCCAAGGGGTCGCGAAGCGCGGGTGCAGCCGGCGGAAGTGCTCGGGGAGCTGACGGTAGTGCGACATCGCATAGGTGATTCGCGAGGCTCCGATGACCCCTGCGTTCGTCGCGATGAAGAGGATCGTCGCGGCGAGGATCCCGACGTAGACCTTGAGGACGTCGAGCACGCCGCCCGAGATCCCCAGGTTCTCGACGAGCCCGAGCACCGGGTCGTTGGCGAAGCCGCCTTTCTCCGGGGGGAGGCCGAGGAGCGTCTGGTACTCCCCGTCCACGAGCGTGACCGGGAGGGCCGAGAGCGCAATGGCGGGAAGCGTGAAATAGATCGCGAAGACGGCGAGCGCGACGAAGCGGATCGAGGCGGGAATCGAGCGGGGCGGGTCGCGCGCCTCCTCGGCGAGGTTTGAGACGGTCTCGATGCCGGTGTAGGCGATCATCGCCACCGGGACGGCGAGGAAGAACTGGCTCCAGGTCGGCGCCAAGCCCCAGTGGACGTTGTCCGTGAGGATCGACGGGCTGAAGATGAGCGCGAACCCGATGGCGACGAGGAGGAGCTGGGTCGCGAAGTCGATGAGGGCGAGGAAGATGTTGATCCGCGCCGACTCCTGGATCCCGACGATGTTGAGGAGGACGAGGCCGGCGATCACCGTCGCCCCCACGACGATGTCCCAAGGGTTGTCGCGGAGCGGCGACCAGAAGATGGAGAGGTAGTGCGGAACGAAGAACGCCGAGATGGCGATCGTGATGATGTAGTTCAACATCTGCGCCCACGCCGCCCCGAAGCTGACGAGCTCGTTGAAGGCGTGGCGCGCGAAGCTCGAGGACCCGCCCGCCTCCGGGTAGCGCACGGTTCCCTCGGCGTAGGTCGCGGCCGTCGCCGCGAAGATGACGCCCGCGATGACGAAGACGAGCGGCGTCAGCCCCAGGGCGAACGCCGCGGTGACGCCGAGTGCGTAGTAGATCGACGAGCCGACGTTGCCGTAGGCGGTGGAGAAGAGCGCCGGGGTCCCGAGCACCCGCTCGAGGCCCTGCGCCCGTCGCCGCCGCCGGATGACGCCGCGCTGTCGCTCGGAGGCGCTCAAACTCGTCGGCCACACTAACTCACGGCCGCGACGTCTAAGGGAAGTGGAGATGAGAAAGATGTCCTGCTGGCTCGGGTGGCCGCCGGGCCACCTCTACGAATCGGTCACGTATCGCGATCCCGTCTCGGCGCGCTGGCGCGCCTACGCGCGCTGCCTGCGCTGCGGGCGCTCGCGCCGCCTTGCGGTCGGTGACCGAAAGCGTCAGGCCAACTTTCCGGGGAACCCGCTCGCCATGCTGCTCGCGTTCGGCTCGCGGCCGGCCGACGCGAGCCCCGACATCGAGTTGGTCGAGCCACGAGGGTCGATGGTCGTGGACGTCCCGGTGACGGGCGAGAAGCTCGAGATCAGAGCGGCGCTCGTCGCCTGGGGCCCTTGGGCCGGCGATACCGTCTACTGCGCACGACGCCTCGGGCCGGACGGACACCAGGCCGCCTCGCGCGATCTCCGTACCGCCGTCGCGAGCGCCTCGCGGACGCGGCCGAAGACCCCCTGGGTCGAGGACCTCGCGCGCCAGCTCGAGCACGAGCTTGCGCCCTGAGGCGCACGAATCACCGCTCGGGGGTTGACAGCCGCGTGAGGTTTCACCAGACTTGTCGCATCGTGCAGATGAGGTCTGTAGCGACAGCATTCCCTGCCACCGGCCCGGTTGGCCTGGCGTCGCTCGGCCTCGTCGCCCTTCTCCTCATCGCCATTCTCCCCCGCTAAGGGGGAGTACGCGACCACGCGCCCTTTAGACGGCGCACACGCCGACCGAAACGACACCCGAGGTGCGTCTCCAGTCGGAGACCAGGCGAAGGAGGAGCAGTGGCAGCACGCAGGATCACCATCTTCGATACGACGTTGCGCGACGGGGAGCAGTCCCCGGGCATCGCGCTGCAGCCGCATGAGAAGGCGGAGATCGCCACGCAGCTCGAGCGCCTCGGAGTCGACGTTGTCGAGGCCGGCTTCGCGGTCTCCTCGCCGGGCGACTTCGAGGGCGTGAGGGCCGTGGCAGCCGCGGTGGAGCGCCCCGCGGTGGCATCTCTCGCCCGAACCCGCAAGGAGGACATCGACGCCTGCGCCGAGGCGCTCGCGGACGCACGGCGCTCCCGCATCCACGTATTCATCGCGACGAGCCCGATCCACATGGAGAAGAAGCTCCGCCTCGAGCCCGCGGAGGTAGTCGAGCAGGCCCGCTGGTCCGTCGGCTACGCGAGCGCCAAGGCCGACGAGGTCGAGTTCTCCTGTGAGGACGCGACACGCTCCGACCCCCGCTTCGTCGCCACGGTCTGCCGCGAGGCGATCGAGGCCGGCGCGACGACCATCAACCTCCCCGACACCGTCGGCTACTGCCTACCGGAGGAATACGCGAGCTTCCTCCTCGAGATCCAGCACCTCTGCCCCGAGCTCGTCGAGATCTCGCTCTCCGTCCACTGCCACAACGACCTCGGGCTCGCCGTCGCCAACTCGCTCGCCGCCGTGCGCGCGGGCGCGACGCAGATCGAGTGCACGGTCAACGGGCTCGGAGAGCGGGCGGGCAACGCCGCCCTCGAGGAGATCGTCATGGCGCTCCGCGTGCGCAAGGGCTCCTTCGAGGCCGAGACTGGCGTCGTGGTCGGCGAGATCGGCAAGACCTCGCATCTCGTCGAGAAGCTGACGGGCTACAGCGTGCAGCGCTGCAAGGCGATCGTGGGCGCGAACGCGTTCGCCCACGAGGCCGGCATCCATCAGGACGGGATGCTGAAGGACGCCCAGACGTACCAAATCATGGACCCCACCGAGCTCGGGCTCGTGATGACGCTCCCGCTAGGGAAGCACTCGGGCAGGCATGCCTTCGCGCTCGCGTGCACGGAGGCCGGCATCCAGATCGAGGGCGAAGACCTGAACGAAGCGTTCAAGCGCTTCAAGCGCCTTGCCGACGAACGTAAGCAGGTAACGCTCTACGACGTCTTCGAACGGGAGGCCGCCGTCCCATGAGAGCCCGTCGCTATAAGGTCGCCTGCCTCGCCGGCGACGGCATCGGCCCCGAGCTGATGGCCGAGGCCAGCCGCGCAGTGGAGGCCGTCTCGCGCCTGCACGGATTCCGTGTCGACGAGGCCCATGTTCCCTTCGGAGGCGCTGCCGTCCGCAGCTTCGGCCACCCCCTCCCGGCCGCGACCCGGGCAGCGTGCCGCGAAGCGGACGCTGTGCTGATCGCCGCCACCCGCGAGCCCGCGCTCGAGGGCGTGAAGGCCGAGCTCGACCTCACGTGGCGGATCACGCGCGTGCGGCTTTCCCGCCACGGAGACGTGGCGCTCGTGAGCCCGGTCGTCGAGGACGCCGAGAGCCTCGCAATCGAGCGGGCCTTCCGGCTCGCGCGCTCGCGCCATGCCAAGGTCACGTCGGTCGGGACGAGCCCGGAGTGGTTCGCGGCGGTGCAGGCCGCCACGGAGCGCCACGCCGGTGTGATCGTCGAGCACGTTCCCGTCGAGACCGTCCTCCCCGTCCTCGCCGCCGCTCCTGGGCGCTTCGACGTCATCGTCACGCAGGAGGTCTTCGCGGAAGCGCTTTCCAACATGGCCGCCTTCGCGCACGAGGACGTACGCATGGTCGCCTCGGGCCGCATGTCGGCTGACGGCGCCGGCGTCTTCGGCCCCACGCACGGCTCGGCTCCCGAGATCGCGGGTCAGGGAGTCGCCAACCCGATGGCGATGCTCCTCTCCGCCGCGCTCATGCTCGGCGAGGGCCTCGGCGAGCGTGCCGGCGCCGAGACGCTGGAGCGTGCAGTCGCGACTGCGCTCGACGACGGAGTTCGCACACCCGATCTCGTCGAGTCGGGCGCCGCCGCGACCACCCGTCAGTTCATGGACGTCCTCCTCGCCGGCCTGCCGTCGGCGCGGCGGGATACGGAGTTCGCGCACTCATGAAGATGCTGGGCTCCGATGCCGTCCTACGCTCGCTCGAGGCCGAAGGGGTCGACGTCGCCTTCGGGATCCCGGGCGGCGCGATCCTGCCGCTCTACGACGCCTTCGCGCGCGGGTCAAGCGTCCGGCACGTGCTCGCCCGCCACGAGCAGGGCGCCGGCCATATGGCCGAGGGCTACGCCCGCGCCTCAGGCCGCGTCGGGGTCGCCATCGCCACGTCGGGCCCCGGCGCCACGAACCTCGTCACGCCGATCGCCGACGCATGGATGGACTCGACGCCGCTCGTGGCCATCACCGGCCAGGTGCGCACGAACCTGATCGGCACCGACGCCTTCCAGGAGACGGACGCCGTCGGCATCACGCTCCCGATCGTCAAGCACTCGTGGCTCGTCCAGGACGTCCAGGAGCTTCCAGGCGTCCTCAAGGCCGCATTCCATGTCGCCCAGACCGGGCGCAGCGGCCCCGTCCACGTCGACATCGCCAAGGACGTCCAGGAGGCGGAGTTCGACTACCGCTATCCCGACGACGTCGACCTGCCGGGCTGGAAACCTCCCGTGCGCGTGCATCCACGACAGATCGCCGCCGCGGCCGAAGCGCTCGCCGCCGCCGAGAAGCCGGTCCTCTACGTCGGCGGCGGGACGATCAACGCCGATGCCTGCCACGAGCTCCTCGAGCTCGCCGAGGCCGGCGGCATCCCCGTCGTCACGACCCTGATGGCGAAGGGCGCCTTCCCCGACTCCCACCCGCTCGCCTACGGCGCGCCCGGCATGCACGGCTCCAAATGGGCCAACTGGGCGATGAGCAAGTGCGACCTGCTCGTCGCGGTCGGCTCGCGTTTCGACGACCGTGTGACCGGGAAGCTGACCGCCTTCGCGCCGGGTGCGAAGGTGATCCATCTCGACATCGACTCGGCCGAGATCGGCAAGCTGCGCCGCGCGGACATCCCCGTGGTCGGCCCGCTGAAGGTCGCCCTCGGCGAGCTGGCCAGCCAGATGCGCATGCTCCGCTCGTCCCAGAGCAAGGGCCCGGAGGCCTGGCGGCGCCAGCTCGACTCGTGGCGCGAGGAGTTCCCGTACCGCTACGCGAGGAGCGACACGCTCAAGCCGCAGACCGTCCTCGAGTCGCTCCGCGATCTCACCGCCGGGCGCGACGACGTCGTCTGGACGACCGGCGTGGGCCAGCACCAGATGTGGGCGATGCAGTACCTCGTGTGCGACCGGCCCCGCTCCTTCATCACGTCGGGAGGGCTCGGGACGATGGGCTACGGCGTCCCGGCCGCGGTCGGCGCCAAGGCCGCTCGCCCCGACGCGACGGTCGTCTGCGTCGACGGCGACGGCTGCTTCCAGATGACGTGCCAGGAGCTCGCGACGTCGGTGCTCGAAGGCCTCCCCATCGTCGTCGTCATCGTCAACAACGGCTGGCTCGGGATGGTGCGCCAGTGGCAGGAGATGTTCTACGACGAGCGCTTGGCGCAGACGCACCTCACGCACCAGGTGCCCGACTACGCGCAGCTGGCCGAGGCCTACGGCGCAGCCGGCTTCACCGTCTCCTCCGAAGACGAGCTCGAGCCCGCTCTCGAGGAAGCGCTCACCTGCGGGCGCGCGGCGGTCGTGGACGCGCGCTGTGACCCCGAGGAGAAGTGCTTCCCGATGATCCCGGCCGGAGCGGCGGCGCTCGATGTGATCGAGTTCGATGCCGACGAGGAGCGGGTCGAGGCGTGACCCACACCCTTTCTGTCCTCGTCGAGAACCGCCCCGGCGCCCTCGCCCGCGTCTCGAACATGTTCGCCCGCCGCGGGTTCAACATCGAGAGCCTCGCCGTCGGCCCGACCGAGCGCCAGAACGTCTCGCGCATCACGCTCCGGGTCGACTGCGCTCAGGAGACGCTCGAGCAAATCGAGAAGCAGATGCACAAGCTCGTGAACGTCCTGCGCGTGAACGAGCTCGAGCCGGGCGAGGCGATCGAGCGCGAGCTCGCGCTCCTGAAGGTGAACGCTCCCGCCGAGCGGCGAGGTGAGCTGCTAGCCCTCGCCGAGGTCTTCGGCGCCCGCGTCGCCGACCTCGGCCCGAAGGCGATCATCTTCGAGGTCGTCGGCTCGCCGGAGGAGCTCGATTCGTTCGAGGAGCTCGTCCGCCCCCACGGGCTGAAAGAACTTGCGCGCACCGGCCGGATCGGCCTTGCCCGGGCCTCGACCGCGCGCGCCCCCAGGCGTCAACACGTACTCCGCTAAGGAAAGGAAACTCATGGCAACGGTCTACCGCGAAGGCAGCGTCGATCTCCTCAACGGCAAGGTCGCCGTCATCGGCTACGGCAGCCAGGGACACGCCCACGCGCTCAACCTGCGCGACTCGGGCGTCGACGTCGAGGTCGGCCTGCGCGTCGGGAGCGACTCGCGGGCGGTCGCCGAGGAAGCCGGGCTAATCGTCAAGGCGATCCCCGCGGCGGTGCAAGGAGCGCAGCTCGTCGCGATCCTCCTGCCCGACCACGTCCAGAAGGGCGTCTACGAGCGTGAGATCGAACCGAACCTCGAGCCGGGAGCCGCGGTGCTCTTCGCGCACGGCTTCAACGTCCACTTCGGCGAGATCAAGCCCGGCGCGGGCCACGACGTGATCATGGTCGCGCCCAAGGGGCCAGGCCACCGCGTACGGCAGCTCTTCGAGGCCGGCGCCGG
>Ga0307289_10000777_pt1 | contig 13791 bp, 15 predicted proteins | sample ER_DNA_143_FD_194483 | JGI IMG/M metagenome (GOLD analysis project Ga0307289, IMG submission 194483) | Bulk soil microbial communities from the East River watershed near Crested Butte, Colorado, United States - ER_DNA_143 | ecosystem: Environmental > Terrestrial > Soil > Floodplain | place...
GCGGGATCTCCTGTTCACGATGCCGAAGATCTTCCGCGGCACACACCTGCCGCACCCGAAGGCGGAGCTGCTCCGCGGAGCGGAGGTGCTCGTCGAGTCACGCGAGCCGCTGCCGATCCAGCTCGACGGCGAGCAGCCGGGCACGACGCCCGCTCGCTTCGAGGCCGTGCCCCGGGCGCTGCGGGTCCGGGTCCCGGCCTAGCTGCCGGCGGCGGGCTTGCGCGCGGCGGTCTTCTTCTTCGAGCCCGACGCGGATGTCTTGCGGGACTTGGTCGAGGTCGAGGCCTTGCCCTCGAGCTTGGTGAGACGCCACTCGATCGCGCTGAGGCGCTTCTCGAGCCGGTCGATCGTGCGCACGCTCTTCTGCAGCTCGTCGACCCGTTCCTTCAGCGTCCCGAGCGTGCCCACCAGCCTTTCGGCGGCGGCGATGCTGGCGATTCTCTCGAGTACCTCCTCGCCTGCGCCGGCGAGACGTTCCACGATGTTCTTCTGTCCGGATGTGGCCATGGCCCTATCGTGCCAGTTGCGCTCGGTAGGCGTCGTGCCTAGGCTCAGCCGCGTGAAAGGGATCGCGGTCCTCGTCGTCCTGATGGCCCTCGTCGCCGCTTCGACGAGTGAGGCGAAGCGGCAGCCGGTGACGGTCCGGGTGCTGACGCGAAACCTCTACCTCGGCGCCAATCTCGACTCCATCCTGCAAGCCAAGTCGTTCCACGAGGCGTTCCTTGCGGTGGAGGCAGATTGGGCCCAGGTTCAGACCAACGACTTCCCCACGCGCGCGCGGGCGATTGCGCGCGAGATCGCACAGACGCGCCCTGACTTCGTCGGCTTCCAGGAGCTGACCCTCTACCGGACGCAGTCGCCGGCCGACCTCACGGTCACACCCGCGACGACGGTCGCCCTCGACTATGCGGCGGAGCTGCGGAAGGCTCTCGCCGCACGGAAGTTGCACTACCGCTTCCTCGGAATCGGCGGCGGTACCGATGCGGAGCTGCCGAGCGGCGATCCGCCGACGATGGACATCAGGCTGACGCTCCGCGACGCCCTGCTCGTCCGGATCGACAAGAAGATCAAGATCAGGCGCGTGCGCACCGGTCTGTACCCCACGACGACGCCGCTCTTTGCCGGATTGGTCACGGCGAGGCGAGGCTGGGTGCTCGCCGATGCGACCGTCGGCGGCCGGACGTTCCGCGTGATCACGACCCATCTCGAGTCGTTCAACGACACGTCCCAGGTCGCGCAGGGGCAGGAGCTCGCTCAGGGCTCCGCGGCGACGAGCCTGCCGACGATCCTGCTCGGCGACCTCAACTCACGCGCTGACGGGACCACCACACCGACGCATGCGAACCTCCTCGACGCGGGCTTCAAGGATGCGTGGTCGCAGGCGCATCCGAACGACGTCGGGCTGACCTGCTGTCACGGCGACGACCTGCGCGAGGTCGGCGGGCCGTTCTACAGCCGCATCGACTACGTCCTGCTTCGCAACGGCTTCCGTGGTGTGGGCGCCGGGATCGTCGGCGAGGCTCCCGGTGACCGGCTCGGCGGGCTCTGGCCCTCCGACCACGCCGGCCTCTGGGCCAGAGTTCGACTGAACTAGACGCGGATTAGCACGGGCGTGCCGCTGAGCGTCAGCCTGAAGAGCTTCGCCATGACGCGGTTGGGGATCCGGATGCAGCCGTTCGAGACCGCCTTCCCGATCGACCACGGCGCGTTCGTCCCGTGAATGGCGATCGGCCCGCCCTGCGTCCAGCCGGTGAGCACGTTCGAGAACGCGGAGACGCCGACCGCTCCCGGGCCGAACGGGCCGTTCTTGTCGGTCGGGATCAGGCGCTGGTTGACGTAGAAGCTGCCGGTCGGCGTGGGCGTTGCAGGCGCGCCGATCGCGGCCTTCGAGCTCAGGACCCTCCGGCCGTGGTCGAAGAGCGTGACGCGCTTCGCGGAGAGATCGACGACGATCCGCGTCGTGACCCGCTCGACCTCGACCTGCCGGGCCGGGACCCACGCGGTCACCCCGTTCGGGCGCTTCGGGATCTGCACCAGGTACTGCCGTGGCTTGCAGCCGGCATCCACGCGGGCGCCACGGATCCAGAAGATCGTCGGCACCCCGTTGACGTTCAGCTTCCCGAACCGGGCAAAGGCCGGAGCCCCCGGTCGGCGGTAGACCGCGAGGTGCGAACGGACGACCGCGGCATAGGCGAGCTTGGGCGAGCCGAGCCTCTTCATCGAGCCGGCGGTGCAGGTCTGGCCCTTCGCCGCGGGGATGACCGGTGCGGCGGCCTGCTTTTCCGTGCCATGACCACCGCATCCCGCCAGAAGCGCGAGCCCGATCACGGGGATGGCAGGCGCCAACCGCACCTGCCAGAGACTACCGCTGTGAAAAAGGTGTGCAGGGTTCGTGACGTTTTGCCGACAACAAGGCTGACGGCCGAACGTCTCATTACTGTGAGGGACACGGAAATGACTCTGATGCGTAAGCACAAGCACACTGCGGTCACGGTTCACGCACTGCGGCAGCGCCATGGAGTTCCATACCACGTCGAGCGCAAGGTCTGTTCCAACTGCAAGCGCCTCCTCGACGAGAAGTTCATCAAGCGCGCCGCGGCGTAACCGAGCTCGACCCCTTCCCACCGCCGTAGAGTGCGGCGCGTGGAGGGATTCCATTTCAGCACCGAGGTGGCGGTGAGATTCGCCGAGACCGACGCGCAGGGGGTCGCACACAACTCGAACTACCTCGTGTGGTTCGAGGTGGCGCGGGTCGCCTATCTGGCTGAACACGCCGGCGGCTACTCGGCGATCCGCGACCAGGGGGTCGAGTCATTCGTGCTCGAGTCGCACGTCCGCTACCTCCAGCCGGCGCACTTCGACGACCACCTGACGATCCAAGCACGGGTCGCCGAGCTCCGCGGCGCCCGCTTTCGGTTCGAGTACGAGATCACCCGCGGCGGTGAGGTGATCGCAGACGGCTGGACCTCCCACGCCTGCGTCGACGCGAAGACGCTGCGGCCGATCCGGATCCCGCAGAACCTCGCGGACGCGATCGCTAGGGCCGAGGCGCCGTCGTAGTCTTCGTGGTGGTCGTGGTGGTCGTGGTGGTCGTCGTCGTGCCGGTCGTGGTCGTCTCGGTCTGAGCGGGGTTCGGCTTCGTTCCGACCCGGATCAGCCTGACCTCGCCGCGGTACGACGAGTAGAACCTCGTGTCGTAGAGGAGCTTCCCGCCTGCGTCGTAGACCTTGCGCTCGACGCTTGTCGAACGAGCAGGCGACCCGCTCTCTTCGACCTCGGACTGACCTTTCAGGAGGGCCGGATCGTTTACCTTCTTCACCGGCGGTGGGCCGGTCACGACGAGCGGCGCAACATCGCTCACGACCCGGCGGTGCACGGGCGTGCCGTAGAGCGCCACGGTCAGCGACGAGGAGCCGACCCATGTGCGCAACAGGAGCCAGTGACCCGTGTCGTTCGTGAACTTGAGGTCGGTGTCTGGGTAGTTGACCGTCGCGTCGCGCCCCTGTGGGTAGTGGCTGATGTAGAGGGCGTGGTTCGTGCGGGAGACGATCGGGAGCCCTGCCTCGTAGGCGGCGTTGAAGACGGTCGTCGAGACCTGGCAGACGCCCCCGCCGAGTCCGGTCTGGAGCTCGCCGTTGATGATCACGGGTGCTTCTCTGAAGCCCTTGTCCGCCGTGCGAGCTCCGGTCGCCCCGTTGAACGAGAACGTCTCACCGGGTGCGATCACGTGTTTGTCGACCAGGTGCGACACCAGCTGCACGTTGTGGATGCGGTTCGCCTCCCCGCCGTAGAACGTCTGGTAGCTCGCGACGAGCCCCTTGATGTTCATCGCCTTCGCCTCGGCGGTCGTCCGGTCGGCGTCCCTCCGCTCGACGATTAGCTTGGCCGAGCGCAGCGTGGGCTCGGTGACGAGTGCGGCCAGCAACACGGCGTGTGCGCTGCGCGGAACGTCGAGCACGTAGCCCGGGCGGTCGGGGATGACACGTACGCCCTTTGAGCTGATCGCCCAGTCGGCATCCGCTGCAGGACGATCCACTCGCTTCGCCAGCGCCGTGAACCAGGCACTGGCACCGGCACCGCCGACCTGAAGCTCGCTCCGCCCGTCGGCGGGCAGTTGCAAGATGTGCGCGATCCGCGGCGGACGGAGGTTCCAGCGGGTCGCGCCGAGCGTGAGATGCACCGAGGATGCAAGGGCGGCGCGTACCTGTGCCTGCGGAACCCTGAGGTCGTTCGCCTTCACCTTCGGTGTGTCGACTTCGATCGGAAGCCCGACCGGCTGGCGTTTCAGGCTTGCGAGCGCGCGCACGATCGTCGCCGCCGCCGCCTGCCGGTCGAGAATGTGACCCGTCCTACTCGGCACGATCCGGGGGGTGAGCCCGTTGAGCACGATCGCCGCCTCCCGGTGCGGGACGTTCACGGCGGTTGCGATCTCGTCGAGCTTCTGCCGGAGCGCGGCGTCGTACACCTGAGTCGGAGGCGCGACGTCCGCGCCGAAGAAGCGCAGGTCGAGGCGGCGAAAGCCGCGCAGAGGGCCGAAGCCTTCCCCCTGGCGGCGGACCGCGTCGACGGCGGCGCCCCAGTCCACCTGAACGCCGAGGCGCCGGGGCTGGAGCTGCCACGTATGTGAGCCAACCTGGAAGGTCACCGGGACGGCCGCCAACTCCGCAGATCGCCGCTCGAGGGTGACGCGGGCCTGGCGGACCGTCTTGCCGCCAACGTCCACGCCTGCGATCCGCACGCCGTTGGCCAGCCGGCTGGGGGAGCCGGCGAAGACGAGGCCGAGAACCACCGCGGCCAGCGCAGTGAGGGCGGCGAGGATCGCCGTCCGCTGGACGAGGACCCGGCGCTGGGCCTGCGTCCTCGGACGCCGCCTTCTGGGCCGGACCAGCGTGTATTTCCGCCTCCGAGGCAAGCTGCCCAGTGTAGCCCCCGATCTGGAGGGCTTTGAGCTGCCTATGTAGGCCTTAGAAGGTGAAAAGCTCGATGCCGCCGCTCACGTTCAACCCGACGCCGGTGATGTACGACGCGAGGTCTGAGCAGAGAAACGCGATCGCGTTGGCGACGTCCTGCGGCTCCCCGGCGCGTCGCATCGCAGTGCGCTGCACCATGCGCTCGTTCATCTTCGGATTCCCGAAGTTGAAGGCCTCCGTGCCGATGACGCCGGGCACGATCGCATTGCACGTGATCCCGTGCCTTGCACCCTCGAGCGCGAGCGTGCGCGTCAGCCCGAGGAGACCCGCCTTCGTCGCGGAGTAGCTCGCCTGCCCGAAGCCGCCGAGCGTCCCCGCGACGGACGCCATGTTCACGATCCGCCCCCACCCACGTTCCTTCATGTGCGGCCAGACGGCCTGGGCGCAGTTGAACGAGCCGGTCAGGTTCACGCGCAGGTCCCGCTCCCAGAGCTCCGGCACCTGGTCGGAGAGCTGGCCGAGATGGTCGAGCGTGCCGGCGTTGTTGACGAGGATGTCGACGGCACCAAACTCGTCGACGACCCGCTGCACCGTCTCGGCAACCTGGGCTCGGTCGGTCACGTCGCACTTGACCGCGGCCGAGCGGCGTCCGAGCTCGGAGATCTCCTTGGCGGTCGCCTCCGAGTAGACGAAGCCCTGTGCGCGTGCCGCCTGAGCCATCGGGCCGAACCGCCCGGCGTCCTCGCCCGAGTCCGACTCGACCTGGATGTCGGCGATCACGACGTCGGCGCCCGCGCGCCCGAGCGTCAGCGCGTCGGCCCGGCCGAGCCCGCGCGAACCACCTGTGACGAGAGCGACGCGACCCGAGAGGTCGATCTCAATCACGGGGACCGGAGGCGCCGCTCGTCGGCGCCGTCCTCAGGATGAACTGACCGGTCGACACGCTCTAATTCAATCCCTCGGCATGAGCAGCTCTCTGGCGATCACGAGGCGTTGGATCTGGGAGGTGCCCTCGTAGATCTGGAAGAGCTTTGCGTCGCGCATCAGCTTCTCGACCGGATACTCCTTCATGTACCCGTAGCCGCCGTAGACCTGCACGGCATCGGTCGTGACCTCCATGCAGATGTCGGCGGCGAAGCGCTTGGCGTACGACGACTGCAGCGTCGCGCGCATCCCCTGGTCGATCATCCAGGCCGCCTGCCAGCAGAGCAGCCGCGCTGCTTCGATCTTGGTGGCCATGTCGGCGATCAGGAAGTTGACGCCCTGGTTCATGGCGATCGGCATCCCGAACTGGACTCGCTCTTTCGAATATTGCGCTGCGTACTCGAATGCAGCGCGCGCAACGCCGACCGCTCCGATCGCGGTGCCCGGACGCGTGAAGTCGAGCGTCCTCATGGCGATCTTGAAACCCTCGCCTTCCTCCCCAAGCCTGTTCGCCGCGGGAACGCGCACATCCGAGAACGAGAGCGACGACGTGTCGGTGGAGCGCTGCCCCATCTTGTCGAGATGTTTGTCGACCACGAGGCCGTCGGCGTCGCCCGGGACGATGAACGTACTCAGCCCGCGGTGGCCCTTCGACTTGTCCGTCGATGCAAAGACGGTGAACCACGACGCGTAGCCGGCGTTCGTGATGAACATCTTCGAGCCGTTGAGGACGTAGTCGTCGCCGTCGCGGACGGCCGTCGTCTGGATGCCGGAGACGTCGGAGCCGGCGTTTGGCTCGGTCAGCGCAAACGACGTGAGGAGCCCTTCCTCGACGACCCGCGGCAGCCATTCGCGCTTCTGCTCCTCGGTGCCCGCGATGGTTACCGGGCCGTGGCCCAGGCCGCTGGCGGCGATGGCGCTCCCGATACCGGAGCAGCCCCAGCAGAGCTCTTCGCCGATGAGCATGCCTTCGAACGCACCGAGCTCGAGGCCGCCGTAGGCCTCGGGAATGTGGACGTTCATCAGGCCGAGCTCGTGCGCCTTTGCGATCACGTCCGCCGGATGGGTGGAGCGCTCGTCGTACTCGCGCTCCTTCGGACGGATCTCCCGCTCGGCGAAGTCGTGAGCCAGGTCGCGTAGGGCTCGCTGTTCGTCCGTGAGGCCGAAGGAAACCCCGCCCGCGGTGCGCTCCCCGATCGTCGCCATCTCCCTCCTAGGGTAGCTTGATTGACTGGTCAGTCAAATTGCTCCCGAGCGGCGAATGCGCTTGGATAGCCGGGTGAGCGAGACGGCCGCCCCTGTTGCGCCGCACCCGCCGATCGAGCGGCGCTCATACCGCTGGGTCGCGCTCCCCCTGCTCGCCTTTGCCCTCTTCTCCCTGACCGCCGGCCTGCTCGCCGCCCATGATCCACGTTCAAAAGGCTACTTCCGCCTCTTCTTCGAGGACCCGATCCACCTCAAGGCCGGCTTCGCCTCGGCGGCGGTCGCGCTCGGGTGCTTCCAGGTCTTCTCGGCCACCTGGATCTACGGCAAGCTGCCGTGGCGCAAGCCCGCGTGGGTCAATCCGGCGCACCGGTGGTCCGGGCGGCTCGCGTTCGTCTTCACGCTGCCCGTCGCCTACCACTGCATCTTCAAGCTCGGCTTCCGCCAGCCCGACACCCGTGTCCTCCTGCACTCACTCTTCGGCTGCGCGTTCTACGGCGCGTACGCCGCGAAGATCACGATCGTCCGATTGCGCCGGTTCCCGGTGCCGGTGCTGCCGATCGCCGGCGGGATTCTGTTCTCCGTCCTGATCGGTGTCTGGTACACGAGCGCGGCCTGGCTCTACACACGCGACACGCCGTCGGGGGCGCCACCGGCCGCGGTGGTGATCCCCGCCGATGCGCACGCCGCCGACGGGAAAAGCGTGTTCGCCAGTGCGGGCTGCGCGACGTGCCACACGTTGAAAGCCGCAGGAGCGTCCGGGCAGATCGGTCCGAACCTCGACGACCTTCGGCCCGGCTACGCCCAGGTGTTGGCGAAGGTCGAGAGCGGCGGCGGCGGCATGCCCTCGTTCGCCCAGCAGCTCAGCGCGCAGAAGATCCGCGACGTCGCGGCGTTCGTCGCGACGAGCGCAGGCTCACCGTAGGCGCGCGCGAAAACGCAGGACGCGGCGGACGTGCTCGTCGAGCTCACCGCGGCGCGCCAGCGGAACGAGCACGCGGATCGCGCGCGCGGCGTCTCTCCCGCTCGTGAACAGCAGCAAGTCGGCGCCCGCGCGTGCGGCCGCGACCGCCCACTCCGTCGCATGTCCGCGCACGACGTCGAGGGAGTCGGTGATCGCCACGCCGTCGAACCCGAGCTCGTGCAACAGCCGGTAGGTCGCGGGCTCGAGCGTCGCGCGGCGCGGACCGAGGCTCGGGTAGACGCCGTGCCCGACCATCACGCAGGGCACGCCTCCCTCGACGGCCGCCCGATACGGAGCGAGGTCGGTGTCTCGCACATGGCCGCGCACGTACGGATGCTCGTCCGTGGAGTAGGGCAGTGAGCCGAGCCCGGGGAAGTGCTTTGCGCACGCACCTGCCCCGCCGGCCGCCAGCCCGCGTGCGAAGGCGACCCCGAAGGACGGCGAGCGAAACTGGCGCGAGCCGAGTGGCCCGTCCGGCAGATCGAGCACCGGGGCGAGATCGACGTCGACGCCCGCGCCGCGAAGCGCGACACCGGTCGCCCGTCCCGACGCGTAGGCCGCTGCGACGCTCCGCACAGCGCGAGCCGACGTGCCGGGCGGCAGGCGCGGGAGGGTCTTGACCTTGCCGCCCTCCTGGTCGACGAACACGAGCGCGCCGGGCGGCCGCGCCGCATCGCGGTCATACCCCTGCACGATCACGCCGCCGACGCCGGGCGGAGCGGGCAGGCCCGAGACGACGACGAGCGCCGCCTTCTGGTGCGGCGTCAGCCCCAGCAGGGTGGCCATGGTGAGGACAGCGGCAACGCCCAAAGCGTCCGTAGACTAGGCCGTCGTGGATTTCGAGCTCACAGACGAGCAACGGCTCCTGCAGGACACCGTCCGGCGGTTCGTGGACGACCGGATCCTGCCGAACGCCGTCGAGAACGACATCAACCACCACCTCGACCTGGATGCGATTCAGGGGATGGCGGAGCTCGGCATCCTCGGGATCGTCATTCCCGAGGAGTACGGCGGCGCCGGGCTCGACTTCGTCTGCGAGGCACTCGCCTGCGAGGAGATCGAGCGCGGTGAGGCGGCATTCCGCACGCTGATCTCGGTTCACGTCGGGCTCAACTCGCTCGCGCTTCTGAAATACGCCTCGGAGGAGCAGAAGCAGCGCTGGCTCGTTCCGCAGGCAAGCGGCGAGAAGCTCGCGTGCTTCGGGCTGACCGAGCCCGCGGCGGGCTCCGACGTTGCAGCGATGAAGTCGACCGCACGACGCGAGGGCGACGTCTACATCCTGAACGGCTCGAAGAACTGGATCTCCTACGCGAACGTCGCCGACCACGCGCTCGTGTTTGCGAAGACCGATCCGTCCGCGAAGCACAAGGGGATCTCCGCGTTCGTGCTCGAACGTGGCATGCCGGGGTTCACGACAGCGGACACCGAGCACAAGCTCGGAATCTGGGCCGGCTCGACCGGAGAGCTCTTCTTCGAGAACGTCGAGGTCCCGGCGGAGAACCTGATCGGCGAAGAGGGACAGGGTTTCGAGATCGCGATGTACGGGCTCGACCAGGGCCGCTTCACGGTGGCCGCCGGTGGAGTCGGCGTCATCCGTGCGTGCCTCGAGCGTTCCGTCGAGTACGCGCGCGAGCGTGAGACCTTCGGCCAGCCGATCGGCCAGTACCAGTTCGTGCAGGACATGATCTCCGAGATGGTGCTCGGCTACGAGACATCGAAGCTGCTCGTCATGCAGGCCGCGTGGATGAAGGACCAGGGTCTGCGCAACACGCGGGAGACGTCACTGGCGAAGTGGCATGCCACGGAGTCTGCGTTCCGCGCGGCGCATCTGGCGATCCAGGTGCACGGCGCGTACGGCTATTCGGCGGAGTACGGCATCGAGCGTTACTTCCGTAACGCGCGCGCGCCGATCATCTACGAAGGCACGACGCAGATCCACAAGATGATGCAGGCCGAACATGCGCTCGGCTTCAGGAATTTGAACGGCCGCGGTGGCGACGTGTCGCCGTTGTGCTCGTGGGCGCCGGCGTTGTCGCCGGTGCACACTCGCGCCTAGGAGCCGCTGTACTCGAAGGGCCCGACGGCCGTGTACTTCCCGGGATGCTCGTACGCGATCCCGTCCGACACGCGGAGCGTCGTCGAGGAACCGAAGTCGCCCTCCTTGAAGACGATTCCCTCGGGGAGGACTGCGCCCGGGTGGACCTCTGCGCCGCTGACTGGATTCTTGATCGCCTCGGAGACCACCTCGTACGAATCGCCCGCCTTCACCCGCGAGTTGACCCCGTCGAGGTGGACGTCATAGGGCACCGGCTTCGGCCCGTGGATCGTCGGCCAGGTCCAGGCCAGCACACCCCAGGGCCCTCCAGCGTAGCCGCCGATGAGCGTTTCGATCGCGTTGCGCTGTGCTTCGTCGGCGCGCTCGTCGACCAGGATCAGCGCCTCGCCGTTGCCCTCGTGGATCGCTCCGGGCCAGTTCACGCAAACGGTGAAATTCAGATCGTCGAGCGACGTCTCTCCAACGGTGCCGCGCTCGACGTGCCACGTCCACGTCCCCTCGCACTTCCCGGTCGTCGGGAGAGCGTTGAAGTTGCACGGGCAGCCGTAGTCGCAGTTACACGCGACGATGACCGTTCCCTTGAGCTCCCAGTCCATTCTGACCTCCGTCGTGGGGCCTGCCACGTCCGGTAGACCGTAACGCCTACCAGTGGGCGATGTCCATCCAGGGCCAGTCGGCCGGCCGCTCGGCGAGCCCGGCCCGCACCGGGTTGTCTCCCACGTAGAGGATCGCGCTCAGGAGATGCGCGTCGCTCTCGATGACGTACGCGGAGAATCTGTTCTGAAAGAGATGACCGACCCGGCCGTGGCGTCGGTTGAACCGTTGTGCGTAGAGCCCGTTGAGACGGTGCATGCCTTTCGAAAGGCTTTCCCGCTCGGTCGAGAGGACGAGGTGGTAGTGGTTCGGCATCAGGCAGTACGCGTAGACGTTCCAGGCGAACTTGCGGATGACCTCCCTGAGCTGTGTCCTCAGTGCGATGTAGTCGTGTGTGTCGCGAACGATCGGAGCCCGCGCAACTCCGCGTGAAGTGACGTGAAACATTCCGTCGGGCAATTCACTGCGCAGCCTGCGTGGCATGAAGCGAAGCTAGCGCGGCCGCAGCCGCACGACCAGATGCCGATCCGAGCCGCCGCCCGTAACGACACGTTCCAGGGACAGTCCCTGGAACACCTCTTCTCGGGAGCCGGCTGTGCCGGACACGTGCCAGGGACTGTCCCTGGCACACGTGCTTTTAGAACCCGCTGGCCCCCGGTGGCGGGAGTGGCGACCGGGGTAGCCCAGCGCGCGGCCCGCCGGCGTTGTACTCGCTCGGCGCGACGTCGTTCGGACCGCTCGGATAGAAGAGCGACGCCAGCACCTGGATATGCCGCCGGCCGACACCGAGCTCGAACTGGCCGCCGCCGTACATCTGAACGCCCCTCGCGGCACAGTCCTCGATGCACTCGAGCAGCCGCGCCGTCGTGCCGAACCGCGACGGCTTGATGTTCAGCCACCCCGGCTCGACCGGAAGCGCACGCACGTCGGCGACGGAGTGGATCGGCGCGTCGAAGCTGAGCCGGCCCTCCTGGCCCTGCAACACCGTTCCGCACTCGCCGTCGAGTGACGCGTCCTCCAGCACGACGTCCGGGAAGAGCTCCACGACCGCGCGGTACAGCTCGGGATCCGGAACGACGTCGACCGGCGTCCCGGTGTAGTACGCCTTCAAGTCGAGAACGCGCACCCGCCCCGTTCCGGCGAGGCGTTCCATGAACGGCCTGTCCCAGTCGTTCTCCGGGTCGAGCTTCAGCTCGAGGTCGGGATTGTGCTCGAGCCAGGCGAACGCATCGTCACGCGTCGAGACCACGAAGCGCACGGGGCCGTACTCCCGCTCGAGCGCGGCACCGAGCGAGAGCTCGTCCTGACGCAGCGCCAGGTCGAGCGCCGCACTCTCGAACGCCCAGCGCCGGTAGTCGCGAGACGCCGGCATCCCCGGCTCTCCGTCGAACAGCTGCAGCCCGTCGAGCTGCGCCGAGAGCTCCTGCAGCGTCGTCCGCCCGGGAGGCTCGAGCTGCGGAAACCAGTCGTGATCCTGCGCCGTGTACGTGACGTCTTCGCCCCGGCCCTCGGCGCCGCCGCCGCCCAGCACGACCGTCGTCGACACGCGCGTGAACTGGGACGAGACGTCGACCGACTTGCGCTCGGTGCCGAACTCCTCGACGTTCACCTCGAGCCCGCGGAGTCGTTCCCAGAGCGCCATCAGCCGAGAGAAGGCTCGACGGGACCGGACTGCTCGACGCGCATGAGTTTGTACACGAGCGGAATCACGGCGAGGATCGGAATGGCGCAGACGGGCCATAAGATCTGGTACCCGTCCGTCGCGGGGAGGTACGGCCCCGCGAGGTCGATCGCAGCACCTGCCACCGGAGCTCCGATCAGCAGACCGAGACCCTTCGTCGTCGTGGCGAGCCCGGAGATCGCGCCACGGTGCTCCTCCGGCATCAGCTTGAAGAGCAAGCCCCAGGCAAGCGTCATCACGAGGCCGCCGGACACCGCGACGGGGATGATGAGCGCGAAGTACCAGGTCTGCCAGGTCGACGCGAATCCGGCGACGAGGAAACCGCACCCGTACACCCACGACGACCAGAAGATCACGCGCGCGATTCCGAAGCGATCGCCCAGCTTGCTCGCGAGCACGGCGGCGATGACATAGCCGGTCGCAACCGCCCCGAGCAGCGCAGACGAGATCGCCTTCGACTGGTGCAGGCCGTCGAGGACGTACAGCACGACGAACGTGCGTGCCGCCGCAAAGGTCCCCTCCCACGCCGCGTTGCAGAACAGGAAGCGCCGCACCGCTGCTTCCTGCTGGAAGATCGACCAGCTCCGCTTGAAATACGCCCCGACCCCTTCGAACACACGCCCGTGACCACCGTCTTCTCTGATCAGGAGGATCGGGATTGCGCACGCCCCCGTGGTTACAAATGCCGCGAGGACGAACGGAGCGGCGTGCCAGACCTTGAGCAGGAAACCACCGCCGACGAGTGCTGCGCCGAGCGCAATCCCGCGCAGGACGTGCTGGATCCCCTGTGCGCGCCCGTACACGGACGGCGGCAAGACGTCGGGATAGAGCCCGCGATAAGGCGGCTCGTAGACGTAGTAGGCGAAGAAGAACGCGAGCACGATCAGCGTCGTCGTCCAGAGGTTCGGCATGAACGGCATCAGCAGGAGGCAGAAGCCGAGCGGGCCGAGCGCGGCGAACATGAATGGACGCCGGCGTCCCATCGGTGTGTGGAACGTGTCGCTCCACGGCCCGATCACCGGCGACAACGTGAGCGCGAACACGCCCTCGGCCCCGAGCACGAGCCCGATCAACGTCCCCGACTCCGTGAACCGGTGCAGGAGCGGCGGCAGATACGCCGCGGTGGTCGTGATCGAGAACGCGAGCCCGAAGGCGCCGGCCCCGAGAATCCAGAAGATGCTCCGCCTGACGGCGCCCGACTGCCGGGCGGCTTCCGCGGTGACCTGTGTCACTGCGTCAGACCTTGGCGATTACGCGGTCGGCGGCGAGCCCGCCGCAGATCACCTGAACGACCGTCTCCTCTGCACGGGCGATCGCCTCGTCCCCGTCCTCGAGCTTGCCGAGCACCCAGCCGGTGAGGATCTCCTCGATCGCCCCGTAGAACACGTAGCTGGCCATGCGCGGATCGAGGTCCGAACGGAATTCACCGTCCGCCTGGCCGCGCGAAATGACCCGCTCG
>Ga0307289_10000780_pt1 | contig 13769 bp, 10 predicted proteins | sample ER_DNA_143_FD_194483 | JGI IMG/M metagenome (GOLD analysis project Ga0307289, IMG submission 194483) | Bulk soil microbial communities from the East River watershed near Crested Butte, Colorado, United States - ER_DNA_143 | ecosystem: Environmental > Terrestrial > Soil > Floodplain | place...
TTGGTGGCCATCGGCAATACCAGCTCGTACGGCGGCGGAATGCTGATCTGTCCTCAGGCCGACCCCTATGACGGTCTGCTCGATGTCACGATCATTCATCCCGTAGGCCGCCTGAAGTTGCTCAGACTGTTTCCCGAGATGTACTCGGGAAAGTTCGTCCGAGACCCGTGCGTTGAGCAGCTAAGGGTTCGTGAGTTGACAGTCGAGGGTCCCGGGCTGGTCGGCTTCGGTGACGGGGAGATGCTCGGCGCTGCGCCGCTACAGGTCTGCTCCGTGCCGGGCGCGCTACCGGTCTTCGTGCCGATGCATGCGCCCTGAGCCTGTCGAAGGGCGCGCTTCGACGGGCGCAGCACGCATTCAGGCTCAGCTCGCGGGTAATTTGGGCCGCACTATGGCCGACCCCTCGATCGACCCCGCATCGCCCAACGAAGGATCACCCAGCCCGTCCGACGCGTACGCGCGGTTCCGGCAGAGGCAAAGCTCACCTTTGCTCGCGGCTTTCGCCGACGGCTACCCATTTGGGCTGGACGATTATCAGCGCGAGGCATGCGGGCATGTCGAGGCCGGCTCGGGAGTGCTCGTCGCGGCGCCCACTGGCGCGGGCAAGACCATTGTTGGCGAGTTCGCGGTCTTCCTGGCGCTTCGCACCGGCCGCAAATGCTTCTACACCACCCCGATCAAGGCGTTGTCCAACCAGAAGTACGCCGATCTGGTGCGCCGGCACGGTGCTGGCAACGTGGGGTTGCTCACCGGCGACACGTCGGTGAATTCCGAGGCGCCGATCGTGGTGATGACCACTGAGGTGTTGCGCAACATGATCTACGCGAGGTCGGCCACGCTCGCGAACCTCGGCTACGTGGTATTGGATGAAGTGCACTACCTGGCCGATCGCTTCCGGGGTGCCGTATGGGAAGAGGTGATCATCGGTCTGGCCGACGCCATTCAACTGGTCGCACTCTCGGCAACAGTCAGCAATGCCGAGGAGTTCGGAGAGTGGCTGTCGGAGGTGCGCGGCGAGATGGCCGTGGTGGTCTCGGAGCGACGGCCGGTGCCGCTGTACCAGCACATCCTCGTCGGTCATCGGCTCCACGACCTGTTCGCTGAGCTGGCTCCCACGGCGCGTGAGCTGCCGGGTGAGGCGAGGCCCGACGTCAACCCGATGTTGATCAAGATCGCCCGGGAGGAGTCGCGGCTCGTCCGTGACGACGCGCGGCGCCCACGCGGCCGAAGCGGCCGAGGCAGAAGGACCGTGAGCTACGGCAGTGGTGCCTATGGCGGCGCCGCTCAACGGTCTCACTACGCCGGCGGCCGCGGGCCCCGTTCGCTGCGCGGGCCGAGCCGTCCTGAGCTCGTCGAGTTACTCGACGACGAGGCGCTGCTGCCGGCGATCGTGTTCATCTTCTCCCGGGTTGGCTGCGATGCCGCTGTCCAACAGCTACTCGAGTCCGGGGTGCGGCTCACCAGCACGGTAGAGCAGCAGCAGATTGCGGCAATTCTCGAGCGGCATGTTGCCGGACTTTCCGACAGCGATCTGCACGCGCTCAACTACGACGTCTTTGCCGAGGCGCTCAGCAGGGGAGTCGCAGCGCATCATGCGGGCATGCTCCCCACGTTCAAGGAATGCGTCGAGGAGGCCTTCGTACGCGGGCTGATCAAGGTCGTCTTCGCGACCGAGACGTTGGCGTTGGGTATCAACATGCCGGCCAGGTCGGTGGTGCTGGAGAAGCTCGTCAAGTTCGACGGCGAAACCCATGCCGACATCACCCCGGGGGAGTACACCCAGCTGACCGGTCGCGCCGGGCGGCGCGGTATCGACGTGGAAGGTCACGCGGTCGTGCTCTGGCAGCCGGGGGCGGATCCGCGGGCTGTCGCTGGGTTGGCATCGAGGCGAACCTATCCGCTGCGATCCTCCTTTGCGCCGACGTACAACATGGCCGTCAATCTCGTGGCCAGCGTCGGACGGGAGCGTGCCCGTACGCTGCTGGAGCAGTCTTTCGCCCAATTCCAGTCCGACCGCTCGGTGGTCGGCGCGGCCCGTACGCTGGCCAAGAACGAGGAAGGCATCGAGGCCTACTGGGCGGCAGCAGATTGCGAGCTCGGTGACTTTCAGGAGTATTCGCGGCTGCGCGCAGAGATCTCGAATCTCGAGGCTTCCGCCGCCCGGGAACGTCGCTCGGATCGTCGTGCCGAAGCCCTGCAATCGCTGTCGATCTTGAAGCCGGGCGACATCATCCAGGTACCCAGCGGCAAGAACCGGGGCTGGGCGGTGATCATCGACCCAGGTATTCGCCATGATCATCAATCGTCTCGTGATGAGGCGACGCCTCGACCATTGGTGCTGACTGAGGAACGCCACGTCCGGCGACTCTCGGTCACCGACTTTCCCGCAGCACCGCTGGTTGCCGGCCGGATGAAGATCGGCAAGCACTTCAACCCCAAGGATGCGGCTTCTCGGCGTAACCTGGCCGCCGCGCTGCGTGCCCGGCTGAACGATATCGATCTTGATGCCAAGCGCGGACGGCGGTCGAGTGCCGACCCGGAGCTCCAGGCACGCATTGATCAACTTCGCACGACACTGCGACGCCATCCCTGCCATGGCTGTCCCGATCGGGAGACGCATGCTCGTTGGGCCGACCGCGCGCTACGACTGGAGCAGGAGAGCGCGCGGCTCAAGGCCCGGATGGACTCACGTAGTAATACCATCGCCAACCACTTCGACAAGATCTGCCTGGTGCTGGAGTCGCTCGGCTATCTCACCGGGGACGGTGGCCACAACGTCAGTGAGTACGGCAGGATGCTCGCCCGGATCTATGCGGAGCTGGATCTGGTGACGGCGGAGTGCATCCGCGCGGGAGTGTTCGACGACCTCACCCATCCGCAGCTGGCGGCGATCTTGGCGTCGCTGATTTTCGAGGCTAGGCGAAGCGATGAGGCAGGTCGGCGGCCACGAATGCCCGATGCACGCAGCAACGCCGCGGTGATCGAGGTCCGTCGGATCTGGCACGAGGTGTCGCTGGTCGAGCGCGACGCCCGGTTGGACCGGGGACCAGAGCCGGATATCGGATTCAGTGAGGCGGCGTACAGCTGGGCGGCCGGCCGGTCACTGCAGGCGGTGTTGCACAATAGCGACCTCACCGCGGGGGATTTCGTCCGATGGGTGCGCCAGGTCGCCGACTTCGCGGGACAGATCGCCGATGCGGCCGGCCCCGGGGACCTCCGCGACACTGCCCGCCTGCTGCTGCGTTCGATGCGCCGTGGGGTCGTGAGTTATGCCGCAGAGATGGACGCCGACGAGGGCGACGACCTGACCGGCGCCGACCTGCCGTAATGCGCCTTGAGCCAGTCGAAGGGCGCGCTTCGACAAGCTCAGCCACATATGCCGCCGGAACGACCGACAGCGTTTAGGAGGCCTGGCTGACGGTCGACATATTGAAGTCGGGCACTCTGATGGTCGGCATGATCGTCCGGTTGAAATAGTCGTTCCATTCCCGGCACAGGGTGAGTTCGGCAACGCCGATCTCGCTGATCCGGCCCAAGAGTTCGATCGGAGACTCGTTGAAGCGGAAGTTGTTGACCGCGCCAACTACCTCACCGTCCTCGATCAGATAGACCCCGTCGCGGGTCAGTCCGGTCAGCAGCAGTCGCTCCGGATCGACCTCCCGGATATACCACAGACAGGTCAGCAGCAGTCCACGCTTGGTAGTCGAGATCATCTCCTGCAGGCTGGCCATACCGCCTCCGTCCATGATCAGGTTGTCTGCTGGCGGGGTCGGCTGGGCGCCGGTCCGGATGGCATGCCCGCGATTGCGGATCAGTTCGTTCAGCACCCCGCGATCGATCCACGTCGTCGCGTCAATCGGCAGACCCCCGTCGAACGCCCACGAGGTGTCGTCGAGAGAAGAGGTGAAGTCGACGAACGGGACCGTCTCCAGGCCGGGATACAGCGGATCCGAGCGGAGTGTGATCGGAAGCTCTGCGATCCGCTGGCCGATCTTGGTCGCCCCGTCCCCGGCGGCGTAGACATTGCGACCCTCTTCCGCGTCGCGCGCATTGGCCGTCCAGTACGCATAGATCATCAAGTCGGCAATGGCGCCGGGCGGCAGCAGGGTCTCGTAGCGTCCCGGAGGCAGATCCACCGTGGTCGATGCCCAACCCAATCGAGTATTGAGTTCCTCGACCGCCTCGACGACGTCGACGTCAAGGAAGTCCCGGGTGGTACGCCCCAGCCATGCTGATGCTGTGCGATCAGCCGTCTTGGCATTGAGCTCCAGCCGGCCGGTCGGCTGTACGCCGCGCCGCCGCAAGCCGGTGCTGCTGCCCAGGTATGTCGTCTCCACGGCATGCTCTGCAAAGCCATAGAGCAGTTGCCGCGCGGCATGGGCGCGCTCCAATGCGTCCCCGAGTCCTTTCGCCAACTCGTCGAGCACCTCGATGCTCGTCGTCTCCGGTGGGTCTGGCCAGACGTCATTGTGGGGATAGTTCTGGACCATCGTCGCCGCATCCTCAGCCGGCCGTCCGGTACGCGCCAGCTCTTCCGCAACGGCCACCACGGCGGCTACCTCCTCCGCCCCGGCAATCTCCTGGCTTACGGTGCCGGCGGCCGTCCCACCCTCGACCTCAGCAGTCGCGGTCACCGTGAGGGTCCTGCTGCGCATCTCGCCGTTGGTGATCAAGGCATTGTTGGCCCAGCGCAAGTTGGCCTCCGTACGTTCGGTCACCCAGCTGACACACGGCAGAGTCGCGACGTTGAGCGCCTGCTCAACGAGATCCTGCGGCCGGACGCTCACTGGCTGCCTCCTTCGGCTTGGGTATTGAGCACATTGACCCGGCGAAACAGCGCTGACGGGCAGCCATGCGACACCGGCGCAATTTGCCCGGGCTGTCCCTTGCCGCAGTTGAAGGCACCGCCAAGAACATAGGTGTCAGAATTCCCGACAGCCTCCATCGATCGCCAGAAGTCCGTTGTGGTGGCCTGATAGGCGACGTCTTTCAGCTGGCCGGCCAGTCTGCCTTTGTCGATCTTGAAGAACCGCTGCCCGGTGAACTGGAAGTTGTAGCGCTGCATGTCGATCGACCAGGACTTGTCGCCCACGATGTAGATGCCCCGTTCGACACCGGAGATCAGCTGCTCGGTGCTCGGGCCGTCAGACGCGGCCTGCAGGGAGACGTTGGGCATGCGTTGCATCGGGATATGGCCCGGGGAGTCGGCGAATGCGCACCCGTTGGAGCGGCCCAAGCCCTTCTCCGCCGCCATCTGCCGGTTCAGCTGATAGCCAACCAGAATCCCGTCCGAGATGACCTCGAAGCGTTGCTGGCCGACGCCTTCGTCGTCGTAGCCGATGGTGGCCAGGCCATGATCGACCAGCCGATCTCCAGTGACGTTCATGACCTCGCTGCCGTACTGCAGGGTGCCGAGCTGGTCGAAGGTGGCAAAGGAGGTCCCGGCGTACGCGGCCTCGTAGCCGAGCGCCCGATCCAGCTCGGTGGCATGGCCGATCGACTCATGAATCGTGAGGAACAGGTTGCTGGGATGGATGACCAGGTCGTAGTGGCCGGCTTCGACTGACGGGGCAGCAACCTGCGCGGCCAGCAACTCCGGGATCTCGGCCACTTCGGCATCGAAGTTCCAGCCGCTGCCGGTGAGATATTCCCAGCCCCGACCGGTTGGTGGCGCCAAGGTACGCATCGTCGCGAAACCATGATCACCCACGCTGACCGCAGTGAGCTGAGCCTGGATCCGGACCCGCTGTTGGATGGTGCTGGTGCCGGCCAAGTTGGCGAAGTACTTGTTCTCGTGGATGTATCCGAGGATCGCGTTGGCGTGGTTGACGCCGGGGGCTGCCAGTAGCGCTTCGTTGAGTCCGAGGATGCGACCTGTCTTGGTGGCTTCGTCTACGTCGAACGGATCAACCTCATACGCGGAGACCCAGCTGGCGTCGCCGTAGACGTCTTCCTCGGCCAGCTCAACCGAGGCTGGAGTCAAGGGGCGGGAGACCTTCGCCGTGGCAACAGCACGCTCGGCCAGCCGGACCGCCGAGTCGGCCGACAGGGCGATATCCGAGGCGAATCCCCATACGCCGTTATGCAGCACACGGACGGACAGACCCAGCACTTGGTTCTCGGCCGTGGTCTCCAGAGCATGATCACGAAAGCTTCGGTACGCCGCCCGGATCCGCTCCACGCGTACTTCTGCGTGGCTGCACCCCAGGGCCTTGGCCTTCGAGAGGGCCGCATCGCTGAGCGCCTGCAACGGCAGGGCAAGGAACCTGTCATCGAGCTCGGGCATGGTCGCCAGCGTAATGCCGTAGCTGCCCGTCAGGAGCCTGGAAGCTGGCTCGAGCATCAGGTGTGTCTACTCCCTCTAGAGTGATCGTCGTGACGGTCGCTGTTCGTGTGATTCCGTGCCTCGATGTGCACGGCGGCAGGGTCGTGAAGGGCGTCAACTTCGTAGCTCTGCGGGATGCGGGTGATCCGGTCGAGCTGGCTGCCTGTTATGACGCCGAAGGGGCGGATGAGCTGACCTTCCTGGACATCTCGGCGTCGGCCGAGGGTCGGGAGACGACCCTCGAGGTGGTTCGGCGAACCGCGGAAACGGTTTTCATCCCGCTCACGGTCGGCGGTGGCGTTGGATCGGTCGACGACGTCGACACGCTGTTGCGTGCTGGAGCCGACAAAGTGGCGATCAACACTGGTGCCATCCGACGGCCCGAGGTGATCGGAGAGATCACGCGCAGGTTCGGCAACCAGGTGCTGGTCTTGTCGGTGGATGCTCGCCGCGCCGATTGGGCGCCGTCCGGTTTCGAGGTGACCACCCACGGCGGGCGGACAGCCGCCGGCCTGGATGCGGTGGAATGGGGCCGCCGTGGGGTCGAGCAGGGGGTGGGAGAGATCCTGCTGAATTCGATGGATGCTGACGGTACGACCTCTGGCTTCGACCTGGAGATGATCCGAGCCGTGCGCGCCGTGGTCGATGTGCCGCTGATTGCCTCCGGTGGAGCAGGTCAGGCCGCAGACTTCCCGCCGGCGATCGCCGCAGGCGCCGATGCGGTCTTGGCAGCGACGGTCTTCCACTTCGGCACCCTGCGAATCGCGGAGGTCAAGGCGGCAATTGCGGCCGCTGGTTTTCCCGTACGCCACCCCGCACCTGCTCCAACGGGGAGACACTGAGCCGGTGCCTGTGACAAAGCGTGTTGCCTGGCTGCCGTACGCCAGCACCCAGGAAGCCGAGCAGCGACTCGGTGGAATCCCCGAGGGCATCCAGGTCGATGTCTACCGGGCCGATGGCGCGAGCTGGCCGGAATCGATTGCCGAGGTCGAGTTCTATGTACTGCCCTACCTCAAGGGCGAGGAGGTTCTCGACCGAGTGGCGGAGATGAAGCGGCTGAAGGTAGTCCAGACCCTGACAGCCGGGGTGGAGAACTTCCTGCCGTACGTGCCGGAAGGCGTGATCCTATGCAACGCGGCCGGCGTCCATGACACCAGCACCGCAGAGCTTGCGGTCGCGCTGGCGCTGGCGAGCGGTCGGCATCTTGATCAGTACGCGCGCAACCAGACGAGCGGCATCTGGGACTTTCAGCTCGGCATCTCACTCGCCGACCAGCGCGTGTTGATCATCGGCTATGGTCACATCGGCGCCGCCATCGAGCGCCGGCTGGCCGGATTCGAGGTCGCCTCGGTAACTCGGGTGGCACGGCGGCCGCGTAGCGAACCGGTCCTGGTGCACGCCATCCAGGACCTGCCGCAGTTGCTTCCCGACGCCGATGTCGTGTTCCTGGTGGCGCCGCACACGCCGGAGACCCAGGGCATGATCGGCAGTCGCGAGCTCACCGCACTGCCCGACGGAGCCGTACTGATCAACGTCGCCCGGGGCAAGCTCGTCGACACCGACGCGCTGCTGGCCGAGACCTCGACCGGCCGGATTAGGGCGGCTCTCGATGTCACCGAGCCTGAGCCGTTGCCTCCCGAGCATCCGCTGTGGCGCACCCCTGGGGTGCTGATCTCACCACATGTTGGCGGGCCAAGTAGTGCATTCTTCCCACGCGCCGACCGACTCATCGCGGCCCAGCTGGGTCGCTTCGCCGCTGGCAAGGAACTGGAGAACATCGTCAGATGACCCCCTTCGAGATGCCCGAGCCTCAGGCCATCGATCCACATTGCATCTTTTGCAAGATCGTTTCCGGGGAGCTGCCGTCGCGGCGGATCTATGCCGACGACCGCGCCGTGGCCTTTCTCGATATCGGCGCCTGGCATCGTGGGCATGCTTTGGTAGTGCCGAAACGACACGTCCCGGACATGCTTGCCGGACCCGGCACATTGCTTGAGATCGCCCCAGCGGTCGAAGCCGTCGCGCAGCTGCTGATGCAGCGGCTGGCGGCGGATGGGATCAACGTCTTGTCCTCATCCGGGCAGGCCGCTGGTCAGGAGGTCTTCCACCTGCACGTGCACGTCGTGCCCCGGTACGCCGGTGAGCCTGGCTTGGGCATGCTGGTCAACAGCGGGGTTGTGCCCGATGGTGAACTGGACTCGGTGTATCGCCAGATCCAGGCGGGCGCGTGAGCCTGCCGACTCGTTCGGCACCGGCAACATCACTATCGGTCAGCCGGCGGCTCGCTCGCGCGGCAGCGGAGTTTCTGCCACCGTTCGCCGCCGCCTTGTTGATCTTGCCCTTCATCATCCAGTACGGCAAGCTGCTCCCCTGGCAGCCGTCGACGATCGACCTGCAGGTCTACGTTTACGCCGTCAAGGACATGCTGGCCGGTAAAGACATCTTCGCCACCACCACGCCATTCTGGAATCTCTACTTCATCTATCCGCCGATTGCGGCGATCCTGCTGACCCCGCTGGCGTTTGGTCCGTACGTGCTGTGGCAGGTGGTCTGGACCGGCGGCCTGGTCTGGGCCCAGCAGTCGGTACTGAAGCGCTGCGGCGCTCCCCGCGGCTGGAAGCTTGGCTTGATCGGCATTGCGGTGCTCGTTGTCATGGAGCCGATCCGGACCACATTGGGATACGGACAGGTGAACACCGTGCTGATGGCACTAGTGGTTGCGGACCTGCTGCCGGACGCGCCGGGGGAGCGGAGGCGCATCCCGCAAGGCACGCTGATCGGTCTGGCCGCGGCTATCAAGCTGACGCCGGCGCTGTTCGTGATCTTCGCGTTCTTGATCGGCAAGAAGCGTGCAGCGATTACGGCGATGATCAGCTTTGCCGTCTTCACCGGCATCGGCGCGATCTTGTTGTTCCGCGAGACGCTGGTCTTCTTCGGCGGACTGTCCGGCGGCGATACGCGTACCGCCTCACCGCTCTACGCCGGGAACCAGTCGTTGCTCGGGGTGTTCTTCCGGCTCGGAGACTCCTCGCGCGTCACCGCTCTGGTCGGACTCGCGGTGTCCGGTGTCTTGGCGATACTGGGCTGCCTCGTCGCGGCCCATTGGTGGCGGCACGACGAAAAGGTCTTCGCGGTAGCCATTGTCGGATTGACGACATGTCTGGCCTCGCCGCTGTCCTGGACTCATCACTATGTCTGGATCCTTCCGATGGCCATGGCCGTGCTGTCGCCAGGCGTGCCGCGCTGGGCCCGGTACCTCGGCGGCTTCTGGGTGGTCTGGGTCTGTCTCTGCCTGCCGCTTGCCGTGCTCCCGTACGGCGGCGGTCGCGAGCGGCAGTTCGACTTTCTGCAGCAGCTGGTGGCCAACCTCGGCCCGATCGTTGGGGTGATCATGGTGATTGGTCTGGCGTGCCAGTTGGTCGTGAGCAAGCCGGGTGCAGCCGTCCGGCTCGCGCCAAGCGGCTAGATTGACCGCCATGACTCAGGAAAGCCTGACGAACGAGGAGATCCAGCCGGCTGCTGGGAACGGTGTTGACATCAAGCCGCGGTCGCGAGTCGTTACCGATGGCCTGGAGGCCACCGGGTCGCGTGGCATGCTCCGCGCGGTCGGTATGGGTGATGAGGATTGGGTCAAGCCGCAGATTGGGGTCGCCTCCAGCTGGAACGAGATCACCCCGTGCAACCTGTCCCTCGACCGGCTGGCCAAAGCAGCCAAGGATGGCGTGCACGCCGCCGGTGGATATCCGCTGGAGTTCGGCACGATCTCGGTCTCCGACGGGATCTCCATGGGCCATGAGGGGATGCACTATTCGCTGGTGAGCCGGGAGATCATCGCCGACTCGGTGGAGACGGTGATGCTGGCGGAGCGGATGGATGGCTCGGTGCTGCTTGCCGGCTGTGACAAGTCGCTGCCCGGGATGCTGATGGCCGCCGCTCGCCTTGATCTTGCTTCGGTCTTTCTCTACGCCGGTTCGATCATGCCGGGGCGGGTGGGTGATCGGGAGGTCACGATCATCGACGCCTTCGAGGCGGTTGGTGCCTGTGTCCGAGGCTTGATCAGCCGCGCCGATGTCACCGAGATCGAAAAGGCGATCTGTCCAGGCGAGGGTGCCTGCGGCGGCATGTACACCGCCAACACCATGGCGAGCGCCGCCGAGGCGCTGGGCATGTCACTGCCTGGCTCCGCCGCGCCGCCTGCCGTCGACCGCCGCCGTGACGGCTTCGCGCGTAGGAGCGGCATGGCCGTCGTGGAGATGCTGCGGCAGGGCATCACCGCGCGACAGATCCTGACCAAGGAAGCGTTCGAGAATGCCATCGCGGTCACCATGGCGTTCGGCGGCTCGACCAATGCCGTGCTGCATCTGCTGGCAATCGCCAACGAGGCCGAGGTGGACCTCAGTCTTGATGACTTCGTACGGGTCGGCCGCACGGTGCCGCACCTGGGTGACCTCAAGCCGTTCGGCAAGTACGTGATGAACGACGTGGACCGGGTCGGGGGAGTGCCGGTGGTGATGAAGGCTCTGCTCGACGCGGGCCTGCTCAACGGAGATTGCCTCACCGTGACGGGCAAGACCATGGCCGAGAACCTGGCCGACATCGCACCGCCTGATGTCGACGGAACGATCGTGCGCGCCTTGGACAATCCGATCCACCCGACCGGCGGCATCACCATCCTGCGTGGATCTCTCGCGCCGGAAGGTGCTGTTGTGAAGAGTGCTGGATTCGATACCGAGGTCTGGAAGGGCACGGCGCGGGTTTTCGACGGTGAACGAGCAGCGATGGATGCCCTGGAGAACGGCGTCATCACCGCGGGTGATGTCGTGGTGATCCGCTACGAGGGTCCCAAGGGTGGCCCTGGAATGCGGGAGATGCTGGCGATCACCGCCGCGATCAAGGGCGCCGGCCTGGGCAAGGACGTCATGTTGATCACTGACGGCCGGTTCTCGGGGGGTACCACCGGCCTGTGCGTCGGCCACATTGCGCCGGAGGCCGCGGACGGCGGCCCGATCGCTTTTCTGCAAGACGGCGACGAGATCGTCCTGGATGTGGCGAATGGCCTGCTGAACGTGAGTCTTGATGCGGCCGATCTGCAACGCCGGCGGGGCGCGTGGGCTCCGACGCCTCGACCGGTGCCACGCGGGGTGCTGGCCAAGTACGTCAAGCTGGTCCGGTCCGCGAATGTCGGCGCCATCTGTGGCTAATCAAGCACAAGCACTCCACCTTTCGCTGAAAACTTGACGTCAGATGCCGCTGACGTCGGCGTGTCGCGCAGATGTCCGTCCTCTGGAGTGAAGTTTTCAGCGGACGCCTGCATCTCAGTGTCACTGCCTCCGGCTAACGTCGTGGGGTGAGGGCAGAAATCGGTTCCGAGGAGCGCCGGGCTCGGCTGGCTGAGCGGCATCGGCTGATACCGCGTAGCCGGACCGACGGCCTCCCACACATCGCCGATGCTCTGGTCGCGTTGCATTCCTCCGATCCGGTCACCGTGTTCTTGTCAGCCATGGCCCGGATGAGGAATCCCTCGCTCGAGGCGGTCGAACAAGCGCTCTACACCGATCGCAGGCTCATCCGGCACCACGGCATGCGGCGCACCCTCTGGGTCGCCACTCCGCCAGTCGTCCGGCTCATTCACGCCGCTGCGACGCTTGACCTCGTTGCCAACGAGCGTCGGCGTACCTCTCAACTGCTCGCTGCAGCCGGCGTCGAGAATCCCGAAGAATGGCTGGCCGAGGCTGAGCAACAGGTGCTTGCCGACCTCCGAGAACACGGTCCGAGCACCGCCCGCGAGATCGGCCAGCGGGTCGAGGCGGTCCGGCATCGGCTGCAGCTGGCACCCGGCAAGGCGTACGCCGCCACCCAGTCGGCCCACACGCGGGTGCTCTACATCCTCGGCTTCACCGGCCAGATGCTGCGAGCCCGACCGAGCAGCTGGATCAATGGCGCCTACCAGTACGCCGACGCTGAGTCGTGGCTACCAGGCGGACTCGGAGAAGTCGAACCGCGACAAGCGGCTGCTGAACTGGCCGACCGCTGGCTGCAACGGTTCGGACCCGCAACGACCGCGGACCTGCAGTGGTGGATGGGCTGGACCTTGCGGCGTACGAAGCAGGCGCTGTCCGATTCTGAAGCGGTGGAGGCGGAACTGGAAGGCGGGAGCGGTTGGTTGTCATACAAGGATCCGCCCCTCGGGCCGGTCGAGCCGTGGGTTGCGGTGTTACCCGGGCTCGATCCGACGATCATGGGGTGGAAAAACCGTGACTGGTACCTGCCGACGACATCGCGAGAAGTCTTCGACAGCGTCGGCAACGGAGGGCCCAGCCTGTGGGTCGACGGGCGAGTAGTAGGTGCCTGGGCGCAGACGAAGGAGGGCGTAATCCATACGCACTACTTCGAACGCGTCGCGGCAACTCGGCGACGCGAGATCGACCACCGGATCGCAGAGCTGAAATCATGGATCGGTGACACCCGATTCACCGTCCGATTCCCAGGCGACATTCACGCCCAAATGCTCGGAACCAGGACCGTACGGCGGGGCTTCACACCGACTACGTAATGCGGTCGTTCCGGTACCAGGCAGTTACGCCCTCAGCTCCGCGGGTGCAGACGGCCGACAGGTGTAGCGCAGCGATCTGCAGGGTGGCGCGGACCTGATCAGCGGCTTATGTCGTCGCCGAACACGGTGTAGAGGTAGACCCCATGACCGAGACGCGCGAGGTTGAGCGCCTTGCTGGCGCCAGTGGAGCTGACCTTCGTAGGCGTTCGTCGCGAAGACGGTGCCGGCGGAGATTGGCCGCTGGTCGAGATGGGATCACAGTGTCACAGCTCGCGGCTCTCGCGGCGAACGCTTTGATGACTCATCTCACCACCGCCGACGCGACAGGTCACCGACCCGGCCAGCGGAGTACGCCCTTGCGGTCGCATCGTCGATTTCCGCTCTGTCCTGGCATGCTTCAGCGGTGGAAGCCTCACAACAATCCGTACAGGACGATGGTTCGTCCGACGAGGTCACTCAGACCGAGCGCGCGGTCTTCGGTCAGATGACCGCGCACGAGGTGCGCTCGTTTCTCGATTCGTACGTCCAGCGGCAGCTCGGTAGTCCAATCTCACGTGTCCGCTTCCGCGCGGGGCGCATCGACTCCGTCTGGGGGATCGACTTGCAGTGGTGGTCAAGACGCATCGGCTGCCGATGGACTTGGAGGCCGCACGAACCACCAGGGACGCGCTAGAGGTGCTCAGTGACGCTGGCTACCCTTGCCCGACGCCTCTGTCGGGGCCCGACGAAATCGATGGGCGTGTTGTCACTGCGGAAACCTTGCTGATCGGCGAAATGCCCGATGGGCGCGATCCCGGCAACCGGCGACTACTGGCGGATGGTCTCGCTCGCCACATCGCCCTTCTGCGAGAGTGGCCGGACCTCGCGCACCGACCGGTCCCGGACCGTCGT
>Ga0307289_10000781_pt1 | contig 13766 bp, 13 predicted proteins | sample ER_DNA_143_FD_194483 | JGI IMG/M metagenome (GOLD analysis project Ga0307289, IMG submission 194483) | Bulk soil microbial communities from the East River watershed near Crested Butte, Colorado, United States - ER_DNA_143 | ecosystem: Environmental > Terrestrial > Soil > Floodplain | place...
CCGACTTCGTGCCTGGGCAGTTTCGCCTTCCGGCGTGCGGCGGGGCTGTCACACGACGACGATCGCTACCTGGTCGGGGAGACAAGCACGCTGCCGTACGCGGTGCGGATGAGCGGACCGGCGACGATCCACGTTTTCGTGAAACTGCGAGCCGGGTTGTGGGTAGCGGCCACGCCGCGGAGCGGGACCGAACGGCTCCGAACGATGCTCGGCGAGGTCTATCCCGGCATCGGCGCAGCGGGCAGCGTGTTGGCCACCACCCTGCGGAACGGGAACCCCGTGATCCATCCCGCCGTCACCCTTTGCAACGCCGCGCTGATCGAGCGTACGGGCGGTGACTTCAACTTCTACGAAGACGGCATAACCCCGGCCGTTGGCCGGCTGATGCACGCCGTCGACTCCGAGCGTATGGCGATCGCGGCTGCTCTCGGGCAGACGATTGCGTCGGACCCCGCCATCGGAGTGATGCAGGGCTACATGATCGAGGAGAACTACGACACCGGATACTCCACGGCCCCCGGCTTTCGCGGCATCCGGGCCCAAAGCGAACTCGACAATCGCTACCTCACCGAGGACGTCGGCTACACCATGGTGCTGTTCACCGAGCTCGCTCGGGCGGTTGGCGTACCAACGCCCACGATGGATGCGGTTATTCAGACCGCATCAGCGCTGCTTGGCCGGGACTTCCACCGCGAGGCGCCGCGTACGCTCGCCAACTTGGGCCTGAGCGGTCTCGACACGGCCGGTCTGGTCAAGTTGTAGCAATGATGGCTACTCCGCGGTGTACCCGCCGTCCAGCACCAGCATTGAGCCGGTCACGTAGCGCGCGTCGTCCGATGCAGAGGTACCGCACTGCGGCAACGAGCTCCTCGGGCCTGCCCATCCTTGGGATGGCAGCAGGTTCCGATATGACGATTAAGTCAGCGATACTGTAGAAATTGTCGATACAGCGGAGTATCCAGGTGCGACAGCCGTGCGTGCAGTAACACCTCGTCACTATCAACCGAGACGTGCGGCTAGCAAGTTGCGGCGCACGATGCGCGCCTGGGACCGGGGGCGGTCACGGATCTGGCTTGTTGCGGCAGTCGTCTGTGCCGTTCTGCTAATCGCCGTAGTAGTTGTGTACACCGTGCCCACCGATGACAGATCTGGCGAAATGCTGCTTGCCGATGACTTTGAAACCCTTGATCCAGGCGAGCAGTGGCGCGATGGACAACGATACGGACAATGGCGGGCGGACTACGCCGGCTACGGCACCACCACTATCGTCGCCGGAGATGGACGACATCAGCTCTCGATGTCTCCAGGTGTCGCTAGCGACGCAAACACCACTCACGGCAGTCTTGTAACGACCCTCAAGCAATTCGATGACATCGACCTGACCGCTCAGCTGCAGACCGAGCGTCAGCTGCGGCCTCAGGACCCGAACCCTTGGGAGGTGGCATGGCTTGTGTGGCACTACGCCGACGACCACCATTTCTACTCAATCGTCCTTAAGCCGAACGGCTGGGAGCTCGGCAAAGAAGATCCTGACTACCCTGGATCTCAGCGCTTCCTCGCCACTGGGACCACTCCGCTATTCCCTATTGGCCAGCTACACACGGTACGCGTCCGGCAAGTCGGCAACGAAATCAACGTCTGGGCGAATGGCATACTCCTAACGACCTACAAGGATACCGAACGCCCGTACGGAAGAGGCAGTATCGGTCTCTATAGCGAAGACGCACATGTCTACTTTGACAGTGTCGTTGTGCGACGTCCCTAGTGCCCGAGCTGACCTGTGGACTAAATCCTATGAAGCCGCAGGCAACTCCAGCGAAGGGCGATCTCCTGATGCCGGAATCTCTGACAAGGGCTGGGAGGTCTCGAAGTCATAGGGAGCCGGCCCATGATTGAGGAAGGAAGTCAAAGCTTCCACGGTCCGCCGTGCCGCTTGGCCATCACCGTATGGATTAATCGATTTCGCCATGGCCTGATATGCGTCAGGGTCACCACTAAGTGTTTCAACCGCTTCGATGATGTCAGCCGGATCCGTACCTATCAGTCGCGCGGTGCCAGCGACGATACCCTCGGGTCGTTCCGTTGAGTCGCGCATGACGAGTACCGGCTTGCCCAGGCTCGGGGCTTCCTCTTGAATGCCGCCGCTATCGGTCAGGACAATGCTGCAGATCGCCATCAAGCGTGCGAATTCTGGATAAGGCAGTGGCTCAAGAATTGTTACATTGGACGCTCCCAAATGCGGAAGAAGGGCGTCGCGAACGATGGGATTCGGATGGACCGGAAGCACGACCTGCAATTCTGGCATTCGCGATGAGATCTCCGCCAAGGCCTCACTCACAAGCTGCATCGGCTTCCCCCAGGATTCACGCCGATGGGCGGTCACCAGCAATATCGGCGCCCCGCTCGATTCAAGTGCTCGGAGCCTAGGGTCACTGAAGGGCCGGGCCTGCCGGACAGTCCACAACAGAGCATCGATGATCGTATTTCCTGTGACCACAACAGATTCGTGTTCGACCCGTTCGCGTAGCAGATTCTCGCGGCTGGCCGGTGTGGGAGCGAGATGAAGCGACGCCAATCGGCTTATCAGGCGGCGGTTTGCCTCTTCTGGGTAGGGAGAGTAAATATCTCCGGTGCGCAGGCCGGCTTCAAGGTGCGCAACTGGTATTTGCTCGTAAAATGCGGCGAGAGCCGCCGCAAATGCAGACGTCGTGTCACCCTGAACCAAGACGACGTCTGGCCGTTCATCTCGAAGCAGCTCCGAGACGCCTTGCAGACAGCGAACTGTTATGTCCTGCAATGTCTGCACCGTTTCCATGATCTCAAGGTCATGATCGGGGTCGATGCCGAAGTCCTGGTTGACCTGCTCTAACATCGATCGATGTTGACCGGTAAGCACCACGACCGGTGTCAGCTCCGCTGAGCGCCTGAGTTCGAAGACGACTGGCGCCATCTTGATTGCCTCTGGGCGCGTTCCGTATACCAGCATTACACGTTTGGTCATATCAGCTATCCTGTGTCGGCGAAATTAAGAAATCTGGCGAGCCACGAGCAACAGGATTACCCATTAGTCTCTCCTTTACTCGCAGGTTGCCAGTCCAACTCCCAATCGGACGAGGCCGCAGCGTCACCCGTCCGCTCCCTTATTGCCGGAGCTGGTCGAGAATAGGGCCATTCTTTAAGCCGTTCCGTCTTGAGCCATCCACCACGACCCGCGAGGACTCGCCACACCGCCACGGAGCCCGCGACGATCCACAGCAGCCCATAAAGCACAAAGGCGTGCCCAATAGCAAAACTTCGCAGCCGTCCTATCCCCGATATACGCCGATAAGCAATTGCGAACAACAGTGCTGGGAAGAAGGTAAGTAGGTACCAGGCCACCAGCGAATTCAAGCCAAATCCGCCGGTATCAAGGTTCGACTTGATCAGTCGCTCAACTGGGGCAACGACAAAGGACATCGTCATGAGAAAAGCGGCGAAGATCAGCACAGGCGTGAGCAGCATGTGGAGCATGTCCAGCCGCACTCGTCCAGAAGTTTTCCGAGCAACCTGCGGGATTAGATGCCAGCACTGCAGCAAACCCTGAAACCAACGAGAGCGCTGTCGCCCGAGAGCCTTGACGCTCTTAAGTCCTTGTTGGTGCACTTCGGCAGCGTTGGTGTACAACGTTCGCCAGCCAGAAAGGACTAGTCGGACTCCGAGATCAAGGTCCTCGGTTAGGGTCGAAGGTGACCACGGTCGAGAGCCCAGTGATCGTAAGGCGCTGAGGCGAGTGAACTGGCCGTTACCTCCCAAACCGGCGAACCCGTGAAGGCTGCGACAGCGCTGAAACAGCTCCGAATAACAGACAAACTCCAGATCCTGGAGCCGCGGGAGCAATCCCTCTTCTCGGTTCCCGATCCGCACAGCAAGCTGTACCCCACCCACACCAGGGTCTTCAAAATAATGTCCGACGGCTTCCGGTGCGGAAGAGTCGAGTCGACCGTCAGCGTCCATCAGGCAGATGATCACGTCTTCGCTCGAACGGCCCCGCAAGACATCAAGGCTTGCGAGGTACTCCAACGCCGCATTGAGGGCCGCGCCTTTACCTTGTTGAGCCTCGGGTAGTTGTCGGCGTAGCAGCATGACTCGCTCGTTCGCTCGCGACGCGACCACCGCGGCGGTCTGATCGTCGGATCCATCGTCCACGACGAGGATGAGGGAGCTATCAGCGGCAAGGTCTCCCAGCCGGTCGAGAGTGGCTCCGATGACTCGGTCCTCATTCAAGCAGGGAATGAGAAACACGAAGAAAAGATTTGTCGCGTCAGCGTGCGGTTCACCCAGGCTCGCACGTCCCTCGAGGTACATGCCGAGGGCGTAGGTGAAACAAACGATGATGGCGGCGGTTGCGGCCATGGCGAGGATCGTTATCATCGCCCGCGCACCTTCTGCCAGCCGATCAGGGCCAAGATCGTTAGGACATACAGCACAAACACTGCTCCAGATAAGGCCAAAAGAATGTTCGCCGCGTCGCCGGAGGAGTTGAGCAAGGACTGGAAAAGATCAGACATCACAGTTCACAAGGAGAGATGAAGTCGTAGCCCATTCGCCGCATTTGGTCAACAATGTCGACCAAATTGGTGCTACCAAGGAATGGATGATAAAAGAAGCTAGCCACCGAGTCGCGGACAGATAACAGAGCGGCCGCTCCGGCCAGAATATCGGACTTAGTATTGGGACCCGAGGCGGTTCCGGCGGGATCTGATATGTATCCCAGGTTCTCGGGAACAACTAGACTGCCATAGCTGTCGCGAATGAGATACGGCGCTGCCTGCTCGGACATATAAGCAGACACGTGTTCAGCGTCATTCCAGCCAGGGGCAAAGTACGAGCCCCGGTCATATCTAGCGGGGAACCGTGTGCTAATTGCCGCGTAGTCCGCAGGAGATGCCGCATAGTGGGGAACGTTGAAGAGCCGAGGCCGAGGGAGACCCCCGTCGCGCAATTCTGCAAATGCCTTATCGAGTCGTTCTTGTGCCCAGCTCTCAGAGTCGCCGGGCACCGCCCCATCGTAAACAACATTTCCCTGGTTGTTGAGGTGAGAGAGGAAGAACTCATAGTCGGCGCCGCTTTCACCTGTACGTGGATTTCTGCGATTGCCGAATTGGTGGGTATACCCGTGCGCGACTAGTGTTGCACCCCCGTCAAGCATTTTGACAATCGCTCTCACGACTTCGGGACGATCTGCCAGCCGAACGATCTTTTGACGACCGCGGACAATGGGCCCTATGTAGACCGGATAGACCGCAATGCTGTAGGGGATCCCGTCGCGTTTCATTGCCTTGGCTATGTCTTTCAAATCCTGCGGATCCGACATCGGACCAATATCTTCAATCCGAACCAGTGCACGGTGGCGGCCCAAAATTGTTGGATCACCGCTGGGAGCCACGTCATAGAGAAGGTCGCTCAGAGCCAGGGAGGCGTCGTGCGTGAGATCTGAGCCTAATGGCAGGTCAGCGATGTATGTCAGCCTCCTGGAATGGACTGCCCATGGAACTGAGTTGCCACCCAGTTCGGCTGTCGCCAGCACACGTACTCGATTCTTGTCGAGCTTGGAAAAGGTCGTCAAACCCGCACCAGAGTCGGAAGGGTCAAGCAGCGCACGCTGGTATCTGATCTTGAAATTGCTCGGACCGTCAAAGTCCTTCCAAAGCCAGCCGTACGTGCGGTAGAAGGTCTGCTCCGGTTGCAGCTGGTCGATGTTCTGCTTCAGCCAGAGCACAGGGCGTTCACCGGAGTTAACGTCTTTGAGCAGAGCTTTCGGCAGCCTCTCACCGTAGCCAGTACCGAGGTAGACGAGAAAGTCGTAAGGCAGCATGTCACCGATGTGATAGCTCGAAGCTCGGGCCACTTTCACGGGCCCAAAATGAGACGCGAGATTCGCCATCAACGTCGCATAAGCGGCGCCTGCATCCGATCCGACGTTTCCGCGGTCGTGGAGAATTAAAGTGCGGCGGTGCCCCACTGATTGTCCCGCCGGAGCCCCGACCGCGCAATCCTCCCATCTGTGATCACTTAAATTAGGTAGCACGGCAGCGCCGATTGACGGAGGTAGCGCCACCGCAAGGACTTGTGCTCCCAGCACAAGTCCGGTACTTATTGCTAAGGCCAGTAACCATGTGATTACTGGCGTTCGATATCCCTTCACGCCTTGCAATCTCCCCAGCCTGGCCAATGCCCCGAGCCAATACCAGTGCCATGTCTATAACTTGTGCTCTCGGTCGCTGTGGTGCTTGCAGCTTTTTGACGCTTACCCCTGCGACAGACCCCGAAACGTGCCTCCGACCCAGGGCCTGGGCGGATTGAGCACTCCTGCCCTGGGCACCATCTCTTCCGGCAACTGGCGGGGTGGGGCGTCAGCACGTCAGGCGTGCCGCTCATCAACTTCGGCGATGCATTTGCGGGCTGACCCCACGCCCAGCGTGGCGCGTGGGGGTTGGCCCCGATTCGACGAACACCTCCAGGCCGCAACGGTAGGTAGGAGGCCTCGCGGGCCACTATCCAGTCGGCCCGTTCCTACCTATCGTTTGGCTGAAAGGTGGTGCCGTGATGGCACAGAAGAAAACTGCCGCCCACTCACAGTCGAGTGCGGCATACCGTCCCAGGCGAGCCAGCGTGCTCGCCGCGGCGTCGCTGGCCGCGCTACTCGTGGCTGCCGGATGTGGCGGCGCATCGAACAAGGCCGGTGGCACCGACAAAGCCGGCGGGACCGTTTCCGCGCCGCCCGTTGAACTGCGCTGGGTGAACACCCGGAACGGCGAGGCGCAACCGTTCCTCGACGAGCTGGCCCGGCTGTCCGGCGGCACGCTACAGATCACTGGTGATGAGAAGTTCGAGAATGGAGAGGTCACCGCCGAGGCCGACGCCCTGCACGTCGTCCAGAGCGGCCAGGCCGACATTGCCTTCGTGCCGACGCGCGCGTACGACTTCATCGGCGTCAAGAGTTTCGATGCCCTGATGGACCCGATGCTGATCGACAACATGGAGTTGCAGCAGCAGGTTCTCACCGACCCGATAGCCACCGAGATGCTCTCCGGCGTCAGCTCCGCGGGCTGACGGGCATCGGCGTGCTGCCTGGGCCGATCCGACTCCCCGACGGCATCACGCGACGCCTGCTCGGCCCGGCGACCTATGCCGGGGCGCGGATCGCCTACAGCCCCTCGCCCGTCGCCAGCCGGAGTCTGCAGGCGCTCGGCGCGACGCCGGTGGAATCCGGGTTCGAGGGTGCCGACATCAGCAGCTTCGACGGCCTCGAGCAGCAGGCCAAGAGCGTCGCCGGCAATCAGTACGACGGTGACGTCCGTTGGATCACCGCCAACGTGGGGCTGTGGCCCAGGCCCGTCGCGATCGTGGCCAACACCGGCAGCTGGGGCAAGCTCAGCCAGACCCAGCAAGGCTGGCTGGTCGAGGCAGCCAAGGCCGCGCTGCCGGCCACCGTCGCTGTGCAGAACGATACGGAAGATATCGCCAACATGTGTCGGCGCGACCGGGTCAAGATCATCTCCGCCACTGACGCGGATACCTCTCGGCTGCGCGAGGCGTTCAAGCCGGTCGACCGCTGGCTCCGTACGGACACAACGACGGCCAGCTACCTGGACCGCATCCAGACCATCAAGTCCGAGGCTGGAGCAAAGGTCTCCGGGCAGCCGATCGACTGCGCCGCGCTGACTCATCGACCCGCGTCGTCGAGCAATCCCGCGAGTGCAGCGAAGGCGATCAACGGAAACTACTCCCTGTCCTACACCGACAAGGAGATGGTGGCTGGGGGTGCGCCTGGGGAGGAGGTGCAGTCGGAGAATTGGGGTGACTTCCGGCTCGTGCTCGATCGTGGGCGCTTCGCCTCGACGCAACGCAATGCAGAAGCCTGCACCTGGAACTACGGAACGTTCACCTTCGATGGCAAGACCCTCGAGCTGTCACTGGCCGGTGGCGGCGGCAAAGCTCCCAACGGAGCGGTCAACAAACCGGGCGAGCTGTTCGACTACACGGTGAGCGCCTACCACGATTCGATGAAGTGGTCGCTGGCTCCGGATGCGGCGGGTCCCTGGGGATGGACCATCAAACCGTGGCACCGCGAGACCAGCAAGCCCTCGGCTGACTACCTTGCGAAGCAATGCCCGCCACCTGCCGGCTGGAAAGGCTGAGCATGCCCGTAGCGGTGGGGCGGATTCGGCTCCGACAGGCTCTGGTGTTGCTCACTGGCGCCGCGGTCGGCGCCGAATCCGCCCACCTGGCGTTCCAAACCAACTGGTACGCGTTCGGCGGTACTTCCTGGTGGAGCGCGCTATTGGGTCTTTCCGCTGGGGCAGCAGTGGTCGCTACCGGCGTGGTCGAGCTCGGCTCCCAGCGCAACCGTACGGCTGGGGCGCTCCTAGCCGCAGCGGGGATCACCTGGATGGTGACCGTATGGGACGACCCGGCCGCACCGGCCTGGATCTTCCTTGCCGGCCGGATGCTGGGCACCGTCTGGCCGGTACTGGTAGCGCACAGCTTGGTGCGCAGGTTTGGAGGCCTGAGCCGGGGCGAACGGGCGACGCTGGCGCTCGCGTACGCCATGACCGTCGGTGTCGACGGGTTAGCCGAGGCGCTGGTCTTCAATCCGGCGACCAATGGCTGCGCTGACTGTCCAGCCAACCCGTTGCTGCTCGTCGACGCGCCGGGCGCCGCCACCGGGCTGCAGCAAGCCGCCACCCTCGCCGGTCCGATCTGGACCGTTCTCCTCATAGCCGCCCTCGCCATCCGGCTGGTCAGATCCACGTCCGCCGGGCGACGCCTCGAGCTGCCCATCACCGCCGTCGGCATGACGCTTCTCGCTCTGGTGGCTGCGGGCTACGTACGGGCGGTCGCCCGCCGACTTCCCGAAACCGACGATGCCGCGTTGTGGGCGGCTGAAGCGGGATTGCTGCTGATGCTCTGTCTCGCCGCCGGCTGGCCAGCAATCGCGCTTACGCGGACCCGGCACCGTCTGGCACACCTGGTCGTGCAGGCGTCAGCCGTGCCACCGATCGGCGGGCTCGGGCGGGTGATCGGCACGGTGCTGCAGGACCCGACGGCCCGCTTGCTCTATCCCCAAAGAGATACGACACAGGGCGACATGACGGAACGCGAGCTGATCGACCCCGACGGCGGGAGGGCGGAGCCGCATGCTGAACTCACCCCGATCACCCGCGGGTCGGACATCGTCGCCTATCTCGATCACCGCTCTCCGCTGCTCGACCACGACACCGCTTTGATCGCCCAGGTAGCCCGGCTCTCCCTCGACAACGAGCGCCTGCACGCCGAACGTATTGCGCGACTGCATGAGCTGCGCGCCTCCCGAGTGCGCATCGTGGACGAAGCCGACCGGGAACGCCGGCGCCTGGAGCGCGACCTCCACGACGGCGCCCAGCAGCGACTGGTCTCACTCGCCCTCGGGTTGCGGCTGGCGGACGTGGCCGATGAGCGGCCAGACTCGCCGGCAGCGACTGTCCTCGCGGAGGCCGAGGCCGAGGTAGCGGCGGCGCTGACTGCCCTTCGCGCGATCGCGCGCGGGCTGTATCCACGAGAGCTAGCTGACGAGGGCTTGGCGGCGGCGCTGGAGACCTTCGCTGAGTCGGATCCGACACCGGTCGACCTCGAGCTGGATCTGCCTGCCCGGGTGAGATCCGACGTCGAATCTGCCGCCTACTTCGCGGTGGCGCACTTCCTCGCGACGCCGGTGTACGAGCCCGGTTCGGGGCGGGCAATCCGAGCTTGGCAAGAGGGCGAGCAGCTGTATCTCCATCTGGCTGGCAGCATGCGTATCGATGATGTCACTCCGGCTGAGGACCGGGTCGGCGCCCTCGGTGGCGCGGTCCAACTCATCGACACCGGATCGATCAGGATCGAGCTGCCATGCGCGTCGTGATCGCCGATGACGAGGTGCTGTTACGCGAGGGCCTGGCCCGGCTGTTGGCCGAGGTCGGCGTCGAAGTCATTGCGCTGGTTGGCGACCGAGCTTCGCTGGTTCGTGCGGTCGCGCTGGACCATCCCGACGTCGCGATCGTCGACATCAAGATGCCGCCCACCCACACCAATGAGGGACTGGTCGCGGCGGCCGACATCAAACGCCACGATCCGCGCGTTGGAGTGCTGCTGCTCTCGCACTATCTGGACTCCCGATATGCCGTCGGGCTGTTGGAGGAACATGCCGGCGGAATCGGCTATCTGCTGAAGGAGCGCGTCTCGCACGTGCAGGTCCTCGTCGATGCGCTGCAGCGGTTGGCCGACGGTGAATCTGTCGTCGACCCGACCATCGTCAGCCGGCTGCTGACCCGGCAGCAGCGCTCCGGCCGGCTCGACGAGTTGAGCGACCGCGAACGGGAGGTGCTCGCTTTGATGGCCGAGGGCCAGTCGAACGCCAGGATCGCCGAGAGCCTGTCGCTCAGCGGCAAGACTGTCGAGCGGCATGTGGGGCACATCTTCACGAAGCTCGATCTGGCTGAATCACCCGACCAGCACCGTCGCGTGCTGGCCGTGCTCGCGTGGTTGCGTGGCCGATGAACGGCGGCACCGTCCTGATCGTCGACGACAACGCTGAATTCCGGCAGTTGGCGCGACGGCTGCTCGAGCGTGGTGGCTACGACGTTGTTGCCGAGGCCGAGGATGCCGCTGGCGCGGTCCGTGCGTACGCCGCTCTGCGGCCCGGGATCGTGCTGCTGGATGTCCAGCTTCCGGACCTGGATGGCTTTGCCATCGCCGAGACCTTGGCTGCTGAGCCAGAGCCGCCCATCGTGGTACTGATCTCCAGCCGAGATCGCGGCGCTTATCGACGGAAGCTGGCGGCCACCCCCGCTCGGGCGTTCCTGCCCAAGGGCGAACTCTCGCTGCAGACCTTCGACCAGGCGGTCGGTTCATGATCGCACTCGATGTGCTGGTGGGAGTCAGCTACCTGCTGGCTGCGCTGCTGCTGCGGCGCGTACGCCAACTCGCCCTTCTTGCGGCAGCGACAGGAGTGCTCTGGTTTGCCGCGGATCTGGTGCAGCCCTTGGTGTTCGCCCATCGTGCACCCCTCACTCACCTGCTCCTGCTCTATCCCGGCACCCGCCTTCGATGGCGCGGCCAACGCTGGCTTATCGGAGCCGTGTACGCGGCCTGTCTGATCTATCCGATCGGTCGGCTTGGTGTGACAACGGTCGTGATCTTCGTCCTGGTGGTCGTTGCGATCTTGGGCGGCCGACGTGCGAGCGCCGCAGTAAGCCGGCGCTCGGTCAATCTCGCCAGCGCGGGAGCCGTACTCATCTGGGGCCTGCTCGCAGCCGCTGGCCTCGCGCGGTCGGCCGGGGCTGAACTTGATGCGGCGTTCTTGGCGGCGTACGAGATCGTCTTGATCGCTGTGGTGGCCGTGGTAGTACTCGACGACCGTTACCGGCGGTCGCGGACGGCGATCGTCACTAACCTCGCGGTCGATCTCGGGGCCGAGCCGGTGCGAACCCTCCGCGATCTGGTGGCCGATGCGCTCGGCGACCCGTCGGTCGTCATTGGTCTGGTGACCACTGATGGGTTCATCGACGAGGCCGGCCGCCCAGTCACCTTGCGCCCACAGTCGGGCCAGGTGACCACCGACCTGCTGGACCGTCGCCAGCGCATCGCGGTGCTGCAACACGACCCTGCGCTGCTCCGGGACCGGCGGCTGCTCGACTCGGTTACCGCGCTGGCCGCGATCGCGTTGGCGAACATCCGGCTGCACCAGGAGGTCACCGCCAACATCTCCGAGGTTGCCGCCTCCCGACGGCGCCTGCTCGCGGTGTCCGACGCTGAGCGCGACCGCCTGGAGCATGCCCTGGAGGGTGAGGTGACGACGCGGCTGGCGCGGGTTTCGACGCTGTTCGCACAGCTTGGTACGGATGAGCTGTGCCGGCAGCTCGAGTCCACTCGCGAAACAATCCGCATGTTCGCCCGAGGGGTCTATCCACGAGCGCTCAATGAGATCGGATTGGCTGCGATCCGGGACCTCGATCCCGTCGGTGATGTCAAGATCACCGTGCCCGATGAGCGCTTCGCGCCGCAGGTCGAGGCGGCCGCCTACTTTCTCTGTCTGGAGGCCCTGACCAATGCGGCGAAGTATGCGCAGGCGACCATCGTCACCGCCTCGGCCAGGATTGCGGATGGGATGTTGGTCGTCGAGATTGCCGACGACGGGATTGGGGGCGCCGACCCCACGAATGGCACCGGTCTACTCGGACTCCGAGACCGTCTCGACGCGCTCGGCGGGATGCTCACCGTCGAAAGCTCCCAGGACGGGACGCTTGTCCACGGCGCAATCCCGCTCGATCTTCCGTAGCGGCCGAACGAGCGTCACCAAGATCGGCGGCCAGCCTGCGCTTAGTCGCGCCGCAACGCCAACTGGTACGGCCGCAGCTCCGGCCTCGCAAACCACCCGCCACGGGCCACCGGATCGTCCTCAATGATCCGCCGCGCGCTCTCCTCGTCGGGCGCCTCGAAAATCCCGATCCCCGTGTTGACCGACCCGAGCGTCGGACCGGCCAGGATGAGCACCCCTCCGTCAGCAGTTTCAACCAGGCGGAATGCGCGGCAAAATGACCAAAAGGGGACGTCAGATTGAGCTATGAGACGACGTCACATGGTCGCGGAGGGCGTTCCGCGCTGCTGCATGAGGCCGATCCAGTGGTCGTTTGGGTCGCGGGTGAATGTCATCCAAAGCTCGCCACTGCCGTCGCGGTGGACCACGTGGGGCTTGCCGGTGAAGAAGGAGAGCCCGTGCTGATCCCGCAGGCGCTCGTACTCAGCATCGATGTCGCTCACCGTGAAGTAGAGCACGACCTTGCTGCGGAACTCGGGATTTTCCGGCACGCCCAGATATAGCCGAACATCGCCGCTGGCGAAGAACGCCATCGGCATCTCAGGCACCTGGAACAGCAGCGGGATGCCGAGCACATCGCGATAGAACGCCACCGAGGTGTCGACGTCGGACACGCTGATGTGGATCTGTCCGAGTGGTCCAAGTGCCATGACCTGTCCTATCCTCATAGTTAACCTGAGTTAAAGGATAACTATGGTTAACGATTCTCGTCAACGCCTGCCGGAGCTGCCACCGGGGCTGCCGAAAGATGGCCAGCACGAGACGGCGAATCTGCTGCATTCAGCAGCCGTTCGGCTGCTGCGTACGGCGCGCGCCGCGGACGCCGATCTCGACCTGGACGGTCCCCGAGCCTCGCTGTTGTCGGTGCTCGTCTTCGCCGGCCCGCAGCCCGTGACCAGGTTGGCCGAGCTGGAGCAGGTCTCCGCGCCGGCGATCACCAAAATGGTCGGCGCGCTGGAGGCCACTGGACTGGCGCAGCGGGAACGTTCAAAAACCGACCGGCGTGTGGTGCTTGTGTCGGCCACTCCAGCCGGAAGGCGTCTCCTGGAGCGGGGCCGAGCAGCCAGAGTACGAGCCATCGCCGCGTTACTTGCCGACGCCACCGAAGCGCAGCTGCGGACCTTGCGCGCCGCCTCAGACGTCATTGCCGAGAGGCTTCCGCGGGCCAGCTCGTAATTGCCCAGTTCCCGAGCCAGGCGCGGGACATAAGGAAGGTGCAGCGGAAATCTAAGGCGATCGCCCTTGTCTTTGAGGAGCTTTGTCGATGTGCGGTGCGCAACGGGCGCCGCAAAGTAGCAGCTACCACCACAGATCCAGGAGGTAGCAGCCATGATCAACTTCCGTCGCTGGCGCATCGCAACGGCCGCCGCGATCCTGACCATGTTGGCCG